>WNFT01003140.1_pt1 | contig 20568 bp, 12 predicted proteins | sample 5400191 | NCBI WGS metagenome assembly WNFT01 (sample SAMN13153359, study PRJNA577476) | soil metagenome | isolation source: 80 cm saprolite under Madrone tree | place: USA:California | collected 2016-06-14 | reverse complement strand
TACCGGAAGTTTTGTGTGTAGTCTGCACTCTCCTGGAGGGCCTGGCTCTTCAGGTAGTTCGGCGGAACGCCGTATAGATCGCCGTAATAATGAGCGAGACTGTCGTAGATCGGCGTATCTGTGCCTAGAGGCGTAGCCAACTCTCAGCGGTCTGGCGATCAAAATTTCAGCCTCCGAATACAGTGCACGCTTCCGTCGTCCTAAGCTTAGTAATCCATCTCCTTAGTCAGGTGTGATTTGGTTGCCGGCCGAATTGACAGAATTTCAAACTTGCCTAAGATTCCGCAGGAATGCACGCTGAAAATCAGGACTTGAGTCACAAGGGCGCGCCGTCGTACAGTGCAGTCGCGACACCTGCAAGGCGGAAACGAGGACCATCCTTGAGCCGCCGAACAGGACAATCAGGAACTGTGTTTCAGCATTCGAAAACGTGGGACCCAACGGCACCCTGCTATGGAAAGTTTTGGGCAGACGTGCCGGGCTGTCCCCGGAGAGTACGGCGCACAGTAGCGCTGGGCGTGTGCCGTACAAAATCCATGGCCCGCCAGCGTCTTCGCAAGCACCTCGAGCGAGAGTGCATCAATTCAGAGCAGTTGTTTCGCCAGAATACGGCCCCCGCTGTTACGTTTCGCCAGCAGGCCGAGTGGTGGACCAGCTCGCTTCCTGCTCGCAAGCGCCGGCCGGTCAAACCCGCCACGATATCCGGGTGGCGGGACGCACTTAACGCTTGGCTCCTGCCAGATCTTGGTGACAAGTTGCTCACTGATGTTTCCAACAAGACGGTGCGCGAATTGGTCGAGAAGATGTCGGCTGCGGAGCTCTCTCCAAAAACAATTGTCAACTACGTGCAGGTGGTTAAGCTCGTCCTCGCGTCAGCAGTTGATGAGGAGGGCGAACAGATCTACCCGCGCAAATGGAATCACGACTTCATTCAACTCCCCGTGGTGAGAAAAGACAAACAGCGCAGGCCCACTGTAACAGAGGCCGATTTGGCGCAAATCCTGTCGAATGTCAAGAAACGCAAGTACGCGGTGCTCTTCGCGCTCCTGGCGGGTACTGGTTTGCGAATCGGCGAGGCGCTTGCGTTGCGCTCAACCGATTTCGGGCCCGATTGCCGTGTGCTTCACGTCCGCCGCAGCCTTTGGCGTGGGGTGGAACAGGAGCCAAAGACGTCGAACGCTGTGCGCATAGTTGACATTCCCCAAGTTCTCGCAAGCGAACTTTGTGGTTACATCTCCGGTGTCAATGGCTATCTCTTCGCAACAGGGCAAGGCGAACCCTTACAGCAGCGAAACGTCTTGCGCGTCCTTCACGGCTTCAAACGCGTAGGCTTTCACGCGTTCCGGCGCTTTCGTCTAACGTGGCTCCGAAAGAGCGGCGCTCCAAAAGACCTGGAACGCTTTTGGATGGGCCACGCACCCGAGGAAGTCGGTGACCTCTACTCAAAGCTCAAAGAGGATGTTGCATTCCGGCAGGAGTGGGCCGGGCGAATCGGATTGGGCTTTGAGTTGGTCCACAATGGTCCACAAAACGCCGCAACAGCCGAAGCGGAGAAAGTAGCGTAAACTAATGAAAGGCAGGATTTTGGAAGTGGTCGGGGCGAATGGATTTGAACCATCGACCTCCTGGTCCCGAACCAGGCGCGCTAGCCAGGCTGCGCTACGCCCCGACTGACATGCTCAGGCGCATACTTCCTGCCCAAGCGAGACTATCAGATTAACATAGCTCATAGGTCGTCGCTACAACGCGTCACGGCCAGATGTCGAGAGCGCGGGCTGTGGTACGCTCGACGCTATGCGGATCTTTTTCATCCTCGTCTGTTGCCTCTTGGCACTCGGGAACGGCGCAACCGGCGAGCCTTCGCCGGACAAGACATCCCGCCAGGACGTTTTTCTGATTACTATCGATACGTTGCGCGCGGACCACGTTCATTGTTATGGGTACGACCGCGTGCAAACTCCTTCGCTGGATCTGTTGGCGAAGCAAGGAATCCGCTTCACGCAGGCATTCACACCCAGCCCGATCACCAATTCTTCGCATGCAAGTATTTTGACAGGGCTGCTGCCCAGCTCCCACGGTGTGAGCGACTTTGGAGTTCCGCTTGCGGCCTCACATTTTACGCTGGCCGAGACGCTCAAAAAGAGAGGCTACCGCACCGCGGCATTCATCGGCGCCGTCATTCTGGACAGCAAGGCGCTCGCCCCCGGATTCAATCGCGGGTTCGAGTTCTACGACAATTTCCCCGCGCAAAGTGAAACCAAATCGCGCTGGGGACGTGTGGAGCGCCGGGGAATGGAAGTCGTGCAACATGCGGAGACGTGGCTCACTGCGCATCCCGCCGGTCCTCATTTCGTTTGGGTGCACCTGTATGATCCGCACGATCCGTACGAGCCCCCTCCGCCGTATTCCGAGACGTACAAGGACCGGCTCTACGACGGCGAAATCGCCTACGCGGATTCGGCGTTGGGTCACTTTCTTGCTTACTTGAAGAAACAAGGCTGGTATGAGGGTTCCTTGATTGTTGTGGTGGGAGACCACGGTGAAGGACTGGGCGAACATCACGAAGACACGCACGGCATCTTTCTCTACGATTCGACGACACACGTTCCGCTACTCGTGAAGCTGCCGGAGCAACGCGAAGCCGGACGGACGGTCGAGGCGCAGGTGCGCACGACGGACATCATGCCCTCGGTCTTGGAACTGCTGGGCGTTCCCGCTCCGGCCAGTCTGGATGGCGAATCTCTGGGGCCATTCCTTGCGGGCACTGGGGGGTCTCCCCGGACCGCTTTTGGTGAGACGGAGTATCCCCTGCGCTTTGGATGGGCGCCTCTGCGATCGGTTCGAAAGGAAGGACTCAAGTTTATCGAGGCGCCGAAGCCGGAACTCTATGACCTCCAGGCCGACCCTGGAGAACTGCGCAACAACTACGCGCCGTGGGATGGGGCGGTACAAAAGCTGCGCAAACTACTCGCGGAGCTGAGCGCCAAATCGCCGGCACCGGCAAAAACTTCGCCCGCAACCGTATCCGCGGGCACCATCGATGAACTGCACGCGCTAGGGTATCTGGGTTCAGCCGACGCTGGAAGCGCTACGGATGTTCCCGAGCCATCGTTGTTGCCCGATCCCAAGGACAAGATTGAAGAACAGAATCTGCTGCACGCGGCGATGATGACATCGGAGGACGGAAAAACGGATAAGGCTCGCGCGGCTCTCGAGAAAGTTCTGCGACTGGATGAACGGTCTGTGCTTGCTCTGTCGCAACTGGGCCGGCTTGAGATGTCTTCGGGGAATTACGCCAAGGCTGCGGGTTACTTGCGGCGGGCACACGACGCGCGCCCGGACGATGCGGCCGCCGCCTTCGAGTACGGGCGAGCGCTGGAATTGAGCGGCGATTTGCCCGGCGCGCGGGACGCTCTGCAGGTGAGCTTGAAGCTGAATCCGAACCAATTCGCGGCGCGACTCTCGCTGGGTCGCGTTTATCTCAGCTTGAATGATTTGAAAGAGGCGGAGGACCAATTGGAAGCGGCAGTGCTTTCGCAACCTGGAAGCGCGGAAGCGCAAATCGGTCTTGCGAAGGCGCTGGTCCGCCAGAAAAAGTTTGCAGATGCCGTAGAACTCCTCGAGCCGATTGCCGGCTCTTCGAACAATGATCCAGAAATGCTTCAGTTGTTGTCAGAAGCCTATGCTGGGCTTGGGCGGCGGCAAGACGCGGAACGCGCCGCATTGCGGGCCAAGGCATTACAAAAGTCGAAACGGCCGCAATAGGCAGTCGGTCGATCGAATCAAAGCAAGTTTCGCTGCCTGACGAGAAGATTCAGAAGAATTACTTCTTTACGGCCACTTTATTTTCGGAGCTCTCGAAAATTTCCGTCAGAACACGCCCGCGCATCTGCTTGGGCTGCTCGATTCCGTAGAGGTGCAAAAGCGTAGGCGCCACGTCATACACGCTGGCGGCCAAGCCCATCAAGCGAAGGTCATGCTTGATGCCGGGCCCCATGGCAAAGAACGAGCCGGGGACGTCATCACCATCCGCAAAATCGTGCTTGGCAATCACCGGCGTGGTTTTCTCGTGATCCATGTGCGCGTGAGGATCTTTCTCTTCGAATTCGCGCAGGGGCTTGATGCCGTGGTCGGAGAAAATAACCAAATAGGTGTTTTCATCGACGTGCTTCAGAATCGAGCCCAGCACTTTGTCGAATGCGATGTACTGGTTAGGGAAGGCATCGAGGCGGACGTTGTTGATGCTCGGATTGTAGCCGACATTGAATGGCGTGATGGGATAGAGCCAGTGGCCGGCGCGGTCTTCACACGATTGCGCCAGGAACGTGAATTCCGTGGGATGCGCGGTCAGCAAATAATCGAAAAGCTTGGTCTGCTGCTCGCGAATGAGCTGCACCTTTCCCAACCATTTATCGATCAATTCGGTTTCGTGGCCTTTCAGGTCGCTCGCGGCCGGCATGCGCTCGCAATCAATATAGAAGTCGCCGACGTTTTTCAGTAGCTCGGGTTGCATGCTCTTGGGATAAACGGCGTCCCCACCCATCACTTCGCTCAGCTTCGGCGCGCAAAGCACGCCATCTTCGCAGTTCTTGCCGCGCGTGAGCATGCCGCTGATCATGTAGCCGTTCACGGGCATGACGGGGAACGTGGCCGGGACGTTGGCCATGCCTACGGTGACCCCGCCTTTGGAAAGCATGGACCAGACGGGCTCTTCCTTGAGCATGTTGGTGTTGGCGGTGATTCCGCCGACGATAAAGCCGGTTACCCCATGCTCTTCGGGATTCGTGCTGGTGAAGAGCGTGCTGTACACGCGCGGGCAATTGGGCGCGGAAACGGTGCGGAGTTTTCCGTAGGCGCCTCTCTCGATCACGCTGGCCAAATTGGGCATCTGGCCTTTCACCAGTAGCGGACGGATCATGTCCAGCTCCATGCCATTGACGCCCAGGACGATGACGCGCGGCTTGGGCTTAGGAGCGGTTTTTTGTTGAGCAAAGGCCGGGAGAGCCAGCAGAAGGATGGAAAGGAGCAAGGAAAGTTTTCTGGGAACCATGGAGCACCCCGAGGTTTGAAAATGAAGTACGAAGTATATCGTCGCGAATCGCGGGTGTCCAGCGGGGGCAGTTCGGCGGTGGGGAGCAGGCGAGGGAGGCTGTACCCCCCACCCCCTGTTTTTTGTAAGTGTTGCCTCTAAAGGATTTAGCGTTCTTGCAAGTCCTTTATATTCAACACTTACGAGAGGGTTCACAAGTGTTGATTCTAAGGGAGTTACATTGCACAAAAATTGTGCAAGTCGGAGGCCGATGAGGAGAGAGGAGGGGGCAAAGCGGAGAGGCTAGAGAGACAAGAACGAATGTACCCAGAACATACGGTACCATAGAGATATCGATTTGGCAAGAGGAATCTGCGAGTCACCCGGCATTTTTTGCGGCGTTTACGGGGAGGGGGCTTTCAAGCGGGCGGCTTCGGCGCGCTCGCGCGCGGCGTCCGCGGCGCGGTCCAGCTTCTCGTATTCGTCCGCCAGGAAGGAATGCGCCTCGCGGGAATCCGTTTGTACCGCCGAGGCCTTTTCCAGGTAGGGCAGAGCCTCGGAGAAAGTGCCGTTCAGAAACAACATGCGCCCCAGAAGCAGGTTTGCGCGGTAATGGTCCGGCTCCCCCTGGAGGACGACGAGCAGGTTTTTGGCTGCTTCCTGAGGCCGTCCCGTACGGGCATAAATGGAGGCCAAAGAATAGCGGGCGTCGCTCCAATCGGGCCGGTTTTCCACCAAGATTTCGAAATGCGAGGCAGCGGTATTCAGATCGCCGGTTTCGTAGAGGCAGATGGCCAGTTCGTACTGCGCCATCAGCGCATCCGGCCGCAACTCGACGGCCTTGCGCAGGGGAGGAATGGCTTTGGCAAAGTTGCCCTTCCGCGAGTAGGCGATGCCCAGGTAATACTGTGCCGCCTGGATTTGCGGGTCTTTGGCCACCACGCGCAGCAGCAGGGGGATGACGGTGGCTTCCTTTCCCTCTTCGATGGCCAAGCTGGCATCGTGCATATCGTTGGCCACATCGATGCGGTCCTTGGGGTCAATGCTTGTGGGCGGGGCGGTCTTTCCAGAGGCCACGTAGCCCAGCGCAGAGAGCTTTTCCCTGCTCTTTTCGTCGAGTCCGTCCTGCAAGGCCTGAGGCGCCCCTGTGCTGATGCGCTTCACAAAATTATCCAACTGGATTGCGAGGCGCACGGCGGCGGCGCGGTGGCTCGGATAGAGGTTTACCTTCGCGCCAGGGTCCGAGGCCAAATCATAAAGCTCGGGCGATGGCGCGCGCACGTAAAGCTGGTTGCCGACGCGCAGGGAAACAAGCCCGCTCCACCCGAACGAGCGTTCGGAGTGGTCGCCAGTGGCAAGTGAAGGACGGTTTTCCGGGTGCGGGCTTCCAATCAGGGGGAGGAGCGAACGGCCCTGCATGGCCGGAGGCGGCGTCTGCCCGAGCGCTTCGAGGAGGGTGGGCGCCAGATCCACCAAGCTCGCGGCGGCATTGACACGCTGGCCGACAAAACGCTTGCCGGGAAGTTTGAGGAGCAGCGGCACGTGGATGGTAGCGTCGTAAAGGAAAATACTGTGGGTCAGTTCGCCGTGGTCGCCCAAGGATTCACCGTGATCGGCGGCGACGGCGATCAGCGCATTGTCATACAGCCCCTGGCTCCGTAAGTAATCGAGCAGCGTCCCTACAGTGGCATCCACGTAGGCGATACTGCCGTTGTAAGGGGCGCCCGGAAAGCGGCTGCGGAACGGTTCTGGTGGATTGTAGGGGTCGTGCGCGTCCCACAGATGAAACCATAAGAAAAAGGGTTTGCCCTGCTGCTGGCCGAGCCATTCGAGCACGTGTCCCAGGGTCACCTCGCCGCGGCGCTGCATGGAAGCTTCGCGGCGCTCCCCGGTCTTCTGCCGGTGAAAGCCTGCGTTGTAGACATCGAAACCGTGATCGAATCCAGAGGCAAATCCGTTTTTCGGGTCAAGGATGATGCTGCCGACGAAGGCCCCCGTGTGGTAGCCCTGGGAGTGAAGAATCTCGGGCAGAAAAGGGACGCTTGGAGGCAGGCGATCGCCGAAGTTTCGGATGCCGTGATACTGCGGAAAAGTCCCGGTGAGTATGGTCGCGTGAGAGGCCGGCGTAATCGGCGCCTGGGAGTAGGCATGCTCGAAGACGACACCCTGGAGGGCCAGCGCGTCGAGATTCGGGGTTAAGCCGTTCTTTGACCCCAAGAAGCCCATGCGGTCGGCGCGGACCGTATCCAAGGTGATCAGGATAACGTTGGGCTGGTCTGTGGCTGCCGCTGCGAGCGCGGGCAACAGAAGGAAGAGGCAAAGGATGCAAGCGCGCCGCATAAAAGAAAAAGGAGCCTGCATTGTAGCAGACTCCTTTTTCGGAACCAAAGCCTGAAGCCGAAGATCAGAAAATGATCTTCGCCCCGATCTGCGCTGCGCGCGCGCCGCCTTGAGAAAGGAACGCATTGCCGGCGGCGATATCTGGCGTCTGAGAGGTGTTGGCGAAGGTACTGCTCCCGGGGTTGGTGCTGCCCGGGAACGGATTGAAGTTAGGATGGTTCAACAGGTTGAAGATCTCAAAGCGGATCTGGAGGCTCATCCTTTCCGTAATTTTGGTGTTCTTGACAATGTTAAAGTCCCACTGTCTGAATCCGGGGCCGCGGAAAGAGTTGCGGCCACAGGTCCCGATGGTGTTGACGGCCGGAGTGGAAAATATGGCGGCCGCATTCGTAATGCTGGCATTTCTGGGGTCAGTAAACTGGTAAACAGGCTTTACTCCCGAACAGTCTGGCCTTTCGTATACCCGGTCCTGGCCGGAACGGTTGGCGCCGGAGCTCAACAACGGAGTCCAGGGACGCCCCGTCAGAGCCGTCACCACAGACCCGATCTGCCAGCCTTCTCCAAGGCGTCCTATCGCGCGCAAGCGAGGAAATTCGTAGACCACGCCGGCATTGAAGTTCAACCGGACATCCGTGTCGCACGGGCCCTGGTTACTGCTGGGATCGTAAGGATTCTCCTTGACCGGAAGTGTAGACCCGCCACCGCGATTCACGGAATTGGTGTCAATACAGTTCGACCAGGTGAAGTTGACCATGGTGTTGAGCCCATGCCAATCGCGCTGGCGGTACGTCACCTGCATGGCGTTGTAGCGGGAGTACCCATCGTTGGTCAATTGGATGATGTACTTGAAGTTGGGCTGGCCATTCACCTGGAACACAGAATCAAACGGGCGCGCACAATTCCCGGTGGTCTGCCCCCTGCAGCCAATGGGGCGGTTATTCAGGCTGCGGTTTAGAAAACTATCTGTTCCGTGGGCGCCCAGGTAGGTCACGGTGATGGCGTTGTTTCTGAATAGCTGGTGTTGAATGGTGGCGTTGTAATACTGGATTCTTGGCGTCTTCAAATTCGGAACGGTTCCGAAAATGTTAAACGGCGGTGTACCCGTGGGATTGGCGCCATAGGTTTGGAAAGGCGTGGCCGGGTTCGGGCTTCCCGCTTGCGGACCAATGCAAACCCAGTCTGGCGTAATGCCAGGGGTATTGGTTGCAGGGTTGTAGCACGTGTCGGGCCCGAACGCTTCGAACAATACGCTCGGATCTCCTCCACCCAATGCTGTGACGGAGAACACGCCCAGGTTAGCGTTTGTAAAGGCCCCGGCTCGGGCACCTTGGAATTGGTATGGTGCGCTGATGGCGGCAAAATTCGCCACGTCGTAAGCCATGGAGTAACCAAGGCGGAAAGAGGTCTTGCCGTTGCCGAAGATGTCCCAAGCCAGTCCGGCGCGTGGGCCAAAGTCACGAAGGTCCAGGTTATAGAGGCGAGAGAACCCCTGCTGAATCCGAACCAGACCGTTCGGAAACCCGGCCGGCGCGCAGACCGTCGGCTCAGGCGGAGCGCAGGGGAAGAAATTGGAGGCGTTCCTGTCGGCGTCACCCAACGCACCATTGACGTCCCAGCGCAAGCCGAAGCTGGCGGTCACGCGCCGGGTGACTTTCCAATCGTCCTGGAAAAACAATCCCATAGAGGGCTGGTAGAGGTGGCGTGAAGTATCGCCAAAGGAGCGGGAAGCCTCGTCGATGCGGCCGGTAAGCAACTGGTCAATAAAGGTCTGAAAATCAGTTTGGAAACTGAACAGGCCAGACCGCGCACGATTGCGCAGGCTGAACGTGGAGGCGTACTGATAGTTGCCGCCCATTTTCATGGTGTGCGTGCCCTTGATCCAGGTGACGTGGGCCGACGCATCGTAGGTCTGCGTGGGGCGGGTGCTCAGCGGGTAGCCTTGTATGCCACCAGGGTTCGCATAGGTTATCGAGCTGGCATAGACGGGAGGCACGCCGAAATCGGCGGGGTTCAGGGGACCCGTGTCGATGCCCAGGTCCAGGGGATTAACCTTGTTATTTGGGGCCAGGATCTGCGAGTAACGCGACCAATTGAAGCGCACATCTATAATCTTGTTGGCAGAGAGGCTGTAAGCCCAGGTGGCCCCGGCCAATTGCACGCGTGTCGGAGCGATGGAGTTAAATGCGTCGGGTGCGAGGCCGCTGCCAGGCGCAGGCGGAAGCGTGTATCCGCCGAGCGGCGCGGACTGGGTGCTGTCCGCGAACAGATACCGCCCGGAGATATTCATCTTCTCGTTCATTTTATGGTCAATGCGGATGATGAAGCTGCCCATCTTGTCGGTATTAGGGCTGGAAATGCTCTGCGTGAACCCGCCGGGGGCCACTGCGGCGTTAGCCGCGGCGGGCGTGCAGGAAACAAAGCCGCCAGCGCCGTCCGAACACGGGTAATACTTCAGCAGGTTCAAGCCTGCGGTATTCAGGGGCAGGCGATTCGGGTTGACAGTGGGACTGGCGAAGTCCGCCAGGGCCGCGGCCAGATCGCCTTGCGTGGGGATGGGCAGATCGTAAGGCTCCAAGGCTTTGTTACGCTGCCCTTCATACGTGAAGAAGAAGAAGGTGCGGTTCTTGACGATCGGCCCACCCACCGTGCCTCCGTAATTGTGATTATGATAGGGGAGTCTAGTTGTGGAGAAGTAGTTCTTGGCGTTCAGCCAATCGTAGTCTCCAAAATAGAAGGCCGTGCCGTGGAAGTTGTTGGTACCGCTCTTGAGGTTCACGTTGACGGCCGCACCCCCCTTGACCCCGTTCTCTGCCGACGGAAGCTGCTGAACGGTGTACTCGGAGATGGAATCGTTGCCCAGAACGGAAGCCGGGATCCCCAGTACGCCCGGCTGCCCGACAACTTCGCTGCCGTAAAAGCGGTCGTTGTTGGGCATGCCATCGATCATGTAATTGTTGGTGGTGGTGCGCTGGCCGCTCACGCTAACGTCCAGGAACCCGCCACCCGGAGTGCGCTGCACGCCGGGAGTAAGGGCCAAGATGGACTTAAAGTCACGGCCCTCCGTCGGTAGATCCACGATAGACTTCGTGTCCACTTCGTTGTTCACGCCCGTGGAGAAATCTACCAGCGGAGTGGCGGCTTCCACCTCGACGGTTTCGTTGCGCTCGCCCACCTGGAGCCGGAAATCCGCCTTGGTAGTTTGGGCGACGGTTACGGTTACATCGCGTGCTGTCGTCTTGAAGCCCTGTAGAGAAACGGTGACTTTGTAAACACAGATGGCCATCCCGGACAATTGGTATTCGCCGGCGCTGCCAGAGGTCACCGAACGCGTCTGGTTCGTCTGCGGACAGACGGCCGAGATAGTGGCGCCCGCCGTTGCCGCGCCGCTCTGGTCCGTAACCGTTCCAGTAATCTCACCCGTCGTGATTTGCGCGGAGAGCGAAACGGCAGAAAAGAGAATCAGAATGAGAGCGCAATAAATAGAGTTACACAGACGATTGAGCATTGGCATGCCACCCCTTCAGCAGATTGTCGGGCCCCTTGCAAGGACAAATTCAGTTAGGTGAGATTCTATTCCGGGCGGGACTTTTGTCAACAAAATTCCCGATAATTCGGCGGATGCGACGGCGGGGATTTGTGAATCTTCCAAAAGATGGATTTTGTACGATTTCTAAGAGTGGCTGAGCCTCAGCAGTTTCGCCTCGGTAATGGCGGGAATGGCTCGAATGGGACCAAGGATCGCGGCGGGTACCTCGCCGTCTACCCGAACGAGCGAAACGGCTTCGGCGCCACGGTTCGCCTCGCGACGGCCCAGGGCGAAGGTGGCGATATTCACGCCAAGCTTTCCGAGCGTGGTGCCCACCTGACCGATGACTCCGGGCTCGTCGCGATTTCTGAGATAGAGGATGGTGCCCTCCAGCTGGGCCTCAAGCGGGATTCCTTCGATTTGAAGGACCCGCGGAGAACCGTCGTGAAGGACGGTGCCTTCCGCGGTGAACCCCTTCGCGGACCCAGTCTTTTCCGGCAGTGCGGAAACCTCCAAGGTATTGGGGAAGCCGTGCTCGCGTCTGCGCGTTTCTTCCTCGACGGTCAAGCCTCTCGCCGCGGCCACGGCAGGGGCGTTTACGATGTTCACCTTTTCATCCAGCACGGCGTTGAGGACGCCGGCCAGCACGGCACTGCGGAGCAGGTGCGTTCCGACTTCAGCAACTTCTCCCGCGTAGCGAATGCGGATGCGCGCGGGGCGCGTCTCCGCCGCTTGCGAAACCAGCGAGCCGAGGCGCTCGGCCAACTCGAGATAGGGCCGCACGCGCCGATACTGATCGGCGGAAAGCGCGGGCAAGTTCACCGCGTTTCGAATGATGCCATCCGCGAGGTAGTCCTTGATCTGCACCGCGACTTGCGTGCCGACTTCTTCCTGGGCCTCGGCGGTGGAGCCCGCGACGTGGGGCGTGGCAATGAAATTGGAGAGCCCTATGAGCGGTGAGTTTTTCGGCGGCTCTTCGGCAAACACGTCCACGGCGGCGCCGGCAAGCTGGCCGCTCTTCAACGCGTCGGCGAGCGCGGCTTCGTCGATCAGCTCACCGCGCGCGGCGTTGATGACGCGCGCACCCTTTTTCATTTTGGCGATGGTCGAAGAGTTGATCAGGTTCTGCGTCGCGGGACTCAGCGCGGTGTGCAATGAAACAAAATCGCTCTCCGCCAGCAAGATGTCGAGCGGCACCAACTCGACGGAGACTTCGCGTGCCGCCGCCTCGCTGATGAAGGGATCGTAAGCCAACACGCGCATGTCAAAGGCTTCCGCGCGCACCGCGACCTCGGTGCCGATTCTCCCGAGGCCAATCAAGCCGAGCGTCTTGCCGCGCACTTCCGTTCCGGCGGCAGAAGATTTTTCCCAGCGGCCTTCGTGAATGGCCTTGTCGAGCCGTGGCACCTGCCTCGCCAATGCGAGAAGGAGGGCAAAAGTGTGCTCGGCTACGCTCACGGCGTTGCCGCCGGGCGTGCTCATGACCAGGACGCCGCGTTTGGTGGCGGCTTCCAGATCGATATTGTCCACGCCCACGCCGGCGCGCCCCACCGCGCGCAATTTGGGCGCAAGCTCCAGCAATTCGGCGGTCACTTTCGTGGCGCTGCGAACGATCAGGGCATCCGCGTCTGCCATTTCGACGTTCAGGTTATCTTTTGTCGCGAGGACCACGTTCCAACCCGGCTGCTCCTGCAGCAACTGCACTCCGCGTTCGCTGATTTTGTCCGCGACGATAACTTTCATGAGGTGCCTGGCGTACTCCTGTGCGTGCATCCTGCAAAATAGAAGTGAACCACGTTAGCGACCCTGCTCGACAGTGTCAAATGGGGGCGTGAGGGGGATGCCGGCTTCGCGTCGCGTCGCTTCATTCCCTCCTGGGTAAGCTGCCCTCACCAACTTTGTTCGGCGGCGTTCCCAGCTCGCACGCTTCTCACGTCTGCTATATTCTTCCAAGTGAGGAACTGCGATGAGTCTAGCCGAGAAAATTCAGAAAGACCTGGTCGACGCCATGCGCGCGAAAGACGAGTTGCGACTGAGCGTGCTGCGGGGAATCAAAGCGGCCATCAAACACCGGGAGGTCGAAAAGATCCGCGCGCTGGACGAGACGGAATCCATTCAGATCCTGCAGACGCTGGTGAAGCAGCGCAAGGAATCCATCGAGCAGTTCACCAAGGGCAACCGGCCGGAGCTGGCCGAGAAAGAAACCAAGGAACTCGCCATCATCGAGTCCTATCTGCCGGCAGGAGCGAGCGAAGCCGAGATGAACGCTGCGATTACGAAAGCCATTTCCGAGACTGGAGCGAATTCCATCAAGCACATGGGCGCGGTCGTGAAAGGCGCGAAGGCGGCTCTCGAAGGGAAGTCCGTCGACGGCAAGGCACTCAGCGATCTGGTGCGCGAGCGCCTTTCGAGAGTTGGCTAAAATTTCGCGGAACTTTTTCCCTTTTGCCCGGATTCATCGTGCTCTGATTTCACTATGCCGCTCCCGGAAACCATCGCGGTGCGCTTCACGGAAGAGGACGCCGGGTACGTGACCGTTCGCCCGGTGGTTCGACAGGTATTTCGGCTGGCCGAACTCGTGGATATGGTTTTGAGCGTCACGGGAAAAAATGAATTGCGCGTGAAACAAATCCTTCGTGCCGGGACGGTCGTGTACAACGGTTTTCGGTATTCGTGGGAGGGCTTCGTCTCCGAAGCCGACGAACTTGCGGCTCTTCTGGCGCCTTTCCCGGATGATGATCCTTTACGCGCCTTCAACGCCGATGCAGTGACGGCGGTGACTCTCGAAATCGGCGGCGGCACGCAGCGCTCGCTGATTGCCATCACGCGTCAGGAAGCTTCCCCAAGGCGTTTGTTCCAAAAACGGAGTGCGTGGGAAATCTTGCTCGGTGCTGCGCGAGAATCAGCGCCGCGTTATGAAAAATATTCTCACGCCCAGCGCGGCGACCTTTACCGGCTGCATGTTTCCGCGGAAGCGGCGCTGGCCCTTCGAAAGGAATTGCAGGACGCCGCGCCGCGCGTGCTGCGGAAAAAATTGGCGGGCATGCAGGCTCCCGCCGCGCTTTCGTTTCTCATCCCCCGGGGGCGAGCTGTTGGCGCTGGATCTCGCTCCTAGATTGGAAATCTTGATGACTCTTCCTACCGATACCGGCGCTCGAATTTTCTTTTTGATTTTCGGCCAATACAAAGTCTTCGGCACGGAATTCACTCTTCACGGCGGATTCCAGTTCTGGATCAACAAGTTTCTCGAAGGAGGGGTTTATCCCTTCATGGCGCCGGTGCTCCGCGGCTTTGTGTTACCGCATGCGACGATGTTTGCTTTCCTCACGGCATACGGTGAACTTGCGATCGGGTTGGGGCTAGTGATCGGCTTTTGGGTGAGGCCGGCGAGCGTCGCTGGACTGCTCTTGATGCTGGCATTGCTCTTTTCGTCGGATTACCCGGGGCCGCACGCCGCCTTTTGGCAATATTTTGGCGCGAGCCTCAGCCATTCTGTGTTCCTGCTCTGTTTCGTTGCGTTTCTGGTGGGCCGCGCCGACGCTGTTTGGTCGGTCAGGTCCACGCGAAGAAAGTCTGCATAGAGTCAGTCAGACGTGAATCAATGACCCGCAGGCTTCCCAACAGACTGCCAGAAGCAAGAACACTTGACGATAATTCAGGGCGTGCCTTCAGATTGAATTCGAGAAACCTGTGCAATTCGAGAATTTACAGGGGAATAGAAGATGCCAGCAGTGAGGCGCTTTGAGAGGGATGCGTTACAGTGTCAAGAGAACTGGAAGTGCATATTGGCGCCTCCGGCAGGAATCGCTTTGGCACCCTGCCCACCTGCGGCATAATCCCCGCACACGGTTGAGTCCAACTATCCAGGGAACACGAGGAGGTTTCGGTGAGCGAACGTCCATGGAGTTCCACGGCCCCTCCAGGGGAATTCCGCACTTATATATCGGCGGAAGAGAACATCAAGGAATTCACCCTTCGCGCGGTGATTCTTGGCGCGCTCTTTGGGCTGCTCTTCGGCGCCGTCACCGTCTATGTCGGCCTTCGCGCCGGGCTTACCGTTTCCGCTTCCATCCCCATCTCCGTGCTCTCCATTAGCATCCTTCGCGCGTTTGGCCGTTCCACGATTCTTGAAAATAACATCGTACAAACCACGGGCTCCGCCGGCGAATCGCTTGCCGCGGGGGTGATGTTCACGATCCCCGCTTTGATTTTTCTGGGCTTTGGCTCGGAGTTCACCTTCTGGCGCATTTTCCCGCTCGCGCTTCTGGGCGGTTGGCTGGGCGTCTTGTTCATGGTGCCGCTCCGCCGTCAACTCATCGTCAAGGAGCACGGGAATCTGGCGTTTCCCGAGGGGACTGCCTGCGCTGACGTTCTCGTGGCAGGGGAACGCGGCGGCTCGTTTGCAGGCCGCGTGTTCTGGGGGCTGGGCCTCGGTGGCGTTTACACTTTTCTCATGAACACCGTGCAGGCCTGGACGGCCCAGCCTGAAGCCCGGCCTAGCTGGTTCCCCGGCGCTTCCTTCCGAGCGGCCATCACTTCGGAATATCTCGGCGTCGGTTACATCATCGGTCCCCGGGTCTCCGGCATTCTCTTCGCCGGCGGCATCATTTCCTGGCTGGTGATGATGCCGGCCATCAAGTTTTACGGGCAGCTCGCCGGTAACACACCTATTTATCCGTCCACCATTCCCATACCGCAAATGTCTCCCGATGACCTCTGGCGCAGCTACATTCGCCCGATGGGCGCTGGAGCGGTCGCTGCCGCCGGACTCATCACCCTCCTCCGCACCATGCCTACGATCATTTCCGCTCTCCGTGCCGGCTTGAAAGACGTACGCGCCGAAGGCGCAGGCCAATCGACCGCGGCAAGCCGCATTGACCGCGACGTTCCCATGCGCTGGGTGATCGTCGGCTCCGTCCTCATCGTCGCCATGATCTGGGTGCTCCTCACCTTTTTCCCCATCGAGGGAGCGCAAACCCAGTGGTACCAAAACCTCTTTGCCGGCGTTTTCGTCGTCGTCTTCGGATTTCTCTTCGTCACCGTTGCCGGCCGCATTAGCGGCCTCCTCGGCAACTCCTCCAATCCGATCAGCGGAATGAGTATCGCCACGCTCATGGCCACCTGTGCGATCTTCTTCGTCGCGGGATGGACCGCTCCCAAGTACGCCGTGCTCGCTCTCATGATCGGCGGCATCGTTTGCATCGCCGCTGCCATCGCCGGCGCTACTTCGCAGGACCTCAAGACCGGTTACCTCGTAGGTTCCACGCCGTTCTGGCAACAGATGGGGCTTCTGGTCGGCGTGACGATTTCCACGTTCACGATCGGCGCAACCCTCAATCTCATGAACAAGGGCCTGGAGAAATACATCCCCACACCAATTCCAGTCAGCATCCAAGCGTTGCCTTCCGGCGTAAAAGTCGAACGCGACACGTTCACCTATCAGGGCAAGGACTACGTCCTCATCAACTCTCTGGGTTCTCATGAAGTACCCGACGGCGAATATCTTTACGACGCGAGCACGCAACGAATCGAGTTTCAGTGGGCGCAGGGCATCGGCAGCGACAAAGCTCCCGCTCCCCAAGCGCGGTTGATGGCCACGGTCATCAATGGCATCCTGAATCAGAGGCTGCCCTGGCGACTTGTGTTGATGGGTGTCGCGTTGGTCGTCGCCGTCGAGATCCTGGGCGTTCGTTCTCTGGCCTTTGCCACCGGCTCGTATCTCTCCATCGCCACCACCGGCGCCATGTTTGCCGGCGGCCTCGTCCGCGCGCTGGTCGAAGCCACCACGAAGAAGAAGGATGAAAGCGAAGCCAGCCCCGGTGCGCTGTACTCCAGCGGATTGATCGCCGCGGGCGGCGTCTTTGGCCTGCTGGGGATCATCATCAATTTATTGCAGGATCCGGAAGTCTCTACCCGCACACCGCATTGGGTTACTTCCATTCTGGGACTCCCCTGGCGCCCCGATCTGTTCGCTTTTGGCCCGAAGATCATGGGGCCGCTCGCTACCAGCAATCTTTTTGGCATTTTCATGTTCGCGCTTCTGGCGGCGTCGCTCTTTTATTTCGCCCGCAAGAAGCTGGACTGAGTTCGGTGAGCCGGCTTTGACGGACTTCGGATACCGCCGTACACTGGAAGAATCATGGCGTCTCGGCCGGGCATTCGAAACTATCGCTTCAGCTTTAATTTCTACCTGACGCCCGCCGTCCAATGGCTGTTGATCGCCAATATTGGGGTATTTTTCTTTGAGATTTTGCTGAGAACCTTCTCGGGAATACCGGCCTACAACTGGTTTGTAAAAGCATTTGGCCTGGTGCCTTTCGCCGTCACGCACGGCCTGCGTTTCTGGCAGCCGGTTACCTATCTCTTTCTGCACGACGGCTCGACCATCTGGCACATCCTCACGAACATGTTCATGTTGTACATGTTCGGACGCGAGTTGGAGCTCGTGTGGGGGCGCACTCGCTTTCTCCAGTATTACTTTCTCACGGGAGTCGGAGCCGGTCTCATCAACGTCATCGTGAATACCGTTCCGATGTTCTGGGGACTTCCGCCCTCTGATATCCCGACGATCGGTGCTTCCGGTGCGATTTTTGGAATACTTTTGGCGTGCGCCATCATGTTCCCGGACCGCCAAGTCATGATGTTTCCGATTCCCATCAAGATGACCATGCGTACCTTCGTGATCGTGATGATCGTGCTCGAATTTCTCGGGACCTTCGGGCTCGGGGGCAGCAACATCAGCCACATCTGCCATTTTGGCGGCATGCTCGTCGGGTGGGTCTATCTTCGCCGGGGTTCCTTCCTCTACAACGTCCGCAACTCAGTTTCCGACTGGCAGAATAGGCGCGATCGCAAGCGCTTCGAGGTCTATATCAATAAGCACAAGAAAGACCCGCCTTCCCGGCCAGACAATTGGGTCAACTGAAGGCTTCGAATTGAGTGCTTAGAAGTCCGAAGGAAAGAACAAATTATTTACAACTAAGAACCAACAACGGCCTCACGCCGGCCCGCCGATGACGTGAAACTTCATGAAGTTGGTCGTCCCGCGGATTCCCATCGGTGTGCCCGCCACAATGCCGATGACATCGCCCTTGCGCACCAATCGTTCCTGAAGTAGACGCTTCTCCGCGACGGGCGCAAGACCATCCACCTTTTGCACGTCCTGAATACTTCTCGGCAGCACGCCCCAGATCAGCGCCATGCGCCTGCGCGTCTCCGCCTCCGGCGAAAACGCCACGATGGGCACGTGCGGGCGGTACCGCGAAACCAGCCGCGCCGTAAATCCACTGTGCGTGAACACGGCGATCAGCTTCATGTGCAGCTCGCGCGAAGCGTGACACACCAGTTCCGCCACCGTTTCCGCCACTTTCAATTGCTCGTGCGATGCAGGCCGAGGAAATTCGGTGATGCTCGCTTCGGCTTCTTCGATGATGCGCGCCATCATGTCCACGGCCTCGACGGGATATTTGCCGCTGGCGGTTTCCGCGGAAAGCATCACCGCGTCGGATCCGTCGAAAATCGCGTTCGCCACGTCGGAGGCTTCTGCGCGCGTGGGCCGCGGATTCTCCGTCATCGATTCCAGCATTTGCGTGGCCGTGATCACCGGTTTCCGGAACTCCCTCGCCCGCGTGATAATCGTTTTTTGCACCACCGGCACGCGCTCCGGGCTCATCTCCACTCCGAGATCGCCCCGCGCCACCATGACGCCGTCCGCAACGTGCAGGATCTCGTCCAGCTTTTCAATGGCCTCCGGTTTTTCCAGTTTCGCGATCACCGGCGTGTCTTTCCCCGCGCGCCGAATGAGCTGCTTCGCGAGCAGCACGTCTTCCGGGCGCCGCACAAAACTCACGGCGATATAATTCGCGCCGTGCTTGAGCGCAAACAACAGGTCCGCGCGGTCTTTCGGCGTCATCGCCGGCACGCGCAGCTTCACTCCCGGCAAGTTGATGCCCTTGTGCTCGCCAAGCGCGCCGCCGTTCACCACTTCGCAAATCACCTGCTTGTCCCGTATCTGCTGGACGCGCAGCTCAATCAAACCATCGGAAAGAAGGATGCGGTCGCCGCGGTGAACCTCCCGAGGCAATGGCGTAAAGGTGGTATTCACGCGCGTCGAATCGCCCAGCACGCGCGCGGTGGTAATGACAAAGCGCTGGCCCGTCCGCAGCAGCACCGGCCCGCCACCAGCCAGCGGCCCGGTGCGGATTTTTGGTCCTTGCAGGTCGGCCAGAATCGCGACCGGTTTTTGGTGTTTAACGGACGCCGCACGCAGTGTTGAAATATTTTTCGCGTGCTCTTCGTGCGTACCGTGAGAAAAATTAAGCCGCGCCACATCCATTCCCGCGTCCATCAAACGGTCGATCATCCGCGGCGAGCGGCTGGCTGGTCCGATGGTGCAAACGATTTTCGAATGGCGAAAGTTCATGCTCTTGACGCCGGCGAGAGTTCCGGCACGATCGTATTATTTGCTGGATGACTCTGGAATTCGACCGCCTCGATCTTATCTTATTTGCTGCTTCGCTTTCCTAACGAGTGACGGCAAATTCGGCCACGATCCGCGCCAGCACGTCGACTCCTTTGTTGAACGCCGCCAGCGGTATTCTCTCATCCTCTCCGTGCATTCTTTTCAGATCTTCTTCCGTCAGTGGAAATGGAACCAGCCCATATGCCTGCACGTTGTGCAATCTCAATTGGGAGGAATCCGTCGCCCACGTGGACTGAAACGGCAGCACAACCGCGGCCGGGAATTCCTGCGCTGCGACTTTCGAAATCACAGCGTAAAAATCCGACTCCAGCGACGACGGCGGGGCTGCGAGCCCGCCATTCGGTTTGACCTCGAGCTTCACCAGCGGATCGTCCACGAGTTTTGTCAAATCGCCGACAACCTTCTCGATCGTGTCTCCGGGCAGTAACCGCACATTCAAATTCGCATGCGCTTCCCCCGGTATCACGTTGTTCGCCATGCCCGCCGTCAGGATCGTGGGTGCAATCGTATCTCGCAACATGGCGTTCCAGAGCGGGCTCGCGTTCGAAAGCACTCGCTGCGCGTGTTCGCCGCGGTCTGACGTATCGAGCGAGCGCATCCACTTTCCGATTTCGTCGTCTTCCAGCGACGCCAGCCCTTCGAAATATCTCCTCACAATCGCCGTCAAGTGAACGGGCGCGGTATACGCTCCGATTTTGCCCACGGCGGCCGCCAGGTGCACCACCGCGTTGTCTTTCGTCGGTTGCGAGGCATGCCCGGACCTTCCCCGCGCAATCACGTCTATATTTCCAGAGACTTTCTCGCTGGCCTGCACGCCTACATACTGTATTTTCCCCTTCACGACGAATACGTTTCCGCCCTCATTGATCGAAAACCCGGCGGCAAACTTGTCCCAGTATTTCCCGATCAAAACCTTGATGTTCGCATCGCCTCCGTTTTCTTCGTCGGCCGTTGCCAGGAAAATGACATCGCGATTCAAGCGCAGATTCGCTCGCTTCAATGCTATAAAGGCCGCCAGATTCGCTGCCAGCATCCCCTTGTCGTCGATGGCTCCGCGTCCATACAGGTACCCATCCTTGATCACTGCGCCGAACGGATCGACAGTCCACTTGGATTTGTCCACCGCAACCACGTCCATGTGCGCCACCAGCAGCAGCGCTTTTGCCGGATCGGCCACAGCCGCGCTCCGCA
>WNFT01002725.1_pt1 | contig 20584 bp, 18 predicted proteins | sample 5400191 | NCBI WGS metagenome assembly WNFT01 (sample SAMN13153359, study PRJNA577476) | soil metagenome | isolation source: 80 cm saprolite under Madrone tree | place: USA:California | collected 2016-06-14 | reverse complement strand
AAGTATCGGGAGCGGTGCTGACCTCACCGCATAGGGACGCTTGCGTCGCACCGGATGGAGGATCAATCCGCCCCGATACTCGCTAGAATCAGAAAGACAGCAGCTATTGCAAAGAGCTGGATCAGATTGACCCAGCAAGGGGGTGCTAGCTTGGAAAATGAGAAAAAGCTTCGAGAGAGCAACCAGCGAAAGAAGACAGAGGATTACAAGGGGCCGATCGACCAGTTGCGGCGACTCTTAGCTGAACTACTTGGAACCTTTGCACTCACACTGGTGGCTGCGGGAGGTGAAGTCATCGCAGCCATCAGCGGCGGTGAAGTCAGTTCCGCTGCTCGTGCTGTAGCTCCAGCGCTGCTTGTGATGGCTATGATCTATACGCTCGGCAGTCAATCCGGCGCTCATTTCAATCCCGTGGTGACGCTTGCCTTTGCTCTACGCAAAGACTTTCCCTGGCGCTATGTACCAGGCTATTGGGTCGCCCAGTTGGTCGGTGCAGTGCTTGCTGCACTCTTCTTGCGCGCACTCTTCGGCCTGGTTGGAAACCTGGGAGCGACGCTCCCACACCATGGAACAATAGAAGCGCTGATCATGGAGGTCGTTTTGACTTTCCTGCTGCTTACGGTGATCCTGGGCACGGCCACGAATCATGGGCTAGTTGGTCACAATGCCGCACTAGCCGTAGGTGGGACCATTGCATTCTGCGGACTATTCGCTGCACCGATAAGCGGCGCCTCCATGAATCCGGCCCGCTCTTTGGGACCATTCCTGGTGAGTGGCCAGTTCACTGACATCTGGATCTACGTGGTTGGGCCTATCGCGGGAGCTCTACTGGCGGTTGGGGTTGCATGGCTTTTGCGTGGCTCGACAACCCCAGAAGCGATCGAGACCGCTAAGGGCGATTAGACCCGAGCAGCATTTCATGTTTCATCCCCAGGTTTGACAGATTACCCTGGCCTTTCAGATAGTTCACGCCGGAAGAGAACCGGGCTGAAGTTTGTACGATAGTCGTAGGTATCAAGATTCTCGCGCCGCTTCAGGAAACCCACCACCAGGTACGTAAACGGAGTGGCGACGATCTCATAGACGACCTTGAAAATCCACTGTGTCAGTATAGCCTCGAGCATCATATTCGCCGGGATGATGCCCCAGAAGGCAATGCTGATAAAGATCAGCGTGTCGAGCCCCTCACCTATTAGGGTTGAGCCGATAGTGCGTGTCCATAGCCAGCGTCCCTTCGTGGCAATCTTCAACTTGGCAAGTACAAACGAGTTGGTGAACTCTCCTACCAGGTAAGCTATAAAAGAGGCCAGCAGCAAACGCGGCGTGAAGCCAAGGATGGCATTATAGGCCGCTTGCTGCGTCCAGAAAGGGGCAGCGGGCGCAATACCACCGATATAAATCGCGATGACGGCAAGCAGGTTACAAGCAAAACCTAGCCAGATTACGCGACGGGCGGCACCATAACCATAAACCTCTGTAAGCACATCCCCGAACAGGTAGCTGAGCGGGAAGATGATGATGCCAGCAGGTACCAGGAACCCGAGAAACAAGATAAGTTTTACGGCGATGATGTTTGCTGTGATGAGGCAGGTGACAAAGACCGAGGCAATGACAACAAACCAGAATGAAACTTTCAAATGTAGCTCCTTTTTTCTCTTCTCTCGAATCCTCGTTAGAAGGTTGCTGGCACGTAACCAATCGGGTCTTGTAGTCCCGCCTCCGCAAATCCATTGAGGCGCAGTAGACAACTATCGCATGTGCCACAGGCCAGTTCTTCGCCTTCGTAGCAGCTCCAGGTGAGTTCGTAGGGCACACCGAGTTCGACGCCCTTGCGAATGATTTCGGCTTTGTTCATGCGCAAAAGCGGTGCATGGATATGAAACTCCCGCCCGTCCTGTGTGGTCGCTTTGGTAGCAAGATTGGCCATGCGTTCGTATGCTTCCAGGTATTCGGGTCTGCAATCGGGATAGCCGCTGTAATCAATGGCATTAATGCCCAGGAATATATCGTTGGCGCCTGTGACTTCAGCATATGCGAGGGCGAAGGAGAGAAAAATGGTATTCCTGGCCGGAACATAGGTGATTGGTATCTCTTGCGCCATCTTTGCAAGGCTTCTCGCGTGAGGCACATCAAAATCGGCGGTCAGCGCACTTCCACCAAAAGCCCGCAAATCGATGCTAATCGTCTTTTGCTTCTGGACCCCATAGTGCTGGGCAACAGCAGCAGCAGCTTCTACTTCTCGCTGGTGACGCTGCCCGTAATCAAAAGAAAGCGTATGTAGTTCAAACCCTTCATGACATGCGATAGCGAGTGCTGTCGTGGAGTCCAAACCTCCCGACAAGAGCACTACGGCTTTTTTATGCATAACAGTTGCTCCTGATCGAAATCTTTTCTATCTCCAAACAAGTTCAGAAACAATGGCATTATTTGCTACATGCTATCAATAAAGCCCCGACCCTGCAAGAGTATATCACAATGATGAAACGCCGCCTACAGTCGAAGACATCGAGATAGAACTACGATGAGCTATAAGCGACTCACAGCAGAAGCAGTAGTCGTCTACCTGCTGCGTCCCGAATCGCGGGAGAAACGCAGTCCTGCCAAAAATGCAAAACGGCCAATACTGGCCGTTCCACAAAACAAGCGATCCCGAGAGGGCTCGAACCTCCGACCTACAGATCCGCAATCTGTCGCTCTATCCACTGAGCTACGGGATCATCCAGTCGCTGTATGCCATGGATTATAGACTACGGTTCTCTACTTGTCAATAGTTGCCCAACCCAAAACCAATGACTCAGCGCACACCAAATGCTTGCCTTTTTGGCTTCCCATGCTACATTACGACCACAGCAGGCGAAATGGCCGCCTTCCCGCTTGGGAAGGCCGCAAGTAATTCATTTGTCGAATTGGGCAAGAGGCCATAGTATTTATCAACCTTGCATCTGATAAAGGGTTGACCTATATCGATGGTATTTGGGCAGTCCTCGAACCTCTCCTACTGGAACGTTGACGCTTAGATAGACCGGTTGCTGTATAATTTTAAGAAGAAGACGTAAAACAGCCGGTAATGAAGGGACACGACGATGTTCGAGCTGAGCCAGTTTGAAGAGATTTACGGGCCTGCTGCTCCGTATAGCGAACATAAGCTTGGGGAGAGAGTCACTTACTCTTTGGGCAAGGACATCTTTACCGGTACGATTGCCTGGTGTACTGCTCCCCAGGTCCGCAAGGGGAAGCAACTGCCGACTCTTTACATAATCGCACGCGACCAGGCGGAGAACGCCTTCCCTGACCTGGTTCGTCCCGGCCGCATTATCATCTCAGAACGAGAACCATGAATGCCTGGTGTCAGGGCTAATACATACATGGGTAACACCAGGAGCAAGAGAGCACTAGTGCTGGCGAATGATTTAGCTTCTCAGTGGGCGGAAGAAGGCGCGTATATCCTCGACCAGTGCCTGTGGCTGTTCCAGGGCTGCGAAGTGCCCTCCCGCTTTCATCTCCGTCCAACGTTGGATATTGTAGAGGCGTTGGGCAAGGGAACGTGGCGGAATGGGAAGCTCATCCGGGAAAACAGCTACCCCTGTCGGAACCTCAACCCGCCCGGCATATGTTTCATAACCCTGGTGAGAGGTCTCGTAGTAGAGGCGGGTCGATGAGTTGATGGTCTGCGTGACCCAATAGATCATGATGTTCGTGAGCAGTTCGTCTTTCGTGAAGACGCTCTCGATCTCACCTTGACAATCGCTCCAGGCACGGAACTTCTCAACCATCCAGCCTGCCAGCCCGACAGGGGAATCATTCAAGCCATAGGCCAGCGTCTGGGGGCGTGTTTCTTGCATGTGACTATAGCCAGACTCATCCCGAATCAATTGTACTCGCCGTTCCCGCCAGTTGCTTTCTGCTTCGTTGGTCGTCTCCTGACTCAGGACCGAGCGCGCTGGCTGCATATTGAGGTGAATGCCAATGATTTTGTCGGCAAAGGCGCGACCGAGCGTTCCCGTGATGTAGAGTCCCCAGTCGCCTCCCTGGGCGGCAAAGCGCTGGTAGCCTAGATCTTGCATTAAGGAGGCAAAGACCTCTACTATCCGCGTCACCGTGACGCCTCGCACGTTCGTCGAGCCTGAGAAGCCATAGCCGGGGAGCGAAGGCACAACGACATCGAAGGCATCAACGGGATCTCCACCGTACCTGGCAGGATCGGTCAAAGGGCCAATGATCTTATACATCTCGAAGAAGGATCCGGGCCACCCGTGCGAGATGAGCAGTGGAATGGGGTGCGTTCCTTTCCCCTTTGCATGAAGAAAGTGGAGGTGGATACCATCGATCTCAGTGGTAAACTGAGAGAAGGTGTTGAGCAAGCGTTCCTGGGCTCGCCAATCATAGCTCTCGTGCCAGTATCTGACCAGTTGCTGCAAATACGAAAGGTTTGTTCCATAGTCCCAATCCGCATCTGGAAGCTCATCAGGCCAGCGGGTCCTGGCTAATCTCTGTCTGAGATCAATCAGGACATCTTCAGCCACATGAATTGTAAAGGGAGCGCGAACCATACGACTCTTCTCCATTCTTCTTGCGTTCATCGACGTTGTATGAGCCTTGTTGTAGTGGCTACTGATGCTACTCTAGAGTGAGAACAAACAATACTATGCCTCTTATTCTCTGCCCAAGCGGAAGCTGCTGATTCTATTTGACGCACTTCTTCGACTCAGAACCTCGATTTCATGCAAAGGACACAATACCCTGATATTCACAGCCACTTGGCAGTTTGTCAAGCTTTCCGTAACGATTGGTAGACGCATGATCAGTACAATGGAATGCAGAAGCTATAGCAAAGAGACAAGCAGGTTTTGTGGTACGATGTTGAGAGGAACAAAAGGAAGGAGCTTGTCAATGGAAAAATGGATTTGCAAGACGTGTGGAACACAGTTTGCACCAGGTGAGAACCCGCCAGAAGCATGTCCAATCTGTCAGGATGAGCGCCAATATGTAGGATACGCGGGACAACAATGGACGACGCTGGCCCAAATGCAGAAGGACGGCTTCCGCAACGAGTTCAGGGAGCATGAGCCGCACCTGGTTGGCGTCGGAACCACCCCCACATTTGCAATCGGCGAGCGAGCCCTGCTGCTGCAAACCGAACGGGAAAATGTACTCTGGGACTGCATGAGCTTGCTCGATGACGAGACGGTTGCAGAAATCGAAAAGTTAGGTGGCCTCACGGCCATCGCCATCTCCCATCCACACTATTATTCGACGATGGTGGAATGGGCCGACCGTTTTCAGGTCCCGATCTACCTGCATGCGGCCGATCGTCAATGGGTGATGCGCCCAAGTGAGAGAATCAGGTTCTGGTCAGGTGATACCTATGAGCTGTCAGATGACATCACCTTGATCCGGCTGGGAGGGCATTTTCTCGGAGGCACCGTCTTGCATTGGAAACGCCTTTCTGCCGCTGAGGTACAGCGCATTAGCGAGACCATTGCACCCTACCAGTTTGAGCGGCTGTATGGAGCCTGGTTCGAAAGGGTCGTTGCGCACAATGCCCATGACGCGGTACTCCGATCAGCCGAGCGCTATATTCGCGCCCTGGAAACCGTTCGTCGCTAAGAGTGCAACAATAGAAACTAGCGCTTATCCTCTTTCCTCACCTGCAAATGCAGCTCGCGTAACTGCTTCTCATCAACAGGCGAGGGGGCGTGCATCATCAGGTCCTGGGCGCTCTGCGTCTTGGGGAAAGCTATGACCTCGCGGATGGTGTCTTCATCGGCGAACAACATCACCAGGCGGTCTACACCGAGGGCGATGCCACCGTGTGGGGGCGCGCCGTACTCGAAGGCTTCGAGCATATGGCCAAACTGTTCTTTAATTTCTTCATCGTTCAATTTCATCAGTGAGAAGACTTTGTGCTGTAGCGCGGCAACATTGATGCGCACGCTTCCGCCGCCGATCTCGTAGCCATTGCAGATGATATCGTACTGTTTCGCGCGTATATTCAAAGGATCGGTATCGAGCCGGTCAACATGTGCCTCGTCCATACCGGAGAATGGATTGTGTTCGGCTTCGTAACGTTGACCCTCCTCATCGTAGTGCAATAGAGGGAAATCGACGACCCAGCACAGCGCCATCTCGTTGGGATCGATCAAGTTGAGGCGCTCGGCCAATTTGACACGCAAACGGAAAAGGACATCGTTGCAGACGTTGGCACTATCAGCGACAAACAGCAGCAGGTCGCCCGGTCCGCCCTGGAGACGCTCGATAATGGCCTGCACCTCGTTTGCGGACATGAACCTGGTTAGTGGCGATTTGACTTCGCCCGTCACACTAATCGCCAGCGAAACCAGTCCTTTTGCTCCTAACACACGCGCAAACTCGGTGAGTTCCCCGATCTCTCTACGGCTGTAACCTTCTGCTCCTGGCACACGAATACCCTTGACGATACCGCTCGCTGCAAGGGCACCCTGGAATACGCCAAAATTGCCTGCTGCTGCAAGGTCGGATATTTCGACAAGAGGAAGGTCGAAACGTAAATCGGGGTGATCCGTACCATAGCGGTCCATAGCATAGGCATAACTCAGTCGCGGGAAAGGACGTTCTTTGATGCGTTTACCGGTTGTATTTTCGATCAGGTGGATCAGCAATCCCTCAATCAGAGACATCACGTCGTCTTCCGCCACAAAGGACATTTCCAGGTCCAACTGGGTAAATTCCGGCTGGCGGTCAGAGCGTTGATCTTCGTCGCGGAAACAGCGTGCTATCTGGAAGTAGCGATCCATACCAGCCACCATCAGCAGCTGCTTCAGTTGCTGCGGAGACTGTGGCAGAGCATAGAACTCGCCTGGATAGAGCCGGCTTGGCACGAGATAGTCACGTGCGCCCTCCGGTGTGCTTTTCATCAGAATGGGTGTCTCGATCTCCAGGAAACCGCGCTCATCCAGGTAATCACGTATGGCCTTGACCACGCGATGACGCAGTACGATATTGTCTCGCATCTTGGGACGGCGCAGGTCAAGGTAGCGATATTTGAGCCTGAGCGGTTCATCTACCTGTATGTTATCGCTAATCGGGAAAGGCGTAGTGCGTGCGGGATTCAGTATCACTATGTCATCGGCAGCCACTTCAATGGCCCCTGTACTCAAATTAGGATTCTCCGTGCCCGGCAGACGGGGCACGACCCTTCCCCTGACCTGTATTACATATTCTGAACGCACTTCTGAAGCGACACGGTGTGCTTCTGGGGAGCGCTCTGGATCGCAAATTACCTGTGTAATGCCATAACGGTCGCGAATATCCAGGAATACCAGGCCGCCATGATCCCGGCGCCGGTTCACCCATCCTGCTAAACTAACCTGTTGCCCAACATTACTCGCGTTCAACTCACCACATGTATGTGTACGATAATACACCTCAAAACCCACAGCTTTTTGACTCCTTACTATTGTGACCGGGAATTCTGCTCTACTATCCCCACTTAACACCCACTCTGAGGTCCCGTACCGACCGAAATCAGGCTCGACGCCGAGGGAGTATTCTGCGACAAAATATCGAGTTGCTTGCCCTTGGGATCAACCGCCAGGCTTTTTACCAGGCTCGAGCCGCCGGATAACACATATTGCTGCACCAATCCGAGCGTCACGTTATTTCCAGCAACATTTGTACCTGTGGGAGTGGGCGTTGGCGGACCTCCCACCAGCGGCTTAGCCACATCCAGGTCAAGGACGCGGTGGTTTACGGGGTCGCCAATGTAGAGGTGCGGTGTACCATTGACCACGCCGGTTGACAGCATGGCTGTACTCGTCGATGGCGTGTTAGACACTACTGATGAAGGGCTGGAAACTACTAAGGACGCGTTCCCTTGCTTTTCGACTGGCGTCATGGTCGGAACGGCCTCATTGGCCGTGAAATTCTTACTACCTGCTGCCAGCGGTAATGCAATCTGTTGCTGGACAAACACTGCTGTTGGTAAGATGGACTGGCTTCCAGCCGCCAGGGACAGGCTGCGCACTTCACCATCGGACAGCAAGAGGAAAAGTTGCTGCGAGAAAGCGGCTGCACTGACAATCGCTGCCGAGATCGAAAAATTGATAGGTTTCGGTGTGCTCAGATGCCCTTTCGCATCCACAACATAGCTCAAAACACGAGCGTTATTCTGATTTGAGTTCAGCACCACGTACACATTGTTGCCCAATGTAGTGACGAGGGCAGGTGAAAACCCACCCCTGGTGAAATCAGTCCCAATCTGGGCAGAGAACGTGGATTTTCCCAGGACTCCTGCCTGGCCTGGTTGATACACATCGAGCGTGTACCCGGTCGGAACCGTATTCTTGAGTTGCTCCACCAGCACGAACACATGCGAGCTATTACTCGAGATATTGAGTATGCGCGAGGCAGCATTACTCGCGATGCGAGCAACCAGGCTATACTGGCTATTCACCTGGTACAGCCCGTAATCTTGTGCCAGCGCATAGAGAACCGGAGCACCTTTAGGATCCTGCGCCCAGGCAATGTTCTGAGGATACGTGTGTGTACTTGTGTTATCGATGGGATTGATGGACGTATTCGCACAGGGCAAGACGAAGATGTGAGCACCTTGATTGTAGTTCGCAATGGCGGCTTTGACCTGTGTGACCAGTTCAACCTTGAGTTGCGTCGATTGCCGTTGCTGGCTCTGGTCCATTTGATAATTTTTCTGCACGTCACGCAGCCTGTTCTGGGCAGTCGCAAGTGCATTGAGAGCCGATGCGGGGTTGTTATTAGAGATATCAACCTGTGCACCGTCAATCAGCAGTTGTGTACTCCTCAGGGTCTGACTCACCGTTTGACTGTCATTTACTCGTAAAAGGAGGAAGGCGCCTGCGCCAATACCTGTAAGAATGAGCAGGGAGAGCAATGTAAGTGTCAGGTAAAAAAGCCGGCTCCGTCTACGTCGCGATCTTCCGAGAGCAGGTTGTGGGGCTGTAATAGTGTCCTGAGTAGGGGCCAGAGGGCCACTGCTAAAACGTAAAGGAGCGCTGGGAGTACGCCTTTCGCCATTACTCTGCGGGCTACCAAAAGACGTGCTGGGAAGCACCCCCAGTATAGCTGTATTCTCGCTCGCTTCGCGACCGCCAACCCGTACCGGGTGTCGCACACCCGGAGGCTCTTCACCAACCTCTTGTATACGCACGACAATGGCTGTAATATTGTCAGGACCGCCGTTTTCATTGGCACGTTCTACCAGGTGGTAGACACTCTGCTGTGGTACATATTGATCGACTATGCGTTGTAGCTCTTCCTCGCTAACCAGCCCGGAAAGTCCATCAGTGCAAAGCACGAGGGAGTTGCCTTCGCTCAATTCTTCCTGAAAAACATCGATATCGACTTCAGCCTGCGTACCGAGACAACGAGTGATTACATTACGCTGTGCATGCGTACGAGCTTGATCCTCAGTCAATAAACCTGCTCTTACCTGTTCGGCCACCCATGAATGATCTTGAGATATCTGTCTGACCTGACTTCCACGTATGAGATAGGCCCGGCTATCGCCGACATTGGCAATATACGCCATATTACCACGCAGTACGGCAGCAACACATGTTGTGCCCATACCACTCCGTAACATGTTCTCCGCCGCTCGTTGATGGATTGAAGCATTTGCGCGTCTAATCGCATGCAACAGAGAATCAGTCACATCATCACTGTCGTCCTGATAGTACGCATTGCTAACAGTATCCACAGCAATTTCACTCGCTACTTCACCTGCCGCGTGTCCTCCCATGCCATCAGCCACAATGAACAACGCGCCCTTGCTTGCCATCACTTGTGGATCTTTCGGGATGACATAGGCCATATTGTCTTCATTATGTTCACGCTTACGGCCAACATCGGTTAGCTGTGCAACATCGAGACGGAGTTGTTTCGCCAACGAACCTCTCTCCCGTAATGTAGGGGCAACTTGCCCTTTGGATTTGTGCGATACACACACAGTGTAAACCGGTAATGAAGCGCAGCGGAGCATTAAAAGCTGGTTATAACACGCTTTACAGAAAAATGCAGCGCCACTCTCTCCATTGCACCCGTTTGAAACTTTAAGCTATAATACACCGACACAGAGAAAAACGCAACGCACACCTGATTTTTGTCCATCCGATTTCCCGTCTCCCTGCTTCTTCAGACCACGATGCAGAGTATACTCTTTAAGATTTGCGCACGCAAGTTAATGGGCTACCATACCCATGCAATCTAGGAAATTAGGGATAAGAGCATCGAGTACTTTGGTTCAGTCCAGCTTTTTTTGGCAAAGAGTGCAATAAAAGTCTCAGGCTGTTACCTGGATAATTCCAGAGACGTTATACAGCCATGAGGACTACCTTGCATCGCTCCTGATACACTGGTGCTAGTTTTACAGTTGGAGGAACGCTGGCTCCAGCGGCTAACCTCGTTCCGGCATAGTAGGTCCATAGGAGCGCTGTCTTTCAGAGAAAAGAGCCATATGCACATCGGTATTAATGCTCAACTGCTATCTTTTAGTCAGAACTACCGTAACGGCGGTATTAGCCGTTACATACGTTACTTGCTAACAGAATTACCAAAGCGGCCAGGCCAGCATGAATACACGATTTTTGTCAATGGCCAGGAAGTCGTAGAGCACTTAAGGCAGATTGCGGGTGAGAGTCCATGGGATCCTGCGGGGGAAAGCAGGCATGAAGAAGTCGGGCGAACCCGGATCACATATGTTCCCATATCCTGGCCTGAGTCAAAACCCATATCAAGAGTTGCCTGGGAACAATTGATGCTGCCATCACTCATACGCGCAAGGCGCATCGATGTTTTGCATTCACCGGCTAATGTGTTACCGGAAATGCTCCCACGTGGTTGCGCTGGAGTGGTCACGCTTCACGACCTGGCATTCTTACGCTTTCCACATGTCTTGACCCGCTCAAAGCGCGTGTACCACCGCACGTTCACAATGCGCAGTCTAAGGCACTCAACGCTCATCATTGCTAACTCGAATAGTACCAAACAAGACGCTGTTGAACTTGCAGGGATTCCCGTAAACCGCGTACGAACTGTCTATCCGTGCATCGATGAGCGCTTTTCTAGCGTTATACATAATGAAGAGGTACAATCTTTTCGCCAGGAGCATGGGTTGACAGGCGGTTATATTCTCTACCTGGGTACTCTGGAGCCACGCAAGAATATTAACAGGCTCATCGAGGCCTATGCGCGGCTGCGTACCGCTTATGGGCGATCAGAGAAACTTGTGCTGGCAGGAGGGAAGGGCTGGCTATATGCTTCGATCTTTGAGCGGGTACAACAACTTGGCTTAGAATCAGAAGTCGTTTTCCCTGGCTTCGTTTCCGATGCCGAACAGTTGTTGTGGTATGATGGTGCATCTGTTTTTGTATATCCGTCTCTCTATGAGGGCTTTGGCATACCAGTAGCAGAAGCACTGGCACGTGGGGTTCCCGTCGTCACCTCAAATATTTCTAGCTTACCGGAAGCGGGGGCTACTTTAGCGTTGACTGTTGACCCAAACGACACGGAAGCACTGGCCGGGGCTATATTTAAAGCATTGACCGATGAATCTGTACGTGAGCGATGCCGTACACTTGCATCCTCGATCGCACAGCGATTCTCCCCGCAAACAATGGTCGAACAAACTATTGCAGTGTATGAACAGGCGGCAGCATTACACGCGTCACAGCATCGTTCTAAGAGTGTGTCTTTGATACGATAAAGATGCTATAATCTTGAAATTGATGCAAACGACGCTAGCGCATCTACGCTTCGCGTTATGCATCGAAAAAATACCAGGTTCATGAGGCTTCAGGTTTGAACAGTAGTAAAGTATCGCAAACAACCGAAAGTAGGGGTTCAATATATCAGCCCCCTCAAGCAGGGCAGGCAGGGACTCCCGAAATGACAAGTGGAGGAACAGGTCCTATTACAAAGGCCATCTCCCAACGGCGTTCGCATCGTCGCCAGTGGCGCATTATCGAGTCTGTCGCCATAATCATTCTCGATGCGATACTGGTGGGCGTTGCTTTTCAACTGGCTTTCTACTTGCGCTTTTCCTTTTTTTTCGGAACCAACCTGATCACGACGTTCCGCAATTACCTGCTCAGTATCGATAATGTGAATCCGCCCACCCATTTAAACCATGCTCCGTCATTCAGCAACTTCCGACCCCTTGAAATTGGCATTGTGATCGGCTTGATTGCAATTTTTGCACTGCGTGGCCTGTACGGCATTCGCCTGACCGGAAGCTGGTTTCGCCAGGCATGGTCAATCGTCAGTTCGGCCACCCTGGGCCTGGCATTCCTGATCGCCTACTATTTTGTATTTCAACCACCTGCGAATTCCCGCTTGATAGCACCATTCGTGTGGGCCATTGCTATCATCTTGCTGTGCACCGCAAGATTGTTCATCTCAATAATAATGGGCCGGCTCTATCGACTCGGCTTGGGTGAAACGCGTCTGCTCGTCGTCGGATCAGGCCGGCTGGGCAAGATGATCATGCAACATATCGCGGCCAATCCCAACCTGGGCTACTCCATTGTTGGCTTCCTGCATGATATGAATGAGCCCCCAAGTGACTTTGGACGCTTTAAGATGCTCGGCACGCTGGATGACCTGGGGCTGGCGATTCGCTCCATGCAAATAGATGAAGTCATCATTGCGCTCCCATCGCATTTACACCAGCAGAGCATCAGAAGTGTACGCCTCTGTGAGCGCCTGGGCACTTCATTCAAACTCGTTCCCGATTTGTACGAGTTGAGCCTGTCACGCATTGATATGGAGGCAATAGAGGGCATTCCGCTGATCAGTATCAAGCAGGCGTCTATCAATTCAATGCAACGCATTGTAACGCGGATGGTGGACATTATCGTGGCAGCCCTCATTCTGATCATAGGCCTACCCTTATGGCTCTGTATCGCATTGGCTATTGGACTCAGCTCACCTGGACCGATTCTCTATAAGCAAACACGTATAGGCTTGAGTGGACGGCCATTCAAAGTATATAAATTTCGCTCGATGTACAAAGACGCGGATAGAAGGCTGGCCGAACTGCTGGCATATAACGAGGCCCAGGGGCCGCTTTTTAAGATGAGAGATGATCCACGCGTAACGCCCATAGGCAGATTCCTGCGCCACATGAGCTTTGATGAAATCCCCCAACTCATCAATGTTATCAGTGGTGAGATGAGCCTGGTGGGGCCACGCCCGCCGCTTCCTCACGAAGTAGCGCAATATGAAGAATGGCAAAAAGCGCGGCTGGCAATCAAACCCGGCATGACCGGCTTATGGCAGGTTCGAGGCCGCAGCGATATCAGTTTCGACGAGGGCGTCCTGATGGATCTGTATTATATCGAAAACTGGTCGTTGCGCCTGTATTTCCAGATACTCTTTCGCACCATTCCGGTTGTCATATTCCGCCGCGGAGCATATTAAATGAAAGTAGCCTTAGTGCATGATTATCTGAATCAAATGGGTGGGGCCGAGCGCGTCGTTCTAGCCTTTCATGAAATATTTCCAGACGCGCCTATTTACACGTCAATTTATGACCCCAAGCGTGTCGATGCGGCTTTTCGGGAAATGGATATCCGCACTTCTTTCATGCAGAAGCTGCCGCTGGTCAAAAAACACCACCAGCCGTTTCTGCCATTTTACCCATTTGCAATGGAGCGTCTCGATCTGCGGGGCTATGATCTCGTCCTCAGCAGTTCCAGCGCCTTTGGTAAAGGTGTGATAACCCGACCGGAAACAATGCACATTTGCTATTGCCATACTCCTATGCGCTGGTGCTGGAATTATGACGAGTACGTGGAGCGCGAGCAACTAGGTAGAATATCAAGAAGCATACTGCCTTTCTTGATCACCGGGCTGCGAGTCTGGGATCAGGCAAGCGCTATGCGCGTTGATCACTTTATCGCCAATTCTCCTACAGTGGCTGAGCGTATCCAGAAGTATTATCGACGAGATGCGGCGGTCATTCCACCTCCTGTGGATGTCAGCCGCTTTGCTTTTGAACCGGAGAGGCAGCCGCAAGACTATTTCCTGATTGTCAGCCGTTTCATGCCCTACAAGCATATCGACCTGGCAATTGAAGCCTGCAACCGGCTTCAACTGCCTCTGGTGATTATAGGCAGCGGACGCGATGAGAAACGACTCAAGAGCATAGCAGGACCTACGATTCATTTCATGGGACGGCTCTCCGATGCGGAAGTGCTCCATTACTATACGCACTGTCGCGCGCTGATACTGCCCGGCGAAGAGGATTTCGGCATCACGCCCTTAGAAGCCCAGGCTTCTGGACGACCCGTGATCGCCTATGGAGCCGGTGGCGCACTGGCTTCGGTTATCGATGAAGTGACCGGGACTTTCTTTCACGAACAAACAGTAGAAAGCCTGGCGGCTGCTCTGGCATCATTTGATGAGCGTAAATACGATCCACAAACGATACGTAATCATGCGCTCGAATTCGATGTGACTCGTTTCTACCGTCGCATACTCCAGTTTATTGAGGCCAAGTTGAGTGAGGGGAAAACAAGAGACGTGCGCACACCGACAGGTGAATTGGTACGATAACAGCAGAGAGGGAAAGGGTAGAATACACCGTGGAACTACGGACTTATTGGACAATTATTTGGCGGAGTATCTGGGTGGTGCTACTGGTGGTGGGGGTGGTAGCTTTATACGCCGGTTATAAATACTATCAACTGCGAAAAACTCCTGGTGCGTTGACGGCATACAGCTCCGGCGTCACTATTCAAATTGGCCTGCAGCCGACGAGCAATGGCGACACAAACAGTGCGGACTATGTCACGGTCTCCGAATCGCTTGCCGATGCATTTGCAACAGGGCCTATCCTTACGTCGCATCAGTTCGATCAGGATATTATCAATCAAATCAACCAGGATAGGGGTCAGATCGAGCAACGTTACGGTGCAAGCGCTGATCTCGGCAACGTACAAAATCCTGGTGCTATCGGGCAGGCGCTCAGCGCTAGCCGTGTGCATAGTTTAGTTACTCTTAACGCTACGTGGATCACGCCGGCGGGGGCCTGGGCTATAGCAAATGCAGTGGGAGAAGTGAGCGCAGCTAAAATGGGAAACTACCTCTCCTACGTGATTACTAGCAACGCGACACATTCAACAACAGGTAGTTCTGTACTGCCTACCGTAGAAGCACGAGTCATCGGTTCTGCCGCAAATGCAAGTGTAGTTCCAGGATCATCCTCAAGCAAGGTAACACTGTATATCCTGCTGGTGCTGCTCGCGCTCGTTATTGGTATCGCGCTTGCATTCTTGCTCGATTACCTGGATGATCGCATCAGGAGCAAGGATGAGGTAAGCCACCTGCTTGAACTGCCCATTTATGCAGAAGTGCCGCGTGCGCCAGTTCCAGGCCGCTCTCGACCATCAAGAATCCGTTGATCGTCCTAATAGTTTGCCTTTCAGGGCTATTTAAAAGTTGAGCAAAGCAGGGATCCAAGGGGCAGCAGCCCCTTGGCGGGGTGTGGGGTGTGCCCACCTTTTCCCCCTTTCCAGGGGCGGGGAGGGGAAGAAGAGGACTTTTAAATCACCCTGTTTGCCTTTGCTTGACAGGGTTCTTCTAACTTGAGTATAGTACGATGGGCAATAAGAAGCAATGGGCGGAGATTGTCCCGGTGATCTCCGCTTATTTTATATGTGAATAACATAGAGGAGCTTACTTCGTGGGTAATCTTTCAAAGGAGCAATACGCGCTGCTTACAGACTATGATACAAATACCGCTTATAGCAAGGCCTTTCATACTCTTTTTGCGAATATACGCTTTAATTGGGGGCAGGATGCGAACAAGACTCATGTTCACACATTGCTCCTTACTACACCATCCGAGTATGCTGAACAGCCTGTGGTAGCGGCAAACCTGGCAATAGTAGCGGCGCAGAGTGGGACAGCGACAATCTTAGTGGATGCCGACCTGCACAGCCCGAGTCTCCAGCAAAGCTTTGGCCTGGATAGAAATACCGGTTTAAGCGATTTGTTGCTGGAAGAAGAGATGACGCCGGAGAGGGTGGTTGACTGCCTGCAATCGACGTTCATTCCTGGTTTTCGGGTACTCAGCGCGGGTACTAAAACTGCACAAGGACCAACACTCCTACTGTCGCCAAAGCTAGAAAAATGTATGTGCAGCATCCGCCAGGTACTGGATGCGTCAGAAACTAAACCAGGTATCGTTATTTATCATAGTCCACCCGCATTAGCGGGGGTTGATGCTTCGCTCATCGGTGCCCTGGTGGAACAAACATTGTTGACGATTATTGCAGGTCGCACTACTCGTGAGCAAGCAAAGCAGGCGCAAGAGCAACTCCAGCGAGCACATACCAATCTCGCTGGCATTATCATGTTAAATCCATAGAGTTCACTCCCGGTGAGTGTTCCCGTAGTACACTCACCCTACGTAACGTCTTCCGGAGGTGGCTTTACTATGCAAGGACGACAAGGTCCCAGGTACGATTCCTGGGATCGATCCTCTAGTGGACCCCAAGCAGCATCGAATGGCACTGGTAAACAACGAGCTATACCCCAACGTCCTCCTGGTATGACGAGGATAGAACATCCGCCTCAGACCTCACGGGTAAATCGCCCGCAGCGCAAGGCACCACATCCGAAAAGTTGGCGACGCCGCTTGCTTTTTCTCGTCGTGGTGATTCTAGCCTGCGGGTTGCTAGCCTGGGGTATCGGTTATGCACTCGCCAACTACTTTATAGGAGTCGGAAATAGCTCAGGAGCAGCAAATACAACAACCGATTTCCTGCTGGCTCTCAAGGGTCAGAACTATGACCAGGCCTATGATGACCTTGACGCGAAGATTACCATCTCACTCACCAAAGACCAATTTACGCGCATGGCACAAGCTGACGATCATTGTTACGGCCCGGTGACGGATTTTAATGAACAGGCGGGTAGTGCTACAATATCTGCTGATAACAATACCCAGGGCTATACCTACCATATGACACGCAGCAAGCTCACGAAAACCTACCCACTAACACTGACCTTACAAAAAGACCCCAACGGTAACTGGAACATTACGAGTTACGGCAGCGACCTTGGGCCGGCTCCACCGACTTGCAAATAGATATAAGAAGCATTGACTGAGAGAGGGTACCGGCAAGGAGGCAGGATTTCTTGTTGGTACCCTCTCTTGCTATTACTCCCGGCTCGTTTTCACTGTACAAGGTCAAAATTCAACCTTGTAACAAGCAGAAGCGTATAGATTCTGGCCCCTAAAAAGTAGTTTCAAAAAAGATGGTAGTTTGTGAACCTTTCTAACACATCTCGCTACTAACATCATAGCAAGGAAGTGAGCACCATAGTGTCATGGCCGCAGAAAGCAACGAAACGTGGAGTATACACTGGTACGGGAGAACGGCTGGATGAGTATGAATACGCAGCCAGTCGTTGATGACAGGCAGGTACTGGGTCGGATCGCTGCTGGTGATCGACAGGCTCTTGCTGAGTTATATGAACGCTACCAGCGCGTGCTCTTCAGTTATTTACAACAACTCACGCCGGACTATGGCCTTGCAGAAGAGTTGCTACAGGACACCCTGGTGGCAGTCTGGAGAAGCGCTTATAGTTTTGAGGGCAGATCAAGTATACAGACCTGGCTGATTGGCATCGCTCGACGGCAAGCGCACAACACGCTCCGTCAACGCAAGCTTCCACTCAGCGACGAGGCTGAACTGGAAGGGCTGGTGTCAACAGATCCTGAACCTGAAGATTTCACGCTCGCATCTATTGCTCGTGAAGAACTGGTGGAGGCATTCAAACGGCTTGCACCCGTTCACCGGGAGGTTCTGGTGTTGACTTTCGTACATGAGCTTTCATATCAAGAGACGGCCAGCATACTTGATGTGCCAGTAGGCACCATTAAGAGTCGTCTGAGCAATGCCAAGCGAGTGCTGCGCGCCCTTCTCGACGCCAGAGAGGAAATGAAAAGATGACATCACAGGTACCAGAGAGCCAGCATCACGTTAACGAACTCTTGCCGGAATACGTGAACAGGAAGCTCGATCCCTTCATTGCTGACCGAGTGCGCGAGCATCTTCTGCATTGCGAAACATGCCAAGCCGAACTTTCAACCTGGGAAGCGCTAAGGGAGACAGCTCTATGCGCTGTTGCAGCAGAGCCACTTCCATCCCTAAATATTTTAGACCAGGTCTGGGCGAAAATCGATGCGCCAATCCAGGAGGCGCAGGTAAACCGGTGGCCTATTCGTCGTGTCATCGTACACCTCTGGCTAGTCCTTAACCGGCAAGTGCGCATTATCCATAAAAGTATTTGGATTGCTTCCACTCTGGTAGGTCTATTTTGCTGTTGCCTGGCCCTTTACGTCTCAACACAATCACCCAACCACGTGCACGATGCAACATCGATATTGACGCTCTTTACAGCAGTGGTGGCAGCTTCAGGTGTTGCCTTCATCTATGGCAAGGACAATGATGCTGCCTTTGAGATTACGCTCTCGACACCAACATCGATACGCATAGTTATGCTATGTCGTATGGTCTTAGTGATCGGTTTCAACTTTGTACTCTCCGCGCTAGCATCTATTATTATCGCTGTTGCACACGGAGGTGGTCTCTGGGAAATCATCCAACTGTGGCTCGGGCCAATGCTGCTCTTATCCTCTATAAGTGTATCGCTCACGCTAATGGTTGGATCGGCATTCGCCTTAGCAATCTCGCTTTTAATCGAGGCTTTACAAGCCATCCCGATCACTATAGAAAAAGGCTTTATCGCGCTGCAAGTTGCCCGTCCTGACATGTGGCAGACGAGTCCTTACGTAGTGCTAGTGGCTGTACTGCTCCTTGCGCTTGCGGTATTCTATGCGCCGCGACAGCCCAGGCTATCGAATTAAATTGTAGGAACCAGGAGAGGGCATATGCTGCTTGATCGATTTCGTTACGAAATACACTTGCTGGGGAAGCGCGTGATCTTGACGCCCATCTTGATAATGGTTGGCTTCGCCTGCTTAGCAGTGCTTTTACACTACCTGCATACGGACCCTGCTCGCACACTATCGGCGAGTCTTGAGATAATACTCCCACTAGCAGCCGGTGTCGTCGTAGCCACTATAACCAGTCACGACCCCGCTATTGAATTGCAGCTCAGCATGCCTAAAAGATACGATAGAACAGCTCTAGGTCGTCTCACGATTGTTGCTGGCTGGACGATAATTATCGCATTGATCTCCAGCAGCAGTATTTTTGCACTGAAGCTCGCATTCGTACCACAGATGTCACAACCATCGTCAGCGCCATTACAGTTTCTCACAGGGCAGCTCACCTGGATCGCGCCACTGCTCTGGCTGGTCGCTATCGGGCTTTGTCTTGCACTGCTGCTGCGTAGCCGTGCAGCAAGCGGGGCTTTGCTCGGCGGCATCTGGATAGTCGAAATCATCTTCAAGGATTACTTCGCTGCTACTACCTGGCTCCATCCAGTATTTCTCTTCCCGACGACACTGCTGCCGCTTGTTGGCCCTTTGCCTCAAGCAATCCTCAACTCCTGGTTGACCAATCGCTTCGAGTTGATTGGGACTGCGCTCGTGCTGCTGTTATTGGGCTGGCTGCTCCTTCGCAATCCTGAGGGGCTACTGAAAACGTCGAGCGAGGAATAATGATGAGGCAAGTACCGGCTCTCTTTGGTGTAGTGAAGTACGAATTTTACGCAGCATATAGTTTGAAGGAAGGAGGCGAACAAAGGTGTATCAAGCAAGAATCCTGTTAGGCGTGCTGGCTTACGAGTTCAAGATGCAGATACGCCGCCGTACCCTCTGGATTGTGTTTATAGGCTTTGCGGCTATCATCATTAGAATCTTACTCAATCTCATCGCACAACCGGAATTGTATGGGCTAGATAACTTACGATTGAGCACTGTCGTCGCTCGTGGAGTTTTCACTCTCAATATTCTACTGCCGATTCCCTTGGGAATCTTTCTGGCCGATCGCCTGCCGCGAGACCGGCGAACGGGGGTGGATGAATTATTTACGAGCATGCCAGGATACTTGAGTACGCGCATTGTTGGGAAATACCTGGGAAGCACGCTTGCAACCATCATACCCATGTTTGTGAGCTATACTATCCTTATAGGCTTTCTGCTCTACCAAACACACAACGTGTTCTCCATCCCGCTTGTACTGGTAGACTTTCTTTTGATCGTGGTACCAGGGCTGTTGTTCGTAGCAGCATTTTCGATTGCCTGTCCTACAATCCTGTGGGTACCGCTCTACCAGTTTCTCTTTGTTGGCTACTGGTTCTGGGGCAATTCGTACTCTCCAAACACTATCATTCCAACACTCAGTCGCACCATCCTGACCCCGATAGGAACCTATATCAGCACGGGAATACTTGGGATTCCCCAGGTTCCCTGGGTGCAGAGTGCACCATTCTGGGAGGGATTGGCAAGTTTACTACTCCTGCTCGGCATTGCTGTTCTTGTCTTGTATGTTCTGTGGCGCTACCTGTCATGGGAGCAGGCACGGCAATAGAGGCTATTTACTGTATTAGGCTATAGGAAAACGAGGGAGATTACAGGTTATGCAAATAGAAA
>WNFT01001365.1_pt1 | contig 20642 bp, 17 predicted proteins | sample 5400191 | NCBI WGS metagenome assembly WNFT01 (sample SAMN13153359, study PRJNA577476) | soil metagenome | isolation source: 80 cm saprolite under Madrone tree | place: USA:California | collected 2016-06-14 | reverse complement strand
GATCGAGCTCGAGCTCCAGGGTTTCCGGATCGACCCCCGGCCACCGCGTGGCCGCCTCCAGCCGCGCCAGGGGAAGGGGCATCTCCACCGGGTCGCCGATGTACGCCCAGGCTTCCTCGGACGGGAAGGCCGAACCCTCCTGCAACAACGCCAGCCGTTCGGCGATGGGCTCGAAATAAAAGCCGGTTTCGGGTGCGAGGGCCATGGCGGCACGAAAATGGAGGAGCAGCGGAACTTCTGTATTCTACCGCAAATGCGCCTAGCGCTCGCAATCCTGCTCGCCGCTTCCTCTGCCGCCGCCGCCGTTCCCGAGAAGGGCGAAGGCACCATCACCCTCCTGGGCGGCACGCGCGCGCTCGTTCCCGGCAACGGCGATTACCTGAGCGAGCAGGGGGCCTCGCACCAGGCCCTGCAGCCGGGGGGGCTGGTCTCCTTCGGGTACCAGTATGACGACGACCTCCATTTCAAGATCGAGATCGGGTACCTGATCGATCGCTACCGGATCGCGGGTGGCGACCTCCAGGTCAAGACCATTCCCATCATGCTCGCGCTGGATACGGTGCTGCTGCGCGGACAGTCGGTCACCTTCTATGGAGCGGGAGGGATCGGGTACTCCCTGAACACCGGCACCCGGCAGGGCATCTCCAACGAGGCCAATTCGACCGCGGCATATCTCGGGCTGGGCATCCGTTTCCAGGTGGCAGGACCCCTCGCGATGGTGCTCGAGGACCGGTACACGCTCTCCAACGCGCAGGTCGACGCGCAGAGCCAACGGAAGTTGACGGTGGGCGGAAACCTGCTCTCCTTCGGGCTGATGTTCCATTTCCTGGAGCCGGACGACAAGGGGAAGCCGACCGGCCGTTAGGTCGCCTGCCCCGCAACAAGATAGGTGCACGAAAGTCCGCTCCATGGGATGCTCCGGACCAACCCAAGCGTTCCCGAGGCATATGAGGATGAGCGACGAGACCAGCTCCCCCCGCAGCGTGTCCCACCCTGAGCCGGCGAGCCAGGACGGGGACATCTCCGCGCTGCGCAAGGAGGTGATCGAGGCCCGCAACCTCGTCATCAAGACCGACAACCTGCTCAAGAACCTGCATGCCGAGCTCAAGCAGATGGGCCGCAAGCATGAGGAGCAGGAGAAGCGGCACTGGATGACGAGCGTGACCGCGTACATCGGCTTCGCGGTGATCGCCGGCGTAGGCGCCATTGCCTTCGCGAACGCCGAGGTCCGGACCGCCCGCAGCGAGGCGCAGGCGAACGAGACCCGCGCGGCGACGCTCCAGAAGGATGCGGAGAAGATCAAGGCGACGGACCAGACGCGCCGCGACACCTCCGAGAAAGCGCTCCGGGTCTACGATCTGCTCGGCACCGAGAAGGAAGGGCCGGGGCTCAACCAGGCGATGAGCCAGGCGATGCACCTCGACCGCGGGCAGATGTCCGCCCTGGAAGCCAAGGCCATCGACGACCGGGCCGCCGGGATGAAACGGCAGCTTGCCGAGGCCGCTCGCAGCGCCGGCGAATCCGCTTTCCGCCGTCAGGACTGGAAAGCGGCCTCACAGGATCTCGGTCGCTACGTCGAGCTGGAGCCGAAAGTCAGCGACAACATGATCTGGTTCCACCTGGGTAGCGCGCGAGTCCAGATCCGGGAGTTCCAGGGCGCCATCCAGCCGTTCGAGACCTTCCTCAAGAGCACCGGTGGCACCAAGACGGCGCAGTACGCCGGCCTCTTGCTGGGCCAGGCTTACGAGGAAGTCGGGAATGCGACCCGCGCGCGCGAGGTCTACGAGCGGGCCGTGTCCCTCTATCCCGGCAGCGATTTCGCGCCGCAGCTCCGCAACCGGCTGAAAAAGCTCGCGGCAGCGTCGGCGCCGCTCGGAACAGCGCCCGCGACCGCCTCGGCCCCGAAGCCACAGTAGCGCTCGCGAGTCACCGCACCTTCAGCTCGCGGCGCGCCTGCGCCAAGGCCTCCTTGACACGCCGCGCCTCCTCGGCGGCTTCCGCGCCCGACTGGAAGAGCCGCCGGCGCAGCTCCTCGATTCCGTCCAGCGCCTCCCCCAGTGCCCGCGACCCAGGCTCTGCCACGGATCCCAGCCGGCAACGTTGGTTGACGCCGTCGACCTCATCCTCCCAGCGGCGCGACCACCCGTCCCACTCCCGCGCGAGCGCGCCGCCCTCCAGCCCGCCCGGGGCCGGCTGCACGGCCCGGGCGGAGATCTGCCCGTAGAGCCGCTCGATGTCTTCCAGGCAGGCCGTCGGGCTCTGTTGCGTAGCCGTTTCCAGCCGGCGGCCGTACAGGTCCCCGACCACGCTGCGCAGGATCTGCGCGAAGAGGAACGCGCAAGCGACTCCGTAAGCGCAATACATCGCGATGCGGTACGGTTTCAGCGCAGGGTCGCGCGGCACCCGCAGGGTCTAGCGTGGGATGCGCGGGCGTTCAAGGGCCGATCCCGGGCTGCGCCACGTCGGGCAGGATGGCCGCGTAGCGTCCTTTCGCATCGGTGAGCGCGCTGCCCAGGAACAAGCTGTGTTGCCCGCTGACGTCGAGCGAGAAGAAGCTCACCATCGCCCCCCCGATCTCCACCGCTTGAGCGGGCGGAGCGGAACCCGTGACCGTGCCCACCACTTGTAGCGGCGGCGAGATCCGGATGGCCGGCAGCGCCGACGGGCCCGGATCGGCGGCGCTCAGATCAACCTGGACGATGTTCCGGGGCAGATTGGAGCCGGCCGGCGGCACCACGGTGATCCGCCAGCGGCCCGGGTCCCCCACCAGGGAGAAGATCCCGTTGGGGTCCGTCGCAGTGGGCGGGGCGGCACGGGTCGTCACCAGGCCGTCCGGGACCCGCGTGGCCAGGATCTGGAAATTCGCGCCGACGAACCGCCCATCCGCGGTCAGCACCTGACCCAGTCGAACGACCTTGGGCGGGCAGGTGAGATTCAGCGGCCCGGCGGCGGGAAGCGTGATCGACTGCTGTGCCGACAGAGCGGGAGCATTGGCGTCCGTCGAGGGGGCTGCCTGCACGACGTATTCGCCGGCCCGGAGCGTCACTGTGTACGCGCCCGCGCCGTCCGTGATCACCGAGCGGGCCAGCGTCCAGGGCTTGTTCACGTTGCGCACGTACACGCGGGCCGCGGGCACGGGCGCGTCCTGGGAGTCGAGCACCGTACCGTTGAGCGTGGCCGTCACGGGCAGGTCGATGGCCATGCTGGCAAGGTACGGAACGGGCGGGTACGTCGGGAAGGGATCCAGAGCCGCTGCGGCGACGCCGGCGTCGGTGTCCGCCTGCGGCCCGATCTGGATTGCGACTGCGGGCGGTGTCGAGGGCGGCAGGTAGAGGGTGTACCCGCCGTCGGCCTCGGAGACCGAAGGCGCCGAGATCGCAAGGCCCTGCGCGTCCACGGCGGTCACGCTCGCACCCGCCAGACCGCCGCCGTCGGGGCCGAGGAGCACGCCGTCGAGCCGCTGGAGCGCGCTCGTCCTGGGCAGGACGAAATCCAGGACCGGGGCCGTCGTGTCGAATGGAGCCGTCCGAAGCGGCGGAAGAGGCGCCGGCGGCTGGACCAGCACCTGCCATGAGCCCTGCGAAAGCCGCGCGCCACCGTACCCGCCATCGGAATCCGTGACGGCCGTCACTTGCTCCACCCGGTCCGGAATCACCGGCGCATGATCCGTCCAGGTCAGGATCGCCCCCACGATCGGCGCCGTACCGCCGTCGTCCTGCTCCTGGGTCACCGATCCGTCGGCGCCGAGCGCGACAGCGAGCGCGACGTCGTTGAGCACGCCGGCGTCGCGGCTCAGGTCGAGCTGCTGCCCTGTCACACCGAACTGCGAGCCGGCAGGCGGTCGGACCTCCACCTGTACGACCGAGAGATTCGCCGCGGGCAGCCGGCATTCTCCCAGGAAACAGATGTCGTGTCGCCCGCACTGCGCATTGGTCGCGCACGAGGGCGCGCTGGTGCGCGGATCCCGCAGCGAGCACGCGGCGAGCCAAAGGAGCAGCGGCAGCGCCCCCCTCATGGACAGGAAACCCTCACCGACGGCGGGCTCTGCGCCGGCGGCTGATTGCATTGCCCGGAGAGCTGCTCCACGCGAACGTTGACGGGGAACCGCCACACCGCCGGTGTATAGCCGGTCTTCATCGCGCGGTTGGGCTGCGTCGTGGAGCTGGGATCGAAGCCGTCCGTCTCGCCGATCACCACCTCGAGGAGGTGCACGCCACTGCTGACGATCCCCACCTGGTCGGCGTCGAATTGGAAGGTGCGCACCGATCGGGTGATCGCCGTCGCGTCGTCGAAGGTGCCGTTCATGAGGTCGGCGGCCCACGGGCGCGTGGAGGAGGGGTTGGTGACGTCGTAGTCGACGAACCATTTCGCCTGCAGCGTGATCGTCGGATCGTCCTCGTGGACGACGAGCCCGTCGAACCAGAGCTGGCAGTGGCAGGCCGGCGCGAGCGCCGCGTCGCCGGCGCCCTGGCGGATGAGGGTGAGCTGGGGTGGGAGAAGATAGCTGGGGATCGTCTCCACGACGAAATAGGGCGCCGGATGCGGAGCCGGGACGATCGCGTCCACCGTCTGCGGAATCAGGCAGGAAACCTGCGCGCACACCAGCACGCCCAGGATCGACGCAAGTGGTGCGCCACGAGAAAACCGCTGGAAAAGCAATGGATTCGTGCCTTGTGGACGGTGCGAGGAGAGCGCCTTCCGCGACATTTCTGTCACTGCTCGTCCAGAGATTCATCGGGAGGAAGCGTCTCGCCTCGCTTCTCGGCCTCCAGCCGCTCGAGATGACGGAAGATCGTGCGCGGGTCCACGCCCAGGTCCTTGGCGGTCTTGGTGCGGTTCCCGCTGTTCCGCTCCAGCACCTCGTTGATGTAGCGCTTCTGCCACTCGTCGCGGGCCTGCGCGAGCGGCAGGATGGGCTCCAGCTGCTCGGGCCGCAGCTCCAGATCGTCCGGACCGATCAGCGGCCGTTCGGCCAGCACCACTGCCTTCTTGATGCGGTTCTCCAGCTGGCGGATGTTGCCGGGCCAGCGGAAGCGCTTGATGGCGACCAGGGCCTGCGGCGAGAAGCCCTTCACCTTGCTCCCCAGCTCCCGCACGGCCCGGCCCAGGAACCACTTTGCCAGCATCACGGCGTCCTCGCCGCGGTCGCGCAGCGCCGGCAGATGCAGGTGGATCACGTTGATGCGGTAGTACAGGTCCTCGCGGAACCGGCCCGCCTTCATCTCCTCGTCCACGTCCTTGTTGGTGGCTGCCACCACCCGGATGTCGACGGCTTCCGCCTTGTTCTCGCCCACGCGGGTCACGGCGTGGTCCTGCAGCGCGCGCAACAGCTTCACTTGCAGACCGACGGGCATCTCTCCGATCTCGTCGAGGAACAGCGTTCCGCCGCTCGCCGCCTGGAACCGCCCGGGCCGCGCGGCAACGGCCCCGGTGAACGCGCCCTTGGCGTGGCCGAAGAGCTCGCTCTCGAGCAGGTTCTCGGGGATGGCGCCGCAGTTGATGGCCACGAAGGGACCGTTGTGCCGTGGGCTCCGGCGGTGGATCTCTCGCGCGATCAGCTCCTTGCCGGTGCCGGTCTCGCCCGTGACCAGCACGCTGATGTCGGTTGCGGCCACCTTGTCGATCTTGTGGAAGATGTCCCGCATCGCCTCGCAGGCGCCGATGATGTCTCCGTAGGCCTGCGCCTCGAGGCGGTCCTGCAGCGCCTTCTTGTCGGCGCGCAACTCGTCGAGCTGCCGCGCCAGCTCGATGAGGAGGGCGGCGGTGCTGCAGAAGCTGGTCGCCATCTCCAGCTCGCGCTCGGTGAAGAGGTTGGTCAGCTTGTCGTTGCCGAGATAGATGGCTCCCACCAGCTCTCCCCGAATCACCAGCGGCAGGCACATCACCGATGCCAATTTCAGGTTCACCACGCTCTCGCTGGCGTTGAACTGCGCGTCGTGCAGCGCGTCCTCGATGCGCAGCGGCTGCCGCGTCTGCAGCACGCGCTGGACGATGGTGTCCGAGAGGCCTTCGACGGCGTCGGCCACGTTCTCCCGCTGGAAATTGCGCGCCTTGAGGATGTGCGGCGCGCCATCGGTCACTTCCAGCACGAACCCCTTGTCGGCGCGCACCACCTCGATCAGCGCGTCGAGGAGTCGGGTGAGCGCTCCATCGAGGCCGGGCTCCCGGGCGAGCTGACCCGCGAACTCCGCCAGGCGGGTAGTGGCGAGGGATTCCGGCGCCGCCGAGCCGGGGCGCCGGATCTGGGCGGGCACTGCGACCCGTTCGCCGCTCTGGAAGACGAGCTGGGTGGTGCCGAGCTGGATCGTGTCTCCGTCCGTCAAGGTGTGCTGCCCGCGCTTCCGTCCGTTTACGACCAGCTGCGCGCCTTCGAGCGCCGTGGCGATGAAGGACTGCCCATCGAACTGGATGGCCACTACGCCGCGCAGATCGGGCACCCGCACGTCGCTGTCGGCGGCCGCGGCCAGCGTGGTCAGCGGCTTGACCAGCGGCACGAAGGAGGGCGCCGCGCCCTGGGCGTGGACCACCAGCGTCGCCATCAGCGGTCCTGCCCGGGTTGGAGGAGCCGATCGGGAAGCTGCTCCTCCGGTTTGAAGTTGATGGCGGCCTGGATGGCGCCTCCCACCCAGAGCCCGTAGAAGAGAGCGGCGCCGACCCACTTCACGACGTTGAGCCTCCGCGCCGACTTGTACGGCGTGGCCCCAGGTCCGTTGTCGTCGAATTTTCCGGTGGCGTTGTCGCGAAGCTGCTCGATCAGCAGCGCGCTGCCGGCGCTGGCGGCCCCGGTGATGAGCTGCGCGGTGGCCAGGAAGATGCCCAGCTTCCGGTCGCCGTTCTGGAGCTGCCCGATGCCGAACGGCATCATGGTCACCCAGAACTCGTGCTGGACGACGCGCCGTTCGATGGAGGGCGAGATCTCCTGGAGCCGCCGCCGCTCCGCCTCCAGCTCGCGCTGCTTCCTGCGCTCCGCTTCCTCGGCGGCGGCCCTCTTCTGCGCGTCCAGCTGGGCCTGCTTCTGCGCGCGCAGGGGCTGAAGCCGCGGCTCGGCTTCCTTCTTCACCTGCTCGAAGAAGGAGACGGCCGCCGGCGGAACGAAGAAGGGATCCAGCTCGGCATCGGGGTCGATGTAGAGGTACTCGAGGAACGCCTTGTACGCTTCCCCCTTGCGGCCCTGGTAGAACAAGGAGAGCCCGAGCAGCCGGTACGCTTCCGCCCGCGTCTGCAGGGAATCGAAGCGGCCGGCTTCCACCAACGCGGAGAGAAGCTTGGAAGCCTGGGCATAGTCGCCATACTCGAACGTCACGCGGGCGCGCGCCATCGCGTCTGCCGCCGCGCGAGACTGTTCGGGCGCGGGCTGCCCTTGGGCGAGCTGCATCACGATGGCCAGGGCGGCGATCACATCGAGGCCTTGGCCTTGTCGTAATCCAGCTCGTTCACGACGCCGGCCTTGAGGGTGACGGAGAGCGTGCGGTCACCGATGGTGACCGTCGCGCGCTGGACCTCCTTGGTCATCGTATAGGGGTGCGGATCGGACGCCGTTCCCACCAGCACTCCGTTCACCAGGACGCGGGCGTCAGCGGGGGCGTTGACGACCTTGAAGAATGCCGGGTTCGGGAAACCGTACTCCAGCTTGTAGATCTTGCCCGGCTCGTTCTTCGTCACCGTCACCACCTGGTTGGCGTCCGTGCAGCAGGAGTGATGCACCGTCACGCTGTGCGGCCCGGGCGAAAGCTTTAGCTCGAAGATGCTTTCGTTGCCCAGATCGCGCCCGTCGACCGTTACCTGCGCGCCGTAGCGCGGGTGCAGCTTGACGTCGACGAGCTCCGGCGGCTTGGACGGCGGCGGAGGACGCCTGGCAGGGGGAGCGGCGGCCAGAGGCGGCGGCGAGCTGGTCGCGATTTGCTCGGCGGGGAGAGGTGTCGCGGGCTTCGCGGCCGCCGCCTTTTCGCGCGCGCTCTGCTCCAAGGCGAGCTTCTCCTGAACGGCGCGCTCCGCCTCCGCCCTCGCGTATTCGCGTTGCGTGGCGCGGTAGAGCTCCCAACCCGCCGCGACCAGGACCGCGACGGAGACCAGTCCGATGATCGTGCCTCGGGCCACCTTGATCAGGCGATCGCGCCGGCGGATCCGGTCCACCCGGCCCTTGGCCTGCGCATTCTGCGGCTCGAGCGCGAGCGCCCGCCCGAACGCAGCCAGTGCCACGCTGGTCCGCTTGTGGGCGAGGTGCTCCTCTCCAGCGAAGAGGCTGCGCGAGACCAGCCGCGCGCGCACGTTGGCCGCATGGGCTTCAGGCGCCCGGACGAAAGCGGCCAACTCGCGGACGGGTTCGTCGATCCCCGCATCGCGCAGGAGCTGCTCCAGCTCGAGCTTCACCTCGGCGGCGCTCTGGTATCGCCGGGCCGGGTCGTTCTCCAGGCAGCGGGCGATGATCTTGGCCTGCGCGTCGCCGATGGACGCCCTCACCGTCCGCGGATCGAGGCGCGTCCCCTCCAGGATGCTGCGCAGCAGCGCGGCAGGCGACGCGCCCTGGTAGGGCAGCTTCCCGCACGAGAGCCAGTAGAGGATGGTCCCGAACGAGAAGAGGTCGGCGCGCGGGTCGACCGGCTTGCCTTCGATCGTCTCCGGGGCCAGGTGCGCGGGCGAGCCCAGGATGCTGCCCGTGACCGTGAACTTCTCGTCGGGGTCGAGGAGCGCGGCGATCCCGAAGTCGGTCAGCTTCACCACTCCGTCGTCGCGCACCATGATGTTCTCGGGCTTGAGGTCGCGGTGCACGACCCCTGCTGCGTGCGCGTGCTGGAGGGCCTCGGCGATGGGTAGCAGGCACGCCGCCGCGAGCTCCGGCGGATCGAAGGGATGCTCTTCAGCGAACACGCGCAGCGTGTGGCCGCGGATGAACTCGGTGACCAGATAGCTCGGCTGCGCCTGCGGCCCCGAGAAATCGTAGACGTCGAGGATGTACGGGTGATGAAGCCTGGCGACGGCGTGGGCTTCACGATCGAAGCGCCTCCGGATCTCCTCGCGCGCGTGCAAGTGCGCATGCAAGACCTTCACGGCCACGGTACGCCGGAGCTGGGTATCCCAGCCACGCCAGACCACCGCCATGCCGCCTTGCCCGACCTGCTCCTCGAGCCGGTACCGGCCCAGCTCCACCGAACCTCCAGCGAAACCCTGACGCGCGTGTCGCGTTTCTACAGCGAAATTGCCATCGGCGCCATTCCCCGGGAGCGAGACATCCGCGTCAGCGCCGGCCGGTCCGCACCCGCTCCAGCAGCTCCTCCAGGAGCGCCTTCGGGTCGCGCGGCAGGGGTCGCGACGGCACCGCGTGGATGGGCGCGAAGGACGCGGCGTGCGCCTTCTCGGATCGCGTTCCCGCCGGGGGCGAGCCATTGGCCTGGGCGCCGGGCGGCGCATCGAGCTTCTCGGCGGCATCGAGATCGGCCCTGCCCGCCGGGCTGGCGAGCGCGCGCAGCTCCTCGAGTCGTTCCCGGAGGAGCTGGTTCTCCGGGTTCGCGGCCACCGCGCGCTCGTAGGCTTGCGCTGCTTCGGGGAAGCGGGCGGAGCTGGCATAGACCTCTCCCCGCTCGGCATCGCTGATCGGCGCCGACGATGCGCCGGGCTCCGCCGGATCGACGCGCCGGCGGCTCACCAGCTCGCTGGGCTGCAGCAGCGCCCGCACCGCCTCCATCCGCGTGCGGACGCGCTCGTCGTCCGGTTGCTGGGCGAGATGGGCCTCGAAGAGCTCGAGCGCGGCGAGCAGTTCCCCGCGCCGGACCGCCCTCTCGGCTCTCTGTTCCAGCTCGTCGGCGCTCATCCGGGCGAATTGTACCGAATGCGCGATCAGGGCGCGAGGGCTGCCTGCGCCGCGGGAAGCAATCCGCGCGTGCGGCTCTGGAGAGCCAGCTGCTGCAGCCCGTCGACCGCGCTGGGAAACCGGGGCGCGAAGCCGAGCGCACGCAGGCGCTGCGTGTCGTACCACCGGTCCGCCGAGAGCTGCTCGAGCAGATCGGGCTCGAGGCGCGGCGGCGCGATCGGCGGCTGCCCGTCGAAGGCCAGCCGCCAGCCGCGCGCGATCCGCCGGTTGAGTGGACCCCAGAGGACCCAATCGGGCAGGCGCTTCGCGAACCAGAGGCCGACCCGCGCCGGGCGGGGGGAATACGGGAGCCTGCCCGCCTCGCGCGCCCCGGTCGCCTGCAGCACGGCGCGCGCGAGCTCCTCCAGCGGGAGCGGCACGTCATCGGCGACGTTGAACGCCCGCCCGTCCAGGGCATCCGCCTCCGCGCCCACCAGCACCGCGGCCTGGGCGACGTCCTGCGCGTGCACGGTGTGCACCACCGGTCCGCGGCGGGGGACCCACAGGGCCCGGCCTGCCTGCGCGGCCAGGGCCGCGACCGCGAGCACCACCGCCAGCCCACGCCTCTGACGCGGGCCGTAGGTGAGGGCCGGACGGAGGACCACCAGCTTGAGCCCGCGCGTGCGACGCCAGAGGAACGCTTCGCGCTCCACCGCCCAGCGGGTTTCCCCGTGCTTGTCCACCGGGAGCTTCATCTCGCCCTCCTCGCAAGGGAGGTTTCGGGGCCGCCCGTAGACGGTCGCGCTGGAGAGCAGCAGGAACGGCGCACCCGCCTGCAGCGCGGCCGCCATCGCCCCGCGCACCGTCGCCAGGGCTTCCTCCCGGTCGTTGGCGCCCGGAAAGGCCGCATGCGCCACCAGCTTGGTCCCTTTGGCCAGCCGGGCGGCGGCGAGGGCTCCCTCGGGCTGCGCCAGCTCCACGTCGCTGACCGTCGCGCCGGCCGCCCGGGCGGCGGTGCAGTCGCTCCCGGGACGATCGAGTGCGCGCACCTCCCACCCCTCCTCTGCGAAGGCCTCGCAAAGGTGGGATCCCACCAGGCCGCCTGCTCCGGTCACCAGCACCGCGCGCACAGGCCCCGATCTGTCATGCCGCGCCCGTTGCCGCAACCCGTGGCACCGCGGGGCAAATCCGGTCCTACAGTGTAGGTTCAGGACACGCAATTCGTACACTTTCGCGGACACGAGTCGCACCGCTATGCTTTCTGCTCAACCGCGGGGGGGCGCCGCAACGTGCAAGGTCTCGACGCACTCCTGATCGAGCGGTCGCCGGACTTCCTCGTGATCCTCGACGCCGAGCTCCGCGTCGTCAAAGCGAGCGCCGGCCTCCGCTCCTCGGTCCCCATCGTGGCGCCCGGCGAGAGCTTCGTTCGCTCCCTCGACGAACCTTCGCAGGAGCGCCTGCGGCAGGCGCTCACCATGCACCAGGACGGCACCTTCTCGCTCTCCCTCGAGCTGGTGCACCGCGGCCGCGAGAGGCTGATCAGCACGGCATACCGGTTCTACGGCGTCGAACGGCCATACTTCGCGGGAGTGGGCCGCGAGTCCGCCACCTCGTCCGAGCTGGTGGACCAGGTCGATGTGCTGCGGCGCCGCTATCACGAGTCCGTCTCGCAGCTCGCTTCGCTCACCGGCAGGCTCCGCGAGCTGGCGATGATCGACTCGCTGACCGGCGTGCTGAACCGGCGGGCCTTCCTGGACCATGCGGACGGAGAGTGGGTCCGGCACCGCCGGCATGGCCACGCTCTCGCCTGCGCGATGATCGACGTGGACGGCTTCAAGAAGATCAACGACACCTTTGGGCATGCCGCGGGGGATGCAGTCCTGCAGCACATCGGCGCCCTGGTGCGGGCGACGTTGCGGGCCAGCGATCTTCCCGCGCGGCTCGGCGGGGATGAGTTCATCGCGCTGATGCCGGAGACGAACCTGGAGGGCGCGATGGCGACCGCGGAGCGGCTGCTCGGGCGAGTGGCGGCGCGGCCGCTGACGGTGCTGGACCAAAGCTTCGCGGCTACGCTGTCGATCGGGGTGGCCGGGGCGGAGAGCTGCAGTAGCCTGGAGGAGCTGATGGCGCGGGCGGATCGGGCGCTTTATCGCGCGAAGAATGAAGGGCGGGCGCGGGTGTGCCGGGCAGCGTAGGACTGATCGCGGCGCTTCGGGCGATGAGACTGAACGCGACCTCATGAACATTCAGACTGAACCAGGCCCCGTGCCGGACAAGCGAGACCCCTATATCGCATAGGGGTCCGCCGAATCTTGCGGGTTCCGCGGCCTGAAGGCCGCGGGCGTCATGCGTGGGCTTGGGGCTCCGGCTGCTTCTGCTCACCCTGCGCCTGTTCCGCGGGAGGCGGGTTCTTCTCCGCCTTGATGAACGGATCCTCCTCTAGCGCCGAGCGGAGCACGTCGTCCATCGAGTGGGCGAAGACGAACTCCATCTCCTTCTTCGCCTGCTCCGGCACGTCCACCAGGTCCTTCTTGTTCCGCTCGGGCATGATGATCCGCTTGATGCCCGCCCGGTGCGCGGCCAGCACCTTCTCCTTGATGCCGCCCACCGGCAGCACCAGCCCACGCAGCGTGGCCTCGCCGGTCATCGCCACGTCGCCGCGGACGCGGATGCCGGTGAGCAGGCTGGTCAGCGCGGTGAAGATGGTCACGCCCGCCGAAGGGCCGTCCTTGGGGATCGCGCCCGCCGGGAAGTGGATGTGGATGTCGTTCTTCTCCAGGAAGCGCGGGTCGATGCCCAGCTTCTGCGCCTTGTTGCGGGTGTAGCTGAGGGCCGCCTGGCAGGACTCCTTCATCACGTCGCCGAGCTGCCCGGTGAGCGTGATGCCGCCCTTGCCCTGCATGCGGGTGGCCTCGATGAAGAGCAGGTCGCCGCCGGCGGCGGTCCAGGCGAGGCCGGTGGCTACTCCCGGAAGCTCGGTGCGTTCCGCGGTCTCCGAGTAGTGCTTCTCGGGCCCGAGGATGATCTCGAGATCCTCGGGAGTGATGGTGCGCTTCGCCGAGTCGCCCTTCGCCACGTCCACCGCGACCGCGCGGCAGACGTCAGCGATGGTGCGCTCGAGGTTGCGGACGCCCGCCTCGCGCGTGTAGCCGCCGATGATCCTCGCCAGCGCGCCGTCGGAGATCTCGATGTTCTCCAGCGAGAGGCCGTGCTCCCGCACCTGCTTGGGGATCAGGTGGTTGCGGGCGATGTGCACCTTCTCGTCGAAGGTGTACCCAGGCAGCTCGATGACCTCCATGCGGTCGCGGAGCGGCGGCGGGATCGGCTCCAGCTGGTTGGCGGTGGCGATGAACATGATCTTCGACAGGTCGTAGGGCACGTCGAGGTAGTGGTCGGAGAACGAGTTGTTCTGCTCCGGATCCAGCACCTCGAGCAGCGCCGCGCTCGGGTCGCCGCGGAAATCGGCGCCCAGCTTGTCGATCTCGTCGAGCATCATGACCGGATTGACGGTCGCGGCCTTCTTCATCGACTGGATCACGCGGCCGGGCAGCGCGCCCACGTAGGTGCGCCGGTGCCCGCGGATCTCCGCCTCGTCGCGCACGCCGCCCAGCGAGAGGCGCACGAACTTGCGGTTCGTGGCCCGCGCGATGGACTGGCCGAGCGAGGTCTTGCCCACGCCCGGAGGTCCCACCAGGCAGAGAATGGGACCCTTCATGTCGTTCTTCAGCTTGCGGACCGCCAGGTACTCGAGAATGCGCTTCTTCACCTTCTCCAGGCTGTAGTGGTCCTTGTACAGGACGCCCTTGGCGTTCTCGACGTCGAGGTTGTCCTCGGTCTTCTTGCTCCAGGGCAGATCCGCGATCCACTCCAGGTAGGTGCGCGCCACCGTGTACTCGGAGGAGGCCGTCGGGATGCTCTTCAGCCGGTTCAGCTCCTTGTTGGCGACCTTCTCCACCTCCGGCGGCAGGCCGATCTTCTTCAGCCGCTCCCCGAGCTCGTCGAGCTCCTCCTCTTCCTCGCCCAGCTCGCCCAGCTCCTCCTTGATGGCCTTGAGCTGTTGGCGCAGGTAGTACTCGCGCTGGGTCTTGGACATCTCGCCCTTGACCTGGGAGTCGATCTTCGAGCTCAGCTTGAGGATCTCGCGCTTGCGGTTGAGCAGCTCGAGGACCAGCTTCATCCGCTCCTTGAGGTCCACGGTCTCCAGGACCTGCTGCTTCTCCTCGATGGGCACGTCCACGTTCGCCGCGATCAGGTCCGCGAGGTGGCCCGGCTGGGTGATCGACTCCACCAGCTCGGTGGCGGCCGCCGGCAGCTCCGGCATCATCTCGATGACTTCCCGTGCCAGCTTCTTGAGGTTGATGCCCAGCGCCTCGATCTCGACCTCGTCGACCGGCGTCTTGTCGTCGACCGGCTCGATCCGCGCCTTGAGGTAGGGGTGCTCCTGCACCAGCTCGGAGACCCGGAAGCGCGCGAGACCCTGGACGACGAGCGAGTAGTTGTCCTCGCCCATCTTGAGCAGTTTCACGATCCGGGCGACGGTCCCCATCTTGTGGAGGTCGTCGGCGCCGGGGTCTTCCTCCTCGGCCTTGCGCTGGGTCACGACGCCGATCACCTGGTCGTCGCGCACCGCATCCTTGATCAGCGCGATGGTCTTCTGCCGTCCGACCGCCAGAGGCAGGACGCCCCCCGGAAAGAAGACGCTGTTGCGCAGCGGCAGGATGGGGAGGACCGGCGGAATGTCCTCCTTGTTGATCAGGCCCGGGGCTGCCGGGGTGACGACTTTGCCTTTCTCGGACATTCGCTTGTTCTCCCCGTCCTCTTGAGAAACTTGATTCCTCGTGTCTAACGGCGAGTTCGCAATGTAGCCACAGCAGAGGACCTGACAATAGCCCAGAGTTGGCGGGGTGGCATGCGAGTTGCCGCAGCCTTGACGGCACGGCGCGGAGTCCAAACCTTGCCCGCCAACCGGAACACATTGGACCGGATCCGCATGCGCGTCATCCTTTCAGCCACGCTGCTCGCCTCCCTCGGCGCCTGCCAGAGCTATGTCGCGGTGCCTGTGCAGCCGGTGACACTCGTCGCGGTCTCGCAGCGGAACCAGGTGCGGGTGTTCACCAAGGCCGACGTGCTGCTGGTCGTGGACGACAGCTTCTCCATGTCCGGCAAGCAGCAAAGGCTGGCCGCGGCCCTGCAGAACTTCACCGCCGAGCTGGATGGCCTGACCCCTCCAGTGGACTATCAGGTGGCGGTCACGACCACCACCGTGTCCGAACGGCTAGGCGCCTGTGGGCCCGCCGGGGACCCCAACGCCGCCGCCAGTTGCAACAGCGAGTGGGAGGCGAGCGGTTTCTCCTGTGATACCGGGTTGGCCTGCTTCCGATCCTTTCCCGCCGCGGGGACCTTCCACCAGGACCCGTCGGCGCCGGCGCCGGTGCTGCGCAGGAGCGACTACACGGCAGCGCAGTTCGCGCAGTACCTGGCGGCCACCGTGCAAGTGGGCGTGAACGGCTCCCGGCAGCCGCAAGGGATGGAAGCGATGAAGCTGGCCCTGCAGCAGCGCGGCTTCCTCCGCGACGGCGCGAAGATCGTGGTGGCGTTCTTCACCGACGCCGAGGATTGCTCAGACCCGGCGCACCGGGTCGCCATGCTCTCGAAGGACCCGGCGACCGGAAACATCGTCGACCAATGCGCGATCATGGCTCGGGGCGGCGCGCCCTCGGGGCTGGAGCCGGTGGCCAACTACGCGAACTACTTGCGCAGCCTGCACGACTCTGACGGCACGCCCAAGGAGGTGGAGGTAGGCGCCGTGGTGTCGCTCCAGGACGGGACGCAGGACCCGGGCCTGTGCGCAAACCCCAGATGCGATGCGGCATGCGACGCTCCGGCCGCCGTTTCCGCCTGCGAGGCCCGCTGCAAGGACTCGCCCACGTATCAGATCTGCTTGGCGGATTGCTCCTCGGAGTGCCACACGTTCTGCGGCGGCCAGGTGCCGGGCCGGCGCTACCTGGACCTCGCCTACGCGTTCTCCGGAGTGGCTGCGAACGTCTGCAGCGACGACGCGAGCCCCGCGCTCTCCCGGCTCTCCTCCGTGGTGGGCATCCCGCGGCAGGTGCTGCTCCGCGCGCCACCCTCTCCTCCGGACGTGCTGGTGGTGCGGGTGGAGCGAGGTGGACAGACGCAGGAATGCCGAGCCGGAGCGGGGTACGACCTGGTGAGCACTCCCGACGGTCCCGCGGTCCAGTTCACCGGAACCTGCGCGCTGCAGCCGGACGACGTCTGGGACGTGCGCTACCTCACCAGCCGCTGAGGGCGCCCGTCAGATCCGGAATCCGAGCCGGAGCCCCAGCTGGGTCCGGTCCGGGCTGAGGAAGCCGAACTCCGCTCCGAATTCCAGGTCCTGGGCAAACATGCCGAAGCCGACGGCGGCGTGTCCGCGGAGCGCGTCGCCGGTGAAGAAGATCCACGGCCCGCCCACTCCCTCGAGGTAGACGCGTCCCAGCCGGAGGCGGAGGAACACGTCCAGCGGGATGCCGCCGCTCGTCGGCGAGGTGGTGAGCAAGCCGCCGAAGCGGCCGCCGACCGAGACCTTCCTGCTCAGCAGGCTTTCGACCCCGAGCCCCACCGAGAAGACGCCCGGGCCACCGTTGAACAGGATGTCGCCGCCCAGCCTCAGCGAAATGGGTGTGGCAGCGCGCACGGGAAGCGCAACCACCAGGGTGAGGCAGACGGCGACCAGGAGCATTCGACGCATCGGATCCCTCCTCGCCGACGAGTCTGCCATGCCCTGCGCCCACGGCCGATTTCCTTGTCATCCCGAGGGCGCAGCCGGTTGCCCGTCGGATGCGGGGGTGGTACGCCTTCCGCTCTCATGCGCCTCTTCGCGTTGGTCCTGCTCGTCGCGCAGCCTCAGCCGCCTGGCCCGCCGCCGCCGGCTTCGCGCCTGGGCCCGGCCGAGGGGCCTGCGGGGTGGCGCGAGCGTTTCGACGAGCTGTGGAAGGTTCGCGACCAGCCCGGGGCAGAGAAGGAGATGGAGCAGGTGCTCTCGCAGCACCTGGCGGTCGAGCCCCGCTCCTTCGAGGCCAACTGGCGCCTCTCCGCGCTCTACAACTGGATCGCGGACGCCAAGGAATCCGACGAGAAGGCCGCGCTGGGAAAGAAGGCGTGGGACGCGGCGGACAAGGCGATCGCGGCGAATGCCGGCGACGTCCGCGGGCATTACAACGGCGGCGTGGGGATCGGGTTGTACTCGGAAGGCGTGGGGATCATCACTGCGCTCTCGCAAGGCTTGGAAGGAAAGTTCCGCGACCGCATCCTGGCGGCGCTGCGGCTGGACAAGGACTACCTGGACGGCGCGCCGCAAGTCGTGTGGGGGCGCTACTTCTTCAAGCTTCCCTGGCCCAAGCGCAACGTCGGCGAGGCCACCAAGGTGCTGACCGAAGCCGTGCGCACCCACCCGACCAATCTGCGCGCGAAGCTGTACCTCGCGGACTGCTACGCCGACGCGGACCGGGTCGAGGAAGGCATGAAGCTCGTGCGGGAGGTCCTCGACGCGCCGGCCGGCCAGGATCAGCCGGAGGAACGGCGCCTGAAGAAGAAGGGCCGGAACTGGATCGAAGCGCACGGACCGCCGAACACCGCTCAATAGGGGGAACACCAGCATGGCAACCGCAGAGAGCCACGTCAGCGCGATGCAGAAGCAGCGCAGCGAGCTCGCCAACATCCAGTCCGTGGCGCAGCTCTTCCGCCAGCGCGCCGGCACCGACGCGCAGCGCACCGCGGCGCGCCGGAAGGTCTCCGGCCGCTGGCAGGACGTGAGCTGGGCGCAGCTCGCGAAGGAGAGCGAAGAGGCGGGCTGGGGATTCCTCTCCCTGGGAGTGAAGAAGGGCGAGATGGTCTCCATCATCGCCGGCACCCGCCTCGAATGGTCGGTGGCGGACTTCGGCCTCGCGCTCTGCGGCGCCATCGCCGTGCCCATCTACGCGTCCAACACGGCGGAGGAGTGCCAGTTCATCCTGGACAACGCCGGCGCGGTGGTGGTGGTGGTCGACGACCACAAGCAGCTGGCCAAGGTCCGGCAGGAGCGCGGGCGCCTGCCGAAGATCCACCACGTGGTGCTGCTGGAAGGAGAAGGCGACGGCGACTGGGTGCTCTCGTTCGAGCAGCTCAAGCAGCGCGGCCGGGAGCACAAGAGCCGGGTGCCCGGAGATCTGGAGCAGCGGCTGCAGTCGCAGCAGCGCACCGACCTCGCCACCATCCTCTACACCAGCGGCACGACCGGCGTGCCGAAGGGCGTGATGATCACCAACGACAACATGCTCTTCGCCGCCGAGGTGGCGGTGGGGACGGGCCTGCTCACCCGCGAGGACAGCCATCTCCTGTTCCTGCCCTTCGCGCACTCGTTCGCGCAGATCATCAAGGCGGCCTGGCTCGGCAGCGGGCTGACGATGATCTACGCCGAGTCGGTGGACAAGCTGGTGGACAACGCCGGCGAGACGGGTCCCACCATCCTCTCGGCGGTCCCGCGAGTCTACGAGAAGGCGTTCAACACCGTGGTGGCCGGAGGGATGGCGAACCCGGGTCTGCAGGGCGCGCTGTTCCGGATGGCGATGCGGGAGTTCGAGCTGTACGCCAAGGCCAAGGCGAAGGGCGAGACCTACAGCTCGTTCGCCTTCACGCTGGCGAAGAAGCTCGTGTTCCCGAAGGTGAAGGACAAGCTTTCGAAGCGGTTCGGCGGCCGGATCTCCAAGTTCGTCTCCGGCGGGGCGCCGTTGGCGAAGAAGATCGCCTACTTCTTCGACCTGCTCGGGTTCCACATCCTCGAGGGCTACGGGCTGACCGAGACCATCGCGGTCACCAGCGTGAACCTGCCGGGGCAGAACAAGCTCGGCACGGTGGGGAGGCCGTTCCCGGGCGTGGAAGTGAAGGTCGCGCAGGACGGCGAGATCCTCATGCGCGGCCGGAACATCATGCGGGGGTACTTTGGCCTGCCCGAAGCGACCGCCGAGGCGATCGGCGAGGACCAGTACTTCCACACCGGCGACATCGGCGAGCTGGACCCGGACGGGTACCTCAAGATCACCGACCGCAAGAAGGACCTGATCAAGACCTCGGGCGGCAAGTACATCGCGCCCCAGGCCATCGAGGGCGTGCTCAAGACCAGCAGCGAGCTGATCAGCCAGGTGGTGGTGATCGGCGACAGGCGCAAGTACGTCTCGGTGCTCGTCACCGTGGTGGAGGCGGATGCGAAGAAGGTGAGCGGCGCGGCGAGCTACGCGGAAGCGACGCGGCATCCTCTGGTCAGGCAGAAGATCCAGGAAGCGATCGACAAGGTCAACGCGACGCTGCCCTCGTACGAGACGATCAAGCGGTTCACGGTGCTGGACCGCGACTTCGCGCAGGAGACCGGCGAGCTGACGCCGACGCTGAAAGTCAAGCGGAAGGCGTGCACTCTGAAGTACAAGAAGGAGATCGACGCGATGTACGACGGCGAGTCCGTCGACTAGCCCCGGTCAGGCATGAGCGTCCTTCAGCGGATCGCGAGACGGATCGGGAACGACCGCTTCCTCAAGCTCATGCGCTTCTACCCGCCGTACCTCGGGGCCGGCGTCTCCGTGACCCGGGTCGCGAAGGACCTGAGCGTTCTCGAGGTGGAGATGAAGCTCGCCCACTGGAATCGCAACTTCGTCGGGACGCAGTTCGGAGGCTCGCTCTACTCGATGTGCGATCCATTCTTCATGCTCATGCTCATGATGCAACTCGGCGACGGGTACGTGGTCTGGGACAAGAGCGCGTCGATCGAGTTCCTCAAACCGGGGCGGGGGAAGGTGAAGGCTCGCTTCGAGCTGCCCCGCATGCGCATCGAGGAGGTGCGCGCCGAAGCCGACCTGAAGGGAAAGATCAGCCCCGTTTTCGAGGTGACGGTCGTCGACTCGCAGGGCGAGCCCGTCGCGCGCGTCCGGAAGGTGCTGAGCGTGCGCCGGAAGGACGCCTCGCGCGCGGTGGCTTGACCGGCGACGTTGCCTGTTTGTTGCGCATTCGTGCGCTCCGCACGTCGCCTTCCGACAATGCCGACATCGCGGTCGCGACCCGGGCTGGCTTGCCGCAGTGTGACCGCTGACGGTACTCAGCCGCAGCTGAGCGGCTCGGCGCGTCCGTCGTGGACGATAGCGCCGGCGTGCACCACGAGCTGCGCGTGCTCGACGCCCGCGTGGTAGGGCAGGTGGGCCGGATCCTTCGTCGCGAACAAGGCCAGGTCGGCTCGCGCGCCCGTCTTGATGACCCCGCGGTCGTCCAGGCGCAGCGCTCGAGCTCCGCCGGCGGTGCACGCCCAGAGGGCCTGGGCCGGCGTCAATCCCGCAACCAGGCACCCGGCAGCCAGCAGCATCGACACGCTCTCGATCCGCTGGCTTCCCGGATTGATGTTGCTGCCGAGCGCGACGGTGACGCCGGCATCGAGCAAGGGTTTCGCCTGCGCGGGCCGGGGATCGCGCAGGAACCAGGCGGCGAGCGGCAGCAGCACGGCCGCGGTCCCCGCCCGGGCCAGCGCTTCGATTCCATCCTGCGTGATCCGGTCGAGATGATCGGCGCTCGCGCATTCGAGCTCCGCGGCGAGTTGGGCCCCGCCCGAAGCACTGAGCTGATCGGCATGCAGGTGCGGAACCAGCCCGGCGTGCGCGCCCGCCTCCAGCGCCGCCCGGCATTCATGCGCGTCGAACGCCCCTTTCTCGAGGAATGCATCGCATCCGCGAGCGCCCTGGCGAGCGGCCTCCGGCGTCAGCTCCTGGACCACCTGCCGGACCCACTCGAAGCGGTCCAACTCGGGCGGAGCCGCATGGAGCCCGAGCAGCGTCGCCGA
>WNFT01002058.1_pt1 | contig 20645 bp, 17 predicted proteins | sample 5400191 | NCBI WGS metagenome assembly WNFT01 (sample SAMN13153359, study PRJNA577476) | soil metagenome | isolation source: 80 cm saprolite under Madrone tree | place: USA:California | collected 2016-06-14 | reverse complement strand
ACATTGGCGACATCCACCATGGCCCTGTAAACCGCTTCACTCACCACGCGTACTAGTTCGACCGATGCGTCTCTGCGAATGTCTATTCTGGCTAATGGCATGTTCGATCCTCTCTTCAAGTTCCCAAGGTCCTCGATGGGTTGTCCGGCCTGCGCGCTCAATCTCACCGCTGCGGAGGCCTTCGCCATCAGGACTGCGGAAGCAGCGCCGATCTGCGCCCCAGCCATCAAGACATCACGCCGCAGATATCGCACAGGCGCGGGTCCTAACCGCCGAGCCTCACACCGAGCAACCGATTTTTAACCCTCACCGGTCGTCACGGGCTTGAGCAGATACCGCGCCACCAATCTCCGCTAGAATGCGCGGATGCAAAGCACGCTAAAGATCGGCTTCCAGGGCGAACTCGGCGCGAACAGCGATGAAGCATGCCGAACCTATTTTCCAGACTACGCACCGGTTGCCTACGCGGGCTTCGAGGACGTCTTCGAGGCGGTGAAGTCCGGCGCCTGCGACCTGGCAATGATTCCCGTGGAGAACTCTATCGCAGGCCGCGTGGCCGACGTGCACCATTTGCTGCCTGCGTCCGGCCTGAAGATCATCGGCGAGCGCTTCAAGCCGATCCGCTTTCACTTGATGGCGAATCCTGGCGTGTCCTTGCAAGACGTGAAGACGGTGAGCAGCATGCCCATCGCCCTGAGTCAGTGCCGCAATACGCTGCGGCGCCTCTGTTTGCGCACCGAGGCGGCGAGCGACACCGCCGGAGCCGCCAAAACCCTGGCGGAGCACCCCGATCCTCACCGCGCCGCGATCGCTCCGCGGCTGGCGGCCAAGATCTATGGCCTGAATATTCTCCTGGAAAACGTCGAGGACCAAGCCCACAACACTACCCGCTTCCTGGTGATGACCGCAGACACCAATCCGCCGCTCCCTCCGGCGGGCGTGCGCTGTGTCACCAGCTTCGTCTTTCGGGTCCGGAACCTGCCGGCGGCGCTCTACAAGGCCATGGGTGGTTTCGCCACCAATGGGATCAACATGACCAAGCTCGAAAGTTACATGGAGAATGGCGCTTTCACCGCCACGTTCTTCTACGCCGAGGTGGACGGTCGGTCGGATGACGATACGCTGATACGCGCCTTCGATGAGCTGCGTTTTTTCTCGGATTATTTCGAGGTGCTCGGTGTCTACCCAGCTGATCCATTTCGCGAGAAGGCGGCCGCCACACAATGAAATTCAGCGCCGCACTGGAGAGCTTCCAGCTCCTCCTCGTTTGCTGTAAGTACCTTTCGGCGCGTTTCGCCAACGGCATAGGCCTGTCTCGAAGGCCAACTAACCATCGGCGCATCCTATGCTGCCAGGTACGCGTTTCGCCGGATGACCTGCGGTGGCTGACCAAACGCGCGTAGAAACGCGCGGCGCATTCGTTCGCGATCACCGAAGCCCGTCTCCCGGGCCACGACGTTCATTGGAAACTGACCCTGTTCCATCATGACCCGCGCGGCCTCAACGCGCAGGTTCTCGATCGCCTTGGCCGGCGACTGGCCTGTTTCAGCTTGAAAAGCACGGCTGAACTGCCGGGGGCTGAGATGAGCGACCTCGGCGAGTCGCTCGACCGAGAGCTCCGTGCGCAGGTGTCCTCTGGCGTACACCAAGGCGCTCTGGATCCGGTCGGACTTTGGCTCCAGCTCTAGGAGCGCTGAGAACTGCGACTGACCACCGGCGCGCCGGTGATAGACAACCATCTTTTTGGCAACATCCCGGGCGATTTCAGCACCCAGGTCGCTCTCGATCATGGCCAACGCTAGATCTATTCCGGCGGACATGCCGGCCGACGTCCAGACCGGCCCGTCAGTGATAAAGATGCGGTCCTCCTGTACCTTTATCTTTGGGAATCGCTTCTGGAGCTCGCGCGCGTAAAGCCAATGGGTGGTCGCGTGGCGACCATCGAGAATGCCCGCTTCGGCAAACACGAACGCTCCTGTGCACGGTGCTGCCAGGCGCCTCGAGGCGCCAAGCGCCTTGCGCACGAACTCTAACAAACCGGCAGTGAGTGTGATCTTGGTGGGACTCGTGCCCGATCCGAACATCAGCGTGTCAAAGCTGGGCTCCAAGAACGCCTCGGTTCCGATCATCACTCCGATCGACGTAGGCACTAGACCGCCCGATTCGGAGAGAACCCGGATGTCGTAGACCGGCTTTGCTGCAGCTGCGTTCGCTGATTCGAAGACCGCGACCGGCGCCAAGCTCATCACGTTGATGCCCGGATAGATCACTAAGCCGATGCGGTGCATGGTGTCGGTTCCGGCGAAGATGTCCTAAAAGGTCGTATATACGACATTCAGGTCACTGTCCAGGGGAATAACTTTTCATCCGGGCCGGCACTTCCGCCGGTCAATAGAAGAGAGGAGGCCCCGCCATGCTAATGAAAATTTCGATCGTGCCTCCACCGGCGGCGGAGCTTCCGAATTCACCTTCATTTCGAGAGGAGTTCCACATGAGTGCATCCACCACAGCCACGACCTCATCCACCAGCGTGTACACAACGCCCGTGTTCTGGGAGCGCTTGTGGCGCATGAGCGGCATCAACTTCGTCGTCTTCTTCATCATCGCGTACGTTATCTACGGCTATCAGCCGCAGGTCGGCGCGTCGGCCGACGCACTTGTCGCGTTTTATGCCGGCGATCGTACGCGGATCCTAATCGCTGCGGTGTTCTCCGGCATGGCGGTCCTCAACCTCCTGTGGTTCGCGGCGGCGCTCAGGGCCACCTTGGCCGATGCGAGCCAAGACGGTTGGGGCGCGGCGGCGACCGCCTCCAGCGCAGCGGTCGGAGGGCTGTTCCTCCTGCTCATAACGGAAGGCGCAGGCCTCGCGTACTCGATCGCCGGCTCCGGAAATCACGCGCTCACATCGGGACTGAACGACTTCGCGTGGGCCTGCGCCGTGGTGACTTCGTTCCCGCGCGCGATGCTGATCATGGCCGGGACGTTCGGACTCTGGCGGGCGAGGCTGATCTCGAACGCACTCTTCGCGGCGGGTATCGCTGCCGTCGTGCTCGTCTTGCTGGGCGGCACCACGTGGTCGAGCGGTGGGTTCTGGGCACCGGACGGCGCCTACTCGCGCTTCGTCTCGCCCATCATCGGCTTGGTGTGGATCGTGGTCGTGAGCCGGATCCTCTTGACCCGAAGTCCTGCTAAGCGTGCCGCATGGTGAGGCCGACGCTATCCGTGGCGGCGCTCGAATCGACGCGGGGACAGCACTCGCGTCGGTGCTCCATGAGTGGCTACCGACAGGGCGGCGGAAGCTGAGCTGGTCTGACTCCAGGTCCACCGCTGCAAGCCCAAGTGATATTCCCCTGACTATCCCGCTTCGGAGTGAATACCAGACTATGGCCCTTGACGTGACCGAGAGGACCATGCCCTTGGGATTCAGGCTCATCGTGACGCCATGCGGCGCACTCTGATCGATTCCGGCAGCGCTCAAACTCTCCGGAACCTGTTTGTTCGCCAGGTAGTAGCTAACGAGGCCATCTCTGGCATGCTGCGAATCGTCGACCGCGACAGTCAGATTGGACCTTACCGTGTAATCTTGGTAGGCCGGAATGGCAATGGCTGCAAGCACGCCAATGACATACACATACAACAGAACTCCGAGTCCGGAACCGAGTTTACCCGCGTAAGGTACGAAAGCCGCAAGAACATATGCGAACGGATTGCGGCCCGGTATCTCCGGCTGCTCGTGGAGTACTCGCTTGACTCGCTTCGCATGCCATGGATAACTCGCCGTCAGTTCGTGAAATGACATCCAGAAACCGCTTGCCGCCTTCAATTGCTGGCTGAGGGCCTCGAATGAAACCCCCTTCCATCGTCTCGCCCCCGCCGAGAGCGCGGCCAGAGAGCGGGCTGCACCCTCGCCCGAGTCGCTGCAAGCCAATCCGTGCAGGTCGCATGTGCTCTCTCTGGCACGGGAGAACGCGGCCCCGATGAGCGGAAAGCGAAGCGCCGGCCAACGCAGCGCCCAAAGAATGGGATTGTCATGTCTCAGCACGTGGGCCAGTTCGTGGCCTATGTAGAACCGAATGCCGTTGGGGTTCTCATCCATAGCGTCCACGACGCTCGACAGCAAGACAACGAATTTTCGACCCAGAAACCAGATCGCGAATGCGTTTAGGACGCCATTCCCGTTCAGGATATAGGCGCCGGGCCGCTTGCTGATGGCGAGCGCCTGACAACACTGCGCAAATTGATTGTTAGATCGGGGAACTGCGTCTCTGACACTTCGATGCCGTTGCCCTTCAAGTGGGCGATCACTGCGGAGCGCGCGAACACATAAGCGATGAAGCCAATGATCACCAGAAACAGGATGGTGACGGCGAATCCTGCCAGCGAGCGCGTGCCGCCAAACTTGGCGAGAGCATATAAGCCACCCGCCCAGATAAAGACTCCCAGCACTATGGTGAGGAGGGCCAATGTTCCATCACGCGGGTATATCGGTTGACTCACGCAGATCCCCTTGTTGTTGGCGATTCCATTCTCGTTGGCGTTGCAGGTCCTACTCTACAAATATGAGTCTGCAGGGTCAAATCGCTCCCGATCGCTTGAGCGCCCGGTATCGATTCACGAGTTCCACGCCCAGGCGGCGGGGTTCGCAATCGATGGTGCGCACCCCACCATTTGCGAGCCGCTTGAGCAGCCGATCGCGCGCGTGTGCATATTCCAGCGCGGCCGCGCACTCGAGCGCGCTTTCCGCATTCGTCAAGGATTGTGCTCCGATCAGCGCCACTACCTCTTCGCGCAGGTTCGCGAGAATGACAATGTGCCGCGTGCGCAGCAGCGCGAGGGCGGCTCCGAGTTGCGGCGCGTCCTCATTACGGCTGTTGGTGATCATCACAACCAACCCGCGCTTTCGCCTTTGCGATAGACATTCGGCCGCGATTCGTTCGTAATCGGAAAACGTCGCCGTGGTCTCCACATCGGCAAGTGCCGCCATCAAGGCGTTGAGGGTTTGCTGTCCCTTGCGAGGTGCGAAGCGCTTTTGCGCGCCGTCGGCGACGCCGAAGGTCATCGCACCGACTGCATCACCACGGCTCAAGGCTACAAACGCGAGCAGCATTAACGCGTTCAGACACTGATCGAAATGCGTCGCACCGATTCCATGCTGCGTATCGTCGGCGCGCATTCGGCGGCCGCAGTCGAGCAATATGGTTACATCCTGATCGCGTTCGTCCTGAAACTTACGGACGATCGGCCGGTCATGCTTCTCTGTGGCCTTCCAGTCGATGTGACGGATAGGATCCCCGGCCCGATAGTCGATCAACTGATCGAAGTCCGTGCCGGATCCGCGCCGCTGCACAGACTTCAGCCCCGCCGATTGGACGCGGCGGTCGCCGGCCAGCCAGGCAAACCGGGCCTGTTCCTCAAAATTGGGGAACACTCGGCGCGACTCGCTCGTCCCGATCCGCAGATCCAGGTCCAGCAGGCCAAGACGCGAGCGCAGGCGAACCCGACCAGCGTCGAAACGATGTAAACCGCGTGCGGTGGGGGTCACTTCGATGTTCAGCAGTTCGCGCTGCTGCGGACCCACATCGAAAGGCAGCGGCAATCGATGCATCACGAGCGTGGGATCGGCATATTCCTGATATAGGCCGAGCCGCCGCGAGCCGCCCTGGTTGTCGAGGCTCACCTGCACTGTTACCGGCACTCCGATGGCAAAGGCGTGGGGCAGATGACGGCGCATTTCCAAGGGTGCGCGCCGCCAATCCAGGACGCTCAGCAGCAGGTCGGCGCCGCACAGCGCGAACAAGAGCACACCGCCTGCCAGGGCGGCGCCTTCGACGACGACAGAATCAGTCGACGCAAAGGCCAACGCTGTGCAGATCGCAGCGCCACCCGCGGCAATGGCGATCAGCTGCCTCGATGGAATGACGGCGGTGAACATCCGATCGGCTACACGCGAGGCGCGGCGGTTGACTCGAGAATGCCGCGGAGCAGATCGTCGATCCGGCGCCCGTCGAGCTGCGCGTCGGCGGACAGCACGATGCGGTGGCGCATCACCCCGAGCGCCACCGACTTGACGTCGTCCGGAATCACGAATGAGCGTGCCTCCATCAGCGCGACCGCTTTGGCGGCACGCACCAATGCAATGGCGCCGCGCGACCCGGCACCCATCGCGATACCGGGCCACTCCCGCGTGGCCCGGGCAATGCGTACCGCATAGTCGACCACCGCCTGGTCGACATGCTGACGGGCGGTAAGATTCTGCAAGGCGAGCACCGCCCTTTCGTTCAAGACGGCGGTCACGCCCGAGAGCGGGAGCTGATCCCCGTTTTGGCCCGTGGTGGTGCGCAGTACCACATCCACCTCTTCCGCCTCGCTCGGATAGTTCATGGCGATCTTCAACAGGAAGCGGTCCAGCTGGGCCTCGGGCAACGGATAGGTGCCCTCGGTTTCGATGGGATTCTGGGTCGCCAGCACCATAAACGGCTTGGGCAAGTGCAGAGTGCGGCCTTCTAAGGTCACCTGATATTCCTGCATGACCTCGAGCAGTGCGCTTTGCGTCTTGGCTGGCGCACGGTTGATTTCGTCAGCCAACAGCAAGTTCGTAAACACCGGCCCGCGCACGATGCGTAGCTCGCGCGTCGTGCTGTCGAGGACGGCGTGACCCGTGATGTCCGATGGCATGAGATCGGGCGTAAATTGTATCCGCGCCACGTTCAGGGACATTGCTTGTGCCAGAGCGCGGATCAGCAATGTCTTGCCCAGACCCGGTACGCCCTCGACCAGCACATGCCCCGAAACGCAGAGGGCGATGATGGTTTGGTCGACGACCGCAGTCTGACCGACGAGCGCTTTGCCGACGCTGTCGCGCAGCTTGGCCAGCAATTCGCCGGCCCGCAGGATCGTATTCGATTCATCGTTCATAACCGAGCACCTTGGGTTTGAGAACTTAATAATTCAATTGTCGTCGCGCCTTCTCGAGCAGCACGATTGCCGCCCGTTGCGATTCCGCACCGCCATCGAGATTTTCGCCCAGCGCATCCCGCAGAGCGCCGGAGTCGAGGCCCGTGCGCGCCGCCAACGCGCCGATGCGCTGCGCGGCGTCCATCCGTTCATAGAACGCGAGCCTCCGGAATGCCGACTCGGTAAGCGCCTGGCACTCGGCCCGGCGCAGGGATGCGAGGCGTCGAGTACGCCAGGCAAACCGTGCTCTGGCGCGAATCTGCTCGGCGAGCGAGCGGCGCATCAGCGGCGGCGACGGAGCGATCGGCCCGAAGCGCGGCAGGTTGCGCCAGATCATCAATCCGATGGCAGCTAGACCGTAGACGATCGCGGCCGCCGCGACACGCCACAACAGGGCCAGCAGGCTTCCCGCACTTATGGGATTGAGAATCTCCACATGATCGCCCGCCCTCAAGGGAATCGAGTCGAATACGATGCGCGCATGGTCTCCGCGCAGCAGGCTCTTGTTGCCCATCAAACATTCGCACGAAATCACGGCGATACTGCCCTTGCCGATATCGATGCGCAGCATCTGAAATCCATACCCGTTCGACAAAGACCAAGCGGGCGTGCGCATGCTCGAGAACGCCACGCGCATCGCTCCTAGGCAGGCGCGAAGGCTCTTCCCGCTTTCGTGACCTGCAAGACGCTCCGAGTAAGGTGCGCAGTCGTCATCGGGACCCGCCGCGCGCGGAGGGGCACGGGGCGCACCATCCTCGTCGTCGTGTCCGGGCGACGTTATGCCTATACCACTCCACGATTGCAGCTTCGGATTGGATAGCAATGCACTGCGCGACAACAGCAAGCGACCGCCGCCGGCGACCCATTCTTCGAGCGCGTCGATGCGATTGCGAAGCAGAGCCCCCCGCAAATCATCAACGAGCAGCACGCCGTCGGCTGCGGGAAATGTCCGCAACGTGGGAACTTGCCTCGTATGAACGGCGAGCCGCTGCGCCAGGTGTTCGAAAGCGTAGTAGCGATTGTGTATGGCCTCGCCCCGCGGGGGGTTGTCCACCATCTCGTAGTCCCAATAGGTGTTCATGGCAATCCAGACGGCCACGGCCGCCAGGACCACGGCCACCAGCAACTGCAAGGGGCGCTTGCCATTCACGGCGGCGGCGTATCGAAGTAGGTAGAGAACCCGGCGCAGAGCGGCAGGACTGCGTCCGGTGCCACGGCCTCTCCGGCGTAAACGACCCTTTGCCAGATCGCCACCAGGTCCGCGAAATAGCGGGCGCGGACTTCATCGAGCGCGCCCTTCACCGTTTTAAGCACCTCGCGCTCGGTGTGATGGGCGCCGAGGGTCACCCCGTAGCGGTGTACCGCGGACGAAAGCGACGCCCGGTACAAGAGCGACAAGGAGTCGCGCAGGCGACCCGCGCGCAGAAGCTCGATCGCTGCAGCGCTGACGTCGTCGGGCAGCGTGTCGGGGCGGATATCGAGATCGAGCACCCGGCGGCTGTCAACGTCGGGTTGGGTGGGAACGGAGCGCGGTTCAACCGATTTGAGCAGCCGAAGGATCCACACCGCCGCTATCGCCGCCGCTGCGGCGCCGGCAATCCACAGCAACAATCCGCCGAATTGACCGGCATAGTTGAACAATCCGATCATCCAACTGGGTGATGCCGACGACGGAGGTCGCGGATGCGACTTGGTGACCCAGCGTAGCGTACGGACCTTGGTTTGGCCGCCGAGGTTCGGGTCAAGACGCAGGTGGGCGACGGCGGCGTCCATCGACGCCGGGGAAATTGCGGTGTCCGTGGGCGGCGCGGACTTGACTGCATCTGCGGCCGGCGCGGGCGGCGATAGGAGACCGATCAGCACGGCGAGCGCAACGGCTTTAGCGCGCGAACGCACGACGAAACTCCTGTTCGATATCCCATGCTTCGAGTTCGACGCGCCGATTCAGATACATCCCAAAACCGGCGGCTACGTAAAACGGCTCGAGAAAACAGACGATCGCCGCGTATTCAACGGTGCTGACCCATGCGTGAGCGGGCCGCCATATCGACTGCAGATCACTCCAAGGGTCGGCGTCCGTGTGCGGCGCAAGCCACACTTGCAGAAAAAACATGCTTGTGAACAACGCGAACTCCGCCACCCCGAAGGCCTGCGTCGCGGCACGCGCGACGCCGCGATGTCGCGCGGCGAGCCGCCTTATCCGAGCGCGCAATTCGGGCCCGCGAAGGCCTTCGAGCTGAACGATGGGTTGTGTGAAAGACCTGGACGCTGTCAACCGGCGCAGGGTGAGGGTGGCGGCCAGCTGGTGCCACCACACATCCGCGCGTGCACGCCACACGTCGAGCGGCGAGGTTGGCCGGCCAAACAGCGCGCGCGACAGCACGAACAAGATCGTCCGGTCGAGCCAGGGCTTCGAAAGCCAAATCAACAGGGGCGGCAACCATGAAACAGCTGCACCGGTCGCGGCGAAGATGCAGAACAAGGGTACCGCGACTGCGAGGTAGCATGTGAACACCGGACGCAGCCATGATTGCAGGAGCCGAATGCCCAGGTCGCAGCCCTCCCAGGTGGTGCGGGGCCGCCACACCACGTCCGCTGTGTCATTTTGCATGGGGGCGCCGCAAGAAGAAGCAGAGCACCAAAATCCAGCAAAATCCGGCGCAAACGTACTTTGCAGTGGATGTCACCCACGGAGCCGATGACCAGAATGCTTCGACGGCAGCTGCGATCACCAGCATGACCACGGCGCCGAACACGATCGGGCTGGTTTCCCGCGCCGCGAGTTCCAATGCTGCGACTCGCGTCAGCCGCCCCGGCAGCAACACGGATTGGCCGATGCGCAGACCGGCCCCTCCGCACAGTACGATCGCCGTCAATTCGAATGCCGAATGCGTGGCAACGAAGGGAAAGAATGTGCTGCTGTAGCCTAACGAAGCGACGTAACCGGCGATACCGCCTCCGAAGGCTCCGTTGGCCAGCAGGAAATACAAGGATCCCAAGCCGAACACTACTCCTGTGGCATAGCATTGAAAGGCTATGCCGATGTTGTTCTTGATGTAGAAACCGAACATCATCCAGTCGCTCGCGATATCGCGTGGCCGGCCGATGGCCTGCGCTGCAGGACTGTACATCTGCTCGAACGCCTCGGCTGTCCTGCGATCCACAATGGAGAGGATCAAGTCCGGGTTGAGGTAGGTCGCGATCGCAATCGCGATCGTCGGAATCATGAAAAGCGCCGCTGCAATCGCGCTGTAGGCCCAGAGCCTGCGCACCATGGCTGGAAAATCCTCGAGCAATGCTTGAGCAACTCGCGCGAGGCCAACATCGCTCTGGCGGTAGATGACCTGGTGCGCGCGCGAGGTGATCGAGGAGAGGCGTTCGATGACGTGCAGCGGAAAGCTGCGCGAGCGGGCGAGCGCCAGATGTTCACAGCATAGCCGATACAGGGCCAGGAACCGGTCGGGATCGAGATCGCGTTGTCCTTTTCCGAGTACGCTTTCGAGTTCTTTCCAGCTGGCCTGGTTTGCGGTTTGGAAATCGAAGGGAGTCACGTCTGCTCCGCCGGGTCCCGCGGGATGAAGCGCCGCTGACCGTGCTGCCAGCGTGCAATCCCGACCAAACGGGCCGTCACGGCTGAGTCTTTGGCGCCCGGCACCGCGGCGGCCGCCAAAACCGCAATCTCTTCGGCGCGCTCCGGTGTCAGTCGATTGACGCGCCAGCCGAACGCGGCGATGGCCGTCTGCTGACGGATGTTCAAGGGCATCGGTGGCGGCAGGGGCTCGCCGGGGCCGAAATCGCTTGTCGGGGACGTCCGATCGCGATACACGACGATCGTGCCGGCCGCTAAGTCGCCGAGCCGGCGGGCGTCCCGGCGCATCAGCACGGACACGATCGCGAAGCCATACAAGAGAGGCAACATGTCCACGGCGCGCATCAAGTTGCGGATCAATGAACCCGCGGGGGTCAGGGGCAAGCCGTTGGCCATCATCACCTGAATGCCCATGGCGCGCTTTCCCGGTGTGGCCGCGGCCGGCGTCAATTCAAAGATGATGGGATAGAGCCACAAAATCAGGAAGACGATGATCAGCAACACCCCTGTACCCACACGGCCGCCGGAACCGAGGGTTGCGGCCACGCCGGAGACGATCATGTAGCGTATCAAGGCGTCGATCAGAAAGGCCATGCATCGCACCGGAAAGCCTGCGGCGCGCATCGAAATCGCGATGCCCTCGGGCGTTTCCGCAGTGATGACCGTGTCGATAGTCGAGATCAAGCTTTGATGACGATGGTATCAGCGATGCGGTCGTGCACCGTTCGTCGCGACTCGCTGAATATCATCAGAGAGTCCACCAAGGAATAGAGGGGCCCGAAAAGCGGAATGAGCGTCAGAAGCGTGTTGCAGACATAGCGCAGAAAAAAGACTCGAAACAGCGATACCGGCGATCCGTCGACGCGCACGACTTTAATGCCCAGCAGCTTCTTGCCGATCGTCTGACCATTCCGCGCCAACAAGGTGAGATCGATCGCGAGCACGACCAGCGCGCCAAGGACGCCGACATAAAACCAACCGCCGGTTTTTGCGAGATTGATCCAGACCATCAGTGCGTTGCCGCGCGCCTGTTGCGCAAGTGTCGCAAAATTCGTGATGTAGGCCGGCGTGAAGCAGACGAAGCCGAGAAGGCCATCGAGCATGACGGCCGCCAAGCGCGCCCACCGGGATGCCGGTTCGAGCGCTTCGTCGCCACCAATGTCTTTGACCGCACTCTTGGGGGGAGCATATAGGTTGCTCGATTCCGTTGCCATGGTCGCTCCTTGCGCTGGTGGGGGCCATATGATAACCCCGTGGCGGGAAGCGGCGGGAACCCATTTGAAATCCTGTGCGCGACCTCACAGCCGCCGGACGCGCAGGCTTCGCCTGGTCACGCGCCCGTCATCTTCTGTGCCAGGCCGAGCATGATCAGCCCAATGAAGATTCCGCCCGCCACCACCGTCAGCCAATTCCAGCCACTGAAGCGCGTGTTCTTATCGTGATCGGGTGCGACCAGCGCATTGATACGATTGACGTGCCGTTGCGCCGGTACCAGCAGCAGCGGTGCCAGAAAGCCGATCAGGAAATACGGCTCGGGCAACCGCGAGGTCAGCGATGCGGCAATCCAACCGATGGCCAAAGGTCCCGCGGGCAATGTAGGCTCGACGTCGAGTTCCTGCTCTTCGTTCTGGATGAATTCGAAACAGCTGTAGCACCAAAAGAAACCGAAAAAGGCGCGGCCCCAGGGAATGATGTCCGGTTCGGAGCGCTGCTTGATCAGAACCCAGTGCTTATAGAACCAATAGATTTCGTAGACGCCCAAAGTACAGACCGACATCACCACCAGTTTGACGGGCGATACCGCAAAGAAGCGCACTTCCGCGTTGTTTTTGATCGAGGCTACATCGGCCACTACCGCTTTGGGCGGTGCATAAACGTTCTCTTCCATGAGCTACCCCTTGTCGCCGATCGGCATGCCGCACGCCCTGACGATACGCTACCTCGTATCCCAATCAAAGCAACTCGTTGTTGACGAACCCTATCTTCTTCAGGCCGCGGTGCTGTAAATCCGCCAAGGTTTGCGCATATCGGAATAGGACTTACCTTCGTTGCTGCTGACGGCCATGGCCATGGTGGTGCTCTCCTACAGTCTTGGGATCAAAACACTGATTGGGTGGGGCAATACCGTAGTGACTATCCTCGAGGACGTTCGCGCTCCAAATTGGACGAGTTGAGTTGTGGCCCCGTGAGCGACTTAACATATACCCAAGCGATGCAGCTCCCGGTCTACAACGGTCACGAACGCAGCGTGGGACTTGCGCGGTACCACGACGCTCGCATAGTGTGGGAGCGAATGACGAGTCTAGGACAAGGAGGTGCTATGCGGAGACTGAGAGGGATTTCTGCATCGTTGCTCTTATGGTGGTTACCCCTAAGCGCTCTTCCGCAGTCATTTATACCCAAGGATCTCGAGGGCTGGCAATCCTGGGTGCTGCAGGACCGGCCTTTTTTGCGCTGTCCGTTCTTTGCTAATACGGACGGTACGTTGAAGGAAAATCGTGTGTGCGCGCTGCCCGGGCGGCTCACCCTGGAACTGACTCAAAGCGGCGGTCATTTCGCTCAAAGTTGGCTCACTTTTTCGGAAGGCTGGATTCCCCTACCCGGCAACCTCGACAACTGGCCCGCCGAGGTGTCAGTGAATGGCGTGCCCGGTGCGGTGGTGGCCCGCGGGGGCATTCCTCAACTCTACGCCGCCGCTGGAACACTAAACGTCGTCGGTCAATTTCACTGGGCCCATCGTCCGGAGTCCCTGGCTATCCCGGATCAGGCAGGATTGATCTCGCTCACGGTGGACGGTCAAAAAATCGAGCAACTCGATCGCGCCGATGATGCGGTCTGGTTGGGCAAGCATCGCGACGCGGAAGTGGCGAAACAAATGGATGTGCAGGTCTATCGGCTGCTGACCGACGGTATTCCGTTGAAGCTCGACACGCGGATGGTGTTGAGAATCACTGGGGATCCGCGCGAGGAAGTACTACCGGGGGTACTGCCCGGCGGCTTCGAAGCCGCGGCGCTTCGCAGTCCATTGCCGGCACGCCTGGGGCCGGATGGCGGCCTACGACTTCAGGTGCGCGCCGGAAATTGGACGGTGGAGATGGCCGCGCGGGCCGCCGAGAATCTTGCCAAATTTTCACTCGCGGCCGCTCAAGGCTCGTGGCCGAAGCAAGAAATCTGGACCTATCGCAGCAACGATCGACTGCGCGTGGCCGTGATAGAGGGCGCGGAAAGCATCGATCCTTCCCAGGCGAACGTGCCGCAAGACTGGCGAGCGCTGCCGAGCTATCGAGTCGCCGCCGGCGGCAGTTTGCAGATTGTGGAGCACAGTCGCGGCGCTCTTCCGCAAGAAACCAATCACCTAAATCTCGTGCGCGAGATGTATTTGGATTTCTCGCACACCGGGTTTACGGTGATCGACACCATCGACGGTCAGATGCGGACTGGCTGGCGGCTTGATATGCGCCGTCCATTCACGCTCGCGCACGCCTCATTGGGATCCGATGACCTTTTGGTCACGCAGGGTGCCGCCGCCGAGTTAACCGGCGTGGAGATTCGCAGTCCAACCGTCAAATTATCCACCGTAGCTCGCGTTGCCGAATCCGGCGGCAAATTGCCCGCCACGGGCTGGAACCAGCGCTTCGATCAAGTCAATGGAACCTTGACGTTGCCGCCCGGCCACCGGCTGTTGGTCGCATTGGGCGCGGATCAGGCCCCAGGCGCCTGGATCGAACAATGGAGCTTGATGGATATCTTCCTGGTGCTTCTGGCGAGTGCAGTGGCGTTTCGGTTGTTTGGAGGGACGTACGCCGCGGTCGCATTCCTCGGTATTGCCCTGATTCACCAGGAGAACGAAGTACTTGTATGGCTAGTGTTGTTTGCCTTGGTGACACTCGTTCTCTTCCGCCGCGTGCCTGAAGGGCGCTTAAAGAGGCTGACCCGCTGGCTGAACTATGCCGCATTGGCGCTGCTCTTGCTGCAGATGGTCCCCTTCGCGGTTGAGCAGATCCGGTTTGCTTTCTATCCTCAACTGGCGGATCAGGGTTGGAACCGTGGCTCCGGAGAGCTGCAGCAGCTCTCCGCGTCGGTGAGTAACGCTCCCATGCCGGTGCAAGTCAGCAAGCTTGCTGCGCCGCCTCCCCCTAAGTTCGAGTCAGCGGCACCCGCGCCTGAATTACAAGAGGTAGTCATTGACAACCCCTACGGCCTATCGTCGCTGGCGAGGGACAAGCTCGGCATTCCCGAACCCAAGCAGCGCTACGCGCCCGGCGCCATGCTGCAGGCGGGGCCAGGTATTCCTCAATGGCGGTACGTGCGCTACGACTACGGGTGGACCGGGCCCGTCGACGCCGCACAATCCGTGCGGTTTGTCGTCTTATCGCCGGGTCTGGTGGCCGTTTGGCGCATCCTGGGCGTTGCTTTGTTGATTGCGATTTTCTGGGGAATGACCCGCGGCGACACGGAAATCAGGTCCATAGGTCGCCGGCTGTTCACCGCACGCGGCCTCATCGCGCCCCTGGCGTTGGCCGTGCTGATCAGTGGCACGTCGGTCACCACCAGCCGCGCAGCGGAAACACCCGACAAGGCATTGTTGCAGGAGATGAAGGAACGTCTGTCCCGACCTCCTGCCTGCGTACCGAACTGCGCGGAGATCATGGGTGCGCGCGTCGCGATCGACGCAGTTAGCTTTGACGTCAGTCTGGACGTGGCGGCTCTAGCCAATGTGGCCGTCGCGCTGCCGACGATGGGTCAGCGCACGGATCCCGGCGCCATTAGTGTCGATAGCAATGCGGTCGCGGGCGCATATCGTGACGCGAATCAGCAACTCTGGTTGGTGCTGAAGCCCGGAGCTCATTCCGTGAAAATCATCGGGCGTCTGTCGTCCGCCGATGCCGTCGCAATCCTGTTTCCTCAGGTTCCCCGTGGGATAACCGTGACCGCGCAGGGATGGGACGTCTCGGGTATGGCCGGAGGTAAGCTCTTGGGCAATACGCTGCAGCTCACGAGGCACCAATCCACTGCGCATGAGGGCGCGGGCCCGCAAGGCTCCGACAGATTTTCGCCCTACGTGAGAGTGAGACGTGAATTTAATCTGGCACTCGATTGGTCAGTCGCGACACGTGTGGAACGCATCGCGCCGGAGCGGGGTGGGTTCACTTTAGAGATCCCGCTTCTGCCGGGCGAATCCGTGCTGACGGGTGGTGTGGAGACCAACGGCGGCATCCGAGTGCCCGCGAGCTTCGATACCGACGCAGGCGAGTTCACGTGGGAATCTGCGCTGTCGCAAGCCGATAACTTCGAGTTGCGGGCGCCGAAAGACAAGCCGTGGAGCGAAGTCTGGACTTTCCGCGTGAGTCCCATGTGGCGCGTCGCGTTTGATGGCACGCCCGCGGTATTGCCTGAAACCATGCAGCCGGATTCCTGGACGTATGAATACTATCCGCGGGCCGGCGAGGTCTTGAAACTGAGCGTGTCGAGGCCGGCGGCGGTCGTCGGCAATACCTTGGCAATCGACAAGGTGAACCAGGAAATTCGTGTCGGTAAGCGCACCAGCGACTTGAAGTTGACCTTCATCTATCGCAGCACCCAAGGCAATCAGCACTCCATCGGGCTGCCGCCGGGGGCACGGCTCACCGCCGTGAGCGTCGACGATAAAGCGGTCCCGCTGCGGGCGGAGAACGGTCAATTGCCATTGGCGCTCATTCCGGGCGTGCACCACGTGCAAGTCGATTGGCAATCCGATGACGCCGCTGGCGTGATAACCCGCTCCCCGCTAGTCGATCTACAGGTTGCCAGCAGCAATGTCACCACCACGCTGCAAGTGGGTCAGCGCTGGGTGTTGTTCGCCGGCGGTCGTGGCGTCGGCCCGGCAATTCTGTACTGGGGCGAACTGGTTTTCTTCACGGTGCTGGCATTGGCGCTCGGCCGCAGCCGTTACACGCCGCTGCGCACCCATGAATGGCTGCTGTTGGGGCTGGGATTGAGTACGTTTTCTTGGTCGGTATTGCTGCTCGTTGTCCTTTGGATGTTTGCGATGCGCTGGCGTGAAGGTCTGCAGATTGAAGTGCTCGGGCAGGGAACATTCAAGTTTTTGCAAGCGGCCTTACTGGTGCTGTCCTGTGTGGCCGCGCTCGGGCTGCTGATGGCCATTCCCTATGGACTGTTGGCTGGGCCTGACATGCGAATCGCCGGCGCGGGACAATATTTCGGTAGTCTCTCTTGGTTCAACGACCAGTCTGCAAATCAACTGCCCAGCGCATGGGTGTTCTCGGTGTCGCTGTGGTGGTACAAAGCGGCCATGCTGGCGTGGGCCTTGTGGCTGGCCTTCGCGCTGACGCGTTGGTTGCCCTTTGCCTGGCGCGCGCTGAATGTCGGTTCGTTCTGGGCACAAAGCCCTGCATCCCAAGTCTCTACTTAAAGCTCAGGGCTTTGATGGTGGGCCGTGTAGCCCTCACATTTTCGCTGCCTGTAGAGGGAATCAGGAGGGTGGCGGTATGTCTCCGGTTGATTTCGAGATCTGGCTGAATCACTTCGAACACCATGCTCAGCATCCGCGCTGTGTTCCACAAGGCCTTTACGATCTTCTAAGGCCCGATGAGCGGCGGCTCATTGCGAGATCGATTGCGACGTTTCAGCTCGGGGAACAGTCCGAGGGACGTGTGCTCCTGCAAGCGGCGCAACGCTTCGCACATGGACGCCGTATCCCCGCGCTCGCGCGGATCGCTGAACTATTCATTCGCGAGGAGCAGCGTCACGCGGCGCTGCTCCGGGCCTTCATGGAGGATCATCATATCGCGCTCAAAAGGACCGACTGGACCGATCGGGTTTTTCGTCTTGTACGGCGACTCGCGGGTCTGGAGCTCTACATATACATACTCATCAGCGCTGAGCTGATCGGGATCGTGTACTACCGAGCACTCGAAGCGGCCACGGATTGCCAGCGCCTGAAGGTGCTCTGCCGTGGCCTCGTGTCCGATGAGCTCGCCCACGTTGGATTCGAATCGCAGCTGCTACTCGCGCTGCGAGCGGGCCGGGCCGCTCCGGTGCAGGCCCTGATGCGCTTGGCTCATCGAACATTCTTCGCAGGCACTGCCGGCGTCGTATGGTTGACACACCGTTCGGTGTTGCGCCAGGGGGGATACGGCGCGCGGAGTTTCCTGCGCGTCTGTCTATCTCAGTACGCCTTCCACTTGGAGCCGGTGAACGTGACGCTCGCATCCACATCGGTCCCCTGAAGCTGCGCCATCACCGGAAGCGGCGCTATCCTCTTTGCCATTCCCTATATCCGCACGCTGGTGTTTACTCGCACGCGACGTGTCGCGCTGAAAATGTGATCTGCGTCACAGGACGCAATCTTGGCAATGTGCGGACACCGATTGGCGGCCTCTCGAGGGTATATGGTAAAGGGCGGCCGGTGTAGTTAACTCAAAATGCTTTCTCCTTCACTCTATGAACCCTCAAGCGGTCGATTTAAGCGCCAACCCTAAGAGCGATGACTCTGCGCCGTCATCCCCGTCGCCTCGGGTGGGCGATCCCGACCCGGTCAGCAATCTACAAGAGACGCCCGCCATGTTGGGTACCCAAGCCGCGACGAAGGTGACCAAGGTCTTGCTGGTCGATGATGACGATCTCGTCCTCGATCAGCTGGAACGGGTGGTTACCGCTGCCGGCTACGACGTGGTTACCGCTCGGAACGGCGATGCTGCGCTTCTTTCAATGCAACGAGAGTTTGCACCAATCGTCATTGCCGATATCGACATGCCGCAAATGGATGGGCTCGCGCTGTGCCGTACCATTCGACGCCAATCCTACTCCGGCTACGTATACGTGATGCTGCTCTCGTCAAAGGATGCGGAGGGAGACATTCTCACGGGCCTGGACGCCGGTGCGGACGACTATGTGAGCAAGCGCACCCCGACAACTCAGCTCGTGGGTCGGCTGCGCACAGCGCAGCGTATCTTGGCGCTGGAGCATTCGCTCAAGCGGGCGCTCGCAGACCGGGAGCGGATGGCGATGACCGACGTGTTGACGGGCGCGCACAATCGGCGATATTTGCTACAGCATTTGAGCCACGAGTTGGATTGCGCACAGCGCTCGCGCGGCGCGCTGTCGGTGCTGGTGTTTGACGTGGACCACTTCAGTCTGGTCAACGATCGCCATGGCCATGCCGCAGGGGATGTCGTACTGAAGGAAGTAGTCCAGCGTATCCAACAGGGTTTGCAGCGCAGTTGCGACTGGTTCGCGCGACTGGGCGGGGATGAATTCGCGGTGGTTCTGCCGCAGACGGATATCGCCGGGGCAAGCATCGTGGCGGAGAAACTACGCCGGGCCGTGGCGGCAACCCCTATTCGCCTCGGCACTGCGAAAGTCCGTATAACCATCAGCATCGGGGCGAGCGAGCTGGGCGTTATCGCTGAACGTGATTCAACCACGATGGAGAGGCTACTCGACCTTGCGGATCAGAATCTCTACAAGAGTAAGAAAGCGGGTCGCAATCGAGTGACGGCGGCCGATACCGTCCACCTGGCGCCCACCTTGCCATTGGCAACCAGAAGCAACTCGCCAACCCAGTTAAATCTTACGCTGCTGTGTCGATAGTAGAGCGTCGATAGCAGGAAGTGGATGTCCGCATGTGTCCCGGCTGTTTCAATGCAACTGCCCCGCAAGTCCGCTTTTCGATTCTCCTCGCCGTCTCGAGCCCACGGCCTCCTTGTTCGTAGCTACCGCGCCGGCGAATTCGGAAACTTGGCACTGGCAAGTTCCAGTTCCAAATCAAACCTCACTCGCCGAATATGCGCCCGACGAGGCCTTCCTGGGATCGCGTGAACTATGTCCGCATTCTCGAGCAAACTCTGCCGAATGCTTCTTCATTGCTGTATCGTGCGTGTGCCTTGTAGTCAAGGACGGTAGGTCAACAATGCGGGTATCCGGTTTCGTGCAGCGGCGGTTTCTGCTAGTTGTATTTCTTGTGTCCGGCTTTACCGGACTGATTTACGAATCCATCTGGTCGCACTACCTCAAACTTTTCCTCGGTCATGCCGCCTACGCGCAAACTCTCGTGCTTGCCATCTTCATGGGGGGAATGGCCCTCGGGTCTTGGGCGGTCGCGCGATACTCAGCCCGCCTCCGACACCTTCTCTGGAGCTACGTATTAGTCGAGGGCATGATCGGGGTCCTAGGCGTCATTTTCCATCGAACATTCGTCGCCGCCTCGGATTTTTCGTTTGCCTCAGTAATACCTTCGCTACCTCCGGGGTTCCTGGTTCATGCTTACAAATGGTCTTTAGCTGCTCTATTGATCTTCCCGCAGTCAGTCCTTCTCGGCATGACTTTTCCTCTGATCAGCGGCGGCCTGATCCGCCGTTGGCCCGATCGACCAGGCGAAACTCTGGCCACCTTATATTTCGCCAACAGTCTGGGCGCCGCGATCGGGGTTCTGGTCAGCGGCTTTGTACTCATTCGAGCAGTGGGCCTGCCCGGTACCATACTGACGGCCGGACTGCTTAACGTCGCCCTGGCGTTGATGGTCTGGTCGATCGTCCGAAGGCAAACGGAACCCGCGCCGACGCCAGAGGCCGCACCGGCGGCTCCCGACACTTTGGCAAGATGGTTCGTGATCGCCGCATTCCTGACCGGTGCGGCCTCATTTATGTACGAGCTCGGCTGGATTCGGATGCTCAGCCTTGTGCTCAGCAGCTCGACGCATTCGTTCGAACTCATGCTAAGCGCGTTCATCTTCGGTTTGGCATTCGGCGGACTGTACGTGCGCAGTCGCATCGCGCGAATCTGCGACCCGGCGACATACCTGGGCGGAGTGATGGTGCTTATGGGCGCCTTGGCCGCGTTGAGCTTGCCTGCCTACAACGTGACTTTTGATTTTATGGCCTGGTGTTTGGCGAATTTTACGCGCACCGAAAGCGGATATGTCGCCTTCAACGCGGTAAGTCAGTCGATCGCCGCACTGATCATGATTCCAACCACGTTTTGCGCGGGCATGACCCTTCCGCTGCTTACGCGGGAACTCATGCGCCGCGGAACGGGTGAACGAGCCATAGGCACGATTTATTCGGTTAACACTCTCGGAGCGATTGTTGGCGTGCTGCTCACG
>WNFT01002866.1_pt1 | contig 20649 bp, 19 predicted proteins | sample 5400191 | NCBI WGS metagenome assembly WNFT01 (sample SAMN13153359, study PRJNA577476) | soil metagenome | isolation source: 80 cm saprolite under Madrone tree | place: USA:California | collected 2016-06-14 | reverse complement strand
AGAGCGATATCAGGTGGTCGTCCACGTCGACGCCCCGGCGCTCGCCGATCCCGATCAGCCCGGCCAGTCCGTCCTCGAGTGGGGTGCACCCCTAAAGTGAGACACGGAAACTAAGGAAAGTCCGCGTTAAGCGCGGTTCACCGCATGTTCTTTCCGCCGTGAGACGATCAGTGGCACCACGGTCGCTTCAAAGTCGGCGGGCGCCAGGTAGTTCAGAGCCGAGTGCAGCCTCTGTCGATTGTAAACCTCCTCGATGAAGCTCCCGATGGAGCGGCGCGCCTCGTGCGCGGTCCGGTAGGCGCGCCCATCGACCTCTTCACGCTTGAGCGTGCTCATGAAGCTCTCCGCTTTGGCGTTGTCGTACGGCGAGCCGACCCGGCTCATACTCGGCTGGATCCCGTGGGCCGCCAGCAGCGCGCTGTACTCCGCACAGGCGTACTGCACCCCGCGGTCAGAGTGATGGATCAGCTGGCCTGGCTGGGGCCGACGCGCGGACAGCGCCATCTGCAGTGCCGTTACCGCTAGGGCCGCTCGCAGGTGGACCTCCACCGCCCAGCCGACGACGCGGCGGCTGAAGGCGTCGATGACCACGGCGAGGAAAGCAAACTCCTCGAGTAACCGCAGGTAGGTGATGTCCGCCACCCAAAGCTGATCGAGGCCGGTGACCTGCATGCCGCGCGCGAGGTTTGGGACCACCCGCCAGTCGTGGCGGGAGTCGGTCGTCGCCGGCACGAAGGCGCGCCGACGCAGACAGAGCAGATTATCCGTGCGCATGAGCCGCAGGACGCGCTTGTGGTTCACCGCCCAGCCCTCGCGCCGCAGAAGGGCGTTCAGGCGACGGTAGCCGTAGTGGCGGTGGGCGACCGCGAGGCGCTGGAGCACATCACGCAGCTCGATCTGTTCACGCCGGGGAGCGGCGCGCCGCCAGTGCCGGTAGTAGCTCGCGCGGCTGACGCCAGCCAGCGCGCACATCCGCTCGATGGCGAGGGCGCCTTGCGGGGGCGTCATCGCGTGGATGAGCGCGAAGACGCTCTGGCGCCACGCCCGCCGCTCGGCCGGGGTGGCGCCTGCACGTGCCGCAAGGCTTGTCTGAAAAAATCCAGCTCCACCGCCTGCTGCCCCACCTTGCGCTCGAGGTCGACCAGTCGCGAGTCGCGGGCCGGCTCGCTGCCGGCGTGGCCATAGGCGCGAGCTTGACGACTCGGCTCCTGCACCAGGGCGCGCCGTCGGGCCCACGCGATCGCCTTCTGCGGCCGCCCGCGCGGCACGAGCGCGTCGGCGCCGCCGTGTTCGTAATAATCAAGCCACGTATACAGCAGCTGCGGCCGCAGCCGCAGTTCGTCGGCCACCGCGCGAATCTTCTCGCCGGCCAGAATCCGGCGAACGGCAGCTTCCTTGAACTCTCGGCTGAAGATCCGGAATCGTCGTCCGGGCATCAGTCCTCCCCCGGAGGACTTTCGCTTGTTTCTGTGTCTCACTCAAGGGGTGCAGTCCAGGCGTGCGACGCGAGCCGGGTCGTGATGCGGCACGGTTGCGATGGCCGGGTCGTGGAGGTCGCGGCGCGCACCCGCACCATCCCTCCGGCGTTACGGCGGGCGCTCCACCACCGAGACCACGGCTGCCGGTTCCCAGGCTGCGGGCGCCGGTTCGGCCAGGGCCATCACATCCGTCACTGGGCTCAAGGGGGTCCCACCACGCTCTCGAATCTCGCCTTGCTCTGTCGCCGCCACCACCGCGCGGTTCACGAGGAAGGCTACCAGCTCGATCGCCGGCCCGACGGCGCGCTTCGGTTCCGCCGCCCGGACGGCCAGCTTCTGCCCGAGGTGCCCACTCCTCTGGAAGTTCTCGGCGATCCCGTCGAGATCCTACGAGCACAGCTCGATGCCGAGGGGCTTGCCCTGAATGCGCGGACCACCACCCCGGGGTGGCTGGGGGAGCGCCTGGACGTTGGCTGGGCAATCGACGTCTTGCATCCCTTGGCGCGCTAGATGCCGGACGAGCCGCCGAGCTTCCGGTGGTCCCAGGAGACGATGCGGGTCGGCGTGAAGCGCAGGACGACGCGCTTCGCGGCCTGCGCGCGTAGGTGCTCGCGAGCGTCGGCTGACGGCTCGGCGCCCGAGTAGCGCGCGATCAGCCGCGCCCCCACGTCGGCGACGCGCGCGGGGTCGCGCTCGATCACGACGTCGCACTCGAGCGTCGCGCCCCGCAGCTCGCCGTACCGGTCGCGTCCGGCCTCGATCTGGACGGTCGCGCGCGGCTCGCGCTCGAGGTTCCGCACCTTCTGCGACTTCCCGTAGGTCCAGGCGTAGAGCGTGAGGCCGTCGCGCACGTACCAGAGCGGCATGAGGTGCGGGCGCCCGTTCGGCCCGCGCGTCGCGCAGGTCAGCACGCGCTCCTCGTCGAAGAAGCGCGCGAGCTCCGCCTCCGACATCGTGATCGCGCCGCGTCGTGAGGGCACGGCTCAGTAGCCCCGCGCCCGGTCCACGACGTGGCGGAGGGGCCGGCCGGTGAGATAGCGCGCGAGGTTGTCGTTGAAGACTGGCGCGATCTCCTCGGGCGTGCTCGGCCCCGCGATGTGCGGGGTGATCACGACGTTGTCCGTGCGCCAGAGCCGGTGGTGCGGGGGCAGGGGCTCCGTGGCGAAGACGTCGAGGATCGCACCGGCGATCCGCCGGTGCTCGAGCGCCTCGAGGAGCGCCGCCTCGTCGACGACGGCGCCGCGGGCGATGTTGAGGAGCCACGCGGTGGGCTTCATCGCCGCGAGGGCGTCGGCGCCGATGAGGCCGAGCGTCTCGGGGGTGAGGGGGAGCAGGACGACGACGAAGTCGGCGTCGGCGAGAGCCCGCGCCAGCTCGCCGACTTTAAAGACGCGCTCGGCCTCCCGGACGCGGCGGCCCGAGCGGCTCACGCCGACGACGCGCATCCCAAAGGCCCGCGCGGCGCGGGCGATCGCCCGGCCGATGTCGCCGAGGCCGACGATCGTGAGCGTCTTGCCGAGGAGCCGGTCGGGCAGGACGTGGTCGAGCCACCGTCGCTGCCGCTGCGCTTCCCGGTACGTCTCGATGCGCTGCGTGATCCACGCACACCAGCCGATGACGTACTCGGCCATCCACGGCCCGAAGACGCCCGGGGCGCGCGTGATGACCACGCGGGGTGGGAGCTCCCGAACGATCGCCCAGTCCACGCCCGCGCCCATGGCCTGGAGCCACTTGAGCCGGGCCGCCTTCGCGAAGAGGTGGGGCGGGAACTTCCACGCGTAGAGAACCTCGGTGTCCGCGATCAGCTCGGCGGCCTCGCTCGGCGTGGCGGCCGCGCGGACGACCACGCGGTTTCGCGGCACGCGGACGAGCTCGGCGTACTTCGGATCGGCGTGATAGACGAGGACGCTCGGGCGGGTCACCTGAGGTGCCTGTCCTCCGCGGCGAAGTCGATCTCCCGCCGGTCGAGGCCTTCGCGCAGATACCACTCGAAAGTCTGCGCGAGCCCCGCCGCGAGCGTGTAGCGCGGACGGATGCCGAGCTCCCGCCGGACCTTCGTGGTCGTGTAGACGGCGTGGCAGTCGTAGACGAGGTTCTGGCCGAATGGTACGGGCGTTCCGCCGGGCGGCGTGTCGACGTGGACGAGCGTCGGCGGGCGCTTGACGACGTCGGCGATCAGCTCGACGAAGCCCACCTGCGTGATCGCCTCCTCGCCGGTGACGTTGTAGGCGTGACCGAACGCCGCGGCCACGCCGAGCATCGCCGCGAGCGCGTCGGCGAGGTCCTCCACATGGCCGAACTGACGGAGCCAGCCGCCCGCGCCGGGGAGCAGGACCGGCCGGCCCCGCACGAGCCGGTCGAAGACGAAGGTCTCGTTGTTCCGCGTGTTCATGGGGCCGTACACGTGCGTCGGTCGCACGATCGTGACGGGCAAACCCCGAGCGTGATGCCAGCGCATCAGCGCGTCCTCGCCGGCGATCTTGTTCTTCGCGTACTCGCCCCAGTGGAGATTCCTCGGCGTGGCCTCGCTGTAGGGGATGGGCAGCGCGTGGTCGTAGACGCGCCCCGTCGAGACGAAGAGCGCGTGTCCGAGGCGCCCCGCGAGCGCCTCCAGCACCGCTTCGACGTCGGCGCCCGTCGTCGGCGCGTAGGCGATATCCACGAGCGCGTCGACCCGCTCCCCCGCGAGCGTCGCGCGCAGGGCGGCGTGGTCCTTCCGGTCGCAGAGGAGCGTTCCGACGCCCGTCGGCAGCCGCTCGGGCCGGCGCCCGCGGTTGAGGACCACGACGTGGTGGCCGTCGCGGAGCAGCGCCCGGACCAGATGCAAGCCGACAAACTCCGTGCCCCCGATCACCAGCACGCGCATCTGTATCCCCCCTGGAACGAGACGCGACAAGCAGAACGGAACCGGGTCGCGCCTCGTCGCAGGCGACAACGCCCCCGCTACAGTGCGACCGCGAGGCAGGTCGTCGTGCGCGTCACGCCGTCGATCGCGCCGATCTCGTCGGTCACGAGGCGACCGACGGCGTCGAGCGTCGGGCCCTCGACGACGGCGATGAAATCGAACGGCCCGGTCACCGCGTCGAGGTTGACGACGGTGGACGCCCCGCCCTTGATCTGGGTGAGCTCCTTCTTCACGGACTTGGTCTTTCCCGCCGCCGTCTCGATGAGCACGTACGCCCGCATGCCCTTCCCCGTCTTCGTCATGGGCGCCTCCCTCAGCGCGTGAGCGAATCGAGCGCGGCCGCGAGGGTCGACGCGAACCACGCGCTGCGCTCCACGAGCGTGGCCCCCTCGACGTCCACCCGGGTGCCCCGCTCGTCCGTGTGGTTGGCCGGATCGAAGCGCGCGACGAGCCGCGTGCCGGCCCGTTCGATCCTGAGCGTGAGGGGTTCGCCCACGCTCTCGTCGCCGAGGCGCGCGATGATCAGGTAGAACCCCGCCGTGTCGGTCTCGCTCACGTACGAGAAGCCGGTCTTCTCGCGGACCAGCTCGAGCTGTCTGCCGGCGAGCGGCCGACCGCGCGCATCCTTCACGTACCCGAGCACGGTGTACCGGTAGAACACCTCGTGCTCAGCGTCCGCGCGACCTGCGCTCACGATCCAGGCGAGCGCCACGACGAGAGCCGCGATCCGCGCCACGCGGCTCAGTCTAGCAGATGCGCGCGCAGGCGGGCGCAGGGGTCGTCGGTGTCGACCCGCGGGGTGAACCAGACGTAGTCGAAGGGGAGTGCCCCCTCGAAGCGGGCGGCGTACCCCGCGGGCGCGTCGACGGTCGCGTCGACCTCGAGGAACGCGACGCTCACGGTGGTGGCGCCGGGCGCCCGGCGCTGGAGGTGGAACGGCACGCCGCGGTCGGTGCGGACGTGCCCGGCGCCGGCGATGAGGACCGCACCGTCTCGCTGGCCCTCGCGGACGAGCGCCTCCGCCATCCGCGCGTCGCGCGCCCACTGGATGTCCACCATCCGCTCGAGCGTGGCGCCCTCCACGGTGCCGCAGTGCGACTCTTCGAGCTCACGCCGGATCGCGTCCCGTGTCTCCGGGCCGAGGGGCTCCTCGAGGCCGAGCCGGCGCGCGAGCGATGCCGAGAGCCCGGCCAGCCCGTTTCGCCGAATCGCGTCGGTGGCGACGCGTGAGAGGTTGGTCGCGACGATCGGGAGGCCGGCGTCGAGCGCGGCCTGGGCGATCGGCTCGTAGAGGCGCCAGTCCGGCCATCCCGAACGCTTCCAGCTCACCGCCTCGCCGAGCCCCGACGCGTCCTTCGGCGAGCCGGACAGGTAGCGGGCGATCGCGGTGGCGTCGTCGGTCGAGAGCATCTCGAAGCCCACGGCAGGCCGACGGCCGGCCGCGATCGTCCCGCGCAGGAGGCGCGCCTGGAGGGCGTGGTGCTCGGCGTTGTCGTGCCGCTCGCCCAGCAGGACGAACCGTGCGCCAGCCAGCCGACCGGCGAGGTCCGGGGGGAGGACGAAGCTGCCGACTCTGACGTCCCAGATGCGGTCGGCCAGCGGATGGTTCCGGCCGGTCGGACTCATCCACCACGTCAGAGGCGTGCCACACGATGCCACGAGGAGCGTCAGCGCGATGACGGAAACAGTCGCGCGCCGAGGCCGGGAGGTGGCCGAGGTCGGCGGGCCCCTACGTCGTCGTCGGGAAATCACCCGATCTCCGATTCATCGTCGGTCCTCTTCTCACCAGCGCACGAGTGAAGGATACTCCGGAAGAGATCGAGCTGTCCGCTCTCCTTCGGGATGCGAAGACTCGCCGGAGGATCGGCCTCGCGCCGCTCGGATCGGCACGGGTATTGCTGATGCGTCACGCAAACTAAATTTGACGGCACACGCACGCCAACTAGAATCGAGGGATGAGCAAGGTGAGATCGATGACCGCGCTGATGATTCCGCTGATCGCGATGTTGCTCGTCGTCCCAGGATGGACTCACGGTGTGGCAGCCGCCCCGCGCACCGACCCGCGCGAGCCACCGCTCGCGGCCGCGACGGCGCTCGTGCGCAAGGTGTACATCGAGAAGATCCTCGCAGTCCTCGACCATAAGGTCACGGATCCCGCATCGAAGGGAAAGGCGGCGGAGAAGCTCGCCACACTGAGCGACCGCCAGCTTCGGCTGATGGCCGCCCTGTCGGACCGCGTCCTGCTCGTCGGGGACGGACCGGCCGACGGGCTCGCCCTCTTCTTGATCACGGCGCTGCTCATCCTCTCATGAGTCCTGACGGGCTCTCGTTCCGCGCGCCGTTCGAGTCGTGACCGGCCGTCTCGCGCTCCTCTACCACGTCGGCGTCATCATCGTGAGCGCCGCGATCGCCGCGACCCTTCCGTTCACGTTCGCCTTCCTCGCCCGGGGTCTGCTCGCTTCCTGGTCCGTGATCGAGAACGAGAAGGTCTTCCTCGTCGCCGCCGAGATCGCCGTGGCGCTGGTCCTCGTGCTCGCCCTGAGCCACGCGCGGACGAGCTGGCAGAACCGGCGGTTGTCCAGGATGGCGCGGACCGCCGGGATGGTCTATTTCAGCTCGGGGAACGGCGTCCTGTCCCGACGGGGGGCCCAGCGGCGGAAGGAGCAGCACGCCGTCATGCGGGACATCATGATCATCGGGTCCACGGGCTTTCGCACCCTGGCCGACCCGAAGGGCGACTTGCGCGCGGTGATCGAGAACTGCCGGACCGCGAAGATCATGCTGCTGAATCCCGAGAGTCGCGGCGCGATCGAGCGCATCCGGACGATCAGTGACCACACGATCACCCGTGAGAGCCTGCAGTCGCAGGTGGAGCAGACGATCGCCTTCCTCCGCGCGCTCCCGGCCGCGTCGCAACGGGTCCGACTGAAGTTCTACCCCGAGCCCCCGCTGTGGAAGCTAGCGATCCTCGGCGACCACGCCTGGGTGCGGCACTACCATCCGGCGCTCGATGTCCGCGTCTTGCCGGAATACGTGTTCGTCCACAGCCAGGACCCCCGCGGCCTCTACACCGCCTTCTACCAGTACTTCACCACGCGCTGGAACGATCCTGCGATCCCCGAGTACGACTTGCTGACCGGCGAGCTGGTGTACCCGGACCGCGAGCGGCGAGAGGTCGGCGGAGTCTTATCGCGCTCGTGAGCGCGTCCCGACGACGCGCCTCACGCGGGGATGGCGACCTTCCTGAGGAGCGGCAGGTCGTCGAGCGCCTTGCCGGCCCCGCGTACCGCGCAGGTGAGTGGATCCTCGGCCACGCGCACGGGCAGCTGCGTCAGGTTCTGTAGCAGGCGATCGAGCCCCCGCAAGAGGGCGCCCCCGCCCGTGAGCACCACCCCCGTCTCGACGATGTCCGCGGCGAGCTCCGGCGGAGTCCGCTCGAGACAGGTACGGACCGTCTCGACGATGGTCATCACGGGCTCGCGGAGGGCCTCGCGGATCTCCTCGTCGGTGACGACGATCGTCTTGGGGACACCGTCGACGAGGTCGCGGCCCTTGACCTCGATCGTTCGGTGCTCACCGGGCAAGGGGTGCGCCGAGCCGAGGGCGATCTTGATCTCCTCGGAGCGCCGCTCCCCGATGAGAAGCCGGTAGTGCTTTCGGATGTGCTGGATGATCGCCTCGTCCATCTCGTCGCCGGCGATCCGGACCGAGTTGCAGTAGACGGTGCCCGACATGGAGATGACGGCCACCTCGGTCGTCCCGCCGCCGATGTCGACGACCAGGTGACCGCCCGGCTCGTGGATCGGCAAGCCCGCGCCGATCGCGGCTGCCGTCGGCTCCTCGATCAGGTACACCTCGCGCGCGTGGGCCTGGAGCGCCGCGTCGCGCACGGCTCGCTTCTCGACCTGGGTGATCCCCGAGGGGACGCCGATCACGACCCGCGGCCGCTCCAGACGGGAGCCCAGCCGGCGACCCGAGGAAACCCGCCGCGCTGTCGAAATGAAGTACCGCAGCATCTTCTGTGTGATATCGAAGTCGGCGATCACGCCGTCCTTCAAGGGCCGGATCGCCAGGATGTTGTCGGGCGTGCGGCCGAGCATCGCCTTGGCTTCGCGCCCCACCCCGATCACCGCACGGTCCGCCCGACGCACGGCGATGATCGAGGGCTCGTTCAGGACGATGCCTTTGTCCCGAACAAAGACCAGCGTATTGGCGGTCCCCAGGTCGATCGCGAGGTCCGTCGAAAAGAATCCGAGCAGCTGGTCGGCCAACATCCGCGCGTGGCCTCAGCAAGACCCGCGCCACACGATGGCGCGGATCGAAGTCTGCGATTCGAAAGGCGGCCCGATTTCGAGGCTGACGCTCGAGTGATCGAACGCTGACAGCGGCGATGCTTGCCGGACAGCCAGCCGACGCGCCATCCCTTACCTCCGCGGCCCCGGATAGCCGTCCCAGCTCAGGCGCCCGCCGTCCACCGTGAAGCCCGCACGGGCGAGCACGGGGAGCGCCTCGGTCTCGCGAACCGGGCGGCCCTCCCAGGTGGTGACGTCCAGCCGCCGGACCGGACGGAGCACGAGCGGGCGTCGCATCAGGGACTGGAGAGCGCCGATGGCGCCAGGGAAGTCCACGTCCTGCCACCCGGCGAGCGGCGTGAGCTCACGGCCCTGGCCCTCACACAATAAGATCGGCCGGCCCTGGCGGAAGACCAGCCAGCTCTGCGGCACGCGCGGCGCCGCGGCCCGCGACCCGTCGCGACGGACCAGGGGAAAGACGCGGCCCCAGAGGTTCGCCGGGTCCACGATGTTGACGAGCGCGTGCGGCTCGGCGCGCCGCGGGGCCGTGTCGAGGTCGGGAAGGGCGTCCGCGAGGGCGTACTGCTCGCCCGAAAGACCTTCGACGAAGTAGCCGCGCGCGATCTCGCCGCCGTACTCCATGCGGAGCAGGGTGTGGCGGAGCGTGGACCAGTCGCCCTGGGCGAGCTCGCGTGCGACGACGCCGTACCGGGAGAGCAGAAGGCGCGCGCGCGCCTCTTGGTACTCCTCGGGCGAGAGACGGTCCTCGTCGCCGAGGGCGCTCCACCGCCCGATCACCGGGAGCTGGCGCAGCACGCCGCGCGCGAGCCCGCGACGGCGCCGCCGCGCGGCAGGCGCGGCGGCGAGCCGCTTCGCCGTCGCGGTCCCGGCGACGATCGCACTGAACGTGTCCGGGGTCACGAACCCGACCCAGAAGAGCCGCCAGAGCGCCGACAGAACCTCGGGCGCCCCGAGGCCGGCGGCGCGCGTGAGATCCTGGGCGAAGGACGCACCGCGGAGCTGGAGATGCAGGAACACGTTCTTCGTCGGCGCGTCGATCTCCGCGGTTGCGACCGGGCCCTCCCGCAACCAGCCGGCATTCTCGCGGAGCGCCACCCCGACGCGTCCCTCGCGGCGCTCGAACGGCGTCCAGACGATCTCGCCCGACAGTCCGAGCCGGTCGAGCCACTCCCGCTCGTAGTCGTCGACGCGTGCGGGGAGCAGGTCCTGCTCCCACAGACGCACCGGGAAGTCTTCGCCCTGCAGGAGCTCGAGCGCGGCCAGCACGCCGGGTGGTCCGACGAGTCGGTGGTCGGGATGGAGATGATGCCGCCGGAGCAGGAAGGCCGAGAAGCGCTCGGCGGTGGCGACCGGGCGCGGGACGCGGCGCGCGTGGACCTGGCGGCGCTGGATCTCCTCGAGCACCGCGACGTGGACGTACTGCGGCCCGGGACGGTCGGCGAGGAAGTCTCCACGACGCACGAGCCCCTGCGCGGTCAGGCGCTCGAGCGCCTGCGTCGCCGCGTCCTCCACGACGCCGTAACGCCCGGCGAGCCACGCGGGAGTCACCGGGCCGCGCGTCCGGGTGAGTCGCAGTGCCACGCGCTCGAGGCCGTCGGGCGTCCCGACGGCGTCGTAGAGATGCCCGTCGGGCGCGGCGATCCACGCGCGTCGTCCGCTCGCGAACTCCACCTGGACCACCCGGCGCTCGCCGTGGAGCGCGGCGATCAGCCCGTCCGCGTCGCCGAGCGCGCGCTCGGCGAGCTCCGCCGTCGTGAGGTCGCCGAGGTCGTCGAGGATGCCAGCCAGCTCGTTGGCGTCGCGCGCCCGGCGCTCGGGCGTGGTCTTCTGGAGCTCCGCCTCCACCGCCGCGACGATGTCCGCCCTGAGCGGGCCCGCGGTCACGCTCCACGCCTTCCGCATCACGACCGCGTCGCTCCGGCGCTCCTCGGCGTGGCCGGCGCCGAGGTACGCCCAGTCCCACGCCAGGAGCAGCGGGTAGACGAACGGCGAGGGAAGCGGCGTGTCCACGTGGCGCGCAGAGAGCTCCCCGTCGTGGATCCGCTCGAGGAGGCGCTTCAAGCGCGGGACGTCGAACGCGTCGCTAAAGCACTCGCGCAGGGTTTCCGCCACGAGGGGGAACTCGGCCCGGCCCCCGACCGCTTCGAGGAGCGCGTCGGCCTTGAGGCGCTGGAGGTACGCGGGCGTGCGCGCGCCCCGGAACATTCGCGGAATATAGAGGGCGCGCACCGCCGCGTGGCGAAAGCGGGTCGCAAAGAGCGGCGAGCCGATGAGGGCGTGACCCAGGAGCGTTTCGACCTCCTCCGGCGCCACGAGCCGCACGAGCCGCTCGGGCCCGGGGGGCACCTGGCCCGGGGCGAACGAGAGGAGAATTCCATCGTCGACGTGGCTGGCCTCGGCGACCGTGCCGAACGCGCGCCGGAGCTTCTCGCGGAGCGCCATACCCCAGGCGCCGTTGATTCGCATGCCGAAGACGGAGTGGATCATCGCGTGGCGCCCGCCCAGCTCGTCGGAGAACGACTCGACGATCACGCCCTGATCGTCGGGGACGCCCTCGAGGACCTCCCCAGCCTTCACGAGCCAGTGCCGCATCGCCGACGCCGCGTGACCATCGAGCCCACACTCGCGCTCCGCCCACTCGGCGAAGTCCGGGGTGTCGAGACGGTCGGCGGCGTCGCGGCGGAGGCGGCCGACGGCGAGGCCGAGCTCCCACGAGCGAGAAGGGTGCTCGCCCTTCCAGAACGGGATCGTCGGCGACATGCCCTGGGCGTCCTCGACCAGCACGCGGTCGGCGCGCACCTTGACGATGCGCCAGGCGTGCGAGCCGAGGAGGAAGACGTCGCCCGGGAGGCTCTCGGTGACGAACTCCTCGTCGAGCGTGCCCACCTTGAGATCGGTTTCGGCGACGAAGACGTCGAAGAGCCCCGCGTCGGGGATCGTCCCGCCGGAGGTGAGGGCGAGGAAGCGGCTGCCCCGCCGGGCGTGGAGCCGGTCGTTCACGCGGTCCCACAGGATCCGCGGCGCCGCGCCCTTGACCTCGGCGGGGAGCGGCTCGGCGAGTGCCCGCACGACGGCGACGAAATCCTCCCGCGAGAGCGTGCGGTAGGGCGCGGCGTTCCGGAAGCGCTGCCAGAGCGTGTCGACCCCCACCGACTCGGCGGCGACCGCGGCGACGATCTGCTGCGCCAGGACGTCGAGTGGGGCCTCGGGCATCACGGTCCGGTCGAGCTCTCGCGCGCGGATCGAGCGGACGACCGCAGCCGCCTCGCCGAGCTCCTCGCCCCGGGTGACGACGATCCGCCCCTTCGACACGCGGGACAGGAGATGGCCCGCGCGGCCCACACGCTGGAGCGCCGCGGCGATGTTTCGGGGCGACTGGAGCTGCACGACCAGGTCGATCGCGCCGACGTCGATCCCGAGCTCGAGGGACGACGTGGCGACGAGCGCCCTGAGCTCGCCCTCCTTGAGGCGATTCTCGGCCTCGAGCCGGGCCCGGCGGGAGAGCGAGCCGTGGTGGGCCGCGACGCGGCCGTCGGCGATGCGGTCGTTCAGATCACGCGCGATCCGCTCCGCCGCCCGCCGGCTCTGAGCGAAGACGAGGGTCGTCCGGTGGGTCTGGACGAGCTCGGCGACGAGCTGGAGCGTCGCGTCCCAGATCGTGTCGCTCGTCGCCGTCAGGAAGTCGTCCACCGGCGCCACCACGCGGAGGTCGAGCTCGCGCGCGAAGCCGATGTCCACCACGACCGGGTCCCGTGCCGTGGCGCCGGTGAGGAAGTCGAGCGTCGCGTCGAGGGGGCTCACCGTGGCCGAGCAGCCGATACGCTGGGGCCGCGCCCCCGGTGCCTGCGCCTCGACGAGGGCCGCGAGTCGCTCGAGCGAGAGGGCGAGGTGCGCGCCGCGCTTTCCCCCCATGAGCGCGTGGACCTCGTCGACGATCACGAACCGTGTCCTCGCGAGGGCCGGCCTGAACCGCTCGCTCGTGAGCAGGATGTAGAGCGACTCGGGCGTGGTGATCAAGATGTGCGGCGGTCGGCGCGTCATGGCCTGACGCGCGGCGGCGAGCGTGTCGCCGGTGCGGACCGCCACCCGCACCTCGGGGAGCCTCGTGCCGTCGGCCGCGGCCGCGGCCTGGATGCCCGCGAGCGGCGCGCGGAGGTTCTTCTCGATGTCGTTGTTCAGGGCGCGGAGCGGCGAGACGTAGACCACGTACACGCGGTCCTCCAGCCGCCCCTCGAGGCCGAGGCGGTGGAGGTGGTCGAGCGCCCAGAGGAACGCGGCGAGCGTCTTCCCCGAGCCCGTCGGCGCGACGATCAGCGTGTCGCGCCCCGAGGCGATCGCCTCCCAGCCTTCTCGCTGCGGGCGTGTCGGCTCGCTGAAGGTCTCGGCGAACCACCGGCGGACGAACGGGAGAAACTCGGGCATGCGCGCATTGTACCCGTCCCCATCCTAGAATGGTCCCCGTGCAGGAGGCCCTGGGCGCATGACGCGGCGCGAGGCGACGATCTTCGTCTCCCTGGCCGGTCTGCCGTTCATCGTGCCCCACGTCGTCGAGGACTTCGCCGGGGGTATCGCGGAGCGCGTCGGGCTCGCGACCGGCGCCGCCGCATTCCTGCTCGGCGGCTACCTCGCGCTCCAGGTGTGGGGGATCGTGGGCGTCGGCCAGGGCCGGCGAGTGGGGTGGGTCATCACGTTCTGGGCGAGCGCGGTCTGGACTCTCGTGGCGGTCGTGGACCACGGGCCCGCGGTTCTTGCCGGGGGCTTCCGGAGCGGCGCGCTCTCCGTGGTGTGGGTGCTCGGGCTCGTCCTCTCGCAGGGGACGGCCGCCGCGCTGGCCTGGCGCGGGTGGCGCCGGGAGCCCGCGTCGTGAGGCCCGGGGCCGACGTCGTCGTCGTCGGCGGCGGTCCCGCCGGCGCCATGGCCGCGATGACGCTCGCCGCGCGTGGCGTGTCCACGCTGCTTCTCGACAAGAAGCGGTTCCCACGCGACAAGCCGTGCGGCGGGGGCATCCGCTACGGCGTCTTGCGGCGCTTTCCCGCGCTCGCGGACTACCTCCGCACCACCGTCGAGATCCACGAGATCCGGAAGGTGCGGATGGAGGGTCCGTCGGGAGCGTCGCTGCTCGCCGAATCGGACGAGCCTTTCTATCTGACGCTCCGGCGCACCGAGTTCGACGCGGCGCTGCTCGCGCGGGCGCGCGCCGTGGGCGCTCGTGTGCTCGAGGCCGTGCGCGTCACCGACCTCCTCTTCTCGGCCGACGGGGTCGCCGCGCGCGCCGTGGACGGGCGCGTCTTCACCGCGCGGCTCGTGATCGGAGCCGACGGCGTGAACGGCGTCGTGGCGCGCCAGGCGGGCCTCGGTGGCGGCTTCCCGGTGGACGCCTTGGCGATCGACACGATGGAGGAGACCGAGCTCGCGGAGCTCGTCCCCGCCGATCCCGACACGATGTACGTCGCCTACGGGTACAAGGGCTACCCGGGCTACGGCTACGTGTTCCCGAAGCGCCGCCACGTGGACGCGGGCGTCGGCTTCCTGCTGTCCTTCTTCAAGGAGCGGCTCGACGGCCCACCCTACGAGCATCACGCGCGCTTCCTGGCGGACGCGCGTGCCCGCGGCGTCGTCGCCGGCAACTCGAATCCGAAGAACTTCAAGGCCTATCGGCTCCCGCTCGGCGGCCCCCTCGCCCGGACGTACGCCGACCGTGTCCTCGTCTGCGGCGACGCCGCAGGGTTCGTCAACGGCTACACGGGCGAGGGGATCTACCACGCGATGGTGACCGGCCAGCTCGCGGCCGAGACCGCGGCCGATGCGCTCGCGCGGGGACGATGTGGGGCGGCGGCCCTCGCGTCCTACGAGGCGCGGTGGCGGCGGGAGATCGGCCGGGAGCTCGCGGACTCGCTCAGGATCCAGGCTCCTCGCGCGCGTCGCGTTGGGCGAGGAGGATCTGAGAAGGCGGAAGTTCGAGCTGGTGGTCCGGTTCCTGCTCGCCCGGTTCAGACGAGGCCCATCCGCCGCGCGACGCCTTGTTGACTCCGTCTGAGCCGCTGAGCTAGATTGGAAGAATACGGTGACCAACCAATAGGTCAGTGAGAATCCCTGTCGGAATGAAGGGGGGACTCATGATACAGAAAAAAGCCGCGCCATTCGACCCCGGGATGTACCTTGCGAAAGTCCGTGGGGGAGAGACCGTCAAGGAGTACCGGAAGAAACACGCCATCTTCGTCCAGGGCAGTCCGGCGGACGCGGTGTTTTACGTTGAGAGGGGTAAGGTGAAGCTGACGGTCCTCTCCGCGCGCGGGAAGGAAGCGGTCGTCGCAATCTTGGGAAGCGGGGATTTTTTCGGTGAAGGAAGCCTGGCCGGACAGCCTCTTCGCATGGCCACGGCGACCCCGATGACCGAGTGCTCTATCCTTCGAATCAAAAAAGAAACAATGATACGGATGCTGCATGATGAACCCGCATTCTCAGAGCTCTTCATGTCGTACCTGCTGTCCCGGAATACTCGGATCGAAGAGGACTTGGTTGATCAGCTTTTCAATTCCAGTGAGAAACGGCTGGCTCGGATCCTGTTGTTGCTGACCCGCTTCGGCAAAGAAGGGCAACACGAGCTCGTCGTTCCCAGGATAAGTCAGGAAACGCTGGCCGAAATGGTCGGGACAACACGGTCGAGGGTGAGTTTCTTTATGAACAAGTTTCGGAAGCTGGGCCTCATTGACTACAATGGGGGCCTGCACGTTCACAGTTCCCTCCTGAATATCGTCCTCCACGACTAGGGGCGTCAGTACCAGCTATCTGTAGTCGCTGTCGAACAAAACCCTGCTCCCCCCACAAAGAGCCAAACGTGAGCAATTCTGACCAGACATCAGAACCTGCTCTTGATCATCCTTCAATACATGGGGCGACGAGCGTCGTCCGATCGCGAGGAGCGCCCGGCAGAAGCGGCGCTGGCCTTCGCCGCTTCGATCGTGGAGTCTTCGGACGACGCGATCGTCGGCGAGACACTCGACGGCGTGATCACGAGCTGGAACGCTGGCGCCGAGCGGCTCTACGGGTACCCGGCCCGCGAGGTCCTCGGGCGGTCGGCGATGGGGATCATCATCCAGGGGGACGAGCTGCCGAAGATCCTCAAGCTGGTTGGACGTGGTGAACGGGTCAACCACGACGAGACCGTAGGGGTGAGGAAGGACGGGCGGCGCGTCGACGTGTGCGTCACCGTGTCGCCGATCCGGGACGGGGAGGGGAGGATCGTCGGGGCGTCGTCGATCGCCCGTGACATCACGCACCGAAAGGAGGCCGAAGCGGTCGTCCGAGCACGGGACATCCTCCGGTACGTCGCCGGCCTCGCCGCCGCGGCCGCGCCGGAGATCAACAATCCGCTGACGGCCGTCATGGAACAAGCCCGGCTCCTGGCCGACGAGGTTGACGCGACGGCGTGTCGGCGTATTGACCAGACCCTGGAGGCCCTTTCGCGGATTCAGGAGATCGGCATTCGGATGAAGGCGTCACGCCGATCGAGCTGACTTAACGAGGCTCCGCGCCCTTCGCCATCACCTCCGCGACGTCCTTGCCCTCGGCCACGAAGTTGCGGCCCGGCATCAGATCGGCGCACCGAAGCACCTTCGCCATGATCGGCCTCCTTTCGTTGGGGTGAGCTGCCGCTAGGCGCCGAAGATCACGCGCGTGCCCGTGGAGGGCATCACGAGCTTCTTCGGCATCGCGTGGTGCACGGCCACGATCGTGTTGAACCCGGTGCAGTGCATCGGGATGATGTAGTCAGGGTCGATCGCCGTGAACGCCTCGACGGTCTTCGCGACGATCTCGTCCGGGGCCGGCGCCAGGTGAAAGCCGCCGACGATCGCGTGGACCTTGGACACGCCGCTCGCCTTCTGAGCCTGGCGGACGGAGTTGATCACGCCGGCGTGCCCGCACGATGTGATGACCACGAGCCCGCGGTCTCTGACGTGATAGGCGGTGGCGTGCTCGCCCTGGAAGGTGTCGTGGACGAGCTCGCCCGGCTTGGCCTCGACCTGCGTCGCACCGAAGTGCGTGACCGAGCACGCGGAGCCCATCGGCCCCGCCTCGAGGCGGGCGGCCGCTGGCGGCCGCTCGAAATCGGTGAGCCGCGGGATCTGGCCCGAGGTCAAGGCGTGCCCGGCGACGACCGTCGGGTCCTTCGAGAGGACCACCCTGAGCCCCTGCGCCTCCAGCGCTCCGCGGTCGAGCTGGCCCCCGTCCACCGTGCCGACCGGGGTGACGACGACGCGATGGCAGAAGGTGTCCTCGCCGCCCGCATGGAGCGTGAGGCCGGGCCGGAGCTTGCCTTGCGCGAGGCGTGCGAGGTCGGGGAGGGCGCCGTAGTGATCGCGGTGGCCGTGACTCAGGATCAGCGCGTCGGCCCTGGACGGGTCCACCTTGAGGACCGCGTAGTTGTTGAGGAGGTTCCGCTCCGTGAGACTGAAGTCGAGCAAGATCTCCCGGCGCTCGGAACCCCGGAGGGACTCGAGGTGATAGGCCAGCCCGTGCTCGGCGAGCAGCGTGCCGCCACGCTCGAGCGGAGTCCGCTGCACGCTGATCGTGTCGAGCTTCCCGCCCTTCGCGAAGATGTCGTACACGTTGTCCACGACGTTGGTCATCACGAGGCGGTCGACCGCCGGGACCGCCCCGCTCTGGGCCAACGCCGCCCGGCCGCCCACACGGAGCGTGCCTGCGACGGCGAACGTCCCGGTGGCGACGGCTCCGAGCTTCAAGAACTCGCGTCGCTTCATGGCTCTCTCTCTCGGTTGGGGGTTACTTGCCGAGGAACGCCTTCGCCTCGCGGAACTCGGGGCGCTCCGTGTCGGCCTTCTCGCCGAGCGCCAGGAGCTCGGAGTAGTGCGTCCGGGCCTTGGTCCGATCGCCCGCGAGGCTCGCGGCTCGCGCGGCGCCGTAGAGCCCCCGGAAGCGGTTCGGCTCCACGCGCATCGACGCCTCGAACTCCCGCAGCGCCTGGGCCGGCTCGTTCGCCTCGAGGAGCATCTCGGCCAGAAGCTCGCGCGCCGGCGCGAGCGGCCCCGGGGTCACGGGGTGCTTCTCGGTCGCGTTCTCGCGGTCGGCGGCAGCCCTGAGGAGAACGAGCGCCTCGTCCCTCTTCCCCTCGGCGCGCGCCACCCAGGCGGACGCGATCGCGCGCTGGATGTCGACCTGCTCCGCCCAGTAGCCGACCTTCGCCGCGGCGAGCGCGTCGCGAAGCGCGCCGAGGCGGTCAGTGTCCCGCCTGGCGGCCGCCGCATCGCCGCCCCGCGCGGCGCCGAGGGCTCGCGCGAATACGAGCTGCGCCTCGGACTGTGGGAAGCGGCTCCACGGGAACTCCTTGCCGAAGAGCTCGAGCCTCGCCGCGTCCGCCCAGCGACCCCGCTCGAGGGCGTAACGCGACGGAATCGTCGCCAGCGCGAACCCGGTCACGAAGTGCTCGACGTTGACCTTGGGGAGCTCGCTCACCTGGTCGACCACGCGCTTGGCCGCCGCGTCCTGGGCCGTCTGGAGATAGGCGTAGGCCAGGTAGTCGAGCGCGTGCAGCTGATCGAAGTGGCTGCTGATGGCGTTGATGGAGGCGCGATTGGCCTCGATGGACTCCCCCCAGAACCCCCGCCGCGTGAAGATGTGGGACGGCATGTGGAGCGCGTGCGGCGCGGCTGGCGCGATCGCGGCGTAACGCCGCGCGGCGGTGAGCCCCTTCTCGGCGATCGGCGGGTAATCGTAGCTGTGGATCAGATAGTGCGCGACACCCGGATGCTGCGGCTCCGCGGCGAACACCTTCTCGAGGATCCCCGCGGCCTTGAGCTGGTCGGCGTACGTCTTGTCCGTCGGGAGCGCGGTCGCGTTGAGCGCCAGGGCGTAGAAGACCGCCGCCTCGCGATCGTCCGGGTAGCGCGCGGTGAGCTGCTCCATCGCCTGCCGGTAGCCGAGCGCGCGGGTCCGGTGGTCTACCGTGTCGGCGTCCTTGTAGAAGGTCTCGATCGCCGAAATATAGTCACGCTCGCGCTGGGTCTTGGCGCCCGCGGTCTTCGCGCGCTCGACGGCCGCCCAGCCGTCGGCGAGGGCCTTGGGCGACGGCGGCCAGCCGAAGGGATTGCCCAGGAGGTTCATCGCCACGCCCCAGTGGGCGATCCCGCAGCCGGGGTCGGCCTGGGCGACGGCCGCGAACGCGGCGGTGGACGCGGAGAACCAGAACGAGTGGAGCATGGCGACGGCGCGCTCGAAATCTCCCTGGACCGCGGCACTACACGACGTCGGGAAGTGGACCGTGCCGACCTTGTCCTGGGCAGTGACGCCGCCCGCGCCGAGCGCCAGCAGCACGGCGAGGGTGAGGGGCAGACTCTTGACCGTCATGGCTCGTCCTCCGGGTGAGGGTTGGCGCGCGCGTTCGGTGGGAGCCCTGCAGGGATTCTAGCCTAAAATACCCGTTTCGCTTCCGACCCTCGTAGAATCAGCGGGTTCCGGTTCCTGGGGCGGTCCTGTGGATAGGCGCCAGGGGACGGGCCGGACGGCCACCACGCTTGCCGCGATCGCCACGAGAAACTCGCGTGTACGCGATCATGTCACTTCGTGATGACGGATGACAAAGGAAGAACGCGAGTGTGCGCTATAGCGTTCCTCGTCTCACTGGCTTGAGAATGATCTGTCCGGTTAGAGACTCACCAGCCCGCACCTGACCAGAGCCGCAGAAGTTATTGATCTTTCTGGAAATTCGATTCCGGTATCAGATTTGCCCTGAAGTCCTGCCATGGAGGGCTCGGGTCAGATGGCGCCCGCCGAAACATGACAGGCACTGCCAAGGGTCCGCTCGAGGTTATTCCAATTCAGGAGGTCACACGTCTATGATCAGCCGCGTACGACAGCTTGCGCCGCATGTGCATCTACCGCTGCGACACCTCGCCCTGTGTCTCGATTGCGACGAGTGCTTTAAAATCGGCGCCGAGCCATGCCCCGCCTGTGGGAGCCGGACGTGGGTATCGCTCTCGCGGTTTATGGGCCAGGCCTCGTCTTCGCGTCGCCCGCGGCGCCTTGACGGGAGCCCGTCTGCCGCCCAACGGCACGACGACCATCCCGCGATGGTCCGGCAGGTCATCATCGTCGCCGGGCATCGGGCGCATCTGTACGAGCATATCAAGCGCGCGTTCGCCGGGAACGAGACCGTGCGAGTGCTCCTCAATCGGCGCATCGGAGAACGGCGGGTGCGCTCCGGACCCTCGACGGCTGAACGGCGCCAGGGTGATCGACGCGCGCCCCGTACGATCGACGGACTGCTGCGCGCGATGGGCTTGGCCGTCGTGCCCCAGGCTGTCCCAGGAACTCATCGAGGCTCGACCCGCTAGCGGACACTGAAAGCTTTCGACCACGGGCGCCTTCCGTGTTAGGAGCTGCGGGTGCGCCTACCGGGAGATCGCTGCTCACGGGCAGCCGAGGGCGGCGGTGATGTCCCCGGCATCCTGCCTGAGTTGAGTCGCCCTGCCTGAGTTGAGTCGCCTGGGCCGCGGTGACTTCCCCGCTCTGTTCCTTTGCGTTCACCTGATCGATGAACGCGTCGAGTCGGCCGCAGGCGGCACGATCATTGGCCGGGTTCGCGTCGGTCAGGAGCGTTGCGACCTGGCGCAAGGGGCCGATGAGGCTCGTTTGCTCCTCGGGAGGGAGCGAACGCCTGATGGCCTCGATCAGGCGCTCGCTGGCGTCGGCCGGCGTGAAGATGACGAACACGCCTCCTCCCTGGGTGCCCGCGTAGACGGTGGTGGGACGCCGCGGATCGACGACGACGGAATTGACGAGGAGGTTTGTCAGGCCCGTGTTGAAGGCGCTCCAGCTCGCCGTCGGTGCTCTTGAAGACGCCGCCGCGCTCGGTGCCCGCGTAGAGGATGGTGGGGGTTTGCGGGTCGATGGCCAGGGCGGTCACAGGGAGATTGGGCAGCCCCGCACTGACTGC
>WNFT01001362.1_pt1 | contig 20662 bp, 22 predicted proteins | sample 5400191 | NCBI WGS metagenome assembly WNFT01 (sample SAMN13153359, study PRJNA577476) | soil metagenome | isolation source: 80 cm saprolite under Madrone tree | place: USA:California | collected 2016-06-14 | reverse complement strand
CTGGCAGAGATTCGAACCTCTGGTCAAGCATCTCATGGAACGATACAAGGTCCCGGTGAACCCGTATGAAAACTTCGAATGGCTAGCGCAAGAAACAAGAAAGTACTTGGAGAGCCAAGGAAGGATCGACACTGGACACGCAGAGATTCCTCCTCCTGCCAGCATGCACTAGCTTAAACATTAGAACAGAATCCTTTGCATTGGTGCGCTCGGCATGATCGTCAAACATCTCTCCGAAGTAGCACCTGAGAAGGCAGGAGACTTTACACGATGGTATCTCTCACGTGCCGACCGAGGCCATTCACTGGCTGTACGTTACGTTGAACTCACGGGGATCGTCCCGCCGCACACACATGACGTTGAAGAAACAATCTTCTATATCGAAGGCAAAGGCCTAGCCCGCGTCGGTGAAAAAGAGGTCCGGGTCAAACCCGGGACAATGGTGGTAGTTCCCCCAGGCACGGTTCACAGCTCGATCAGGGAAGGGCTCGAACCCCTCCGATACCTAGCGATCTTCGTGGGCAGCTCAGATCTCTAGCACCAACACGGATCAGAATCGCAGGACGCGAAGACATTGCAAGACCCATTGGATTCATACAGACTAGAACAGAGCAAGATCAAGCTGGCAAAAGGCGGTGAAACCAGCATTGTTTACGGTCTACCCTCTAAGTTTCGTGCTCCATCAACATGTCTCATCATTGCCCACGGTGCCGGGGGACCAATGCATACTCCCTTCATACGATATTTCCACACAGAACTCGTAAAGCAAGGCTTCCTAACTGTCAAGTTCAACTTCCCATACATGGAAGCACGAAAGAGAGTCCCCGACAGAAGAGAGATCCTGGAGGGAAGCTATCGTACGGTCGTTGAGCAGGCAAAGAACGGCATGCACAAGCCTGATCGAATGCTCATCGGAGGGAAATCCATGGGAGGAAGAATCGCGTCCCAGATAGCGGCCAACGGAGTAGACGTGAACGGATTGTTCTTCCTTGGGTATCCTTTGCACCCGATAGGAAAGCCTGATCAATTGAGAGATGAGCATCTCTACCAGATCAAGAAGCCGATGCTGTTCGTGTCAGGAACGAGGGATAGTTTTGCGAGGCGTGACCTTCTGGAAAAGGTCGTTTCAAAGATAGGGTCAAACGCGCAGATCCATTGGATACAGGACGGAGACCATAGTTTCAAGACCCCAGACGCCAAAACAGGCAACACGGATTCAATGCTTGAAGCTCTGGTCTCTCTAGTCGACTGGTTGCAAAACGATAGCCTAGGCATCTCGAAGTAGACGAGGGCTGCCTGTTCAATACTGTACATTTATTAGAGACTGAGGGGTCCGGGGGCTTAGAAGAACAATGTGCGACAGTTGCGGCTGTTCTTCAGAGCAGGAAGAGACTACTCAACCAGAGGAAGCCTAGCCCTAAACCTGCTGGGGCATTGACACTTCCCAAAAATCCAACGAAGGAGCATGTAGAGGCTCCTTCCATCTTTCTAGACTAGCAAGCTCTTCACGTGGTCTAGAGCCCAGGTATCTTCGGCAGCACGAAAAGAGTGCCCAAGGCTAGGGCTCCGAGTATGAAGATAAGCACGATTCCTACGACAATGGCCATGATTGATACGCCTATCGCGCCTAACCATCCTGTCTTGAAATAATGCTTCACCAGCAATAGAAATACTAGAAGTCCGACTAGTAGACCTATCCAGCCCGGAAGAAAGGCGATCGAGGCTCCTACCAGAAATGTTCCCACAGCAGCGATGCCCAAGGCTTCGACAAAGGTGACCCGACGGCCAACTACTATCTCTCCAGCGAGCCAGAGAACGAAACCGATGATCAGGAGATAGATTATGAATACGACCAGAAAGCCGATGAGGACACTGATCAATCCGGTGCCGAGAGAGGGAGCAGCGAACTCTACCATCGACAGGCTCTCCTGAATCTTCCTTCATACTAGACTTGGTTTAGCCTTTGTCGAAACCTTCGTTTGGCGTCGACAGTAAATGGAAATATTCCTCGAGGTCGTTAGGAAGGTTTAAGCTTGCACGCTTTCGGGTAGCGTGACTGCCCAGGAAATGAGTATCCGGGCTCGCGCCCCGTCCGTCAAATCCGGACGCGTTAAGGTAGTATAGCCCGGTCCGCGGCTTGCGGGAGCCGGCCGAGAGTATGCACGGCTGTCACCCGTGCGACACTCGAACGAATAGTCGAGCGCACGGCGGGTTCGAATCCCGCCCTGGGCGCCAATCATCTAACCATCAAATGCAAGACCGTGGATACGACGCCCACGTTCAGACGGGAGAAACTGAAGACTCGAACTCGGAAAATCATGTTCATTGTCCAAACTACTGGCGATACATGAGAGCAATCGCCCTTCCAAGTGCCTGGATTCTCCAAGAGGTGAAAGCATTATGGACTGACCCACTTTTTAGTCGGAGTGTTATGCCAGGACAGTTATTGTCTGAGAGGTCGTCACAGTCTGACCGTTCGCGTCAGTAACTGTTAGAGTGACGGTATAAGTTCCTGGGAGTACATACGAGTGGGTAACTGAAGCCCCAGTAGCTGTCGTTCCGTCACCAAGGTCCCAGCTGTAGCTGTACGGCGAGCTTCCGCCCGAAGCACTTCCGGTGAACGTTACACTCAAAAGCGGAAGCGGGCTTGACGGAGAATACGTGAAGCTCGCAGTGAGCTTCGCGTGCACCGTTATCGTCTGAGACGCGTGAGCAACTTGTCCACCCGCGTCAGTGACGGTCAGAGTTACCGTGTAGGATCCGCTTGACTGGTAGGTGTGGCTTGGCGAGCTCCCGGAGCCTGTGCCCGAATCACCGAAGGTCCAGGAGTAGCTGTAGGGTTGTGTTCCTCCGGAGGCCGAGCCCGTGAAGGAGACGGATTGGCCCGCGTCAGGTGTTGATGGGCTGTACGTGAAACTGGTCGTCAGCGGGGGAGGAGCTGGGCTTACAACAGTTACCGTTTGAGATGTACTCGCTTTCTGGCCCGTGCTATCTGTGACAGTTAGGGCTACAGTATAGCTACCTGTAGTTTGGTAGGTGTGGGAGACTGAGCTTCCTATCCCAGTCGAACCGTCGCCGAAACTCCAGCTGTAAGAGTAGGGTGATGCTCCTCCACTGCCGGAGCCTGAGAAGGTGATCTGCTGTCCTGTTTGAGGCGAGGAGGGGCTGTAGCCGAAGCTTGCGGTCAGAGGTGGAGGTGGACTTGTAACTGTGATTGATTGTTGCGAGGTTGAAGTCTGCTGAGGCGAGCTGCTGTCCTTCACGGTAAGAGTTACCGTGAATGTCCCAGCAGACGAGTAAGTGTGATTTACAGTAGCGCCGGTACCTGTTGCACCGTCGCCGAAGGTCCAGGAGTAGCTGTAGGGTTGTGTTCCTCCTGATGCTGAAGCAATGAATGAGACTGTCTGGCCAACATTAGGTGACGAGGGACTGTGGGTGAAGCTTGACGTCAGAGGTGAAGGAGCAGGATTACTCACAGTCACCGATTGCTGCGAGGAGGCTGACTGTTGAGGGGATCCAGAATCCTTCACAGATAGAACCACGTTAAACGTTCCCGCTGATGAGTACGTATGGGCCGCAGTGGACCCTGTCGTGCTCGATCCATCGCCAAAAGACCAGCTGAAAGTATAGGGCGCGGTTCCACCGCTGGAGGATGCAGTGAATGTGATCTGCTGTCTCACTTGCGGCGAGGACGGATTGTAGGTGAAGCTAGCTGTCAATGTAGGAGGAGGACTGGTGACTGTGACGGTCTGTTGAGAGGTCGCGGTCTGCTGAGGGGTACCTTCGTCTTTGACGGTAAGGATTACTGTGAATGTTCCAGCTGCTGAGTAAGCGTGACTTGCAGTAGTACCTGTTCCGGTGGACCCATCACCGAAGTTCCAGCTGAACGTATAGGGAGCGGTCCCGCCAGATGTAGAAGCAGAGAACGTTACTTGCTGACCTGTCTGTGGTGAGGATGGGCTGTAGGTGAAACTAGTTGATAGTTGCGAAGAAGACTGGTGAAGACGCCAGGCCGTCAGTGGGTGGAGTTCCCATCCGGAATAGCTATGCCAAGAGTCACTGACATGGTCCGGGTCCCAGTAGACGAAACCCTGAACATCAATATACGTGGACATGCCCACTATCTGTGATCGAGCCTGGGACGTATCGCAGACGCTACCTGATCCACAATAACTCGCTCCCTGCCAATCCTGGTCAAACTCAACATGGAGCCTTTGCCAACAGCCAGGATCTGTAGTGCCGGTGCAACTATTCGTTGCACTAGACAAAAGGTTTGACGTTACGTCACACTTTGATCCCCCTGTTGAATACGCGCCTCCTCCATTGACAGTGTTGAAGGTGGATGAGCAGTCGGTTTCAGCAACGAAAGCGGAGGTTACACGGACATTATCGATCTCTACAAAGATAGAGACGACTTTTCCCTGCTTGTCTGTGATGGTACATGGCGGACCTGGCGAGACCCATCCTGGAGGTGTGGACCCCGCAGTCAGCCACCTCTTAGCTGACCCCGTCTGCGAAGTCAAACCGGGACTAAATGGGCTAGTACTGTAAGAGGTCGACCCTGTGCTGTTAGCGGTAATATCGCTGATCTTCACAATTGCAGGCGAACAAGAAACCCGCGGATTCCAAGAGCCCCCGACTGTCTGAAATGAGTTTGCATTCCCGGTTAATGAGGCGTGAGGCATAGTTTCTCCAAAAGAGGCTACTAAGATGCTGGCCAAGAGAATGAGGACAAGTGTCTTTGGAATGGGAAACCTGGGGCCTCGACCTCTTCGTCTCAAGGTTGCTCTCGTTAGAATAGCATTCGAACGGATATTTGGGTCGCACGTCCACAATTGCATGAGGCGCCCCGTCAAATGCTCACAATGCTAGAGAAGCACACAACATGTACCACTAGTGTACATGGTAATCAATCCGCTTGTCAGTGTCAACACGTGTAAACGTGGAAGTAATATTCTGAATTCCATAAGTACCCATTACTGCCAATAACTCAAGAAAAGAGCATGAGCGGAGGAGAATGTCCAGGCTGCCTTCAGCCTACTGAAGTAATCTATATGGTTGCTCATTCTGCCTCCTGCGATGCTGCAGTTGCTCCATTGAGACGGACCCGCAAGACACCTTGGCAGGGTAAGATACCACACCAGAACCTTCACCCTCAAAAGGCGCTAGAGGCAAATGATGCAGGTTTCTCTAGTCGTGTCGGCACGTGTACCCACTTGTGTTCTTCAGTACCTTACTCTCCAATTACCTGTCAAAATACTCTCGATTGTAGACGTCCCGGTTATATGAAAAGCCGCACGTAGTATTCTCATAATGAACAGACTCAACATCGCTGTCATAGGCGCAGGCTACTGGGGAAAGAAGGTCATAGCTCAGATTCTTGACCTAGCCCGGACAGGCGATGAAATGAACCTCTATTCTGTGGCAGACAGTTCCCCGATCGCTCTAGAACAGTGCAGGAGGGAATACGGCCCGCTAGACTATCGCTTGGACTATCATGATCTACTCACAGATCCGAAAGTATCAGCGGTCCATCTATGTTCCCCGAACCAGACCCATTTTGAAATCGCCTCTGAATTTCTCAGACAGGGAAAACATGTTTTAGTCGAGAAACCACTAGCTATGAGATCGAGAGAGGCCTATGAACTAGTTAGACTCGCCAGAGAACACGGCAGTGTCCTCTGCACGGGTCACGTCCACAGATTCAACAATGGCGTCAGAGGACTACGACGAATGATGGCTAGTGGAGTATTGGGGGACATATACTACCTCCGCCTCAAATGGACCGGCTTCATGGCCATCCAGAACAACAGAGAAGTAATCACAGATCTTGGACCGCACCCCTTCGACATATGTAACAATCTCCTCGAAACCTGGCCCAGGAAGATATCCTGCAAAGGCAGAGGCTACAGATCAAGTGCGGGGTATGAAATGGCCTCCATCTATGCAGAACACTCGGGCGGATATGACGCCGGCATCGAACTAAGCTGGCTGGACATGGAGAAGCATCGAGACGTAACAGTCGTGGGGAGCGAAGGCACCGCGGAGCTAGACTGCATCGAGCAAAGGTTAGTTCTACACCGGAAGGGAGCTGTGGAACGCGTGATGGTCGTTCCGAACAACACTCTGAGAGAAGAGATTCTCCACTTCGCAAGATGCATCGAGTACAGCTCGTCTAGCGAACACTATCCCAACCGGGCTGACGGAACACTTGGAGCCAATGTCGTCAGAGTCCTCGAAACGACGAAAAAATCTCTCGAAGAGGAACGTACGATCCAGGTTGAAATGCCTCGTGGCGAACCTATACCTGCTGGCGGATCGATGCCTGGAATACACGCGCCTCCACCGGGTATGGGGAGTCTCTGAAGCCACTACCAGAATCGCGGCAAGAGCTGAGGAGCTCATGACAGGGGTTATGACGTGCGCTAGAATCGCCGGATGAAAAACACGCGCACAGTCTAACCCGTTCAACCATTCAGATGTGCGACAAATGTCACCGCTTCTTCGTAATTAGTTACGAGAAGAACGAGAAAGGAGAAGTCGTGGAAATTGGACGTGAGCTCGACATTCGAATCAAATCATCAGGCGTTGTCCGAGTAGATGAAGGCGAACAACAGAGAGGTTTTGAACGAACTCCTCCCGCGAGGAAATATCAAGAGGAGACTTGTTGGTAACTATTGCATCTCTATGTTCGTCTTTGAAAACGTGAACGTCTAGTGCACGGACTAGCGTCGCCTGCTTTGTAGAAAACACTGCTTCGCGGAAAAAAAAAGCGCGAAGCCTTGTGGATTTGAATTGGACTAGCGCTGTGTTGCCAGAGGGGATACTGGTGCGGGCATCGTGATCCGGAACTCGTTAGGACCCACGATTTGCGCGAATACTTGGTGTTCGCTCATTCCAATGTCGACCTGAGTGTTGACCAAGTCTTTGAGTAGAGCTTTCACTGCTTCGGCGTAGAACAGTGATGCTTTTCGGCCGAATCCGTGGTTCAGTATTACGGTTGTTAGGTGGCCGTCATTGGTGTATTCGAAACGAAATGCTTTGCCGTATCTGGGACCCAGTAACTCTAGGGCTCGCACTGATGTTTCGAGGTCCACTCTCTTGAAGAGGAAGGCTATCAGGTCCTTGGCTAGGTTCTTGCCGAACCAGCTACCGAGCTCTTTTGCCTGTTCATCAGTCGTATAGCCAACCAGCTTCTCGAAAATGTCGGAGGGTAGAGTGACGAAGCCTAGGCGGTCTGCAAAAACGTCCCATTCAACGAATTTCCGTAGAGCCTGGTTTGCGAAATAGTTGACGCTTACGCGCTGTTCATGCGCCAGCTTCTCGAGCTGGAAGTCGATGTCCTCGTCAATTCTGATAGTTCTGGTGACGCTTTTCGTCTTATTCTTGAACTGATAGCTTCTCAACATGGTTATGAATGGTTCTCCTCTCGTAGCATATATGCATAACACTTCGTTTGTGCTTGGACTGAGGACACATGTGTTCTATTGTATTTGGAACGATGATGCCACACCATCTGTGTTCTAATTGACCCTAGTCCTATTCTGTTGCACACGTGACGACTATTGTGTTCCGATATATCAGGGTGTGATAGAACCGACCTCAAACCTAACCACCCATACACAGGGTTAGACCCACCACGGTCTTTGTATCCTGGGCAAACTTAAGTTGAGTCATGTGAGATAGATTCTCTTACTAAGTAAGCAAAAGGCCCAAGCATGCGCCCGAAGATGGCCATGTGAGGACAATACCTTCGGTTTGAGGATAATTCCCCCTTAGGGCCGTCCTTAGGTGGGCAGGGGGATCTTGAGGGAACGAGAGCCGTTGTGGCGCTTGCTAAAGCTTAACACTCTGGGACGACGCGGACTGCCTTAGGCTAAGGCATGGTTTCGATCATTCACGCTCCCCCCCAAGAGATCGTAGTCACTGGCCTTACTAGCTTCAATTCTCAGCAGAACCTCGCTTCTATGATTGCCTTCGTCATGAACGTCTCTGGCCAGCCTATGGCACTGTACTGGGCAGAAGGAGTGGTTTTCCTCGCAGATTTTGTAGAACCTGAAGCTCTCCCTGATGAGTATGTGAAGGGAAAGATCTACGCGTCCAACGTCTCACACGCCCCTATGGCCAAGTATAACAACCTCATACGAGTGGGAAACATGGAGGTCCCTGTCATCGACGTCTCATCAAACATTGCTCTACGGGACTTGGCCCAGTGGATCCGTGAGAATCACCAGTCGGCTTCCGACAAATCTTAACTAATCACTGAAGCCCGGGTAGCCCCGTCCCGGGGTAGCTCAGCCTGGAAGAGCTTCCGGCTGTAGTCCTGCACTCAATGTGCGGGTCAGCCAGCCGTCCAGGCGTACAGATACCGGAGTGGAGAAGGATCCACGGAGTGTCGCCGGAGAATCGGATGCAACCGGTTCGGCGAGTTCAAAGTAGAGGTTTTCCCTCTATGGAACTCCGGCCCCCGGGACCAGCTACGCTACTTCAAAAAAACGCGGAAGGGCCTTTAATCTCAGGTCCTATTCGACTTGACCGTTGCGGGTCTTGCCTCGAGCTCGCGTAGGATGAGCTCGTTCTGCTTCATCATGATGTTGTTCTGATCTGTCATGATTCGAAGTGCGCTTGCGATTAGCGAGAGGGATGGATTATCCCACTTGAAGTCGTTCTCTTTGACCGCGAGTGCCTGTTTTCCCTTGATAATCGATCCTCGAAGATTCTCATCGCTGGAGTCGTCTGCAAAGGCAACCCGCTGCCTACGATCCACCTTGTCCGACATGGTCGCGGCTGCGTGCTCCCGCTTGACATCTGGATAACAATCCTCGCAGAACCTTAAGCCCTTGAGCTCAAGGAGAGGGTCTATGAGGCTGAGCGTCTTTCCACATCTCGAACAGAAATCTGCCATTTTGCGCTGTCTGCTCCAATTAGCGGATGAGCCGCCTGGCGCTATTAAAGAGTCTTGTAACTCTCAGCGAAACGATGACCTATATCCGGAGACAGGATGAACGCGTTATCGTCGGAGCCTTGCCACAGGCGACACTAGCATTCGAGAATTGCTCGAGTCTGCACCATAGGCAGAGGATTGAATTGGATTGGAACGGTTCTCTCTAGGAGAATCTCCGTTTGCGTTCTGTCTGATCCAATCAGGCACGACGACCGCTCTGAGCAACTGCTGCACGGTCACGTCTCTGTTCCTCGCTTCGGTCGATAGGATGTCGTATGCGTTGTCCCCGATTGACATTATGAACTTGGCCAATTGTAGGTTCAGTCTCCTAGCCGTCCAGTTCCTGGTCGACGGGAAGGTTGTTCCATGGCAAGGGTTTGAGAGCGATCTGCTTGGCCTGCTTCGACTTGTACGACCATTGAGTAGTCGACGCCAATACACTTCAGATATTCGACCATAGCTTTGAACTCGATCAGAATATCCTGGCTGCTCTCAACGGCGGTCTCACCGTTCATTCTGAGGAACGCTTTCCATCTGCGGGCTTCCATGGTTTAGACGCTCCTCGGTGATGCCTCTTCGAGACTGTTCTGGCTATCCACTTTTCCTTCAACTTTGAAGTAGACTTCTCGGCCTTTCATCCACTTTCTGCCAGCGGCCGCGTTCTCAAGGTCTGTGTAGACTCCGTCGAGCCACACCCTCACATTCAGGCTTGCCGAGGAAGATATCAGCTCCGCAAGCAGATCCTTCAATTGCTCGTCCGTCATGGTCTCTTGCGGGGCTGTCTGATGGGTGGTTTCGGGCAGATACCCCGCGTTGGATATTTCTTCCATATCGTTCCAGATATAGACGGTCGCCGATTTGATATAACCCCAACGTTTACACTAAATAGCAGAAGCATGCTGGAGATAGCCAATCCCCGGAATTCGCTCAAGTGTGTTCACATCTAATACATTGTAGACGTTCGCTTATTATCATCGAGCCGTTTCCCTCGAAACTCCAAGGGCTGTCTTTTGCGTAAGTTCAGGGTGGACTTCGACGAGAAAGTCTTCAGGGAACTCGACAAGGATCCAAAAAGTCGAAACATAGCCTTCCAAGCATGTCTCCGAGCGGTAGTCATTCCAGAATGTATACGAGGCGAAAACAGAACGCTGTCCAATCATCCAGCGATGCGTGAGAGCTAGTCAGCGAAACTGTTCTGGGACAATGTCCACAACGGAGGAGACTATTCGGCTGCCTAGCTCTTGAGACCCCAGCCCGCTTTGAAAGAAGGGGTTACCTTGATGAAAGGTGCTTCGCCCTCTTTCCACGGGTCTCGCTTGACCCAGCTCAGTTTCGAGTGGAACAGCTCGTATAGTCGTCGGTACTCCTCTCCTTTTTCGATGATCTCTACGGGTCCACTGATCAATAGGAGCTTCTGAGTTCCGGCAGAATCGACGAGAACCGCTGCGTGAGGGTTCTCTCGGAGATTCTTCAGCTTCCTCGTCCCATAGTCCGTTACAATGTACGCGTAGTCTTGGTCCCAGACATATGATACTGGGACAACGTGAGGCTCACCCTTTCGCGATGCTGTCGCAAATCTGCAGAGCTCATTGCTCTTTAGGAAATCGATCTCTTTCGCTGACAACTTGACCTCAGACGTGGTGTTGCTCTGCTTCTTTGGCAAGGTTTCTACTCCTAGGCCGATTCTATTATTTGAGCGCGTCGGAAGGCGTACCAGCTCAGGAAGAGAAACACTGCCAGGTATGCTAGCGTTACTCCGAGATCTCTCAGAGCAACGTTTGCGATCGTGTCGGACGATGCCAGAAACGTCTCAGTAGCGCCCGCCCTGAATCTGAATCCGCAGAAGTTGAGGGTGGTGCCTCCATTCAGGGCCCATTGCATGAGCATGTATGCAAGGTTGTCAGTTCCAGTCGCGAAGGTTCCGCCTCCCTCAACCCGTCCTTGCCCACACCCACCGGTGCTTCCGGTCGCTCCACTTCCCGGGGCGTAGAACAGGAGGGTTGTCTGGCCGAAGACTGAGCCGAGGACACCGCCCGCAGTTTACTGCCAACCGACTGCCGTAAGATTTTGTAAGATTCTGAGTCTGAATCACAGGACTATCCAAAAACGGTTTCCTCTACTCTTGATCGAGTTCGCGCCGGGAAAGGAGAGTTATACTTTTTCCTAGCTCACACATTAAGCAGAGGCCAGCGACTTATTCCCTCTCTGAATCTGTAACCGCGTCTATTCTTCAGGGAATCCTACGAGCAAGCCCTGGAGACAAACCTACGGTGTCGAACTTCTAGATCTCACGTGAAAATCTCAGCTACGAGAGTCAAAGCGTTAGGCCCCGTCTGAAGCAAATTATGCGTAAATAGTCTAGCAAATGAGTTCCATCATCATCTCTTGACACCTCATGGATCTCGGATTCCCAATGAGCAGGACTTTGTGGGTCCATGATGAGCAAGACTGGGTCTTCTCAGGCTCGGTTGATTGGAATCTTCGTACTAGTCCTCATACTATCGCTCGCTGAACTCGGTGCCCTGATCCTCGACTACCAGAATAACCGGTACCTCCGTCAATACGTCTCAGACAATCTAGGCACGATAGTCGCGGCCTCGATTAGCCTTCTCGTAGTCGCTGGCGTAGCAGGACACGCGGTCTCCCGGAAAATTGGCGTCCGAAAGACTCCCGGACCCCGTGTCCCAACGTTCGCGAGAATTGGCTCCTTCGTCGGAAGAAGATACAAGCTCATAATCGTCTTCTGGATTCTACTTTTTGCGGCAAGTTTTCCATTATCTCAGCAACTCTCCCAAATCACTACTTCTAGCACCAGTGGCGGTCAGTCCAGCACCTCCCAGTCTGCGCTTGCCCAGAATCTTGTGTCTCAAGAGTTTCCCCATCCACAGTCCAACGCGACGGCAATAATTCTCCTTCAAGGAAACGATGTTACAGACAACGCTACTAAGATCTTCACGCTTCGTCTAGAAAAAAGCCTGTTAATGCCGGGAGTCCTCAACAGCCTTGAAAACGTAACCACAATCTACAGCCTAGAAAGAACAGCGTTCACAGCGTATTTCTTGCGGCAAGGCTACAACTACACAGCGGCACAATCTCTCGCAAACCAGACCGTATGGCATGAAACCCTCTCCCAGTACCCACCGCTGATCCCGCCGACGATTATCAAGAATTTCATCAGTCCAAACAACAACACAATGATCATTCTTGTGAACTTCTCAGAAGCTCCCGGTTCGTTCGGCTCTGCGGACACCGACCCAATATTGAAGAACGTAGTAACCATGCGGAACATCATCTCCCAACTCAAAGCCAGCGATCCCGAATCCTTGCAGACATATGTTACCGGTGACCTGGCCACTACCGCCGACTCTTCTCTGGGAAGCTCGGCTGACCTCGGCCGCATCGAGCCCGTCACCGTTGGCGCCATCCTTATTCTAGCCGGACTGTTCTTCTTTGCAATCGTTACTCCCTTCGTTCCTCTGGCTACCGTCGGAATGGCGTTGCTCATGGCAGAGGGAGGACTCTACCTCATCGGAAAATACATCATCCCAATCCAGGACACCACCACTACCTTCCTGTTCACCATAATGCTAGGAGTTGGCACCGACTACGCCATCTTCCTAATGGCACGTTACCGCGAAGAACGCATTGGAGGCCACGACAAATCCCAGGCTGTTCAGACATCCGTCACCTGGTCTGGAGAGAGCATCGCCACTAGCGCGACCACGGTAATAATCGCATTCGGGGCAATGACAATAAGCAGCTTCACCCTCCTCAGATCAATCGGCGTCGGCCTCGGCTTTGGAGTTCTAATCGCACTTCTAGTAAGTCTAACGCTAATTCCATCGCTCATTCTAATCGCTGGGGACAGGATATTCTGGCCGACATCTGGCAAGAGATTCGAGGCATATGCGGCTAGGGCGCGGAAGAAAAGAGCTGAAAGGCCCGGATATTTCCGAAGAGCTGCAGGCTTCAGTGTCAGGCGACCCGTCCTTGTCCTAGGACTGGCTCTGATCATATCCATCCCGGCCATCTACATATCACTGACCGGGTCCACCTCGTATGACTTTGCAGCCGGTCTCCCTCAAGCTGAAAGTGTCAAAGGCATCACTGCACTAGAGCAGAGCTTCGGCGCTGGTCAGATAGGTCCGACGCAGGTGCTCGTACAATTCCCCGAGACTATTCTTACAAATGGGAACCTGACTACGGGCGCACGAGCGAGTCTGGAAAAGCTGAGCCAAAGCTTCGCTAACTTGACCAACGTGAAAGAAGTCACGGGACCTACTCGCCCCAACGGTGTCTCGGTAAACGGGACCGATCTCGGGAGCATAGGAATGGACAACCGGACCGCGATGCTTACAGTTCTTTTTGCTGACGAGCCATTCACACAAAACTCTCTCAACACGGTCACTCAGATACGTAACCTTGTCACGAGTCTTCAGAACTCCGACCCTTCGCTGGCTCAGGACACCATACTGGTAGGAGGTGCGTCCGCATCCACCCTTGATTTTGCCAATGAGACAGTCAACCAGTTCAACACCATCAGAATCTTGACAGTCGCAGCCATATTCGTTGTCTTGCTCGTAGTACTCGGCTCCTATCCGCTAGCAATCACCGGGATACTCTCCATTGGACTGAGCATAATCTGGGCCTATGCCGCGACGCTTCTCTTCTTCAACAACGTACTACAGTCAGGCGTCCTCTTCATCATCCCCCTCGTACTGTTTCTGCTACTATATGGGATCGGCATGGACTACAACATCTTCATTCTAACTCGCATCAGGGAAGAAGCCCAGAAGGGCAAAGAGACCCGCCAGGCAGTTGTAGACGCTGTCGACAGGACTGGCGGAATCATAACGGCTCTAGCGCTTATCCTTGCAGGAGCACTGGGATCTTTGTTGCTGTCTTCTAATCGTCTTCTGGAGGGCTTCGGTTTCGCGATCGCCCTAGCGGTCGTTCTAGACGCAATGGTTGTCCGCACCTATCTCGTACCGGCGATCATGTCGCTGCTTGGCCCCAGGGCATGGTGGGGTCCCAACCGGCTGAGACGAGTCAGATTCGACAAGAAGAACGAACCACAATCCTCAAACAATGCCTAGCGTTTGAGTTTGTTAGTTCTAGAAGACTCATAGTCGGGACGAGAACTCTCCTCAGATGGAGCCTTGACCTACAGGACAGAGTACACTCTGGGCTTCCTAGCCCTTCTGCCTCTTCTGGCCGCTGGCGTCTCCAGAGGCACCGGCTGGCTGGTCACAATCATTGTAGTGTACGTAGGTGTCCCCCTACTCATCTGGAGTCTGCTGGTGGATCGCCTTGCCTTTATGGTCTTGAGGATAATTTGCCGACTCCGTGAGTCCTCGGGACACCAGTACTACTTCGAGAGACAGGTGGGGAAACCGGGCGTGTCGCGTAGAATTCTCAGAGACATGCGCGTCTTAGTGTTCGTGTTCTTTCTTTCCGCGCTAATCGTTCCTCAAGTTACTCAGGTCAATCCGCAGAATCTAGTCATTGTTAGCAACGCGTTCATCTATGTAGCCATCTTCCTGCTCGCCATACCATCTTCGATCCATGTCCTTCTATGGGTTCTTGAAGATTCTGGACTCCGGTGTCACAATACAACGAGGCTCACAGTCACCGTTCCGGCAGCTTGGACCTCAAGATGGTTGTCCTCTCTGGGAGGTATCGGCGCTTTCGTCTCTTTTGCTGTAGCTATGGGAGGAAGTCTTGACCGAGCGATTTCGCTCGGATTTACGCTAATGATCTCTCTTCTGCCGTCCTGTATCCTGGCACCGACTCTCTTCTATCGTAGGTTGGAGCCTGGAATCATAGCAAAGATTCGTTCAAGCAAAGCAGCAATCACTATGGCCCGTCTCTTCCCGCAATTCTCAGGACCATCTCTTCCCTTGTCGTCAGCGCCGACTTTACGTTCCGTTAACGTAACTGAAGAGACCAAACAGAATGCTGGGCCCCATTCCTAGTTTCCTGTAATATTCGCTCGGCAAGTTACTATTCGCTTAAAGAGCACTGGAACAATCCTGAGTCTCTATGAGCCTGGCCGAGGGGGCGAAGCCGGCCCTTCCGAGCAGCACGATTCGTAGCTATGCTATGATTGGAATCGTCCTTTACGCCTTCGGACTTGTATTGAACGAGATCGGCAACGGTCTCACTCAGCTATGGCTAGTCCCCTACGCAGACACGATAAGCGCGCTGGGTTTTGTGATCGCGCTCTACACCGCTACTCTTGCAGGTCTCGGAACTCGTTTGACAGTCTTGATAGGACTCATCTATGGCATCGGGATCTTCTACGTTAGCGAGCCAGATGCCACCTACTCTGCCTCGGGTCTCAGGATATCATCCTACAACACGACCCACTACGTCGGGCTTGGCCTGATCGGTTTCACGATGATACTATTGATTGCTCTCGCGTTCTTTCTGACGCGCGCGAAATCAGCTCATAGAGCACCCCCAAGACAAGACCCGGGCTCGACAAGCTAGATCCTTCATCAGAGTCTCATTGAAGCCTGTGGCGGGCCCGCGGGGATTCGAACCCCGGACCTCTAGCCGGAGACCCTTGTCAATCTCCTACAGCTGACTCCGATGTGAAACCCCACTTAGGGGGCTGCCGCTCTATCCAGGCTGAGCTACGGGCCCGGAACAGCCCGGATTGGAAGGATAGTTAATGATTCCTGACGAATGAAGAGCCGTTATTCGAGATTAATTGTCTGACTCCCGAAGAATTCCTTCGGATCGACGATGTGAACCCTCTTGCCTTTTTTCATCAATTCTTCCGCCTCCTGCTCGTTGGTTGTGAAGTAGCAACCATCACCCGTGAAAAATCGGAGCAACCCGTGAGACGAATCCGCACAAACCAGGAAGTTAGCCATAGTTTTGTCATCGTCAAGATCCTTTCCGCACAACGGACATTTGAACTCCACCCACAAGATGCGACACTCTTCGTCTGGGGATCTCTCTTGGAGCCTTTAACTCTTGACTCAATGAAAGAAGTGTCCTATGAATGGGACCGAACACCGATGATTCAAACAGCCGAAGAAGATCAAGTTAACGTAGAGTGAAATCTATATGAAAACAGATCCATGTCATGGATGAGAAACTTGGACGAGAAGATCATAGTCAAAACTAAGCATGGAGAACTCACCTTGGAGCAGCTAGCCGAGGTCCAGCCCGGGCTAGCCCGGCTGATGAAAGAGATCGGGGATCGATTTCACGTACTCTATCACGCGGCTAAAGGGGGAAACTGGAAACTGGCCGAACACGAACAGAAGGTGACGATCAGCATCCTCAAAGTAGGAGCAACGCTGAGACCAAAATTCCACCAGGACATCACCAGCTTCATACAGTCAAATCTCCATCCACTAGGTGAAAGCATCAAAGCCAAAGACTGGGAAAGATTCGAGCATTGCTACAAGAGTGCGGTGGATGAAGCTAACAAGCTTCATGAAAAATATGGATACGGATTCATCCATTACAAACTCTCTAAGACCCCTCCTGACTACTACGACCTGAGCTCTCGAGATTGAATCTCCGACAGTGAAATTAGCGAAGTCCGTTAGCAGCCAGAGATGCCAGGGGTCTTTAGGTGATTTTCAGCCTGCGGCAGCTGAAACGTGAATGAGACGCGTCCTAAATTCTCTCTTGGCCCGCCTTCGCTTCAATGCCTTTGATCTTGAGCGAAGATCTAGGGATTCATCACGATTCGGCCTCGTCGCAACCATCTAGCATTTCCTTCTGTTGCTGATACCGCTTGCTCTGTGGGTCCGTCTGATAAGTTTTCCTGAAAACTCAAGTAAACAACACGAGTTGGATCGAGACTTCTTAACTTAAGCCAGGACTTTTGCTACTTCGTCGACGACTCGATCCTTCGGAACGTTCTTCTCCTCTCCAGTCTTCATGTTCCTCAACCGGACATTACCCTCCTTGAGTTCTCTCGGGCCGACAATCACCACGATTCGAGCTTTGGCAGAAGCTGCATAGTCCATTTGTTTTTTCAACGGACGCTCTTTGAGGTCCCGATCCGCGCGGAGTCCACGTTCTCGCAACGCTCGCAGAACCTTGATGGTCTCGTTCCGCACTTCTTCCCCTGCCATTGCTACGTAGACCTGTGGACTCTGTTCCAGATCTGGGAAGAGCCCCTTCTTTTCGAGGGAGATCATGAGCCGCTCGAAGCCCCCAGCCACGCCCGTGGCGGGCATGTCTCGTTTTCCATATATTCGACAGAGCTTGTCGAAGCGACCACCGCCGAATACAGCGCCGACGTCCTCACCAGCTTGGTCATAGGCTTCGAAGACTGTTCCGTCGTAGTAGCTGATTCCTCGCACGATTCTTAGGTCCACTTGGACCTTGGATCTTTTTCCGAGAGAGTCAACATTGTCAATTGTAACTGAGAGCTCCTGTAGTCCCTTGCTGATCAGGTCGTTCTTCGGGAGCTTCTTCTCAAGCTCGGGTAGAACTTTGTCAGCGTCGCCCCCGATGTCGGCAAATCCCATGACGCGTTTCACCTTGTCTTGTGACAGCCCGGCTCGGCCGAGTTCACCTTCGATCTGTTCGGGGCCCTTCTTTCCCATCCCATCTATGATTCGAAGCAATCTCTCGAGCTCTTCTTGTGAGCGGACTCCTAGGCTCTGGAGAAATCCCTCGGCGAGCTTTCTGTTGCTGACCCGGACTTCGTGATCCTTCAAACCTACCTTGTCTAGGATGTCGGAGCCGAGGCTGATGATCTCCGCATCGGCAGTGGGTTCTGCTACTCCATAGATTTCGGCGTCCCACTGAGTGTGGTATCTGTACCTGGCGTATTGTGGCTCGTCGTATCGCCAGACTCCTCCGATACATCCTATCTTGATGGGTTCAGGAAGATCGAATCGGTTGGCGATCATCCGTGTCATGCCAACTGTCAGGTCGAACCGTAGGCCCAAGTTTCGCTCTGCTTTGTCTTTGAACCAGTAGATTTCATCCCGGATTCCAGGGCCAGATTTTGCTTCAAGGGTCTCAAGATTTTCCACTGGACTAGGCTCTAGAAGTTGGAACCCGTAGCTCCAGAGGACATGACGGATCTGATCGGCGAGCCAGATTCTCTTGATCATCTCCTCTGGTTCTATGTCCTTCATTCCACGGGGGAGAGTGAATTGCGCTTCAGACAAGATGAGGAACCTTCAAGGTTCGAGTTATTGGGATTGAAAAGTCTCAGGATTCAATGTGTAGTAGACAATGTCTGTGCGCCGATCAATGACGGCCAACACCAGGTCCTTCCCGTCTTTGTTCGCTTTCGCTGACAAACCTGCTAGCTTTTCGAGAGTAGATTCCCCTCCTTCGAAGACGATAGTGACGAGTCGTCTCATGGCACCCTTGCCGAACGTTTCGAAATCATAGCCCGCTTCTCCATCCCGGACTAGGTATCCCCGGTCTCGAAGGTCCCTGTAGACAAGATATTTCGTCCAAATGGTGGGCTTCCCCACCGACAGCTTCGTCACCAGCTGCTGCAGCGACTTTGACTGCTTGGTCTTTTCGTCCACGACCTTGATTCTTTTTTTCTCGACGAGGTAGAAAGTCTCGTAAGGATTGAGCGTGATCTTGTCTTCGATTAGGGTTCCAAATGCTTTCTCGCGCAGGTCCATTAGTTTCTCTGGTTCTCGGAGAAAGACTCCTCCCCTGGAAAGGTAGGCCTCTATGGCTTCGATGATAACCGGGACTTGCTCGCTCTTCGTTTCCAAGGGTTCCAGAAAGTCGTGCACCCGGAGGGGCGGCTATAAAGCCATTCAAATAGAAAGACAATGATCTAGTCGTAGAATCCTGATGACCGGCAAGAATCTGGAGCCTGTAAGATGGCGGAATGATGGACTAGAGGTTGTAGATCAGACTCTTCTCCCGGCCAAGCTAGCCTACGTCCGTTTGGTCAGCGTCGAACAGGTCTGTGCTGCAATCAAGACGATGAAAGTTCGAGGAGCACCGCTGATAGGCGTAGTGGGCGCATATGGGCTCGTCCTGTCGGTGAAGAAGATAAGGACCCGTGATTTGGCTAAGGCTCGAACTCAGCTAAGAAAATCGGCCGACATCTTAATCCAGACTCGGCCCACGGGTGTGAATCTTCGATGGGCCGTAGAACGAGTCTTCAACGCTTCTGCAAAGGCAGGAGCCGTCTCGTCTCTGAAAGAGATACTATCGAAAGAAGCCGAAGCAATTTTCAATTTTGAACTTGAGGCTGCTCGACAAATCGGCAAGTATGGCTCTCCACTCTTGGAGGATGGAGACACGGTTCTTACTCATTGTAATGCTGGCGCCCTTGCTACCGTTGGCTACGGAACGTCTCTCGCCGTTGTTAGAGCGGCTGTGGAGCAAGGAAAGCGGATCAGTGTGATTGCGACGGAGACTCGTCCGTTATTGCAGGGATCAAGGCTAACCGCGTTCGAACTGGCGCATGACAAGATTCCTGTGAAAGTCATAGTGGACAGTGCGGCGGCGCAGATGATGTCTCTGGGTGTGGTGGACAAGATTCTCGTGGGAGCAGATCGAATACTAAAGACCGGTCATGTGACGAACAAGATTGGTACTCTGCCTATCGCGTTGTCAGCCAAGTTTTACGGCGTCCCGTTTTACGTAGCCGCCCCAGTCTCCACTGTTGACATGACGACGGATCCGTCGATGGTAGTGATCGAAGAACGGAACCAGCGAGAGGTCCTCTATGTTGCTGGGAGGAGAGTTGCGCCACGGAATGTGGAGGCTCTGAATCCGGCGTTTGATGTTACTCCGCCCGAACTGGTGACGGGCATTGTTACGGATAGGGGTGTGGCCGGTCCGCCGTTTGTTGAAAGCCTACGCTCTTTGTCCGGGTGAGTTTGATGGTTCTTCGCTGATGTTTCTACTTTTTCTACGCTGAAAGGTAGTTTTATGCCACCATCTTGACGAGCGATAGGCCGATCTCGACGGGAACATTGCCTACTGACTCTATCCGAGACTTCCATTCGTTTCCTATAGCTACGAGTGCATAGATGCCTATGACTTCCGCTCTTGCCTTGAGAATGACTTTCATCATTGCCCGCTGAGTCTCTCCGCTGTCGATGATATCGTCTACGATGAGTACACCCTCTCCTTTCTTGAAGGCGTCCTTGGAGACGTAGAGACTCTTCATTATGGCGGTCTTGGGGGGAACGTAGAATTCCTCGATGAACTCTCGAACGCCAACTTCTCTGGATTGTTTAGCGACGATTAGTCTTGTGCCTAGCCGGTGAGCTAGCAAGGTTGCGAGCGGGACGCCGTCGACAGCAGCGGTCATGACTTTGTTCACTCTTTTGCCTGCAAACTTTCCTACAGCTTGTTGGACTGCTCTCTCTAGTAGCATAGTGTCGTTGATTATTCCCGTGTTGTCAAAGTAGCCCAGGTCGTCGAATTTTATTCTCTCGTGCAGTTCCTTTTCTAGGCTCATGTATTTCTGGAGAGTTCTGTTGATCTCTTCCGCGCGCTCCGCGGTTGGCAGCACGTGGCCTTTCACGTAACGACTCAAAACTGTTTCAGGCAAATGTAGAATGCCAGAGAGTTCTCTGTAGGTGTATTGTTCTTTTGCCAAGTTCAAGAGTTCGATCGTTTGGAGTTTGTACTTGAGATCTAGAATGCGCGAAGTGTCCTTCATTGCTTGTATTCGCGCTTTAGCCCCGCGTACCATGTATAACGCTTTCCATTCTGCGCGACCTGATCATTTTTTCCGGCGACTCT
>WNFT01001361.1_pt1 | contig 20663 bp, 23 predicted proteins | sample 5400191 | NCBI WGS metagenome assembly WNFT01 (sample SAMN13153359, study PRJNA577476) | soil metagenome | isolation source: 80 cm saprolite under Madrone tree | place: USA:California | collected 2016-06-14 | reverse complement strand
GCCTTGCGCAGCCGGCGGATGTTCGGCTTCTCGGCGGAGTGATCCGGCGCCAGGTCGAACTGGTCGTCGGAGGCCGTGCGCGTGCGTGACTCCTCGATCTTGGCGGCCACCACCGCACGCAGGCGATCGAGCCACGCGGCGCCGACGTAGCCCGGCACGGTGAGGAAGCCGTCATCGAAGTAGCGCTCGCGCTGGCGCTGGTCGAGCACCAGCGGCGGGCATTCCAGCACGCGTTCGGGCGTCATCGCGATCTCCTCTCAGCCGATCAGCTCGTGCTCGTCCGTGATGAGTACCAGGCGGTCGGCGTGGCTCTCCCGCGAGTGGGCCAGCGCCGTCTTGCCGACCTCGGACGACCACGCCGCGTCGAGGGCGGCACGGTTGTCGAACCACAGCTCGGCGATGCCGTCCCACGGCTCCTTGCCTTCGTGAGTCGTCGAGCCGGTGACCAGGCACACGCGATACTTCCTCAGGGCGGGCAGCTTCTTCGCGTAGGGGACGTGCTCCTCCAGCCACCAGCGATGGAATCGCTCACGCGTCCAGCTCTCAGAACGCCGCAGCAGCACGACGACCTTGATCATGCGCTCCTCCACTCGGCGCGATTGCGCGAGCGCGCCGCGTTATTGCGCGAGGGCTCCCCCGTCGATGACCAGCTCGCTGCCGGTCATGTACGCCGAGTCGTCGGATGCGAGATAGAGCACGGCGGTCACGATCTCGGCCACCGTTCCCATGCGTCCGAGCGGCACGCGTTGCAACCGTCGCTGCAGCGCGTCCTTGTCGGGAATGGCGCTGTGGAGCATCTCGGTGTCGATCGGGCCGGGGTGCACGGAGTTGCAGCGGATCCTGTCCTTGGCGTGCTGGCTCGCCGTCACCTTCGTGAAGATGCGGATGGCGCCCTTGCTCGCGGCATACGCGGGCTCCTGGTGCAGCGACTGCCCGATGCCCGCCACCGAGGAGATGTTCACGATCGAGCCGCCGCCGGCGCGGCGCATCTCTGGGATGGCGTACTTCGTGCCCAGGAACACCCCCTTGGCGTTGACGGCCATCACCTGGTCCCACTCGGCCGCCGAGCGGTCCTCGATGGCGACCCGCGGGATGACGATCGCGGCGTTGTTGATCAGGACGTCCAGCTTGCCGTAGCGGCTCGTCGCGGTCTTGACGGCGGTCTGCCAGTCCGCCTCGCTCGTGACGTCGAGGTGGACGTACACGGCCTCGTGTCCGCCGGCGCGGATGGCGGCCTCCACGTTCTTGCCCTCGGCGTCACGGATGTCGCCGAAGACGACCTTCGCGCCCTCGCGCGCGAACGTCTCCGCCTCCGCCGCCCCCTGGCCACGGGCCCCACCACTGATCAACGCGACCTTCCCGTCGAGCTTTCCCATGTCGATCTCCCTGTTCGGCCTGCGAGGCGTGACTCACCCGGCCAGTGGACATCGGCGGGATTCTAGAACATCTTGTCGTCGAGGAGGCCGGCCGATGGTCCCAGCCCTGATTCTCTCGTCCGATTCCCACGTCTTCGAGCCGCCCGATCTGTGGACGACCCGGATCGACGCCGCCTTCCGCGCCCGCGCGCCGCGGATGGAGCGCATCGACGGCGCCGACGAGATCGTGATCGAGAAGGATCAGATCCTCTCCGGCATCGGACTCATCTCCAACGCCGGCGCCCGGTTCGAGATGCCGGAGATGATCTCCGGGCACGGGCGCTTCGAGGACGTCCCGAAAGGCGGCTACGACCCCGAGCAGCACCTGGCCGACATGCGCCTGGACGGCGTGGCCGGCGAAGTGCTCTACCCGTCGCAGGGGCTGTTCTACTTCCGCGTGGCGGACTCGGACCTCCAGGCCGCGATCTTCCGCGCGTACAACGACTGGCTCGCCGAGTTCTGTCGCACCGATCCCGCGCGGCTCAAGGGAATCGCGATGATCAGCATGGACGATGTCTCGGGCGCGATCCGTGAGCTGGAGCGCACGGCGCGCCTGGGCCTTGCCGGCGCGATGATCACCGAGTATCCGCTCGAGGACCGGCGCTACGACCAGCCCGAGTACGAGCCGTTCTGGGCCGCCGCGCAGGCGCTCGATATGCCGCTGAGCCTGCACACGGCCACGCGACGCCAGGGCAAGATCCGCGGGGCCGGCGCCAAGACGCTGCGCGACGCGAGCAGCCGTGCGACCAAGGCGTTCTATCCGGCGCTGTCGATGTGCGACATGATCTTCTCGGGCGTCTTCGAGCGCTATCCGCGCCTCACGCTGGCCATCGTCGAGTTCGAGCTGTCGTGGGCGCCGCACCTGCTCGGGACGATGGACTACACCTATCGCGAGCGCCACGAGGAAGCCATCTACCGCTTCAAGGACGACATGCGGCCGTCCGACTTCTTCCGGCGCAACGTCGTGCTCAGCTTCCAGGAGGACGCCATCGGCATCCGTCTGCGGGACGCGATCGGCGTGGACAACATGATGTGGGGCTCCGACTACCCCCACAGCGAGTCCACGTTCCCCCGGTCGCGCAAGATCCTGGCCGAGATCCTGGCCGGCGTCCCGGATGACGAGCAGGCCAAGATCGTCGGCGCCAACACCGCGCGGGTATACCGCTTCGACGTGGCGCGGCTCTCCGGGGGCTAGGCGATGCTCGAAGAGCCGACCTCTCTCCGCATCGACGATCCCGGCGTGCGGGCGCTGTTCACCGAGGCCGCGCGCTTTCAGTCGTGGCTCGACGTGGAAGCCGCGCTGGCCCAGGTGCAGGCCGAGCTCGGCATCATTCCCGAAAGCGCCGCGCGCGAGATCAGCCGGAAGGCGCACCTGAAGCACCTGGACCTCGGGGCCGTGCGGTCCGGGCTCGCGAAGACCGGCCATCCGCTGGTGCCGCTGGTCTGGGAGCTCGATCGCGTCTGCGAGAACGGCGCCGGCGGCTACGTGCACTGGGGCGCGACGACCCAGAACATCACGCAGACCGGCCAGCTCCTCCAGGTGCGGCGGGCCCACGACATCTTCCTGCGCCAGCTCGCGGCGATCCTGACCACGCTCGCCGACCTCGCCGAGAAGACGAAGGACGTCCTGATTCCGGGCCGCACGCACGGCCAGCACGCGGTGCCGGCGACGTTCGGCTTCAAGGTAGCGGTGTGGATCGACGAGCTGTGCCGTCACGTCGAGCGCCTGCGCGGATGCGAGCATCGCGTGTTCGTGGCCATGCTGGGCGGTGGCGCCGGCACGCTCGCCTCCCTCGGCGAGCTCGGGCGCGCCACGCAGGAGAAGATGGCGGCCCGGCTCGGCATGAGAGCGATGACGGTCCCCGCGCGCACGATCGGCGATCACCAGGCCGAGTACGTCCTGCTGCTCGGCATGCTGGCGGCGACCGCGAGCAAGATGGCCCGCGAGATCTACACGCTCATGAAGCAGGAGTTCGGCGAGGTCGAGGAGCCGGTGCCGCCCGGCACCGTGGGCAGCAGCACGATGCCGCAGAAGCGCAATCCCAAACTGTCGCAGGACATCATCGCCGCCGCGGCGCAAATCCGCGCCGTCGTGCCGCTGGCCCTGGAGGCGATGCAGACGGAGCACGAGGCCGACCGCACCACGAGCATCATGATGAGCCGCGCGGTGGTGCAGGCCTGCGAGCTGACCGGCGACATGCTGCAGCGGATGATCGTGCTCTTCGACGGGCTCCAGATCTTCCCGGAGCGGATGCGGGAGAACCTCGACCTCTCCGGCGGCCTGATCATGGCCGAGGCGCTCATGCTCGAGCTCGGCCGGCAGATCGGCCGGCAGCGGGCCCACGACGTGGTCTACGAGGCGGCGCAGGCCTCGGTCACCCAGGGGCGTCCCTTCAAGGAGATGCTGGCCAAGGATCCGCACGTGACCGCCGCGCTCACGACGTCCCAGATCGACGCCCTGCTCGACCCCGCGCAGTACACGGGGCTCTGTCGTCAGTTCGCCGAGCGTGGGACGGCGACCGCGCGCAGGATCGCCGCGATCATCGGGCGGTGAGCGGCCGGCGGATCACGTCACCGCGATGCAATCGATCTCGATGTCGAACGGGCCCGGCCAGCTCGGCACGCAGAGAAAGATGCGCGCCGGCTGGTCGACCGGGAAGTACCGCGCGTAGATCTCGTTGAACGTGGCGAAATGGGCCGGATCAGAGCAGTAGACGTTGCACTTGACCACCCGCGCCATGGACGAGCCGGCCGCCCCCAGACAGCGCCGCATCTGATCGAGCACGATCTCCGTCTGCCTCGCGAGGGGTTGCCGCAAGAGCTCGCCCGTCTCCGGGTCGAACGGCGGCAGGCCGGACACGAAGACGAACCCGCCGGCCACGACGACCGGATTGATCGGGCCCTTCCGGCGGGCCTCCAGGTAGGTCGAGAACGGTTCCACGCGAATGCCGATCCGATCCATCGTGATACCCTCACATATCAGGGTGTGTTGATGTGTGCATGAAACATATCAGGCCTCGCTGATGGATGCAAACCCGCGGCTGCTCGCGCTCACCCGGGCCCTCGCCGATCCCCTCCGCCTCGCGGTGCTCCACCGCCTCATGACCGGCCCGGCCACCGTGTCGGAGCTGATGGCCGTCGTCGGCGCCGAGCAGTCCCGGTTGTCGAACCATCTCGCCCTGCTGCGGGAGCGGCGCCTGGTGCGGACGACCCGCCAGGGACGGCACGTGATCTACGAGCTCCACGACGCCGCGGTGGGAACCCTCGTCGAGGCGCTCGGGCAGATCGGGGGCGCGGCGCCGCGCACGGTCAAATCCGTGGCGATCGCTCACGCCCGGACGTGCTACGACCATCTGGCCGGGCGGCTCGGCGTGGCGATGTTCAAGGCGCTCGTCGATCGAAGGGCCGTGAAGCACCAGAAGGACGTTCCGGGCGACGTCGAGCTGGGTCCGCAGGCAGCCCCGGTGTTCGAAAATCTCGGGGTGGACCTCGACGTGGTCACGCGTGAGCGCCGCCGTTTTGCCACCGCGTGCCTCGACTGGACCGAGCGCAAGCCCCACCTCGGCGGCGCTCTCGGCGCCGCCCTGTGGGCCGAGCTGCTCGCGCGCGGATGGATCGTGCGGCGTCCCGGCACCCGAGCGGTGGTTCTCACCGCGGCGGGCGGGCGTGGTCTCAGGCGAACGCTCGGCGTCGCCCTCGAGTGATCGTCAGTGCTCGAGCCCGAGGACGATCTGCGCGTTGTGGTGGAGGATCTTCTCGACGTCCTCGGCCGGCAGGATCGACTCGTGCAGGTAGTGGAAATTCTGCCGGTACGTCTCGAACGCGAGCAGGACGGGATAGTCGCTCCCGGCGACGAGATGATCGGCGCCGAAGGCCTTCCACGCACAGAGCAGCGCCGCCTGCGAGCCGTGACCGACGATGTCGTAGTAGAAGCGGCGCGCGGTCACGCTCGGGCGCTCCGGCAGGTTCGGGTGCTGGCGCGGGGCCTGGTTGTCGAGCCGCTGGAGCAGCATCGGGATGATGCCGCCCAGGTGCGGGACGACGTACCTGATATTCGAGAAGCGTTCCGGGATCTGCCGGGCGATCAGATGCAGGACGATCGCGGCGTCCTCCAGAGAGGCGCCCACGGAGACCGTGAAGCCGTAGTCGTTGATCATGGGCGAGCAGATGCCGTTCTGGATCGGGTGGTAGTTCAACACTGTGCGGCGTCGGTTCATCTCCTGGTACAGCGGCTCGAACTCGGCTTCAGCGGTGGATCGGTCGAAGCAGGAGCAGGTCATCGACACCCCGAGCATGCCGAGCTGATCGAGGCCTCGCTCCATCTCGCGCAGCGACGCATCGATGTGCGGCAGGGGCAGCGAGACGACGGCGTTGAAGCGGCCCGGGTGCTTCCTCGCCAGCTCGGCGTAGGCATCGTTGACGAGCCGCGCCGCCGCGACGGCATCCGCCTCCTTCTCGGCGTATGGCGGGCTCGCGGCCGGCGAGAGGATCTGCATCTGAACGCCGGCGTCGTCCATCTGTTGCAGACGCGCCGGCAGGCCGGAGGGATCGTCGTTCCGGATCGTCCGCGCCGTGAGGGACCGTGCGGCCTCCGGCAGGCTGCGCCCGCCGATGCGCAGCAGCGCGTCGTTGTACGCCTTCGGGAAGTAGTGGGCGTGGATGTCGACGATCATCGCTAGATCGCCGTGTAGCCGCCGTCGATGAGCAGGTCGCTGCCCGTCATGAACGACGAGGCGTCGCTGGCGAGATAGACGGCCGCCCGCGCGATCTCCTCGGGGCGGCCGAGGCGATTGAGCAGGTGCTTCGGCCCCATCATCGTGCGCGCCTCGTCCATGTTCTTGTGGCGCATGAGCATGCGCCGGGTCTCGACCGCGCCCGGCGAGATCGTGTTGGCGCGGATGCCCTGGGCCGCGTGGTCGGCGGCGAGCACCTTGGCGAGCTGGATCAACGCGCCCTTGGTCGCGCAGTAGGCCGGGCGCCCGGCCGCGCCGACGCGGCCGAGCTGCGAGGCGATGAGGATCACGCTGCCGCCGCCGCGCGCGATCATCGCCGGGATCGCCGCCTTGACCATCAGGAACGCGCCGGTGAGGTTGATCCGGATCACGCGGTCCCAGGCCGCCTCGTCCAACTCGAGCACGGTCGCGGTCGTATCGCGGTCGGCCGCGCCGTACATGAGGACGTCGAGGCCGCCGAAGCGCTCGACGGTGGCGGCGACCGCGGCCCGGCAGCTCGCGCCATCCGTCACGTCGAGATGCACGGGCAGGGCGTGGGCGCCGCTCTTCTCGATCTCGGCGGCGGTGGCCTTGGCCCCCGGCTCCTCGACGTCGGCACAGGCGACTCGGGCGCCGGCCGCCGCGAACGCGAGCGCCGTCGCGCGCCCGATGCCGTTCGCCGCGCCCACGACGATGGCGGTCTTCTTCTCGAGCGTGAAGGTCGAGTCCATCATTTTGCCTCCTTCAGGCGGAGATCCTCGAACGGCGCCGAGTACCCGAAGCCGGGGATCCGTCCATCGCCGGCCTCCGCCACGCGCGGCCCGACGCCCCAGATGAACGCCTGCTCGAAGAGCGGGATCGCCATCACCTTGTCGCGGATGATCTGCTGGATCTGGTGGACCAGGGCCTCGCGCTTCTTCGCATCGAGCTCGCGCGCCTGACGGATGTACAGGTCGTCGATCTCGGGCAAGGAACCGTAGGCGTAGACGCCGTTCTTGGTGACGTAGGGCTCGAGCCGCGTGGCCGCGTTGCCGAAGGCCGCCGTGATCACGTGGATGACGCCGTGGAGCTTCTTGTCGCGCCAGGCGGTGAAGTACGCCGCGCGCTCCATCGTGCGCAGGCGGCTCTTGATGCCGACCGCCTGGAAGTTGCCGAGGATGGCCTCGCCCATCGAGTCGTAGGGCGGGAACGGATAGAAGTCGCCGGCGTCGAAGCCGTTCGGATAGCCGGCCTCGGCGAGCAGCTTCTTCGCCTTCGCGGGATCGTAGGCGTGCGGCTCCATCGCCACCGCGAACTGGAAGATCCGCGGCACGAAGTTTCCGGTGAGCCGGCCGAAGCCGAGCATCTCCGCCTGGTTGATGGCGGCCCGGTCGATGGCGTGGCTGGCCGCCAGCCGCACGCGCTGATCGGCCCACGGCGATTTCGGATCCCACTGCTCGGGCAACTCGATCCAGAACGCGCCGCTCACGAGCGGCGCGGCCAGGCGAAAGCCCGAGACCTTGCGCACGGCGTCCGCGGTGGGCCCGGTCAAGAGGTAGACGATGTCGACCTCGCCGGCCCGGAGCGCGGCCGCCCGCGTCGCCTCCTCGGGCATGGAGCGCATCACCAGGCGCTTCACCGCCGGCGCCTTGCGCCAGTAGCCGTCGAAGGCCTCCAGCACGATCTCGATGCCCGGCTTGAACGAGACGACCTTGTACGGCCCGGCGCCGATGGGCGCCGCCTTGAACCCGTCGTCGCCGACTTTCTCGACGTATTTCTTCGGCACGATCCAGCCGGCGCCCGACGCCGTGGTGCCATAGAAGGTGATGAAATCCGGCCACGGCTCGCGGAGGACGAAGCGCACCTGCCCGGGGTCGAGGATCTGCACCTCCTTGACCTTGTCCTTGAGCAGCTTGGCGCTGGCGCCCTTGTACCGGTCCCACGAGAACTTCACGTCATCCGCAGTCACCGGCTCACCGTTGTGGAAGCGGGCGCCCTTGCGCAGCATGAACGTGTACGAGAGATGATCCCTGGCCTCCGTCCACGACTCGGCCAGGCTCGGCGTGGTGATTCCCGCCGGCATCGGTTTCACCATAGCGTCGTGGACCGCGTACATGACCATGAAGGGCGTGTTGAACGCCTCCGTCTCCGCGGGATCGAGCCAGCGGGCGGCGAGGGTGACGTGGAGACCCCAGCGCATCTCGCCCGGCGCCGCCTTGCCGCCCTGCGGGTGAGCGCGCATCGGGTCGGCGAGGACGAGGACGCACAGGATCACACCGAGCAGCACGCGGTGGCGAGCGCGGGAGCGGCGCGTGGCGCCCATCGTCACTCCACCACCGCGATCACCTCGACCTCGACGAGGAGGTCGGGGTGGGCCAGCCGGCGGACCTCGACGGTGGTGCTCGTCGGCAGCGCGCCGAAGTATTCCATGCGGACGTCGGTGTGCTTGAAGAACTCCTCGATGTCGGTGACGTAGGTGTTCGTCTTCACGATGTCGCCCAGCGTGGCCCCGGCGGCAGCCAGCGCCGCCTTGACGTTCTCGCCCACCTGACGGATCTGCGCGCGCATGTCCCCGCGCCCGACGGCGTCGCCGTTCCGGTTCCGCGCGAGCTGGCCGGACACGAAGATCGTCTTCTTCCCTTCGACGACCACGACGTGGGAGTACAGCACGTGCCCGCCCACCACTCGCTTGCTCAGAGCCTCCGGTTGGATGTTCTGGCGCTTCATGGCCTCTCTCCTTGGTCTCGATCTCGACGTACGATAGCGCAATCATCAGCGGCCGGGAGGACCAACCGAACATGCTGCCGACGCACGGGCGCTACGACTACTCGAACATCACGACACGACCCGACTACACGTGGCCCGGCGGGCGGCGACTGGCCGTCTACGTCGCGCTCAACATCGAGGCCTTCGGCTTCGGCGTCGGCAAGGGCGCGGCCATCGCGCCGCCCGACCAGGCGCAGAGCCACAGCGTCTTCAGCTGGCGCGATTACGGCAACCGGGTCGGCATCTGGCGGCTGTTCGAGCTGCTCGACGAGCTGGGCATGCCGGCCGAGGCCCAGATGAACACGGCGATCTACGAGGCGGCGCCCGACATCCCCGAGCGATTGCGCGCGCGGGGCGACGAGATCCTCGGTCACGGCGTGACCAACTCCGACGAGCAGGGCCACCTGAGCGAGGACCAGGAGCGCGCGCTGATCGCCGGCGTCACCGCCACGATCACGAAGCACGAAGGCGCGGCGCCCGTCGGGTGGATGAGCCCCTGGCTCTCGAACAGCACGCTCACCATGGACCTGTTGCAGGAGGCGGGCTACCGGTACGTGATGGACTGGACGATGGACGACCAGCCCATCTGGATCCGCACGCGCAAGGGCCGGATCCTCACCATGCCGTATCCGATCGAGGTGAACGACACGCGCGGGATCGTCTGGTACCGCTACACGGCGGACGAGTTCGCGGATCTGATCGTCGACCAGTTCGACGAGATGCTCGCCCAGTCGGCCCGCCAGCCGCTGGTGTGCCCGATCTCGCTCCACCCGTTCGTCACCGGCCGGCCGTACCGCATCCGCCGGCTGCGCCGCGCGCTGCAGCACATCCGCCAGCACCGTGATCGCGTGTGGCTGACGCGGCCGCGCGACATCTGCGCCCACGTCGAGTCGCTGCCGGCCGGCATCGTCCCGGGAAGCCGCTGATGCCGCACGCGGCGCGGCCCAGCGCGAGGAGGCTCACATGAAGATCGGCGTCGTGTTACCGCAGACCGAAATCGGGAACGACCCTGTCGCCATCAAGGCGTACGCCGAGGCCGTCGAGGGCATGGGGTTCACACACATCCTGGTCTTCGATCACGTGCTCGGCGCCAATCCCGCCCGCCCGGGCGGGTGGAAGGGGCCGTACACGTACCGCCACGGCTTCCACGAGCCGTTCGTGCTCTTCGGATTTCTCGCCGCCGCCACGCGCCGGCTCGAGCTGGTGACCGGCATCATCATCCTGCCGCAGCGCCAGACGGCGCTCGTCGCCAAGCAGGCAGCGGCTGTCGACGTGCTCTCGGGCGGAAGACTACGGCTTGGCGTCGCCGTCGGCTGGAACCCGGTGGAGTTCGAGGCGCTCGGCGAGGACTTCACCACGCGAGGCCGGCGGATCGAGGAGCAGATCGAGGTGATGCGCGCGCTGTGGACCCGCGAGCTGGTGACGTTCACGGGCAAGCAGCACCGCATCTCCGACGCCGGCATCAATCCCCTGCCCGTGCAGCGGCCGATCCCGATCTGGATGGGCGGCGAGAGCGAGGTCGTGCAGCGACGGATGGCGCGGATCGCCGACGGCTGGATGCCCCACTTCCGGCCGGGCGCGCCCGCCCAGGCCGTCGTCGATCGCCTGCACGGCCTGGTCCGCGAGGCGGGCCGTGATCCGAAGGCGTTCGGAATCGAAGGCCGCATCGCGCTGTTCCAGGTTCCGCAAGCCGAATGGAGCAAGGAGGTGGAAGGGTGGCGCGCGATGCGCGGGATCACGCATCTCTGCGTCCACACCGGCGGCATGGGACTGGCGAAGCCTGCGGATCACGTCGAGATGCTTCGGCGCTTCCGCGAGGTCGTCGGGCTGAAATAGTCAGGAATGGGGGAGACGCTCGCGGAGCAGCGTAGCGATCTCCCCCAGTCCCCGATTCGTCTCCGCCATCCCCCGGCTCATCTCTGTCAATCCGCGGCTCATCTCCGCGAACCCCCGAGTGAGGTCCCGACGGATGCCGCGAAGATCGAAACGAACCAGCTCCACGGTTCGTTGCGACGACCCGCTGATGCCGAACCCTAGCGCCAACGCGAGGCCCACGGCACTCAGAATGACGCCGAGGTCACGGAACACGCCGAAGTATTCGAGCACCGCCACCGCGATGGTAAACGCGATCGAGATCACCATCAGGGTCAACCAGATGTTCCAGGACTTCGGCTCGGGCTCGAGCTCGTCCGTTGGTCTTGCCATTGTCTTCACCCAACACCGTACCGAGCGCCAGGCGCGAGCGCAATGTGCCTCTTCGTCGACACTCTCACGCCGAAAGAATCCGCTCGCTCGGGATCCACTTCTTGTTGTAGGTGTACGGCCGCACGTCCGGCTTCCAGCGTCCGATGTCGGAGGTCTCGTTCCACAGCTTCGACATCGGCAGGTCGGCGCGCGTGACCTCGTACGCACAGAGGTAGCGGGGCTGGCCCTGGGTCGCCGTCCGGTAGCGGACGGCGTTGACGCAGCCGTCCAGCTTCAGCAGCAGCGGCAGGTGCTCGTTGTCGTAGAGGTCGTTGAAGAGGGCCTCGCGGTGCGGCTCGACGTCCATCATGACCCAGAACACGTACGGGGTCTTGCCGGTCAACGAGGCGTTGCCGCCCACCCACTCGTAGCGAGCGAGATGGCGGTTCATCGTGTGCGGGCGCACCGCGGTCGGCCAGCGGCCAGCCTCGCCGGCGACCTTGAACGCCGCGCTGTCGAGGACGTCGAGGCCGTCGAGCTCATAGGCGGCCATGTAGCGCGGCTCGGTCGCCGAGGCCTGCCGGTACCGGCTGGCCCGACGCACACCCTTCACCGCGCGGAGATTGGGGACGTGCTCCTTGTCGTAGACGTCGTTGAAGGTCGCTTCGTGATCGTGGGCCACGTCCATCCGCACCAGGTAGAGCCCGTGAGCCGCCATGTAAGTCCTCCAAACTCCGGTTCAGGGAAACAGACGCGTGTCAGGGAAGGTCGACGATCTCGACCCAGTTCGGGTTCTTGCCCATGGGGTATTCCTTGAGCTTGATCAGCTTGCCGCTCTCCGGATCGATCCGGTAGCTCGACAGCGCGTGGGAGAGCTGACCGACCGCCAGCACGTAGCGGCCGGAGGCGTCGATGTTGAAGCCACGCGGCTGCTTCTCGGTCGGCACGCTGCCGATCGATGAGAGCATGCCGCTGGCCGGATCGACCTTGAAGCCGGCCAACGTGCTCGACGTGCGCTCCGAGCCGTAGAGGAACTTGCCGTCGTGCGTGATGTGGAGATCGGCGGCCGACGGCTTGCCCTGGAAATCGGGCGGCAGGGCGCTGATGCTCTGCTTCTCCTTGAGCTGCCCGGTCGCCGCGTCGTAGTCGAACACGTAGACGGACGCATCGAGCTCACCGAGCACGTAGACGAGCTTGCCGTTCGGATGGAAGGCGAAATGTCGCGGGCCGGCCTTTTCCTTCACGCGGACGGACGGGGGCGAGCCCGGCGCCAGCATGCCGGTGGCGGCGTCGAACCTGAACACGTTGACGAGGTCGTTCCCGAGCGTCAACGCGACGACGTGCCGATTGCTCGCATCGGGGAGGATCGAGTGAGCATTCGGGTGATCCGTCAAGACCTGGTGAGGCGGCAGCACGGTGCCCGGCGATCCGATCGGGTTCACGGTGAGCTTGTGGCCGGGATACGAAGCGCCGAGCAAGAATTTGCCGGTGCGATCGGTGGCGATGTACGCCATGCTGTCGGCGAGCGGGCCGCTGGCCACGTGCTTGAGCCGGCCGCTGGCGGGGTCGATGGCGAACCCCACCGCGAGCTTCGGCTCGCCACGCGTGCCCACGTAGAGGAACCGGCGATCGGGACTCACCGCCATCGGGGTCGAGATGCCCGGCTTGGTGATCCCGGGGATCGCCACCTTCTCGATCACCGTCAGGTCGCCGCTCTGCCGGTCGAGCTGCAGCACGTGGATCTCGTTGCTCTCGGCGTTGCCGACGTAGACCAGCGTGGCGGCGCGCGCCGGCGATGCCATCAGCGCGGCCAGCAGGATGGCCGTGACGAGTAGCCCAGGCATGACGTCCTCCCTCGGGACAGGCCCGTTGCTCCGTTACACGGGATCGATGCCGACGACGGCGTTGAAGCGGCCGAACCCGGTGAAGAGCGCCGTGTGGACGCCCAGCTCGACGATCTCGGCGTCGGAGAAGTGGCGTCTGAGCTCGGCGAACACGCCGTCGTCCACCTTGTGGTGATCGCTCGCCATCAGCTCGGCGAACTTCAACGCCGCGCGCTCGCGCGGTGTGAAGAGATCGGACGCGAGATTACCGAGCGCCGCGATCTTGACTTCCGTCAGTCCAGCTAGCCGGGCCCCGGCATAGCGGACCGTCGTTCAGTAGTGACACGCGTTCCGTTCGGCGACCTTCAACCTCACCAGCTCGATCAGCGTCGGATCGAGCACGCTCTCCTTGGCCAGCGCCTTGCGAAACGCGGTGAGCGCCTTGACCGCGGGCGGATGGTGGGCCATCGTCCGCGCGCTCGCGGAGGTGCCGCTGTTGCGCTCGACCTCGTGACAGATCGCGCGAACGTCGTCGTCGACTTCGTGAAGCTCGAGGGGTCTCAGTCGTGCCATGGTCGCTCCTATTTCTTGAACGCGCCTTCTTGATCGAGCGCCATCAGCGCCTGGGCGCCGGTGGCGAACGTCGGGCCGCCACCCGGTACCGCGGCCGACTGGATGGCCTCCAGCAATTCGCGCTTGCTCGCGCCGTGCTCGATCGCGCGCCGCATGTGGGCGACGACGCCGTCCTTGGTGCCGCGAAAGGCGAGGATGCCGATGATGACCATCTCGCGGTGCTTGATCGACAGCGCCTTGCCCTCGCCGATCGAGAGCTGGCTCAGCGGCTGACGGGCGGCAACGTACTCGGGATCCTCGCGGGCCACCCAGTCCCAGAACGGATACCCGTAGGGACTGACGGCCCGCCCGTTGGTGCTCTTCGGCTTGCTCGCAGGCTCGATGGTTCGTGCCGGCTTCGTCTCGGGACGGCGTGCGCTCATCGTGGCCTCCTGTCCGCGTCAGCGGATCTGCTTGTGCACGAACTCGATGATCATGTCGATGGCGCGATTGGACGCCGGCGAGCCGGCCTTGCGCATGATGAAGCCCTGCCCCTCTCCGTCGAACAGCTCGAGATCGACCACGCCGCCCGCCTTGCGATAGGCGGCGACGAAGCGATCGAGCTGCGGCCGCGGATGCGCGAGGTCCTCGGTGCCCTGCAGATAGAGCACGGGCGGAAGCTGCGCGCGTTCGCCCTGCTCCAGCGCGCGGGCCGGGCAGCCCTCGTCCATCGCGGCTTCCGTCTTCCAGTACGCGTCGTGGCAGGGGATCAGCTCGTCGACCGCCAGTGGATACGGCTTGCCCTTGGCCTCGATGTCCTTCGCGTAGCGGTAGCGACCGAGCGGATCGATGACGGGCGAGGTCATGATCACGCAGCGCACGGTGGCGTCGACGGCCGGCGTCCCGGCCGGCAGCGGCAGCGCTGCGTAGCGCGAGTCGGTGGGCCGCATCGCGAGCAGCATCGCCTGGTGGCCACCACTCGAGTTGCCCATGGAGCCGATCATGTCGGGGCGGCTGCCCAGCTCGCTCGCGCGAGCCTTGAGCCAGCGAATCCCGTAGTGGATGTCCTCGAACGATGCCGGATATGGCGCGGCCGGCGGCTGGCGCCAGTCGAGCGCGGCCACGATCACGCCGCTCTTGGCCAGCGGCTCGTGGATCACCTTGTCGGCGAGTCGGTCCGAGCGACACCACGCCCCGCCGTGCAGCTCGACCATGATCGGAAACGGCCCGGTGCCCTGCGGCCGGTAGAGACGCGCCAGGTACGGCGTGCCGGCGTGACGGATGTACTCGACGTCCTCGACCTTGATGTCGTAGCTCACGCTGACCTCCTCTTCAGGGTTGTGCGTCATCGAGACGCGCCACGGCTCTGCCGGGGCGCGGCGAACGTTGGGGGAAATGGGGGCCATCTCGGGGCCCCCATCTAAAACGATCGGGCCATTTCGGGGCCCGCGCCCACGGATGTCGAGGGCGCCACGGCTTTGCCGGGGCGTCCCGAGCGTGGGGGTATGGGGGCCATGCGGGCGGATGTCGAGGGCGCCACGGCTTTGCCGGGGCGTCCCGAGCGTGGGGGGTATGGGGGCCATCTCGGGGCCCCCATTCAAACAGTCGCCTCGCCCACGAGCGTGGTGCGGCGCATGTCGCGAGGCTCGTGCACGGGGAACGGCCGCGCGCGATGCATGGTCCGACGGTTGTCCCACATCACGAGGTCGCCCACGCGCCACGTGTGGGCGTACACGAACTGGCGCTGCGTGGCGTGCTCCGTGAGATCGCGCAAGAAGGCGCGCGCCTCCGGCACCGGCCAGCCGATGATGCCGCCCGCGTGCGACGCGAGGTAGAGCGACTTCCGTCCGGTCGACGGATGGGTGCGCACCAGGCGCTGGCGCACCGGCTTGAAGCGCGCACGCTCCTCCTCGGTGAAGTCGAAGAAGCCGAGCTGCTGGCGCGAGAAGATCTGCGAGTGCTCGCAGATCAAGTCCGCGATCTCGGCCCTGGTCTCGGCGTCGAGCGCGTCGTAGGCCGCACGCATGTCGGCGAACTCCGTGTTGCCGCCCTTCGACGGGATCGCGCGCGCGTGCAGGATCGAGTACTTCGCCGGGACCACCTTGAACGAGCTGTCGGAGTGCCACAGCCGGTTGCCGATCGCGAACAGTCTCCGCCGGTCGTCCCGCGCGAAGACGTTGTTGTCCTTGTCGAGGTTGGACACGTCGGCGAAGGTCGTCGGCAACCGGTACTCGTCGGGAGCGCGCAGGCTGGTGCCGACCGCGTGCTCGAGCTCACCGAGGCTCCGGCTGAAGGCGAGCTGCTGCTCGTCGTCGAGCTTCTGATCGTGGAAGACGAGCACGGCGTACTCGTCCATGCCGGCATGGACCTCCTTGACGTCGGCGGACGAGAGCGGCCGCGTGAGGTCGATACCATCGACTTCAGCGGCTAAACAGGGGCCGATCTGGCGAGTCGTGACGGGCATCGGCGGCAGCCTCCTCGGAAACCGGTTGAGCCCCGCCGCGCACACCGGCGGCTGGCTCGGTACTGCAGAATCTTCTGAACGAGACGCCCCGTCAAGCCCGGGGTACCATCGGGACCTCGCGAGGAGGGAGCGATGGGGATCGTCGCACGCATGCTCACGCAGGAGCACGACGGCATTCCGGGGTACGCGGCGCATCCCGACGGACCGGGCTCGCGGCCGGGAATTTTGATGGTGCACCACGCTCACGGCGTCACGGCCGACTACAAGACCGACGCGTACCGTCTGGCCACCCTCGGCTACAACGTCCTCGCTCCCAGCCTGTTCAACATGTTCGGGATCCCCGGGACGACCCAGATCGGCCACGGCGCCGATCTGCAGGCCAAGCACTCGGATCCGGAGTTCCTCCAGAAGGTCGACGAAGCCTGGCGCTACCTGACCGGGCGCATGAATTCCGATCCGGCCCGCACGGCGTGCATCGGTCACTGCATGGGTGGCCGACTCCTGATCCCGTTCGCCGCCGACCACCCGCAGGTGCGCGCGATCGTCCTCTACTACCCGTCCATCCGCGACGAGCCGGAGACCTCGCACCGGCCGCGCCATGCCTTCAAGCTCGCCCCGACGCTCACGTGTGCCTCGCTCGTGTTCTGTGGCGGCAAGGACTACATCGCGACACCCGCCATCCAGGGCCCGCTCTGGCAGAGCTTCATCGCCAGCGGCTCGCCCGTCGAGTGGCATTTCTTCTCGGACGCGAACCACGGCTTCCGCCATCCGGACAACGAGGGCTTCCAGCCGCATTACGCCGACCTCGCCTGGCCACTCGTGACCGACTTCCTCCAGCGGAGGGTCTCACCATGAAAGAGCCCACGGTGGTTCGACTCGCTCAGACGGAGCGCGTCAGCTTCGGCCCGCTGTCCCACTACCAGCTGATCATCGGCGACGACGAGGGCTCGACGCCCGTCCGCACCGGCATCCAGACGGCACAGCCCGGCTACGAGGCGCCGCTGCACTCGCATCCCTACGTCGAGATCCTCCACATCCTGGACGGCGCCGCCGAGGCGTGGATCGAGGGCCGCGAGGACGAGCCGATCGTGCTCGAGCAGGGCGACACGCTCGCGATTCCGCCCGACACCCCGCACAGCTTCCGCGTCAGAGGCGATCGGGTGCTCCGGCTCCTGGGCACTCACGCCTCGCCCAGACGTATCGTCGCCTACAAGGACGGCGCCCAGAGCGACGCGCGCGGCTACCGCGTCGTCGACTGACCGCGGTCCTGGACACGAAGGCGCGATGATCGCCACGGCCGACGCCGTCGTCGTCGGCTCCGGCGCGTTCGGCGCCAGTGCGGCGTATCACCTGGCCCGACGTGGCGTGCGCGTGGCGGTGCTCGAACGCTCCGGCCTCGCGTCGCAGACCTCGCCGCGCGCGGCCGGGCTCTCGAGCCAGGTGCGCGCGACCCCGCAGCTCACGAAGCTCGCCCAGCGCGCGGTCGCGAAGCTCGCCGCGTTCACCGAGGAGACCGGCCAGCCACTGCGCTTCACCCAGAGCGGCGCGCTCAAGATCGCGCGCACCGACCGCGACGCCGAGCAACTCGCTCGCGAAGTGGCGCGAGGCCGCGCAGCCGGTGTGCCGATCGACTTCGTGTCCATCGCCGAGGCACGACGCCGCCTGCCGATCCTCGGTGAGCGCGGGATCGTGGCGATCACGTGGAGCCCGACGGACTGCAACGTCGAGCCGTCCGAGCTGCCCATCGGCTATTGCCGCGCGGCGGAAAAGCTGGGTGCGGTACTGCTCCCGCACACGCCGGCCGAGGGCTTCGAGATCGGCGCGCACGGCGTGGAGGGCGTGCGGACGGGGCGCGGCACGATCGCGACGCGCGTGGTGGTGGACGCTGCCGGCGCGTGGGCCCGGCTCGTCGCCCAGGGATTCGGCAGCTCACTGCCGGTCGTGCCGACGCGCCATCAACTGCTGATCACGGAGCCGATCGCCGGCGTCACGCCGGAGTTCCCCATCGCCCGCGTGATCGACGCCAATGTGTACGTGCGCCACGAGCGCGGCGGCCTCATGCTCGGCGGCTACGAGCCCGATCCGATGCAGATCGACGTGAACGCGCTACCGCCTTCGTTCGACGTCGCCGAGCTGCCGCTCGACATCGAGGTGCTCTGGCGCCTGGCCCGCAGCGTGAGCGAGCAGTTCCCGATCTTCCAGGACCCCGCGATTCGCATCGCCGAGCACCGCGGCGGACTGCCGACGATGACCGCGGACGATCGCTACCTCGCCGGGCCCCTGCCCGGCGTGGCCAGCGCGTGGGTGATGAGCGGCTGCTGCGTCGGTGGCCTCAGCGTCTCGCCCGCGCTCGGCGAGGCGATGGCCGAGTGGATCCTCGACGGCGCGCCACGGCTCGACCTTTCCGAGATCTCCACCGCGCGCTTCGCGGGCTACCAGCTCGACGAGACGGAGCTACGCGAGCGCTGCCGGCACGCGTACGCCACGCACTACCGCGCGGGCGGTGAGGCCCCGGCCAGCGTCGCCGTCCGTTGACAGTCGAAGAGGATCGCCGCATCATGCGGGATCTTCGAGATCGGCCCGAGGTGATTTCCACGACGACGATCACGGTGTACGGCGCCGGTGCTCGCAGAGGCCGGCCACGACGTCCTGCTCGTGGACCGCGCCGTGGATCACGTGACCGCCATGAACGCGCACGGCCTCACGGTCGATCGCCGCACGGGCTCGTCGACGACGCGTGTGCGAGCAATCACGCCCGACGTGCTCGGCAGCGGCCTCGAGCTGGTTCTGCTCGCCGTGAAGTCCCAGGACACTCCGGCAGCGCTCGAGGTGCTGGCGCCGCGCCTGGCGACGGACGGCGCGATCGTGTCGCTCCAGAACGGGCTCAACGAGGAATTGATCGCCGCGGCCGTCGGCGCTCGGCGCACCGTCGGATGTCTCGTGAACTGGGCGGCTGACTGGACGGGGCCGGGCCGCATCCTGCACGGCGGCGAGGGCGCTCTCGTCCTCGGTGAGCTCGACGGCCGAGCCAGTGCCCGCGTGCAGTCGCTGGCCAAGCTCCTCGACGTGGTCGCGCCGACGCGCGTCACCGACAACATCCTCGGCTACACGTGGGCCAAGCACGTGTACGGCGCGCTGCTCGTGGCCACGGCCGTCGTCGACGCCCACGTCTACGAGGTCGTCGAGCGTTCCCACGACGTGCAGGCCATGCTGGTCCGTCTCGTGATCGAGAGCATGGACGTCGCCGAGGCCGCGGGCATCAAGCTGCAGCCCTTCGACGAGTACGATCCCGCCGACTACCGCGCGGCCGCTGGTGGCGACGTGGCCTCTCGCCAGCGCGCGATGGCCATCATCGCCACGCACTATCGCGCTCACACGAAGACCAAGACGGGGATCTGGCGCGACCTGGCCGTGCGGCGCCGCAAGACGGAGGTCGGCGCGCTGCTGGGCGCGACGGTGGCCAAGGCCGGGCCCCTCGGCATCGCCATGCCGCTGACGGAGCGGCTCATCGCGATGATCGCGGATCTCGAGACCGGCTGTCGAGTCATGAGCTGGGCGAACGTCGACGAGCTGGTGAGCGTCCGATGACCACGCCCCGTTCATCGACCGCGCCCTGGGAGTACCGTGATCCGCTCGAGGCGGCGCTGGCTCCCGACGTGTCGGCAAAGACGCTCATGGAGCACGTGCGCACGATCGGCGCGTGGGAGCGCGAGTCCGGCAGCCCGGGCGAGGCCCAGGCGTTCGACTACATCGAGCGCATGCTCAAGGCGTACGGCGTCGAGGTGGAGCGCCGGGAGATCGAGGCGTACATAAGCCTTCCCCTCGATGGACGGGTCCGTCTCGACGACGGCACCGTCATCGAGGGGCTGACCCACTCGTTCTCGGCGTCAGCAGAAGGGCTGGAGGCGGAGGTCGTCGACGTCGGTGACGCGCGGCCCGAAGATCTCCGGCGCGCGGCGGGCAAGATCGCGCTGATTCGCGGCCTCGCCTCCCCCGGCCGGGCGTGGGCCGCGCAGCAAGCCGGCGTCCTCGGCCAGATCCACGTCCTCATGGACCACCTCCACAACATGATCGTGACGACGATCTGGGGAACGCCGGCGCCGGAGACGGCGTGGCGGATCCCGGCCACCCCCTGCCTGTCGATCCTCGGCGCCGACGGCGAGCGCCTGCGCGGGCTCCTGGCCCGCGGGCCGCTGCGCGTCCGCATGACGACGCGCGTGCGCACGGGGTGGACGCCCATTCCCCACCTGGTCGGCGAGCTCCACGGCCAGCGCGAAGACCGCTTCGTCCTGTTCTCCGGCCACGTGGATTCCTGGCACCACGGCGCGATGGACAACGGCACGGCCAACGCGACGATGCTGGAAGTGGCCCGGTTGCTGGCCGGACGTCGCGACGCGCTCCGGCGCTCCATTCGCTTCGCGTTCTGGTCGGGGCACTCGCACGGCCGCTACGCGGGATCGGCGTGGTACGCGGACCATGCCTGGCGCGACCTGCACCAGCGCTGCGTCCTCCACCTCAACGTGGACTCGACGGGCGCGCGCGGGGCGACCGACTACTCGACCTTGCACGCAACCGAGGACGCTCAGCGCTTCGCCGAGGCCGTCGTCGGCGACGTGACCGGTCAGCGGAGCCGAGCCCGGCGCTTCTCGCGCGCGGGCGACCAGTCGTTCTGGGGCGCCGGCGTGCCCTCCGCCTTCATGTCGCTCTCGGGACTGCCGAAGCAGGACACGGAGCTGTCACGGGCGATGGAGCGGCTGGTCGGCAGCGC
>WNFT01004121.1_pt1 | contig 20664 bp, 15 predicted proteins | sample 5400191 | NCBI WGS metagenome assembly WNFT01 (sample SAMN13153359, study PRJNA577476) | soil metagenome | isolation source: 80 cm saprolite under Madrone tree | place: USA:California | collected 2016-06-14 | reverse complement strand
GGTGTTCAGGATGGGAATCGCGAAACGTTGGAGCGGCGGCGACCCGAGCTGCCGGAAGCTTCCCAGGCCCAGGAACACCGACGCCATGTAGACATAGGTGGCGTAGGTCTGCCCCTCCCGCATGCTCCGCGCGAAGCATCCGATGGCGACCAGCGTCGCGCCCAGGAAGATCGCCGTGGGCAGGACGGTCAGAAGGAGGAAGAGCGCTTGCTCCGGGCGGATCGAGAGCTGCATCGATTGGCTCGCGAGCCCCGGCATGAGGTTCGCGAGCACCGAGAAGTTGAACCAGAGCCCGAAAATTCCGACGATCCCGGCCGCGAGCGCGGTGGTGATCACCGCCATGCACTTTCCGATCACCAGCTCGCCTCGCGACGTGGACGTGGCGAGCAGGGTTTCCAGGGTGCTCCGCTCCTTCTCCCCCGTGGTCGCGTCGATCGCGATGTGCATCGATCCGGCGGCGACCATGAAGACCAGGATATAGGGAATGATGAGCGCGGCCATGAACCGCCCCGTCTCGGCCTTCGAGGAGATGTCGCGGTGCTCGACTAAGATCGCGGGCGGGGCGTCTGCGCGGGCGCCGCGGCTCTGGGCCCAGAGCACGGTCAGCGCGCGCCGGACGTCGTCCAGGATGGGCTGCATGCGCTCGTCGGCCGCCGAGGACTTGTGGTCGGCGTCCTTGTAGAGAAGCTCCACCTTCACCGAGTCGCCCCGGGCCACCGATCCGGCGAGCGCTTCGGGAAGCACCAGCACCGCGTCCACGCCGGCGGACTCCATCGATGGGGGCGCCTTCTCGAGCTGAACGGTGGAGACCCCTTCGAGGGAGCGCAGGTGTTCGGACAGCCCGGGAAGCTGCGCCTCTCCGACGACCCCCACGCGGACACGGAGCGCCTGCTCCTCCTTCTTGTTCGCCGCTTCGATCGAGCCCATGAAGAGCATGAGCCCCGGATAGAGAACGAGCGGCACCACGAGGACGGCGATGACCGTCCGCCCGTCGCGCATCGCGTCCCGCAGCTCCTTACGCCAGACCGCCCAGGACTTATGTGTCACTCGTCACCTCGCCGACTGTCTTCACGAACACATCCTCGAGCGTACCGCCGCCGTTCCCGCTCTTGAGCGCGCCCACGCTCCCCTGGGCGAGGATCGAGCCGCGCTCGATGATCGCGATCTCGTCGCAGATCCGCTCGGCTTCGGTCATGATGTGGGTCGAGAAGATGATCGTCCGCCCCTTCGATCTCAGGTCCAGCACGATCCGGAGCACCTCGCGGGCGCCCATCACGTCGAGCCCCGAGGTGGGCTCGTCGAAGATCAGGACCGGCGGGTCGTGGAGAACCACGCGGGCAAGGGACAGCCGCTGCTTCATCCCCGTGGACATCTTGCCCACGCGCTTGTCCAGGAAGTCCCTGAGTCCGAAGGAGACCTGGAGCTCCGTGATGCGCCCGGCGATGGAGGGCGCGTTCATCCCGGCCAGCTCACCGAAATAGGTGAGCAGCTCGCGGCCGGTCAATCGGTCGTAAAGTTTGGTGTCGCCGGAGAGGTACCCGATCCGCTTCCGAACCTCACCCGGACGCTGGTTCACGTCCAGACCGTCGATGAGCGCGGTGCCCGAGGTCGGAACGAGGATCGTGGCGAGCATGCGGAGCGTCGTGGTTTTCCCAGCGCCGTTCCGGCCTAAAAGCCCGAAGACCCGACCCGGGGCACATTTGAAGGATAGGCCCCGGACCGCCGGAATGTCGCCTTTCTTCCGGTCGTGGAAGGTCTTACAGAGATCGAGAACTTCGATCAACGGGTCTCCGGGGGCGTCGAATGGAGTGGGAATGGGCAGAGCCCAAAGCTCCTGTCAGTCTAGGCGTCGCGGCGGGGGGTGTCAACGGCGGCCGGGGCGCCGGCGGGGGCGCGCGCGATGCCGCCGGGACGGCGCGTCGCGAATCGAACCTTGATGCCGGGAGTCTAAATCGTTAGTTTCTCGCAACTCGTGTGTGATGTCGTTTCCGATCAAGTGCGTTCACTCATCGGGTAAGGAGTTCTCACTCATGGCCGACGTGGTAGTTCAGGTGAGCGACAGCACGTTCGAATCCGAAGTGCTCAAATCGCAGGTTCCGGTGCTGGTGGATTTCTGGGCCGAATGGTGCGGCCCCTGCCGCATCGTCTCGCCGGTCGTGGAGGAAGTGGCGAAGCAGTATCAGGGAAAGGTGAAGGTCGCCAAGGTGGACGTCGACCAGAACCAGCGGATCGCCGCGCAGTACTCGATCCGGAGCATCCCCAGCCTCTACGTCTTCAAGGGTGGCAAGGTGGTCGAGCAGATCGTGGGAGCCGTCCCGAAGCACCAGATTGTCTCAGTTCTGGACGGGGTGCTCGCGGCCGTCTAATCCGACGCCGCCTCGCGGGCGTATCGCGCCCTAGACGGCCGACTCGCTGCAAATCGGACGGCACGCGCAGATCGAGCAGTTGTGCTCGCTCGGGCGCGCGCGGAAGTCCCCGGAGCGAATGGACTCGGCGATCGCAAGGATGCGGTCCCGGGTCCGTTCCAGTTTTTCCGGAGAGCGCGTCGAGGTTCCCACCACCCCGCTCAGCACGTAGCGCAGCTCGACCCGGTCGGGTGCACGCCCCGTCCGCTCCCGGTGCGCCAGCGCATAGATGGAGAGCTGCAGGCTCTCCCGCGCGTTCTGGTCCGCCTTCTCCCCGGCCTTTTCCTCGGACTCCAGCTCACTCGTCTTGTAGTCCGCGATCACGACCCTGTCGGGCCCCTCGTCCACTCGGTCGATCCTTCCCTGAACGACCACGTCACCCAGCTTGATCCGGAACGCCCGCTCGACGTCGGTCGGCGGGTCGCGCCCCTCCACCTCTCTCTCGAGGAAGGAGCGGAGCGCCGAGACACCCTGCTCGAACCGACGCCTGGCGTGCTCCTCGGAGCGGAATCCCTCCTCCCGCCAGGTGGCGCGGAACACCTCGAGCACCTGCTCGATGGTGGGCCGCTCCCCCAGCCGGTAACGGTCGAGCGCGAACGCCACCGCCTGATGGATGGCGTTTCCAAAGTTCACGCGATGATCCAGCGTGAGGATGGGATGAATGGCGAGCACCTTGATGAAGTAGTACTTGAGTGGGCAGGTCTCGTAGTCCGCGATCCGATCGTGGCTGAGTAGGATCGGCTCTCGCGCGCCGGGTCGCGACAGGGGCGGAAGGCCCGCCGGAGGGGTCGCCGACGCCTCCAGCTCCTCCAGCGCCTGCTTCTTCCTCTTCGCCGGCACGGGTTTCCCGAGATCGAAAGCTTCCGAGAGAAACTGGCTGCGCCGGCGAAGCACCTTCCCGCCGTAGTCCAGCGCGTAGGTCGCGATCAGCTCTTCCTTCGCGCGCGTGAACGCCACGTAGCAGAGCCTCCGCTCCTCCTCCTTGTGCAGCTCCGTGCTCGGCGCCTCTCCCGGCGCCAGCTCGAACGGCACCTCCAGCCCGCCGTGGCGGCTCCTCGTCGGAAAGAGATCCGTGGCGGCCTGCACCAGATAGACGACTGGAAACTCGAGCCCCTTGGCGCGGTGGATGGTCAGCACCTGCACGACGTCCGATTCCTCGCCGATCTCCGCCACGGCGGGGTCCTCGCCGTGGTCCATGACCATGCTCAGGTGGCGCAGGAAGAGCGGCACGCGATCCACGACCGCGACGGTGCCGAAGTCCTGGACCAGCTTGAAGAACTTCACGATGTTCCGCGCCTTGATCTCGTCCTCGAAATCGGCGGGCGCGCGCAAGCGCTTCATGATGCCGCGGCGCTCGAGGTACGCGCGGAGCACCTCCCCCACCCGCCGGTCCCTTGCGAGGATCTCGAGCGCGCGGAGATCCGCCAGCATCGTCCCGATCCGCTCCCTGCCTTCCTCCGAAATCTGGACTTTGGCCGCGTCCCGAGCCGCGCGCTCCATCAGACCGCGCAGGCTCGACGGCGTGGACGCGAGGGCGTGGACGAGCCGGTTCAGGTCCTCGCCCGGCACGTCGTACGCCGACTGGGCCAAGAGGTAGAGATATTCCTCGCGCGAGCTGTGGGAGAGCGAGTGCAGGAGCGCGACCAGCTCCTTGATCTCCGGGCGCTGGAAGAGACCGCGGCTCCCGGAGAAGTAGTAGGGAACGCCCTGCTCGTCGAGCGCGCGGAGAAACGGCTCGGCGTTCTTGTTGGAGCGGACGAGGATCGCGAAATCGCGGCAACGCCGGGTCCCGGAATCCACCGAGGCGCGAATCTCGCCAGCCACCCATGCGGCCTCCTGTGCCTCCGTGCGCAGCTCCTTGATGCGCGGTGCCGCCCCTTCCTTCTCGGATACGAGCTCCTTGGAGATCCCGAGCTTCGTCTCCAGCCGGTCCCGGTTGACCAGGATGAGCCTTCTCGCAACGCTCAGGATCTCGCGCGTGGAGCGGTAATTGCGCTTGAGCACGATCGAGCGCGCGTCGGGAAAGAACTCGTGGAACTTGAGGATGTTCTGGAGATGCGCTCCGCGGAATCGGTAAATGCTCTGGTCGTCGTCCCCCACCACGACCAGATTGCGGTGCCCCGCCGTGAGCCTTCTCACGATCTCGAACTGGACCGGGTTCGTGTCCTGGAATTCGTCCACGAGGATGTAGCGGAAGCGCTCCTGGAAGGTCCGCAGCGCCGAGGGGCTCCGGTCGAAGAGCCGGAGCGTGAGCGCCAGGAGATCGCCGAAGTCGACGAAGCCCTCCTTCCAGAGGAGCGCGTCGTACCGGCCGGCCGCGAGGGCCAGCTCGAGGAGGCGCTCCCCGCGGTCGCGCTCGGCCGGATCCTCCCCGGAGGAGGCGATCACGCCTTCGGCGAGCTCGTGCAGCCGCTCGGTCGGGACCGGGTAGTCCTTGAGCTTGTTGAAGAACCGGGCGAGCCTGCCCAGGTGCTTCGTGGGGTCCGAAAGCGGCGCGTAATAGTCGAGCCCGAGCGCATCCAGATGCTCCGAGAGGAAGATCGCCTGCGCGGTCTGGTCCAGCACCGTGAATCCGGGCGCCAGCCCGATCTCGATTCCGAACGTCGAGAGCACCTCCTCGCCGAACGCATGGAAGGTCGAGATGAGCGTGTCGGCGTACCCGTACGGAACGAGCACGTCCACGCGCTCCTGCATCTCGGCTGCCGCCTTCTCGTTGAACGTGAGCGCCAGGATCTCGGAGGGCCGGGCCCGCTTGGCGGCGATGAGATGAGCGATCCGCCGCGCGATCACGGTGGTCTTCCCCGTGCCCGCCCCCGCGACGATGAGGAGCGGCCCCTGGTCGTGCTCCACGGCGGCGAGCTGCTCGGGATCCAGCCCTTCCAGCTCCGGCGTGACGGCGGGAAGATCGGTGGGGAGCGAGAGCTGGGTCGTCATCGTGGTCACGCGGGAGAATGCGGCGAGGGGCGCCATGCCCGCCGGACGCTATCAGATGGTAAGCGCGATGGCAACGCGGCGGGGAGCGGCGTAGTATGCGTGGCCATGAACGCTGAGGCTGTGGCGATCGGCCGGGCGAAAACCTACCTTCCCGGCGTCGCCGACTACCTGCGCCAGGTGGCGGAGCTGGGGCGGCGCTCGCTCCGTCCCGCGCTGCCTGCCTTGGCGTTCCTGTACTTCTACCGCGTGGGTGTGGGCGCCTACATGGCGCTCTCCGATTACAGCTACCCGCTGGGCAAGGACGCCATGACCGACATCGTTCCTCAAATGGCGGTCATCGCGACCTTCGTTCCGCTCCTCCTTCTCGTCTACACCCCTTTCCTGCCGCTGCAAGACGGCGTCCTTCAGGGGCGCCCGATGTCCTTCGCGGCCGCCATCCGGCGGGTGCTCGAGACCGCGTGGAACTTCACGCTCTCCGGAATCGCCCAGGCGATCGTGTTCTTCATCCCGTTCCTGGCCGTCTGCTTCATCGCCGGGCTCGCCCTGCCCGAGTCGGGAGGGGAGGCGGACCCTTCGCGCACGGTCGTCTTCCTGTTGGCGCTCCTGATCGCGTTCGCGTGGGGGATGGTCGCGGGGACGCTCCTGATGTTCGCCACACCGGCGCTGGTGCTCGACGACGAGGGTCCGATCCAGTCGATCCGGACCAGCGTCCGGCTCGTGCTCTCCAATCTGGGGGGTGTCGTAGGACGACTCTTCGCGTTCGCCTTCCTCGCCATTGTGTTCTATGTCGCCGCGAACATGCCCTCGTGGATCCTCGGAGCCGCGGAGCGCGCCTCGGGCGTCGCCTCGGCGCCGCTCAAGATCGCGGGCGTGGTCTGGACAAGCGGAGTCGTCACGATCGCCTTTCCTTTCTGGGTCGCGGCCCTGATGGTGCTCTATCGCTCGCTCATGCCTCGCGCCGCCGAAGCGCGGGGAGGAGCGCCGGTCGCGCACGAGGACGAGTTCCGGGCCGCTACCGCGGCGAACGCGCCCTTCGAGTAGGCTCTCCGTGAAAGCGCCCGCCGTCGTGCACAGCGATGGATACTTCGCGGACATCGGGCTGCACGTCTTCCCCATGAGGAAATTCCGCCTCGTGCGCGATGAGGTGGTGCGGCGCGGACTCCTCGCCGATTCCGACATCCTCGCTCCCGAGCGCGCGAGCGAGGAGCAGGTACTTCGCGTTCACGACCGCGCCTACGTCGACAAGCTGCTCCAGGGAAGGCTCTCCGTGCTGGAGGAGGCAATCTTGGAATTGCCCTACTCGAAACAGCTCGTCGAGGCCTCCTTTCTCTGCGCGGGGGGCAGCATCCTCGGGGCCCGTGAGGCTCTCACGCGCGGGGTCGGCATCAACATCGGTGGCGGGTTTCATCACGCGTTCCCGGATCACGGCGAAGGATTCTGCGTCTTCAACGACATCGCGATCGCGATCCGCACGCTCCAGCACGAAGGGCTCATCCGGAGAGCCGCCGTCCTCGATCTCGACGTCCATCAGGGAAACGGCACGGCCGCGATCTTCCGTGACGACGCCTCCGTCTTCACCTTCTCGATGCACGATGAGCGGAACTACCCCACGATCAAACCCCCGAGCGACCTGGACGTGGGGCTCGAGGCGGGCACCGGGGGCCCTGAATACCTCTCCGCGCTGGAGCGTCAGGTGCCCGCAATTTTGGAAAGGCACCGCCCCGACCTGGTCGCGTACGTGGCGGGAGCGGATCCCTTCGAGCAGGATCAGCTCGGCGGGTTCAAGCTCTCGCGCGAAGATCTGCGAAAGCGGGACCGCGTCGTGTTCGAGGCGTCGGCGGCCCGTAAGATTCCCGTGCTCGCGCTCTTGGCGGGGGGCTATGCGGCACGCGTTGAGGACACGGTGGGGATCCACGCCGACATGATCGAGGGAGCCTTCCAGCTAACCCGGGCTTGATTTTCCCGTCGTTATCCCTTATGATTACAAGGACTTGGCTGAGATCATCGCTGGCCCCGCCCCGGTAACTCATTCCCTCGCTGGAGATTTGCCGTCCGATTCGGCGGCTCGGCTCGGCATCGCCCTTCACTGGCTCTTCCGCCTGGGCGTGCTCATGGAATTCGTGGGGCACGGTGCCGCCGGGATCTCCCTCAAGGAGGGGTGGGTCCGGTACTTTCAGGTCTTCGGGCTCGACCGCCCCGCCGCCCTGACGGCCATGCCCATCGTGGGCGCCATCGACATCTCGCTCGCCATCCTGGGCTTCGTGAGCCCACGCCGCTGGGCGCTGGTCTGGTGCGCGTTCTGGGGGCTCATGACGGCCTCGCTTCGGCCGATTTCGGGAGAATCGGTCTGGGAGGTCCTGGACCGCGCGGGCAACTACGGCGGCCCCTTGGCGTTCCTTCTGCTGAGCGGGCTCCCCCACACCGCGCGGGACTGGACGGACCCCATCCGCTGGCGCCCGGTGACGCGCGCGACGCTGAAGCGGCTCTCGGTTCTGCTCCAGTGGGTCACGGCGCTCGTTCTGATCGGGCACGGGGCGTACGGGGCGCTTCTCCAGAAGAGGCAGTTGCTGGACCAGTACGCGAGGGTGGGGCTCACCTCCCTGCCGGTCGTGGGCTCGCGGTTCATGCCCGCCCTGGGTTGGCTCGAGATGGCCCTGGGCGTGGCGATCGCATGCAGGCCCTTCCGCGCCCTGGTTCTCGCCGCTTGCGTCTACAAGATCGGAACGGAACTCCTCTATCCGCTCACGGGTTATCCACTATACGAATTCGTGGAGCGCGGGTTCACCTATGTGGCGCCTCTCGCGCTCTTCCTTCTTCTTCCACACGTGAAGGATCCACCGGAGAAGGGCCCCTCGTGAATCTCATGAATCCCGTGAATCGAACCCGCCGCCTTCTCCGGGCAGACCGGGCGGTCGCGACCGCCCTTCCGACCCTCGTTCTCCTGATCACATGCTTCGAGGCAGTCCTGGCCGCCAACACCGTGCCCGCGAAGAAGACGCCCGTCAAGAAGGCGGCCTCCGTGAGCTCGATCCCGGTCGGACTGGATTCGTCGCTGGTGGGCAGCCTCCGGCACGGGGGCTACGTCATTTTCCTCCGCCACGCCGCCACCAACTGGAACGAGCGGGACGGGGTCGAAGGGGACTTCTCGGATCGCTCGCAGCAGCGCAACCTGAGCGAGGCGGGGCAGAGAGAGGCATCGGCGATCGGTCAGTCGATCAAGGTGCTCGAGATCCCCATCGAAAAGGTGCTGGCAAGCCCGATGTGGCGCTGCCGCGACACGGCTCAGTTCGCGTTCGGCGACTATGACACGACGGGCCTTCTCTTCTGGAAGGGGCCGACGTTCCGGGAAGCGCGGATCAAGATGCTGAGCACGACCCCCGCCGCGGGGAAGAACCTCATCCTGGTCGGGCATCAGGACCAGCTCCTCCCGATCGTTCCCGGTCTGAAGCGCGACCAGCTCCAGGAGGGTGACGCGCTTGTGTTCCGGCCTCTCGGCGGAGGAAAGTACAAGGTCGTGCGGCAGGTAACGCCCCTCGACTGGGGGCGTCTCGCGGGCGTGGAGCCGCCGCTTGCGCAGCCACCGCCTCCCGCCGACGAGGCGCCCGCGGAGCCGGACACGGTCCGCGGCTCGAAGGCGGAGTCCAACTAGCCTCGAGGCCGCGCGGCGGCCGAGCAACGCAAACAGGAAGGGCGGGACCTCGCGGCCCCGCCCTTTCTCTTGAACCCCGTGTAGCTCGCTTCTAGTACATGTCCTCATAGCCGCCACCGCCGCCGTGCGGCGCCGGGGCTGCCTTCTTCTTCTCCGGAATCTCGACGACCAGCGCTTCGGTCGTGAGGAGCAGGGAGGCCACCGAAGCCGCGTTCTGGAGCGCCGACCGCGTCACCTTGGTCGGATCCACGACGCCCGCCTCGAACAGATCCTCGAACTTCTCCGCCTCGACGTTGAAGCCCACCGTGGCCTTCTCCTTCTTGGCCTGCTCGACGATGACCGAGCCCTCCAAGCCGGCGTTGTTCACGATCTGACGAAGGGGCTCCTCGAGCGAGCGTTTCACGATGTTCGCGCCGATGAGCTCGTCCCCTTCCAGCTTCAGCTTGTCGACCGCCGGGATGCAGCGGATCAGCGCTACGCCGCCGCCCGGGACGATCCCTTCCTCCACGGCCGCGCGGGTCGCATGCAGCGCGTCCTCGACGCGGGCCTTCTTCTCCTTCATCTCCGTCTCGGTCGCGGCGCCCACGTTCACCACCGCCACACCGCCCGCGAGCTTCGCGAGACGCTCTTGCAGCTTCTCCTTGTCGTAATCCGAGGTCGTGTCCTCGATCTGCTTCTTGATGAGGGCGATCCGGCCCTGGATATCGGAGGGCTTGCCCGCGCCTTCCACGATGGTCGTATTGTCCTTGTCCACCGTGATCCGCTTGGCGCGGCCCAGATCCTCGATCTTCACGTTCTCGAGCTTGATCCCGAGGTCCTCGGTGATCAGCTTGCCGCCGGTCAGGATCGCGATGTCCTCGAGCATGGCCTTGCGGCGGTCTCCGAAGCCGGGCGCCTTCACCGCGCACGCCTGGAGCGTGCCGCGGAGCTTGTTCACGACCAGGGTCGCGAGCGCCTCACCCTCAACGTCTTCCGCGATGACGAGGAGCGGCTTGGCCTTCTGCGCCACCTTCTCGAGGAGCGGAAGCATGTCCTTCATGTTCGAGAGCTTCTTCTCGTAGATCAGGATGTAGCCGTCCTCGAGGATGGCTTCCATGTTCTCTTTGTCGGTGACGAAGTAAGGCGAGATGTAGCCCTTGTCGAACTGCATTCCCTCGACCAGGTCGAGGGTCGTCTCCATCGACTTGGCTTCCTCGACGGTGATCGTACCGTCCTTGCCCACCTTCTCCATGGCCTCGGCGATGATCTTGCCGATCTCCGCATCGCCGTTCGCGGAGATGCTCGCCACCTGCATGATCTCCTTGGGATCCTTGACACTCTTCGAAAGTGTCTTCAGATGCTCGACCACAGCCTTGACGGCCTTGTCGATCCCGCGCTTGATGCCCATCGGGTTGCTGCCCGCGGTCACGTTGCGGAGCCCCTCGCGGAAGATCGCTTCCGCGAGAACAGTCGCGGTGGTGGTGCCGTCACCCGCGACGTCGGAGGTCTTGGTCGCGACCTCGCGGACCATCTGGGCTCCTATGTTCTCGTAGCGGTCCTCGAGCTCGATCTCCTTGGCAACGGTCACGCCGTCCTTGGTGATCGTGGGCGAGCCCCACTTCTTGTCCAGAACCACGTTCCGGCCGCGCGGTCCGAGCGTTACCTTGACCGCCTTGGCCAGCGTTTGCACGCCCGACAGCACCGCTTGGCGCGCCTTTTCGTCGAAAATGATTTCCTTCGCAGCCATTCTCAACACTCCTTTATCAAGGGAAGCGCCGTTGGGGTTACTTGGGCTCGCCGACGATGGCGAGAACTTCCTCTTCGCGGACGATCAGGTACTCGTTCCCCTCGATCTTCACCTCGGTGCCCGAATACTTGCTCAAGAGGATCTTGTCACCCTTCTTCACATCGAGGGCGACCCGCTTGCCGTCGTCGGTGATCTTTCCCGGTCCCACCGCGATGACCTCAGCCTGCTGCGGCTTCTCCTTCGCGGTATCCGGAATGATGATGCCACCGCGCTTCACTTCCTGCTCCTCGAGGCGGCGAACGAGGATGCGATCGGCCAAAGGCTTCACGTTCATGGTCACAGCTCCTCCGGTTTCAGGGTTCATCCTGTCTTTTTGGTCTCGAGTCCGTTGTTGGGCCGCCGCGTCTGACATTTGGGCAAGCACGGCCCCTCTCGCCCTTTCCTCCGAGTATGCACTTGCCATTACCGTGCCGGGAGTCGGTTCCGCGACGAGCGCCGGCCCGAAGGCGAGCATGCGACTGCGGTTCCGGCGCGAGCGGCCAGGCCTCGCTCGGAGGGGCCGCCGAACCGACGTTCTTCCCGGTTGCCCAAACGGCATGCCGCTTGTGGAGACGAAAGCCTAAACCCTATACTCGTGCGGGCTTCCCTCCCATTCATGGTCACCAAACGTCCCACCCCGAAAGGCCCCAAGCGGGGCCATCCCGCTGCCAGAAGGGCAGGCGCCCCGGACGCTCGGAAGCGCGATCCATGGTGGTCGCCGCTGCTCCGCCCTCATTGGATGCTGCTCGCGCTGCTCGGACTCTCGCTCGCCCTCCGTCTCTGGGGAATCCACGACCGGCTCCCCGACGCCTCGCTCAAGATCAACGTCCTCGACGACTCGGTCATCGAGGAGACGGACCGCACGACCATGGGAAGGGCCTGGTCGCTCTGGCGGGGCGGCACGCAGCGGTTCGACCCGAACCCGCACACGGGGGGGTGGCCGGCGCTGAGCTTCTACCTCACGCTCGGGCTCCAGTACCTCTACAAGCTCTACTACTCCTTCACGTCGGGCGGGGCGACCGCTGTGGAGTTCCAGCAGCACGTGGCGGGGCGCGGCGCGGCCCCAATGTTTCTTTTCGCGCGCATCGTGGGCGCCCTGATCGGGACCCTCACCGTCTACCTGACGTACCGGATCGGCGCCAAGGTGGCGGGGCGGAACGTCGGTCTCCTGGCCGGTCTCTTCCTAGCCGCAAACACGCTCCACATCTTCACGTCACAGCACGTGAGCGACCCCAATCTCCTGGCGCTTCTCTTCGTCCTGGTCGCCGCACCCCCGCTGCTGCGGCTGGTCGAGAGATCCTCGGTGCGGGACTCGGTCCTCGCCGGAGCGATGATCGGACTCGCGGGCGCGTGCAAGTACGTGCCGCTCATACTCGTGCTTCCGGTGGCGCTGGCGCAGCTCCGGCGCGGGCCGAGCCAGGTCGCACCGGCACCACGCCCCAAGCGATTCCGGAACCGGGTCGCCGCTTGGCTCGAGCGTCACCCCCTCTCGGCCGGCCTGCTCGCAATGCCGGCGGCGCTCTTTTTGGCCTCGCCCTTTCTCTTCATCGATTGGAAACGGACCGTGATCGACATCGCCGGGCAGCGGCGCGCTCTCTTCTCCGACTGGGTCGGGCAGACGGTCTTCCCCATCTCGCTTCCAACCTACCTCGCGGTCTCGCTTCCGCACGTCATGGGCTGGCCCGCTTATCTCCTGGGGATCGCAGGACTCGTCCTCCTCTGGCGCCGGGGCCGGGTCACGCAAATGCTCGTCTGGATCCCGCTTATGATCGTGCTCGCCAATGGAATGCTGAAGTCGCCACAAGAACGCTACGTCCTGGTCGCGCTGCCCTTTCTCCAGATAGCCGCCGCGTACGCCCTCGTGCGCGGCGTCGCGTGGGCGCGGACGCGGGTTCGCCGCGGTCGCCTGGCCGCTTCCGGACCTGGTTGTCATGCGGCACGCGCTGAGCCTTCCGGACTCGCGCCACGTCGTGAAGCGCTGGATCGACGCCCACGTGGATCCCAACAAGCCGATCGCGGTCGAGCTGTACGGGCCCGTGTTCCAGCTCGGGGAACGGGCGATGGTGATCTGGCCTTTCTTCGCGACGCAGTCCCAGCTGGCGCGTCCCACATATCATCCCGAGTTTCTGGACGGGATTCAGCTCCACGTCGCCTCGGGTGAGATCTCGCGGCGTTTCCAGGCGGAGCCCGCGAAGTATCCGGTCGAGAACGCCTATTACAGCTGGCTCCGTGACCACGCGACCGTGGTCTGGGAATCGAAGGACGAGAAAATGTCCGGCCCGCACATCGTGGTCCGGCGCCTGCCGCCGAACATCAGCACGCGGGCGCGCCGCGACAGCATTTTCAACGCCGCCATGCCGGTGCCCAATCATGTGAACCGGGTCGAGCTCTGGGCCTGGGACTTTGCGAAGCTCTTCGCCCGCGTCGGGGATCATGTCCGCGCCGAGGAGTGGGCAAGGCGGGGGCTCGAGGTCGAGGTCGAATCCATGGAGGGACCGCTCCGGAACCAGCTCGCGATGGCCCTGTACCGGGAGGGCAAGATCGATACCGCCGAGACCGAGATGCGGATCGCCATCCAGAAACAGCCCAAGAACCCGACGTTCCGGATCAACCACGCTTCCATGCTGAGCGAGATGGGCCGGCTACCCGGGGCCCTGCAAGAGGCACGGAACGCGTATGAGCTATCGGGGCGGGATCCGCGGGTCCACATCAATATCGCGCAGGTTCTGGGGCAGATGGGCCGGTACGACGAGGCTGTGAGCGAGCTCTTACAGGTAGCACCGGGAAATCCACAGCGCGGGCTCGCGCTCCGCGATGCCGCCATTCTTCTCTTGAATCATTCCGACCGGCCGGACGAGGCGCTCGATCTTCTGCGCGAGTCGATCCAGCTGGACCCAAACCAGGAGCAGTCCGACCTCGTGCGTCAGCAGATCGCGCGGCTGGAGGCCGTGCTCAGGCGGAAGTAGGGGCCGGGAGCCGGGTCGCCCCCGGCTCACAACCCATACTCCTTCTGCTTTCGATAGAGCGTCCTGAGCCCGATACCCAGGATCTTCGCCGCCTTCTGCTTGTCATGGCCCGTGGCGCGCAGGGTCGCCTCGATGGCGCGCCGCTCGATCTCCTGCATCGACATGCCCACGGTAAGATTGAGGTCCTCCCCCGAGGCGGCGCGCTGAACCCGAAGCTGGATCGGAAGGTCCGAGACCTCGAGGGCGCGTTTCCCCTGCGCATAGACGACCATTTCCTCGATCGTGTTCTTCAGCTCCCGCACGTTGCCGGGCCAGTCGTACTGCATGAGCCGGTCCGCGACCCCTCGGGTGATTCCGGTGACCTTCCGACCGTGCTCGCGGTTCAGCTCCCGGATGAAGGTTTCGACCATGAGCGGGATGTCCTCCTTGCGCTCCCGAAGCGGCGGCACCTCGAGCTGGATCACGCGCAGGCGGTGGTAGAGGTCCTCGCGGAACTCTCCGCGCGCGGCGAGCACGTCCAGGCGCCGATTGGTCGCGGCGATCACGCGCACGTCCACCTTCACGGTCTCGTTTCCGCCCACGCGCTCGAACTGCCGGTCTTGCAGCACGCGGAGGAGCTTCGTCTGCACGGGAGGCGCGATCTCGGAAACTTCGTCCAGGAAGAGGGTGCCTTGCTCCGCCAGCTCGAAACGGCCTTTTCGCTGCTGGTCTGCTCCCGTAAAGGCCCCCTTCTCGTGGCCGAACAGCTCGCTCTCGATGATGTTGGCCGAGAGCTCGGCGCAGTGCAGCTTCACGAAGCGCTCGCCGCGCCGCGGGGAGAGCTGGTGGATGGCTTGCGCGATCAGCTCCTTCCCCGTGCCCGTTTCCCCGTAGATGAGTACCGTTGCCTTGGTGGGCGCGATCTGGACGATCTTCTCGGAAAGCTCCTGCATCACGCGGGAGTTCCCCGTGAGGGTGGGAACCTTGAGACGCTCGTCCAGCCGGTCCGTGAGGTCCGAGACGCGGTTCACGAGCTGCTGGTGGGAGAGGGCACGCTCGACCACCGCGAGGAGCCTCGTGAAATTGAGAGGGCGGAGCTGGAAGTCGTATGCGCCCTGGCGCATCGCCTCGGTGGCGAGCTCGAGCGACCCGGCGTCGGCGATGAGGATGACGCACACTTCGGGATTCCGTCGCTTCGCCACCTCGAGGAGCCGCATCCCCTCCACGCGATGCGCCTTGAGCTCCGTGATCACCAGCTCGGGCCCGGCGCCGTCCACGACACCGGCCGCTTCGGGCGCCGGACGGTCGAGAAGGTTGAACGCCTGCTCGCCGTCCTTTGCCCAATGAACCTCGAAGCCCTTCTCGGTCAGGAAGGACTCGAGCTGTTTGGTCTCGGAGGAGTCCTTATCGACGATCAGCGCGCGGGGGCGATGCAACAAGGAGGGTCTCCGGTTTCGGTGAAAGTCACGTGAACAGAGTAGTTTACGACGAAAGTAGGGCGCCCGTCAATAAAACGAGGAGACCCCCATATCCGGTGGGGGTCTCCTCCCTTGGTGAACCTGCGTTTACGACTTCGGAACTACTCGGGCCAAACGAAAACGAGCCTTCATCCCGCTCGTTCTTGGGACCTCTGCGCCTCGTTCGACCGGAACGGCTCCGTGATCACAACCTTGACCCCGGAGATCGTCTTCGTTACGACGTTCCGGACCTGATCCAAGGCGGTGTTGCTGATCTCGCCCGCTCCGATCATCGCTCCGGACGCCGCGGCGGACGCGGCCTGCTCGGCCGTCATGCCCACGTCCCGAGCACCCTTGATCGCGCCTTCGACCGCGCTCTTGGCGGTGCGGCCCACGTCGCCACCCACCTCGGCGCTTTCTTTGACCAGCGCGGCGGCGGTGGCGCTCACGGCTTCGATGCCCGTCTTGCCCACCTGCTTCGCTCCGCGCAGGGCTCCGACCATGATGGAGCTCGCGGCGGACTCGACCTCGCCGCCCACCTGGGCCACTCCCTGAATCGTGCCGGTGATCGTGTCGGCAATCAGGGCGCGCAGCTCCGACCCTGTCGCCCGCGTACCCTTGAGGGCGCGAACCAGAGCGCTGCTCGTAGCGTCCACGATCGCGCCCGCCACATCGCCGACTCCGCGGATCGCCTGTACGACGTACTCCTTCGCCTCTTCGACGAGATTCTTCGTCCCTCGTTCATTCATCGCGTGCCTCCTCTGTAGAGGGTCACCGGGGCGCGGAAGGTATGCACCCCGCGTAAGAGCCCGTCGAGCATGCCATGTGCCATGAGGGCTCTGGAACCGGATAACCTCAGGCGGGTATGCCGGATAGGGGGATCGGGATGGGCCTGTTCGAGAGCTGCGGGGGAGCCGCGCCGACGTTCCGGTTCGTACTAGATGAACGCAACCGGGCAGCGATGCGTTGGTCGGATTCAGCCGCTGGAAATGAGGGGGGCGCTACGTCAGCGCGTCGGCAACGTTGATGCCGTATTCCTCTGGGTTCAGCGCGGAAACAATCCCAACGGTGTAGGTGTCGCTTCCCGCTTCGCGATGGCTCAGGTCCACGGTGGCGCCGCTCACCCGCTTCCGGTCGCGGTCCGCCACGATCTTCACCTTGGGGCGGAAGATGTCTTGGCTGTTGTGCTCGGTCACGACGCCGATCTCGTTCGTGTCCAGCAGAACGACCGTTCCAGCGGGATACATCCCGACCGTGTTCACGAACGCCTTGATGAGGAGCGGATCGAACTTCTCCTTGTTCGCGATGAGCATGTGGTGAAGCGCCTCGTAGGGCGTGAAGGGCGTCTTGCGGTACGACCGGTGCGCGGTCATCGCGTCGAAACAGTCCGCGATCGCCACGATCCTACTGAAGAGCGACATCGCGAGATGGTCTCCCAGCCTGGGGTAGCCGCTCCCGTCGATGTTCAGGTGGTGCTCGAAGGCGACGATCATGGCGCGCAGCGCGAGCTCGTTCAGGCCGCGGAGTTTCGAGATCATCTTCACGCCCTGGACGGGATGGTCGGTCATGAGCTTCCATTCCTCGGCTGTGAGCTTGCCGGGCTTGTTGAGCACCCAGCCCGGAATTGTCGCCTTACCAAGGTCGTGGAGGATGGCCGCCACGCCCAGCTCCCCGAGCATTTTCTTGTTGAGCCCCAGACGCTGCCCCAGCGAGATCGAGAGGATCGAGACGTTCACGCAGTGCTGGAACGTGTACTCGTCGTGGTTCTTGATCGCGGTGAGGCCGATCAGGGAGAACTCCTCGCTCAGGATCAGGTCCACGATCGACTGCACGGCCCTCTTCGCCTTGCGCAGATCCACCGGCCGCTTGTCGCGCGCGCTCAGCATGACTGTCTTGGTCGCCTCGATCGCGCGGTAGAAGGTGCGCTTCGCCACCTTGCGCGAATCGCGGGCTTCCTCGACGTTGATCGTTCCGCTCTGGGGCACCACGGTCCGGAGCGGCACCAGGTGCTGGACGGACAGCTTGGTGAGCGAGCCGCTGAAATCCTCGTAGGGGTCCGCCGCTTTCAGATCCACGTCCAGGAAGAGCCTCACGAACTTCTTCACCTCGGGCGGCGAGACCTTCCCGGCGAAAGCGAAGCCCGAGAGGCCCCGGTTCCGGAATTCGTCGATCAGGTACTGGTAGCTGGCGTAGCTCGAGCCGTCCAGCTTGAGGCGGCCCTGGTTGATGTAGAGGAAGTCGCCTACCGCCTGGAGTTTGAATTCGCCCTCGGCGGTGAAGAGCTGATCCACGGTCTCGATGAAGTTGACGAGCGGCCCGTGGAACGCCACGTTCCCGACGTCGTGGATCCTCGCGGTCTTGAGGAGCACGCAAAGCTGCATGGCCAGGCTTCGTCCCTGGACCAGGATCCGCTGGGTCGAGGAGTCCTGTCCCTGCGGCATGGGTGTCCGCGTCGTCGGCGCGTTCATGCCTTCCCCTCACCCGGTGAGGAGTCCACCGGGGGCGGCTCGTCGTCCATTTCGTCCCTCCGCCGGGCGCTCCTGCCCGCCGCGGCGGCGCTGCGCACCGTCTCCAGCGCGGCCTCGACGGCCTTCCGCACGGTTTCGCGCTTGCTCTGAAGCTCCCGGTTCAGGACCTCGATCCCCTTCGGCGTGCCGAGCCAGGCGAGCGCGAGGGCCGAGTGGGTGCGCTCCTCCTCGTTGGCTCCGCGGAAGAGACCCCCCTTGGTGAGCATCTCGTTCAGGCGTGGCACGAACGAATCCGACCCGCACTTGCCGATGGCCTCGAAGAACACGCGGCGCTCGGCCTGATCGCGGCGCGCGAACTCCGGCGAGGAGATGGCGCTCCAGATGCTCTGGGCCGCACGGTCGTCCCGCCGCTGAGCCAGGGTCAGCGCCGCCTGGACCCGGACTCCGGCGTCCGGATCGCGGAACGCGGAGACGAGAAACGCGCGGCTGGTCGGGCTCTCGATGTTTCCGAGGGCGCGCACCGCCTCCTTGCGGACCCTGACGTCCTCGTGGTGGAGCGCGCGGTCCAGGGCTCGCTCGACGCCCTGGTGCGCGATCCGACCCAATACGTAGACCACGTTCCGAATGACGTACCACCGCGGATCTCCGAGGCGGGATATGAGAACATCCACGTCGTCCTTGCAGGAAATCGCAAGCGCCTCACAGAGGGCGCGGCGGTGCTTCATGTGGTTGACCTGGCCCAGCAGATCGCAGATCGCGCCGGCTGCCGAGGCGCCGACCTGCACGAGGAAGTTGGTGAGAAGCGCGGGATCCAGATCGGGATGCGCGTTCAGGATCGGCGCGAATTGCCCGAGGAAGCTGGGGCGTCCGATCTCGCGCACGACCTGTTCCGCCAGCCCGCGGAATTCCTTGTGGGTCTCGGCGCGCTGGGCCGCGATCGTGCGAAGACGGGAGAGGAGATGGTTCGCGCGCGCGAGGTCCCCCTCCTCGAGCGCGAGCTCGATGAACTTCTGGAAAGCCGAGGCGGACTCGAGGAAACTGGTGGGCTCCTCCTCCGAGGTCAGAATCGCCGCGACGATTTCCAGCACCTCGTTGAGGAGGGGCCGCGCCTCCTCGACTTGGATCGAATCCGTCAGCGCCTTCGACTCCTGCTCGCTCAGCGAGAACTGGACGCCCATCGATTCGTCCCAGGAGGCCTTGATCGGGGCCTTGGGGTTCCAGTCGTCCGAGCGCTCAACCACCGACTCACCCGGACTCGCGACGGGCGCTTCCTCATCCACCGCCGCGGAAGCCGACGGCCAGGGAATGCCGCCCTCGATGGCGCCCTCCTCAGGCTCGTAATCCTGCGCGGAGCCGCTTTCCTCCACGATCTCGTCGATCGAGATGTGGACGTACTCGATGTGCCTGAAATCGCGCTCCCAGAGAAGGGTGACCACGTCATCCTGGCCCTGGCTGGGGTCCGTCGCCTTCTTCAGAACCTCCAGCACACCCCGCAATTCTTGTGGTTCCAGCCCTTCGCGGAACGTGATCTGGCGCACACCGTCCGAGTAGAACCGGAAGGCCAGCGACTCCTCGCGCGCGGCGTTGTGATAGACCGAGTAGTCCTCGAACAGGAGGTCGAACTGCTGCACGTTGAGAACGATATCGCCAATCTCTTTGAGACAGGACCAGGTCCTGGCCTCGAGATCGCTCTGGAATTTGTGGAGGGTCGGGTTGTTGGGCAGATACATCCGGTAGGCCTTGAGGGTGCGCACCAGGGCCTGGATCCAGTCGGCCACGCGCTTTACGTCGAGCGCGAGGACCTGGTCGCCGATCTTCTCGGCTTTCTCCTCGGGGGAGTCTTTCTTGGCGGCGCTGGGCTGAGCCATACGGACCAAAATTCGGCCCGTTGGGGACGTAACTTGAAGGGTTTGTGCTAGGGGCGGATATCGATTTTGCGGGCCGAATCGGTTGAGTAGCTTTCCGCTCCAATCTTCAGAACGTGGGCCTCCCGGATCTGATTCAGAACCCGGCGGTCGTGGGTCAGGAGAACGACCTGGATGTCCTTGGCCAGGTCCTCCAGATAGCCCAGGAGGGCCCCGCGCCGGTCCTCGTCGAAATGGGCCGTGGGATCGTCGAGCACCAGCGGGAGCGGCTCGCGCCCCGCTAGCTCCTGGGCAAGCGCCGCTCGGAGACAGAAATAGAAGGCATCCCGCGCCCCGTGGCTCATGGCCTCGACCCGGAGCTCCCGGCTGCCGTCCATGCGGACCGTCGGATTCAGATCCGAATCGAGAGCGACCCCCGTATACCGGCCCCGGGTCAGCTGCGAGAGTGACTTGCCGGCGGTCAGGGCCAGGCGAGCCACGTGCTCCTTCTGATAATCGAGCACCGACTCGCGCAGCACCTCCAGGGCAAGGACCAGGGCATCGCGCTGGCGCGCCTCCCGCTGAAGCGCCTCCTCCTCGGCCGCGATCTCTTCCGCGAGCCCCTCCACGTTCTCGGCATCCGAATCCCCTCCACCGGCGCGGCGCGAGAGGCGCTCCAGCGTCTCCTGCTCGGCGTCGGCCTTGGTCCGTATCCCCGTCGCCTCGCGCTTCAGGCGGTCCGAGGCCTCGGCCGACCTCACCGGGTCCTCCTTGAACGGCGCGAGAAACGGCGTCTGGCCGACCAGGAACCGCTCCTTGGCGCGCAGGGCGTTCACCGCCTCGTCGATTTCGCGCGACTCTGCTTCGAGCCGCTCCGGGATCGGTAGCGACTGCACCACGGCGGAATGCTCGCGCCGCTCGTTCTCCAGCTCGCGGAGCGCCTTGAGGTCCACGATGACCGCCTCGAGAGAGCGGCCCTTGAGATAGGGGTTCGATCGGATCTCGATCACGTCGAGCTCCTGCTTCAGCGTTTTTATGTTCTCCTCGGCCACGCGGACCTTTGCCTCGGCCAGTGCCCGGCCGCGCTCCGCGCTCTGTCCGAAGAGCCGCATCGCGATCATGCCCGCGGCCGCTCCGAGCACGCCGCCGATTCCGGCCGCGACCGCGGACTTGGACGCCGCGTAGCCCAGGAATCCC
>WNFT01002414.1_pt1 | contig 20675 bp, 15 predicted proteins | sample 5400191 | NCBI WGS metagenome assembly WNFT01 (sample SAMN13153359, study PRJNA577476) | soil metagenome | isolation source: 80 cm saprolite under Madrone tree | place: USA:California | collected 2016-06-14 | reverse complement strand
GAAGGTTATGGGAATGCCTTTCCGTCCTACCGGGAGCCCTTACACAGCTGGAATCATTTTCACCTGAATCGATTGAGTCGAGGACTCGTCGACATGTACCGGTGTCCCATCGGATTCAAATTTCGAGATGAAGTCCGGATCCATGTATCGAAAGGCCTCGAGGCCGTCCCAACTGAACAGCTTGTAATCCCCTGGGGTGATTCCCATCATCGCGAACCGGCCGTTTTGATCGGTTTTCGCTATCCGGTAAAGGTCGGCCCGATTTCGTTGCATCGGCACCAGAACGGCCAGAATGTTGGGAACGGGCCGATTTCTGCCATCGATCACACCGCCATTGACCTGGCCTGTGCCGGAGCTTATCACGACGTCCAGTGTTCCTGGCGTCGATCCGGAAAATTTGAAAACGTCAGTCAGGATATCCGTGCCTCCGAGGAAGGCGCTCTTCACGTAGAAGCCCTGAGGGAGGTTAACCATCCTGATTTGATAACTGCCTTCTCTAAGGTTATCAATGCGAAATGTTCCGTCTGCAGCGACAGGAGTGAGACCAGGAGGGTTCGCGATTCCATCAACTGTAGGTCGAATCTCAACGCGAATGCGATCGAGATTTGCCAAAGTCGAGAGTGCCGCTCCCTGGAGGCTCACGCGGCCAGGTATAGATGAAGCCACGGTCAGAGTCAGGACCACACCGTCAACGTCAGAGTTTTGAACATAAACGGGAACCTGCGCCGAAGGACGTGCGGCAATTGCCGCCTGCCGGGCGGCGAAGTCTACTGCACCGGTGGAGGGCGCCGGCGGGTTCGCCTCCTGAATCTGAGCCTGGACAATATATTGTCCGGGAATGACGTCCCGCAATTCAAAGGTTCCGGTCGCTGGATTGTAGCTCTGTGTGGAGCCGAAGCCGCCTGCTCCTCCCGTGAGATTGCGATAGTTCAGAGTTATGTCCGCTCTGGGCGGAGCTTGGCCTGTTCTCGAATCGATAACGTGTCCGCGAACGCGATAGGTATTCTCCCGCTGCACTCTCATGTCGGCGACGACTTCGGCTCCACTTTTCACTTCGATCCGCGCCGCCTGGCTGACGTCCGTCACGCCGGGATAAAAGCTCAACGCATAGATGGCTGTTGAAAGCCCACTCGGCCGCCCTGGCCGTCCGAGAGGACCTGGAGAATTGCCGGCGAGCAGATAGTAGCTGCCCGGCGAGATTCCATAGAGCCGGTACTCGCCACGGTCGTTGACGTTCGTGGAGCCGAATGCCTGAAACGTTTTGCCCTGCGGGCTGAACGCGACACGCACCAGTTGAACGGGAACATCGACGGCCGGTTGTCCCAGTTCGTCCGAAATTCGGCCGCTCACCGTTCCCGTCGGCGTCGGACGAATGGTCACATCTTGTACAGTGGAACCCGCCGTCAAATTAATCGGCGTTCCCGGGCCATTAACGGAACCATTGATGGTTCCTGTCGCGGACGCCTGAAACAGAAGGAATAGTGCGGCGACAGTGGAAAGCAACGTCATGGGTATTCTCCTGAAGGACGCTTTCCACACGATATAACGAAACGCGACTCAACGCGAACTTCTGGCCGAGCATCATTCAACGCGTTACGTAACAGAAGCCGACTTGTGGGTCTTTATCGACGAGTCGAACTCCCCGTGCGCCCTGAATGGCGGCAGGAGTGTAACTACCCAGGTCATTTTCCATATGTGTGGCCGAGCCAGGAGTTCCATCCATTGGATCTCCCACAGTGATTCGATCCAGCTGAGCCCATTCAGCTTTAGAAGTTATCTCATCCTCCCGTAGCCGCTGATCGAGCTCAAGAAGCTGGGCCATCGTCGCAGCGGTTCAGCAAATGCCGACGGGCCCAGGTATTCACATTTTGGCGCGCGGCCTGTACCAGGGACAGAGGAATCGCTGAATAAGCTCGGCCAGGTTCATCCGCTTGTTCCCGACCTCACGGCGCATTCACTATCTCGGCTGCGCACCAACGGATCAGTCCTCGCTGTTGAGGCGTCTCGGCCCAAGATCCAGCGTCGGTGACCGCGTTATACGCTGCATTGAGTGTCTGCCCCAACGCTAAGAGTACGCATTGGGCGAGTGTGCCCGAGCGACCTGCTCCAGCTCCGCCGTGGATCAGAATGATCTCAGCCCCGCGGAGGCGGTGCGCGACGTCACGGGCCAGCGATAAAAAGATATCCCGATCCTCAGGCACGCCGTGATCTGGAATCACAAACCGGGTGATCGGGCACGGCACAGTGCCGTCCTGAAGCGCTCGGTAGTACGCGTGTGACTTGACCGAGATCTCATCGTTCCCTGCAAGGCAGACGATGGCGGCGATGCGCTGGGCTTTTACGTGTTCCCATGTGTGATCTAGCGGCTCGTATCGCCCGGGCATACTGTGCAGGAAGAGCTGTCCTGTTACTGTCCTCGGCAACCGCACTTTACAAAACATCCTCCGCATCACTTTGTCCAGCCACGTTTGGGGGTTAGCATCGGCAATGATGAGAAGGAGACACTATCTTGTGAAAGAGAAACTTTACTTGGAGCACATCGAGGAAGCCGTGACCAGTTTCGACTCGTGAGCATGTACAAGAATCGTTCGTAGTGCTGCCGGACACAGGCACGGCCGTCAGGCCGACAAGAGTCTAAATTCTTTGATATTGAGAGACGAGAAGACCCCAAGATCCTGAACCTAATGTTCATCTTCCTGCCCTGCAGATGGCTACCGGGGCCTTCCTTTTGGTCGCAGCGGCTCAACACTTGATTCGATGCCCTCCTAATTGCCGTTATGGCACGCGAGAGTCCTAAACCTTTCTAAGGTTAAAGCTAATAAAACCAGATGTCTTGTCGGCAGGCATCAAACAAGTTGCTGGAGGGAATTACTTTGTTTCTTGAAGTAATGGATGCGAAGGTTGGCGTTCGTAACTCCTTTTTCATCAGTCCACCGCTGCTTCTTTGAGGTTGGGGAAGCGCACTATTTGCACGACATGCAACGTTCGTCCCGATCGCGATTCCGGATTACGACGGGTGGTTGGTCGGTGGCGAGATCCGGAACGCCTCGTGGTCGGAACGTCCTTTAATAGTGTTCAGCGTTCACGGACCTGTCGGTGAACGTGGATACATACGCACTATGCAACACATTCTCGATCATGTTGCTTTGCTTCGCGACCGTGCCGACCTTGTGCTGGGCGGTGACTTCAACGTCGCCGTCGGATATCGGCAGCCACGTGAGCGAATCAGAGTTCTGCGTGGCGAACGCGACGTACTCGACCGCCTGACCAACGAGTTCGAGTTGATGAGTTGTTGGCAAGCAGCGAATCCGGACCGCCCTTTGGCTCAAACGCTGCGATGGATGGGGAACCCTAGTGCGCCTTGCCACTGCGAATGGCATTTTTGTCCCCCGTTCGTGGCTGCCGCGACTAAAGTTCTGCCGCGTGGTTCGTGGCTCGCGTTGGAGTCAGTTGAGCGATCACAATCCTGTCGTTGCAGACTTTCAGGCCGGCAAGATCGGCAGGCCCTGATGACCCAATTGAAGACCTCGTGACCGCGTCACCTTCAGTTGGCGTGTAACGGTATTGCGGAAAGTGAATGCAAGGAATGTTTCAAGGGGAAAGACCAGGGCGTCTCCCTTCAGGCCCATCACACCTGTTAAGAAAATGAACCGAACGGCCGTTCGGTTCATCCGGTTCATTTTCGTTATTGGGGGTGAACGCAGTTCATGTGAGTCTGTGTAAATCACCGCGAGAATGAAAAAGCGCTGAAATAAAATTGCGATTTGAGGAACGGAAATCAGAGTGACTTCAAGAAAGCGAACGACTTAGATAGGGAAAACTTTTTAGGAGTGAATGTGTTGGGATATGCAGGCGATTTTACGTCACGTCTCGTGGATACGTCGGCGCCTTCGCCAGCTTCGCTCCGCCTCTTGTGGATATGTCGAACGCCCCGCCAGCTTCGCTCCACCTCTCGTGGATATGTCGAACGCTCCGCCAGCTTCGCTCCGCCTCTCGTGGATATATCGAACGCCCCGCCAGCTTCGCTCCGCCTCTCGTGGATATATCGAACGCCCCGCCAGCTTCGCTCCACCTCTCGTGGATATGTCGAACGCTCCGCCAGCTTCGCTCCACCTCTCGTGGATATATCGAACGCCCCGCCAGCTTCGCTCCGCAAAGCGTGGCAAAATCGACGGGCCGACTCCGGTTTACCGCCGCTTCGGTCGCCGTTTTTCAACATCCAGCTAGTGCTTCGGATGAGCGACCAGGAACTCCTTCAGACTCTTAGAATCCTGAAGCCGATTTCTCGGTTTGAAGAATTCGCTCCTGGGTGGTGATAGCCTTTCCGCCCAAAGACTCGACAGACGGGACAGATCCTGCTTAACGCCGAAGGGTAGAGCCATCGTTGCCGCAGGATGGATAAACCCTTGGCGATTAATGCGGCCCGGACTTCCTGGCTCCTGTTTCAGGAACTTCGGGGACAGTAACGACAGTTCGGCTATGTTGCTGCGATAGGCAATTCAGCAGATAGCGAGTAGTGGACTTGGACATCTCTTGGCGGATTCGAACCGCACCTTTTCCCCAACATCGGAATCTCCTTTTCTCGACGATGCGTTACTATCTAGATGCCGCAGACCCCGCCATTTGTAACGCGCCTCGAAAAAATGTTTGGACAGAAAAACGGGTCCATTAAGGTGGAGCCGCTGCCTGCGATTTTGGTTAGATTTTCTCCTAAGTTTTTGGTTCTCGAAGATCCCCTGAGTTGGGCTGACCTTGCAGCATGCTCAGCTCCGACTGGTGAAGCGGAGGCTGGCACCTACCCGGTTAGCGCAAGAATTCAAAATCTAACGCCCGTTTTCAAAATCTAACGCCCGTTTTCAAAATTTAGCGCTCGTTTTCAAAATCTAGCGCTCGTTTTCAGAATCTAACGCTCGTTTCATTACGGCCAATTCATGGAGCGTATGGCGAAGGATTTGAAGAGAACAAGATTGCTATGAAGCAAAACCGGGTAGAAACTGCCCAACCCGCGAACGGGGTGGGTCGATAATCATGAAAACCCCGGGTCGAAGATCGTCCTTTCTTATTATCGGCCGGCGTTTGGATTCGGGTTGGCAGCCTGCTGGAAGGTTCGGCCGTCGCCGAGTTTTGCCGACTGGTATTGGCCGCCGCGGGAGCCGTCCTTCATCGGATGACCCTCGACGGTGATTTTGTCACCCGGTTTCACCGTTTCGGCTTTCCAGCCCTGAGCAGCGACCTGACCGACCGATCCCATCTCGAATGCCCAGTCAACGGTCCTGCCGGTAGCCGCATCCACAACGGAAACATCCAGCCAGCAATGCGGATTGGTCCATTCGAATTCCTTCAGGGTTCCGGAGACGGTGATCAATTTCTCATGGTCGAACATCGAGAAGGAATGATGAGCCTGTGCCTGAACGGCGACAAAGGCGACGGCAATGGCTACATACCCGGCGATTTTCCAGTTCATGACGCTCCCCCACACGAAAGCCTTGCGGCAATGGTCTTCGATTATATTTCGCGCTTTAGGTGACACTCTTATACCATGAGTTTCCAACCGGACATAACTCAAGGAGGTGCGGCTTGCGTCCACTTGGTTTGATGATGGCCGCGGTGTTGATCCTGTCCATTCCGGCGTTCGCGGCCTGGAAGGAATATCCTCAACCCCAACTCGGATTCGTCGTGGAATTTCCGGCCGATCCGGCAACCTCCACGGGCAATTACAAGACGACGCTCGCTCCTTCGGCGACCGTCCACATCTTTTCGCTCAAGGAAGATCACGCGCTCTATGTTGCGAGTGTGGTCGATCTTTTCGATCGCAAAGAGGAAGGTGCGACCCTGCTTGGCGAGGCCGAATCCCTGATTACACAGCTGGGCGACGTTACCTCTATTTCCACGTCTCGCGTTGAGCCGGGCCGCGCGGCCATCTACGGCCGTTTCATCACCATCAATTGCCGGAGCGGACGCGTTCCCGACGCGCTTGGTCAGACGGCCGAGACGATCCGCTCCTGGTTCAAGAACACCACGGGAGTCGATTGCCCGGACCGGAGCCGCCTGATGGTGAACATGTTCTTCAACCGCGGCCGGCTTTATATGATCCAGGGGATCAATCTTCCGAGTACGGAAGATGCTTCCTCCAGTCCGGCGGCGTTGCGGTTCTCCAATTCGATAAGCTTCTTCGCTGCGGACGGATCACGCAACTTTGCGGATACCTTCCGCTGAGCAGGTGCCGGCTTGCTGATATAAAGTTTTCATAAGAATCTGTCCCTCCGCCGCGGGAGATTTTCCGAATATACCTGTAACCCGCACGCTCAAGGATTCGTCAAACAAACAGGAAGACCGCAACAGTACGCCAGTACGGCCCGACAGCGAACGAGATGGGTCTGGAATGTACCTGCCAGATCTGTCGCATCAGATTCAAATAACAATCAGTTACTACCGTGGGACCATCGTGCCGAGGTGTCACGGGAGAAGGAGTAAGTTATGTCGAGTAAGAAGCGTGTTTCCATTCCTGGCAGCGAACGCGCTGCTTTGCCTGGCGCCCGGGCCGTGGGTGCGCCGCATCCGGAGGAACGCATCGAAGTAACGGTGTTGGTGCGCCCGCGTTCCGCCGCCACCGGTTTGCCTTCCGTCGAAGAATTGGGAGCCACTCCGCTGCAGGCGCGTAAATACATGAGCCGCGAAGAATTCGATGCTGCTCATGGTGCCGATCCGAACGATATAGAGAAGGTCAAGGAATTCGCCCACGAGCATGACCTCACAGTCGTGGAAGCTAATTCCGCCGAACGGCGCGTGGCGTTGTCCGGAACCGTGGCCGCGATCAGCGAAGCGTTTGGAGTCTACCTGGCCAATTACGAATACCCGGGTGGCAGCTACCGCGGGCGCGTTGGAGATGTAAAGATACCCGCAGAATTGGAAAACGTGGTCCAGGGCGTGTTCGGCCTCGACAACCGCCCGCAGGTGAAGCCGCACTTCCGGCTCCGGAACGCGCCGGGGTTCGCCGCTGCAGCGCTCTCTCCCGAGGCTGCACCGCACGCAAGCGGCGGTTTCACACCGCTTCAAATCGGCAGGCTCTATGATTTCCCGCAGGGTTTGAACGGCAGCGGCCAGTGCATCGCGATCATCGAGCTGGGCGGAGGTTATCGCGCGACCGATCTCACCGCCTACTTCACGCAGCTCGGGGTTGGGAATCCCAGCGTCACCGCTATTTCAGTGGATAACGGCCACAACCATCCCACTGGCAATCCCAACAGCGCCGACGGCGAAGTGATGCTCGATATCGAAGTCGCCGGGGCTATCGCGCCGAAAGCGAAAATCGTGGTCTACTTCGCGCCCAACACGGACAAAGGCTTCCTCGATGCCATCAAGGCTGCGGTCCACGATAATGTGCACAAACCGAGCGTGGTCTCGATCAGCTGGGGAGGTCCGGAGTCCAGCTGGACGTCGCAATCGTTGACTGCCTTCGATCAGGCATTTCAGGAAGCTGCTCTCCTGGGCGTGACGGTCTGCTGCGCTTCTGGCGACGACGGTTCATCAGACAGAGTTAGCGACGGTCATGCTCACGTCGACTTCCCGGCGTCCAGCCCTCACGCTCTGGGTTGCGGCGGCACACGCCTCGAAGGTTCGGGCACAGCGATCACCAAGGAGGTTGTCTGGAATGAAGGCGTGACCGGCGGGGCGACCGGCGGCGGCGTCAGCGCGTTCTTCCCCCTGCCGACTTATCAAAGCCATGCCAACGTTCCACCCTCAGTCAATCCAGGCCATCCGCGCGGACGAGGCGTGCCGGACATCGCGGGCGATGCGGATCCCGCCACCGGCTATATCATCCGTGTAGACGGACAGCAGTTCGTGATCGGAGGAACCAGCGCGGTGGCTCCGCTGTGGGCAGGTTTGATCGCACTGCTCAATCAGCAGTTGAGGAAGTCCGTGGGATTCATCAACCCACTTCTCTACAGTAACCCGGTCATAAGCGGAGGATCCTTCCACGACATCGTCAGTGGTAACAATGACGCCAGCGGTCACATCGGCGGGTACAGGGCAACCAACGGGTGGGATGCCTGCACGGGCCTGGGCAGTCCCGATGGCGCCAGGCTGATGAACGCTCTCACGTCCCAGCGTGGAGCAGCAACCACCTGACATGAAATTCGGGGACAGACGTATAAATCACCTAATTACACCAAGGAGTTTGAACCGTAATTAGGTGATTTATACGTCTGTCCCCGAATTTCATTGGCGGCGGACGTTCCCTTCACCGCGCGAGCGGGTCGGGACGCACCTGGACCTTGTAGACTTTCGGCCGCGAACTCGTGCCGCCTTCGTTGTGGAACACGGTGCGTGTTCCCAGCGTTGTCCACAGTCCTTTTCCTTTCCATCCGGCGTTCGGATTGTCAATGCGTCCATCGACATTCTTGCTGAAGAACCCCATGGGATATGGAATGCGGATGCTGACGAACTTGCCATTCACAAGCGCCATCAATGCTTCACCGCCGTTCGTCATGGCGATCGGCACGTTCGGTCCAAGCCCTAACGTGTTGTAGCGGTCAACCCAGACGTAATACGCGTGTTCCGCGCTCCCCGGGTCCGTGACACCTTTGAACTGCGGTCCCGGGTATTGATACAGCGTCCAGCCTTCCGGACACTGCTTTCCGGTTGCGGCGGCCGGCCCGTTGAGCGGCCCTTTGCATTTGCGACGATCGAAGCTTGCGAGATGTCCGCTCGAAAGCGAGGTCCAGACCACACCGTTGAGATCGAGGTCGATGCCGCGCGAACCGTATCCTTCGTCCGGCGGCAGGTAAACTTCCGTCAACGCGGTTTGCGACGGGTTGGGACCCGGCACGAGACGCAGGATGTAGCCAGGTTGATCCATGCGCGAGAAGCCCACATCCATCGCCTGGCCCCAGATCGAATCATCGACCGGACTCGGCTGAACACCGTAGAACGCCGCAAGCACGCGCTTGTCCCTGGCCGGGTCGAGCGGCTGATTCGGCTCGACGTATGCATCGCGCTTGCCGTTGCCGTTGGTGTCGATGATGAGCGGCGTCCAGCCCTGCGACTTCGCTTCGTCACCGGTCTGCTCGTACATTTTGGTGTTCAACCAGCCGACGACGCCGCTTGCCGGCGAGCCCGCACTGGTCCACAACGTGTTGTTGGCGTCCTTCGCGAAATACAGGTGTTGAGTGCTGAAGCAGGTGCTGATGAGCGACCACTTCCCCGTCTTCGGGTCATACATTGAAAGCTGGCGGTCGGACGTCTCCAGCGCTACGACCTTCGCGGAAGGATGATCCGAACCGGTCTTGCAGAAGTCCGGGTTTGCCGACGGCCTGATCCTGGCGGTGAACCACACGCGCGCCTTCTCGTCGATGATCGGATTGTGAATGCTGGTGTGACCATCCCAGATCGGCGCGTCACCCCAGTACGGCGAATGACCGTGCGGCAGATCCAGCGACGACGGGGTTTTCGGATCACGGAACGGGTGCCGTATCTGCGACACGGCGTTTTTGTTCGGGTCGAGGACCGGCACCATGTCTGTGCTTTCCTCGGTCGATCCGTAGACCGGGCCGTTGGCATTCACGTGTGGATCACGCTTGTCTGTCGAGATCGCATCGTGAAGATAACCCTTGGGCGTGGACCACTCCCACATGCTGATCACGACATTGCGTTCGACACCCTGGGGGCGCTGGGGCTTGGCCGTGGGCAGTTCTCCGGCGGCAATGCGATCCGTCCAGTCGGCAAACAACGACAGTGCTTTTTGCGGACCAAACTGGCCGAGAGTTAAAGCCATGTTGGCTCTCGCCTGTCCGGCCTGCACCCGGCGCGTCCATGCCTCGATCGAGCCGGCAGCCGTTCCCCATTCCTCCGGAAGCGTACGCATCCCCTTGGATCCGAGCGCGTGGCACGACTGGCACGAGTTCTTCACCGTGTCGATCCAGTAATGCTGCGTTTTCATGACGTCGCGGATGCCGTTACCATTCGGCCCGGTACCGGGAAATTCGTTTTTGCCGGGAATCTGGAGCAACGAGTACCAGTACATGCCTGGATAGTACTCCGCCGCCGCCGCGGCGTTCGGCGCGAGCGTGGCGGTAAGATTGAGTTGCTTTCCGATTTGCGACTTCACCTTCGGCGAATCGACGAGTCCGTATCCGCGAACCCAGACATTGTAGGAAGCCTTGGGAAGCTCAGGGATGAGATAGCGCCCCTGGTCGTCGGTGACGACGACTTTGGCGAACTTCGTCGGCAGGTCGGCGGTCTCCGCAATGACCCAAACGCCTGCTTCCGGCCCGTTGGCGCTGGTGACCACGCCGCCAAGATCGGTCGCGCCCACCTGGACCGGCGGGGCCGCAGGGCGCTGCGCCTGGGGCCCGGATGCTGCATTGGCCAGACACACCGCAAGTCCGAGGACAATCACCGCTATCTTCACCAGCGAGCTCTTTCTCATCGTCTTCTCCTTTTTTTCGAATCAACCACAATACGGCAGTAGTCGGAATTCGAGCAACGGATTCCCCTCCTTCAAAAGGAGGGGTGGCTGCGCCATTAAGAAAAAGATCCCGTTCCGATGAAGGCGCGGCCGGGGTGGTCAGTTCGGCGAAAACGTAGGCGCGCCGGTCTGACCACCCCGTCTGCGCCGCTTCGGTTGCTTCGCGTCCTTTTCTTAGTGGCGCAGCCACCCCTCCTCTCCGAGGAGGGGAATATCCTCGCCTGACGATCTTCGCTGACCCTCGAAAAACTTTGTCAAGGAAACAGGGGCAGCCCCGCGTCCTTCAATTCGGCCGCGCTGAAGCCAAGCTCCTCGATCAGCACTTCGCGGTTGTGCTGCCCGAGGCGCGGACCGGCGTGGCGTATCTCGCCGGGAGTGCGGGAAAACCCACCGACCACATTCTGCATGCGCACGGGTCCTCCCAGTTCTTCATCCGTCACCGTTGCAATGTTTCCACGTGCCTCGAAGTGCGGGTCGGAAAAGATCTGTTCCACGCTATATACCGGCGCGATTGCCGCCTCGTGTTTGTCGAAGCGGCGAAGGACCTCGTCGAGATCGAACTGCGCAAAACCCTCGGCCAGCGCGGCCTCGAGTTCTTCCACGTTCTGCAGCCGCTTGCGGTTGTCCCCGAAACGCGGATCGTCGATCAGTTCCGGGCGGTCCAGGGCGCGGCAGGTGCGCTCGAAGGTGGATTGCGCCGAGCCCGACATGACAACCCAGTTCCCATCGCGAGTGCGGAATGTGTTGCGCGGCGCCGTGAACGCGATCCTGCTGCCGGTGCGCTGCTGAACGACGCCGAGCTGATCGTAGTTCACCACGTGCGGTCCTATCAGTGTGAACAGGGGCTCATAGATCGCGAGATCGATCACTTGGCCGGCGCCGCGGCGCCGTTCACGCTCGAACAGGGCAACCATCACGAGAAAGGCGCCGGACAGACCTGTCGTGGAGTCGGCAAGACCGAAAGCCGGAAGCAGCGGCGGCCGGTCGGAATAACCGGTGACGTACACGCAGCCTGAGAATCCTTCCGCAACCGTGCCGAAACCCGGCTTGTGCGAGTTCGGTCCGGTCTGGCCGTAGCCGGTGATTCTCGCGAGGACGATCCCGGGGTTGATCGCGCTCAACACGTCGTAGCCAAGACCCCAGCGCTCGAGTGTGCCCGGCCGGAAGTTTTCGATGATGACGTCGGCGCTGCCGGCGAGCCGCTTTACGATTTCGACACCCATCGGCGTCCGCAGATCGGCTGTCACCGAGCGTTTGTTGCGATTGAGAACTTTATAATAGAGCCCGACGCCATCCTTGTTCTCGCCCCAGAACCGGACTTCATCGCCGCGCCCCGGGTGTTCGACCTTGATGACGTCCGCGCCGTAGTCGCCGAGAAACATCGAGACCATCGGGCCCGCGAGGAAGCTGGATATGTCCACGACGCGGATGCCCGACAGCGGCAGTGTGCTCATTTTCCCTCCACTGTAGCGGCGCCCTGAAGGTGTGAATGAATTACAATTTGCGCGTTCCAGCCGCGGAGCGGCGTAAGAATGTAGCCACGGGCGCAAGCCCGTGGATGGAATAGTGTCGAAGTCCCAGCCCCGTAGGGCGCAAGATTGCTCGAATCCATTCGAATCTTTCGCCCCTCTGGGGCTGGGATCCGGGTTTACTGTTTACCCCGGGCTTGCGCCCGGGGCTACATTCTTACGCCGCTCCGCGGCTAAAACCGCAACGAGCGCAATTCATTCACACCTTCTATGAGCGCCGGAAATACCGGCAATCATAGACCGTCGCTAGTTTAACTTGCGAGGGGGCGAAAACTCCGGCAACTTAGTTGCAAAATTTGGCTAAGAAAGCGTCTCCTTCAACAGTTATCAATAATGAAGGCTGGAAACAGAGTTCGGCGCCTGAACGAGCCGGCGGCCGGGATCGGGTGGAAGGGTGACAGATAGCTCCAGGTCTCAGTGGATCGTTGATGCCTTGGATCTCTATGAAGACGCACTGCTTCGTTACGCAACCTGGGTACTTCGAGACGCGGAATTGGCGAGAGAGGTTGTCCAGGAAACCTTCCTGCGGTTGTGCCGCGAAGAACGGTCGAAACTGACCGGTCACATTGCCCAATGGCTTTTCACCGTTTGCCGGAATCTCGCCTTCGACACACGCAAAAGGGAGGCCCGCATGACTCCGCTCGAAAACGCCGAAATCGGCGTCGATTCGAATCTCGAAAAAAGGGAAGCCGTTGGCGAAATCTTCCGGATGGTTGAAAGCCTGCCGAAGAACCAGCGCGAAGTGGTCTATCTGAAGTTTCAGTGCGATCTCAGCTACAAGGAAATCAGCGAGGTCACGAAGTTGTCGGTCGGCAACGTCGGTTTGCTGATCCACACGGCCCTGAGAGCGATTCGCAAGCGGGTGCTTTCGGAACCTGCAAGGAGGAACCAATGACGCGCATCAATCCCGACGATCCGAAATGGACAGCTTACATTCTCGGCGAACTCGGCGACACCGAACGCGCTGCCATCGAGTTGGAGCTCGAATCCTCTGAAGAAGCTCGGACGCTGGTGGAAGAACTGCGGTTCGCAGCGGACCTGATGAAGATGGAGTTGCGCCAGGCAACGGCGGTTGTGCCGCTGACAACCCAACAACGGGAAACGATCCACGCGTCGGCCAATGTTCCTGGGCCTCGACGCTGGTTTAGTACGCGTCCGGTGGTTTGGGCGGCGGGGCTTGCCGCCGCGGGCATCGTGTTGATGGTCGCCCTGGCGCCGCAGTTCCTGCGCTCTCCCGACGGAGCGCGTGCACTAGTGCTGAACCAGATCGCCGAACTGCGAAAGGCAGACGAGCCAAAGTCGCCTGCGAGTAAAGATCAAACCAAAGCTGCCGAGGAGTTCGGACTGCGGTACGAGCACCCCGCGCCAGCGCCGGCAACGCCACAGGCCGCAACACCTCGTACTGATGAGCCTCACCCTACGGAAGCAAATTCCGTGCAGGTGACGCAAGCCGCCCCCGCAGTGGAGCCATCCAAAGCTGTCCCATTCGGTGAAGCCGTCCAAGTGGATGCTGACAAGCGGCTTGCGGTGAGGGGAGGGGGGGCGGCCGGCGGACAATCTGGCGGCCTCCGCGGCGGAGCGGCCGAAATAGTAAAAGCACAGGAGGAACAGCAGGGTCAACAGCAGGGCCAGCAGAGTCAACAGGGCCAGCAGGGTCAACAGCGCCAGCAAGGTCAGCAAGGCGCTGCGGCGGGCTTCATCGGTCGGGAGGCACTCGACGCTGCTCCGCCCCCTCCACCTCCTGCTGCCGCTCCACCTCCTCCTTCCCTTCCACGCCCGGCTTCCACTCCTCCCTTAGCGCCGCCCACGGCGCCGGGAGTGCCGCCGGCGTTCGATCGAACTTCGCCGAGACTCTACAATGGCGCGGAAATATACGACCCAATCAACGACAATCCATTCCTCCCTGTCGGGCAGAATCCGCTGTCGACATTTTCAATCGATGTGGACACCGCGTCGTACTCGAATGTACGCAGATACATCAACCAGAACCAAATGCCTCCGCGGGACGCTGTTCGCATCGAAGAGATGATCAATTATTTCAGCTACGATTACCCCAAGCCGCCGGGAAACGATCCCATTGGGGCAACGATTGAAGCCGCGTCCGCGCCATGGAATCCGCAGCACCGTCTGGTACGGATCGCCATCAAGGCCAGAGATATTGCAGCGGGGCGTAGACCGCCGAGCAATCTCGTTTTCCTGCTCGATGTCTCCGGTTCCATGCAGCCCGTGGAACGCCTGCCGCTGCTGAAGAACGGCATTCGCATGCTCGTCGAGCAATTGACAGGAAACGATCGCGTTACGGTGGTGACTTATGCGGGCACGACGGGAGTGGCCCTGCGGCCGACGCGGGGGGACCAAAAGGACGTCATTCTTCATCTCATTGACAGCCTGCAGGCCGGCGGCTCCACGAATGGCGGTTCCGGCATTCAGCTCGCGTACGACCAGGCGATGGCGAACTTCATTCCAGGCGGAGTGAATCGCGTGATTCTTGCTACCGATGGCGACTTCAACGTCGGTATCACGGACCGCAACGCGCTGCTTCGCCTGATCGAAGACAAAGCAAGGAGCGGCGTCTTTCTCAGCGTGCTGGGCGTCGGCATGGGTAACTATAAGGACGCCACGCTGGAAACGCTCGCCGACAAAGGTAATGGGAACTACGCTTACATCGACACCCTGAACGAAGCCCGCAAAGTTCTCGTCGACCAGATGAACGGGACGCTCGTCACTGTTGCCAAGGATGTGAAAGTTCAAGTTGAATTCAATCCCGCCGTGGTCGGCGCGTACCGGCTGATCGGGTATGAGAACCGCGCGCTACGCAACGAAGACTTCAACAACGATCTGAAAGACGCGGGCGATATGGGCGCAGGCCACACCGTCACAGCTCTATACGAAGTCGTGCCGCGAGGCATCGCGATAGGCGCACCAGGCGCACCAGGCGCACCAGGCTTGGATCCGCTCAAATATCAGGAGCAGCCCGCGCCTCCACCAGCGCGGAACGCGTCCAGCGAAACACTGACCGTGAAGATCCGCTACAAGGAACCCACCGGAGCAGAAAGCAAATTGCTGATCTTTCCATTGGTTGACCGCGAACAAGTTTTCACGCGCGCTGGTGCAGACTTCCGATTCGCTGCAGCCGTGGCTTCGTTCGGAATGATCATGAGAGACTCGCCTTACAAAGGAACCGCGACCATCGATTCCGTCCTCAGCATGGCAGAAGACAGTATGGGTTCCGACAGGAACGGCTATCGCCACGAATTTTTGCAGCTGGTTCAGCATGCGCGTCAGATCAGTGGCCGATAGACCGCCGCCACAGCTTAACTCGCGATAGTTCCCGCGATCACAAGGCGGTTGCGGCCCCGGACTTCGCAATGTAGAGAGCCTGATCGGCGGCTTTGAGCAGACGTTCCGGTGTATCGCAATACCCTGAGGGCTTCAGCGCCGCAATTCGGCAAGAAAGATATTGCCTCTGGTTTCAGAGTATTCGAAGACGATCGGTGTCCCGCGGGGCGACCAGGCGGAATATCGGACGAACGAGCTGAGGGACCTGTAGTTCGTAAGACGCTTCTGCTCTCGTGATGAACGCGAGATCCGCCAGACGTTCCATGCGCCGTCGCGAAGGCCCGCGAAAGCAATCTGGTCTCCGTCCGGAGACCAGCTGTGCGGCCAGGCGTGGCCCGGTTCGGCCGTCAATTGCGTGAACTGGCCGCCGTTTCGGTCCATGACGCCCAGAAAGGAATCCTCCCCTCGGCGCGTTTCAAAAGCGATCCACTGTCCATCGGGCGACCACACCGGATATGCCATGGATTCGGTATCAAACGTGATCTGCTTGTCTACGCCTGTTGCGAGATCGGTTTTCCACACATTGGTCACGCCCTGGGCCTCCTGGTGATACGCGACCTCCTTCTGATCCGGAGACAGACGCAGGAATGGACCTGTCTGCCTGAGGTTGACGAGTGTGCGCTCGGTACCGTCGACTATGGAAGTGGCCACAAGTTTCGTCGATCCCTGTTCCTGGACCGCGTACGCGACCGATTTTCCGTCCGGCAGCCATCCCGCCAGCCACTCGGTGGATTCCTTTTGAGTCAGCCGGGTTGGTTCACCCCCGCCGGCGCCGATGGTCCACACCGATCCCGGCCTTCCAGCCCGTCTTGCGAGATACGCGATCCGATCGCCATCCGGCGAAAAGACGGGCACGGTGTTACGAAAACTTCGATCGACGACAAAAGGTTTCGGCTCGCTGCCATTCGCGTCGACCGAGTACAGGTTGCTGAGTATCGAAGTCAGACTGTAGGCGAGCCGCCCTCCTGAACGATCGAACGCCAGATCTTGAGGATAGTTGAATCCCAGCGGGAGAACTTCGGCCGCCGGACCCTGGGGCAGCGGTTGCCGCCAGACACCAAAACCTGCTTCCGAAACGCTCACGTAGAAGATGGCCCGCCCGTCGGGAGCATAGACTGGATTGATGCGGTAGATCTTGTCGTCGAGTAGTCTCGTCACCGCGCCGTCGGGAATGCGAACGGACCATAATTGTGCTGTTCCCCGGCCGTAGCTGACGAACATCAACGAACCGCCGCCCGGATGCCAGTTCGGAAAGCCATGCGCTCCTGCCGGAGTGTTCGGGCGTGTCAGCGGGCGGGCCGGCCCGCCTTTCGACGACACGAGCCATATCGTTGTCCCTGCGCTCGGCGCAGCATCGATAGGCGCGAGCGAGAACACACCCTCGGAGCGAAATGCGATCTGTGACCCGTCCGGAGACCAGACGGGCTGCGAGCCGAAATCCGTCAGGCGCTGGGGCGTTCCGCCAAGCGCCGGCACGACGAGAATGCCCCGCCGAACCTGTGAGGTGTAGGCAATGTACCCCCCGTCCGGGGACCAGGCGGGCTCGAGATTCTGCTGGTTGTCCGAAGTGATCTGAACCTCACGCCCCCCGCTGGCTACGGGATGCACGTAAATCTCGAACCGTCCGGAACGGTCCGACGCGTATGCGACGTTCGTTCCATCCGGAGAGAATGTGGGATGTAGATCGAGACCGGGCGACGCCGTAAACTGAACGATCTTCGGGGGCCGATTCGAAGGCTGCAGCGCAAGCCGCTTGCTGCCCCAGAGGAGGATGCCGAAAACCAACGCCGGAATCCCCAGGAGCAAAAGCGCCCATTTACGCCGGGTAATGACACTCCTGTCCTCCGAAGGTGTTGCTGTTTGAAAAGCCGGTGGCTCCGTGAGTTTTCCTATGAATCGGTATCCCACCGTTGGAACGGTTTCAAGATATCGAGGCTGTCTGGCGTCATCGTGAAGTTCCCGTCGAAGCTGCGCGATCACTCGAGTGAGGGCGTTGTCTGTCACGGCGGTCCCGGACCACACCTTTTCGATAAGCTCGTCCTTCGAGACGACTCTTTCCCGGTTCTCGATCAGATACATCAGAACTTTGAACGACTTGGGCTCGATTTCCAGGCGCACCCCCGCTCGTAAGGCCTGAAAGTCGGCCGGGTTGATCACAATCTCATCGAATTGGTAAACGCCGGTATCCGCCTTCATCACAAAAACATCATCACACGTGACAGGAAGATCATTATTGGATCACGACCATAATATGGCGTTGCTGCGACTCTCGATTCATGAGAATCGAGCTTACCTTTGCTTTCCTTGTTCTGGCGCCTCCGCAGGTGTCGACCGTTCCTTTCGAGGTCGTAAACGGCTATACCGTCGTGGAGAATGTATCCATTAACGGCCGCGGCCCGTACCGGTTCGTTCTCGATACCGGAGCGCAATCCACAACGATAGACACCAAAACCGCGCGCGAGTTGGCATTGGTGCCGACGTACCGAGTGACTCTATCCACGAAGGGCGGCACGGCGACCGTACCCGCAACGCACGTGGCCACCCTCTCGGTCGGAAATGCATCCGCTGCCGACATCGAAGTCCTGTGGTACGACTTCGCAGGCAGCATGGCAACCAACCGCCCCATCGCAGGAAAACTCGGCCACGAGTTTTTATCACACTTCGAATACATACTGGACTACAAGAGCAAACGGTTGTTTCTGTCACAGTCCGGAAGTTTAGACTCCACGATTCAAGGCAGGCGAATCTCCTTCCAGGTGGTGGACGGCCGCATTGTGCTTCCCGTGCGGATTTGCGAGCAGATGCCGGAACGTCCGGCCGTACTCGATTCCGGGGCGCCCGTTATGGTCCTGCCACATGAGATGGCCTCTTGCCAAAAGCATGCCGGCAACCTTGCCGCAACTCTGGAAACGCCGTTTGGAGCCCGCAACGCGGCGGTCACAACCCTGCGAAGAGTTCGGATCGGCGATGTCCAGCTGGATCAGATTCCGGTAGCGATCGAAAGTGATGAGCAAGAGGGGTCGGATATGCTGCTTCCGGCTCGCTTCTTCAAGCGGATCTACGTCAATTACCAGAATCGATCAATAGTTCTTGTGCCGCGTTAACGCGCGCTCTCATCGCCTGGCGCGGTTTGAGTCGTGGCGTTTTTTGATCAGATCAAGGCATTTGCCGGGAGAGGTTCCCGTGACTTTGCGGAAGTCCTGGTAGAATCGGCCTGCGTCGTTGAATCCCACGTCGTATCCCGCGTCCAGGATCTTTTCTCCTTCGTAAAGCCGCTGAACGGCTGCGTTGACTCGAAGGTGATGTCGATAGCTGACCGGGGTGAGTCCGAAGTCCCGCCTGAATTGCCTGGTGAGATGTGCGTGTGATACTCCAAGCTCGCGCGCGACGTCCGAAATGGAAATTCCATCCTGATAGGTTTCGGCGAGACGCATCCTTGCTCTTTTTGAAAGTGGTGATGCGTGCAGCCCTACCTCGAGTGAGATGTAAGGACGCGGTTTCTCGACAAGCGTGATGAGCTCTTCCGGAGTTTCAGCCAGCGGCATCGTTCCCATCTCAAAAATCAGCGAGGCCGTCAGCCAGTCTGCCGGCGGTTGGCCAGGTGTGGAAAAACCCACGAACTCCGTGGTCTTGAAGTTTGCCGCGCCGAGCTGGACGATATCGAATGCCGCCAGGAAAAGGCCGAATGTGCGCGAACCGTCGTCGCGTCGATGCATCTCCAGCATCCAGTGCGCTCCCATGACCAAAGGTCCCGAAACCTCCGGAGGATCGCTGTAACGTTCTCTAATCCAGGTTATCGTTGCCGTCACGACAACCGTTATACCACTGTAGCGGCGGTCTATGACCGCCGACGTCATAGAAGGTGTGAATGCACTCGTTGCGGTTTTAGCCGCGGAGCGGCGTAAGAATGTAGCCCCGGGCGCAAGCCCGGGGTAAACAGCAACCCTGGATCCAGCCCCAGAGGGGCGAAAGATTCGAATGGATTCGAGGAATCTTGCGCCCCTACGGGGCTGGGACTTCGACACTAATCCATCCACGGGCTTGCGCCCGTGGCTACATTCTTACGCCGCTCCGCGGCTGAATACGGAACTACGGCCAATCGGGATACATCACATCGAGGAGAGGATTGGTGGTGAGGTATTCGTAAAACGTGTCGTCGAGCTTCTTCGAAACGAAGTCGGCCCCATACTTCTCTTTGAAGAAGGCCTGGGAAGCCTCGGCCAGCCGGGGGCTGCGACCGTCGACGTCCGTGAAACCGTACTCCTCGGCCAGTTCCCAGGAGCCATAGACGCGGCCGGATTTTTTGAAAACGTTCGGATCGCTGGCAAGGCGTGCGATCGCGCGTCCAACAAAGCACGGTGACTCGGATCCGGGAAACATGGGGTGTTTTTGCGCCGCGACCGTTTGCCAGTTCTCCTCTGTCACTCCATAACGATCGAGCATGGCTTCGGAGCGGATGAAACCGGGCGTCACCGCAACGGCCGCGATTTTGCGATGGCGTAACTCCGTCGCCATCGCAAAGGCGAGACGGATGACCGACATCTTTACAAGGTCATAGAACAGGTGGCCGCGATAGCTGTAGACCGCGCCATCCGTGATTTCCACGATCAAGCCGGAGCCCGTTTCCAGCATCAGCGGGACACCATACCGGCTCGTGATGATGTGCGTATGAACCGCGCGCTCGAGCATCTGGAAACCGTTTTCCAGCGATAACTTCCAGAACGGCGTTCCGAGATCGGTGAACTCGTCGCCGCCCCAGATGTCGTTCACGAGAATATCCAGGCGCTTTTGCTCCGCCGCGACTCGCTCAAAGAGTTTTTCCACCTGCGCCGGAACGCTATGATCCACCTGCACGGAAATCCCGACACCGCCGTGCGCCGTCACCATCTCCGCGGTCTCTTCGATAGTCTCCGGCCGGTTCGGACCGCTTGCCAGGTTTCCTCGAACGCTCCGGCCGGTGCAATAAACCGTAGCGCCGGCTTCACCGAGCATGCGTGCGATGCCCCGTCCCGTCCCTCTCGTCGCCCCTGCGACCACTGCAATCTTGCCTTTCAAAGGCTGCATGGAAACCTCCTGAGAAATGGGGTGAACGCGGGCTAAAGCCCGCGACTGGAGATTGGCCATTTTTTCGGATTTGTGAGCAATGGTGTCCGCATGACGTCTCCAATTTTGGCACTTCGTTGTGCGAGCGTTCATACACACGAAACGTGACACTGAATTCCCCTCCTAGATTAGGAGGGGTGGCTGCGCCATCAATAAATGCCGCGAAGCCTCCTTAGCCGGCGCAGACGGGGTGGTCGATCAATGTTGCGAAGCCACCTTATAGATGCTGGCGAAGC
>WNFT01001359.1_pt1 | contig 20679 bp, 18 predicted proteins | sample 5400191 | NCBI WGS metagenome assembly WNFT01 (sample SAMN13153359, study PRJNA577476) | soil metagenome | isolation source: 80 cm saprolite under Madrone tree | place: USA:California | collected 2016-06-14 | reverse complement strand
TTTCTACGACACGCCCGGCAGCGGCCCGCACCGCTTCGGCGTCGACAACAAGCGCGGCCTCGCGTTCCTGCCGAACGACGCGCCCGGTTGGAACAAGCGGGTGATCTGGACTCTCGATATCCGCGATCCGCTCAAGCCCGAGGTCGTCAGCATCTGGGGGCTGCCATGGCAGAAGAGCGAGGGTAACGGCGATGGCAACGATCCGATGCCGGCCGAAAGCGCCATCACGCTGCATGGCCCGCCGATGATTCGTGGAAACCGCATGTATTGCGCATGGTGGGGCGGCGGCATCTCGATCATCGACTGCACCGACCTGCGCAACATGGAGCTCATCGGGCATACGCAATGGTCGCCGCCGTTTGCGGGCTCCACCCACACCTGCTGGCCGATCGGTGACAAGCCCTATCTTGTGGTCACTGACGAGGCGCGCGCGAGGCAGAAATACTGGGACAGCCAGTTCATGTGGATCGTCGATGCGCGCCACGAGACCAACCCGGTCCCGGTGTCGACTTTCTTTCCGGACCGGGAAAAATACTTTCATCGGCCCGGTCGCTTCGGGGCCCACAACATCCTCGAAAACATCACCACGGAAGGGCCGTGGGCCAACGTCGTGTTCCTCACCTATTTCAACGCCGGCCTGCGCGCCGTCGATGTCAGCGACGTGCTGCGGCCGAAAGAGATCGGTTGCTATGTGCCGGAACTCCCCGACGGCCAGGACGCCATCCAGTCGAACGACATCGGCGCCGACGAGCACGGGAGGATCTACCTGATCGATCGCGCCGGGGCGGGCATGCACGTTCTCGAATACACCGGGTGACCGGCGGAGCGCGGGCGTTTCGTCCAATTACGCTCGCGGTCCTTCAAGCCGCCGTAGCCGCTTTGAGCGCCAGGGGCGAGACACCATTCGCTTGGCCGTTTGGCGGATACTAGCAGTCCGTGCCTTGACGGTATTGGACGCTTGTCCTAATCTCCTCGGACGGTCGTCCTACCCCTCTGCACAGGCCGCCGCACGCAGCGACGGTCTCTTCAGAGGGGGGGCTATCCGGCTTTTGTTGTGGGGCGGAAACCCCAAGCAGCGTGCGGGGCGCCGATATCCGAGAAAGCGATTTCCATGGGCGACAAGACGACTCGCGGCCACATCGTTGAAGCTGCCGATCAGTTGTTCTACCAGCACGGTTACGAGCATACCTCGTTCTCCGACATTGCTGATGTCGTGCAGATTTCGCGTGGCAATTTCTATTATCACTTCAAGTCCAAGGACGAAATTCTGGACGCAGTGATTAGCCTGCGTCTGGCAAACACCCGACGGATGTTGGAGCAGTGGGAGAACGACGGCGAACATCCCGCCGATCATATCAGGAGCTTCATTCAAATGCTGATCGCGAACCGGACGAAAATAATGCTCTACGGGTGCCCGCTTGGCACGCTTTGTACTGAGCTTGCGAAGCTGACACATGCCTCGCAAGCCGAGGCAAACAAGCTGTTTATGCTGTTTCGGACTTGGTTGCGCCGGCAGTTCACGTTGCTCGGCTGTGAGGCGGACGCCGACGCGCTGGCGATGCACCTTCTCGCCCGCAGCCAGGGCGTCGCCACGCTGGCAAATGCCTTTCACGACGAGAAATTCATCAAGCGGGAAGTAGAGCACATGTACGACTGGCTGAGTTCGTGCATGAAAAGCGCCACGCGCCATGCGCATTAGGAGAACAAATCAGATGTTTATCGTGCTACTTAAATTTTCCAGCAGCAAAGGTAAAGCCAGCAAATTTATGGAGGGCCACAAAGAATGGATAAAGCGCGGTTTCGATGACGGCGTTTTTTTGCTCGTCGGCAGTCTTCAGCCTAGTTCGGGCGGCGGGATTGTGGCGCACAATACGTCACTGTCAGATCTTCAAAGCCGAGTAAAAGATGATCCGTTTGTCGTAGAAAATGTTGTTAGCGCGGAGATTCTTGAAGTCGCGCCATCGAGAACCGATGAGCGGCTAGCGTTTCTGCTCAACTGAATACCCCATCTGGTCGATGCATGGACATTAGACACGTGATCGCAACGATCTTGGGTCCAGACGGTAAATCAAGATGCCGCTGGTGTGCTGCCGCATCGGAGTTTCTCGTCTATCATGATACTGAATGGGGGTTCCCGGTTAATGATGACCATCGTTTGTTCGAGAAACTGAGTCTGGAGGGTTTTCAATCCGGACTGAGCTGGCGCACCATTCTTGCTAAGCGTGAGAATTTCCGAGCGGCGTTTCATGATTTCGATTTCGAGAGGATAGCACGCTTCACCCAGCGCGATCTCGATCGTCTGCTCAAGGATGATGGCATTGTGCGCCATCGCGGAAAGACCGAAGCAGTCGTCAATAATGCACGACGGGCTCGGGAGCTCGTCAAACAGGAAGGCTCGCTGGCAGCCTTCATCTGGCGTTACGAACCTGACGTGGAGCAGCTTGCAAGACCGCAGACTGCATCGACCTCCGCCGAAGCGACTGCCCTATCGAAGACCCTAAAGAAGCAAGGCTGGAAATTCATCGGACCGACCACTGTGTATGCCTTCATGCAAGCAATGGGGCTGATCAACGATCATGTTGAGGACTGTGTGATCAGAGCAAAAGTCGAACAAGCGCGCAGGAATTTCAGGCGACCGGGGCGCTGATGCTCGATTGGCCTATCCAGGTGGGCGCCACGCAAAAGACGCGCCTTTGCCCACACTACAATTGCGCAATATGATTCGAACTTCGAAATCGCTCCACTAGGCACAGTCACATGGATCTCGGGCTTTCAGGTCGCGTCGCGATCGTCACCGGCGCCAGCCGCGGCATCGGCAATGCCTGCGCCGCGGAACTTGCCGCCGAGGGCGCGCACGTGGTCGTGGTCAGCCGGGATGCGCTGGACAACGCGGCCGCCTGCATTACCCTCATCGCGCATGCCAAGGGTCGCGTCATCGGGACGCCGGCTGACCTCAACGATCCTGCTGCGGTGCAGGCTGTGTTTGACCGCACCATGATGGAGTTCGGCCGCCTCGATATTCTGGTCAATTGCGCGGCAGTGATCGGGCGCGGCGATTTCTTTTCGTTCGATGATGTGAAGTGGGCGAAGCTGTTCGACGACAAGCTCAACGGCGCGGCACACTGCATCCGCCTTGCGGCGCCGCTGATGCGTCAGCGCCGATGGGGGCGCATCATCAACGTGCTGGGGGGCGCAGCGCGCCAGCCGCAGCCGGCGGCGGTGTCGGTCGGGCTCAACAACGCGGCCATTCTCAACCTGATCAAGGCGCTTGCGGGCGATCTCGCCCGCGACAACGTGCTCATCAACGCTGTGATCCCCAGCGTGATCGGGTCGGAGCGCCTCGATGAGACGATCCGCGCCGAGGCCGCGCGCTCCGGCAAGTCCGAAGCCGAGATGCGGGCGCAGCGCGTCTCCCGCATTCCGCTCGGCCGCATGGGCGAAGGCCGGGAGGTCGCGGCCGTGGTGGCGTTTCTGGCCTCGGAACGGGCGAGCTTCGTGACGGGGTGCGCCTGGAACGTGGACGGCGGCGCGGCGGCGGTGATTTGAGGCATGTAGCCCGGATTGAGCGCAGCGAAATCCGGGACGGCCTAACCCGGATTACGCTGCGCTCCATCCGGGCTACAAGGTTTCGTCAGCTCACGCCCACAGGCGTTCGCCCTTCAAGTCCTTATAGAGGTCGGCAACATATTCGCCGTAGCCGTTGAACAGCAGCGTCGGGCGCCGCTCGCTGGTCCCGATCACCTGCTCGGTCGCCTGGCTCCAGCGCGGATGGGAGACCTGCGGATTGACGTTCGCCCAGAAGCCGTATTCGGACGCCTGCAGGGCTTCCCAGAAAGTCTTCGGCCGCTGGTCCGTAAACGTCACCCGTGTGATCGACTTGATCGATTTGAAGCCGTATTTCCACGGCAGCGCCAGCCGCAGGGGCGCGCCTTGAGACTTCGACACCGGCTTGCCATAGGCGCCCGTGACCACGAAGGCGAGGTCGTTCATCGCCTCGGCCATGGTCACGCCTTCGATATAAGGCCACGGATACCAGCTGGCGCGCTGCCCGGGCGCCATCTCCTTATCGAGGAAGGTTTCCATCCGCACGTACTTGGCGGACGAAGTGGGCTTGGCGAGTTCGACGAGCTTTGCAAGCGGGAAGCCGGTCCACGGGATCGCCATGCCCCAGGCCTCGACGCAGCGGTGGCGGTAGAGCCGTTCTTCCAGCGGCATCTTGCGGATGAGATCGTCGATCCCGACGTCCTGCGGTTTTTCCACCATGCCGTCGATCTTGACGGTCCACGGCCGCAACCGCAGCGCCTGCGCGGCGCGCATAATCGATTTCGAGGAGCCGAACTCGTAGAAATTGTTGTAAGTGGTGTTGATCGCCTCGTCCGTGACGGCGCGATCGAGGGTGAATTTCTCGTTGCGCTTCGCCGGATAGAGGTCCTTCGTGGGGTCCGGCAAATCAGTTACTCGCTGGGCCATGGCAGCGGCGGGCGAAAGCGCCGCCGCAGTTGCGCCAGCCGCCAGCAGGAACGCCCGTCGATCAAAGAACAGATGCTCTGGGGTCGCCAAATGCTCGGGCAGTTCCCAGCCCCGGCGGCGCATGATGTGCATGGGATGCTCCCTCGAAATGTTGCTCGTTTGGCTCCCGGATAGGCGTCCGTACCATCACCGGCAAGACCCTCACCAGCAAGTCACACTTGCGAGAAGCCGGCCCGCGATGGCCGCGCCATTTCGGCGCATTCTGCCTCATGCCCAAGCCCTCATGCCCGAGCCACAATTCAGATCGTAGGCCGGCAGATCGCCCCTGTATATGCGGAGTCATTCCGGGGCGCCACCGAAGGTGGCGAGCCCGGAATCCATATCCCTCGGCCGGTGGTTATGGATTCCGGGCTCGCCGCTTCGCGGCGCCCCGGAATGACCAAGCCGCTCAGATGATCGACTTCAGGTAATTGCATGTGGCAAGGCCTGGCACGGAAAACCGAATGGTATTGATTTCATTGGGAATTCCAAAATTAGTTCGTTTTGACTAAATCCCCCGCCACGCTCCGTTAACAAAATGACTTGACTTTAATACGTTCGTACGTATTGTACCCACATGACAAAGCCATCGCTACGCAACCAAATCCTCGACGGTGGCCTTAAGGTGATGTTTCGGCAGGGATATATCGGGTCAGGCGTGCGCCACATCGTGGCTGAGGCGCAGGCCCCCCAGGGTTCCTTCACCAATCATTTTCGGTCGAAAGAAATCTTCGCGCGCGAGGTCCTTGACCGCTACTTCGAGCGCACCTTGGGCTTGGTTTCCGAGGCGCTTGACGACAAGAGCCTGTCGGCGCGCGAGCGGCTGCGACGCTACCTCGACGTCATAACCGCGCGCCTTGCCGCCGACGGCTTCACCCGTGGCTGTCTGATCGGCGATTTCAGCCTCGAGGCCATTCCCCATAGCGACATGCTGCGCTCGCGCCTGGTCGAAATCTTCGCGCAATGGCGGGCCCCTTTCGCGGCTTGCATCGCCGAGGCGCAAGCCGCCGGCGACATCGCCACGACCTTCACGGCGGACGATCTCGCGGAATTCCTCCTCGCCTCCTGGGAGGGCGCAATCCTGCGCATGAAAGTCGAGCGCAGTGCGGCGCCTCTCGAGCGCTTCAAGACGATCGCATTCAACACCGTTTTCAAGGAGCCCTGACGATGAATTCCGATATCTCTCTGCCGCAGCTTTCCGTGCTTGGTTCGAAGATGGCTTATCGGCAGATGGGCGGTCCGGTCGCGCCGCCGGCGCTCTTCCTGCACGGCAACCCGACCTCATCCTACATCTGGCGCAACATCATCCCTCATGTGGCGCCGGTGGCGCACTGCATTGCGCCGGACCTCATCGGCTTCGGTCAATCCGGCAAGCCCGAGATCGCGTACCGCTTCGAGGATCACGTGCGCTATCTCGACGCCTTCATCGCCGCGGCGAATATCGAGCAGGCTTATCTTGTCGCGCAGGATTGGGGGACAGCCCTCGCCTTCCATCTGGCCGCGCGCCGCCCCGAATTTGTGCGCGGGCTCGCCTTCATGGAATTCATCCGGCCGATGCCGACCTGGGAGGACTTCCATCAAGTGCCAGCCGCGCGCGAGATCTTCCGCAAGTTCCGCACGCCCGGCGAAGGCGAGCGGATGATTCTCGACGGTAACGCCTTCGTCGAACGTGTGCTGCCCGGCGCGATCAAGCGCAAACTGAGCGAGGAAGAGTTTGCGGTGTACCGCACCCCGTTCCCGACACCGCAATCGCGCCGCCCGACGTGGCGGCTGCCGAACGAGCTGCCGATCGCGGGCGAACCTGCCGATGTGTACGCAACGCTTGAAGCCGCGCATGCGGCGCTCGCGGCCTCGCGCTATCCCAAGCTCCTCTTCGCCGGAGACCCTGGCGCCCTTGTATCGCCGGCGTTTGCCGAGCGTTTCGCCGCAACCCTGCACAATTGCAAGCTCGTCCACCTCGGCGCTGGCTTGCACTATCTCCAGGAGGATCATCCGGAGACCATCGGCCGCGCCGTCGCCGCCTGGATCGGAGCGATCGAGGGGGCGAACCGGGACAACAACGCAGTCCCGGCCGAGGTGTGATGAAAGGCGGACGGCGGTCCAATAATCAAACATTTTTAGCGCCCCGAGATCGGGGCGCTAAAAATGTCCGGTTGTCGAGATTGAGCAGCCGCCCGACACCTCGGGGTGAAACGTCGCGAATGACCCTTAGCGGAAATTACACAGGCTGTGTGTCCCGACTAAACGAGCGCGCCTGTTGGTTGGAATTGCTGACGTAAAGACGGGGTGAGTGCCGCCACCTTATTATTCGGGTAATCCAGCGAGGCGCAGGCCTTCTGCGAGGTTTGTCCAAATGCTCTGCGGCATGAAGGTCAGGCGCGCGCGCAGCTTGGAGAGCGTGAGCTGCGGTTCGATTTCGAGCATTTTCTGCATTGTCTCGGCGGCCTGGTCCAATTCCCCGATCTTGGCGAGGCTTGCCGCCAGCAAGCGTAGTGCCATCGCAAAACGCGGATTCTGGGCCAAGGCTCTTTTCGCACACAACACAGCCCCTTCGTAATCTGCGTCTACGAGATGAGCCAAAGCCGCTGCCGTAGCCATGAACCATGCTCTTGGATCGCGCGGGCTCAGTCTTTCGGCGCGTTGCAAGAGCTGCAGTGCTTTACCGGGATTTGCTAGAGGCGCTTCTATAAAGGCCGCTATGGTCAGAGCGATGGCCGAATTCGGATTGAGGTGAAGCGATCGGTAGGCAATATCTTTTGCGCGGTACGGATCCGGTCCCAATTCGCGAATGGCGTAGGCCGCCATCCACAGGACATTGGAGTCGTCCTTTGCAAGTTCGACCGCGCGTTCTGCAAAGCGCAAAGCCTTCGCGGTTTCAGCCGCCGGATCGGTTGTCCATCCCTGAACGTGGCGTTCAGCGTAGCAAAAGGCCGCCAATCCAAGTGCCGGGGCGTAGGCGGCATCGAACGCAAGCGCCTGCTCCAGGCAGTACAGTGCCGCCGCCAGGCTTTCCGCGGTGAACTCATATTCGAGTTGCTGGGCTCGCAAGAGCAGGTCATAGGCGTCGAGATTGGCCGCTGTTTTATGCTTCAGCCGCTCGATCTCGGCGAGCTGCAGCTTGGGCTCGATAGCGGCGACCACGCTTTCGGTAATGCGATCCTGGAGGTCGAACACGTCGCTCATGTCGCCGTCGAAGCGATCGGCCCAAATATGCGCGCCGGTGGTCGCGTCAATCAGTTGCGCGATGATGCGCAACCGATTGCCTGCGCGGCGGACGCTGCCCTCCAGCACGCAACGCACACCGAGCTCGCGCCCGATCTGACGAATGTCGAGAGCCGTGCCCTTGTAGGTGAATGACGAGTTCCGAGCGATGACGAACAGCCAGTTGCAACGGGAAAGGGCAGTGATGATCTCATCCGCCATGCCGTCGGCGAAATAGTCCTGCTCGGGATCACCACTCATATTGGTGAACGGAAGCACGGCAATCGAGGGTTTGTCCGGAAGGACGCAAGCGGTGCCATCCGAAGCCGGCACAATCGCTACGTCTGGCTCTTTCTCCTCCCGAACCGCGCCCACGAATCGGACGCCCTTGCGCGGTAAGGTCTTGATCAAATTCTGCTGTTCGCCGGTGTCGCCGATGGCGGACCGGGCCGCATTGATGCGGGTGCTAAGTGCCGATTCGGAAACAGTGCGCCCCGCCCAGATTGCCGCAAACAAATCGTCTCGGCTGACGACCCGTTCGCGATTCCGGATCAGAAATTCCAGAAGGTCGAAGACTTGAGGCTCGATGGGCACAAGTTCGTTGTCGCGACGCAGTTCGCGACGATCTGCGTCAAGGATGCAGTTTCCAAAAACGTAGCGTAATTCGCTCCCCACCACCGCTCCTCGTTCAGACGTGATAGCCTACCATAGCCTGCCGGCGCATAACAGGATGGTTTTGTTGCACTTTTTTGGCGTATCGCAACGCGGCGATCATCAGGCGGGCGTGCCTCGCGAATGCCATGCGCAAGCAAATGTCGCCATACTCCAAGTACCGACCAGGCGGACCGGCAGAACGAAATTCAATGCAATCTTAAAGGCAACTTAAGGCGATCTGAAAGCGGCCCGACCGGTTTCCTGCCACTCTCGGCTCCGGTCGATCGTGAATTCGTCGATCGCTTCCACAAACTTGAGGAGAATGCAATGTGCACCCTGAAACGTTTGCTTACTGCGCTCGTCATCGGAATTGTTGGCACGCTCACTTTTTCGGCTTACGTATTGGCCCAGCCTTGGCCGCAGCGCACGGTTCGGGTGATCGTTCCGCTTCCACCCGGTACGGCCGTTGACGTATCGGCTCGGCTGTTCGCCGAGCACCTTTCCGCGCGTTGGAAGCAGGGTGTAATCGTCGAGAACATCGCTGGAGCGGACGGCATCCTGGCTGCCAAGGAGTTCGTTGGCAGGCACGATGATCATACGCTGCTGTACTCCTTCGCGGGCCTGATCACGATAAATCCGGTGTTGTACGAAAGGCTGCCTTACGATCCGGATCGTGACCTCGTGCCGATCGCGACCACGTCCGACAACTTCTTGGTCGTTGCGGCCTCGGCAAAACTACCAGTCGGCTCGCTCGGTGAACTGGTGAAGCTTGCTCGCTCACCGTCCGCGAAGCTCAATTGGGCGGCAACTGCGGGCCTTCCCTATTTCGCGGTCGCCGGTTTCCTGAAGAACGCCGGCGTCCAGATGGTCTTCGTGCCGTATCGCGACTTCAATCCGGCTCTTTCCGACCTTGGCGAGGGGCGCATAGAAGTGGCATCGACGGCTCTCACTCAACTGCTGCCGCATAGTCAGGCAGGCCGGGTAACATTACTGGCAGTCCTCAATCGGACGCGCACTCCGCTGGCGCCGAAAGTTCCGACGGCAGCCGAAGCCGGTTACCCTGATCTCACGTTCGACGGCGTAACCGGGTTCTTCGGCTGGCGGGACATGCCGTCGGGGCTTCGCGATCGTATCGCAGCCGATGTTCGCGCAATGGTCGCAAATCCGGAGCTTAGCGATCGCCTGCCGCCGATCGGCATCGTTGCGCGCGGCAGCACCCCCGCCGAATTTGTCGCGGCGATCGAGGAGCAGCGCGCAAAGGTCGCGGCCATCGCCGCCGCCATCGGCACGAAGGCAGTGCAATAGCCCCAATTGCCAATCCCCCTGGAGGACACCATGGCATTAGCCGCACATGTGACCGATTCCAAGCACAACACGCAACGAGCGCGTCAGGCCTATTACGACAAAATCTCCGATCATGACATGGCCCCCGCATGGGAAAAGCTGCGAGAGTTGATCGGGAGCGAACCGAGGACCGCGTGTGCTCCGGCGATCTGGCGGTTCCGCGACGTCAGGCCGATGGTGATGGAAGCGGCCGAACTCATCTCCGCCCAGGAAGCCGAGCGTCGGGTTCTGGTGCTGGAAAACCCGGGGCTACGCGGAAAATCGCGCATCACCCAGACGTTGTTTGCCGGTTTGCAGCTCATCATGCCGGGCGAGATTGCCGCCGGCCATCGCCATACTGCGTCGGCGATCCGCTTCATCGTCGACGGCGCAGGCGCCTATACTTCGGTCGAGGGCGAGCGCACCTACATGTCGCCGGGTGATTTCGTGCTGACGCCGAACTGGACGGCGCACGACCATGGCAATACGTCGGACAAGCCGATGATCTGGCTCGATGTGCTCGACTTGCCGATCATCAACTTCTTCGAGACGATGTTTGCCGAGCATCTTGGCGATGTGGTCCAACCGGTCCGCCGCCGGGATGGCGATTCGATGGCCTTTTATGGCTCAGGCGTATTGCCCGACCAGCCGCCGGGAACACTCAAGCGCAGCCCGGTTATCAATTACACTTATGCGCGGATTCGGCCGATCCTGGAGCGGCTGCGCGATGCCGGCGACGTCGACAGGCGCCATGGCGTGCGGGCGCGCTACGCCAATCCCCTCACCGGCGGATGGGTGATGCCCACCATGGGCGCACAGTTGGCACTGCTGCCGGCAGACTTCAAGGGAGAAGGCTATCGTGCCACCGACGGCACCATCTTCGTGTGCGTGGAAGGCGAGGGATCAACCAGCATTGACGACAAGGAATTGGCCTGGAGCCCGGGCGACGTGTTCGTCGCTCCGCCATGGCAGCGCTATGAGCACATGACGGCGAAAGAGTCGGTTCTGTTCTCGATCTCCGACCGGCCCGCCCAAGAGGCGCTCGGGATCTGGCGGGAAATCAACTAGCTTCGGTTCAGCACACATGGCCGGTTGTGGCCCATAGCTGAAGGCCGATGGCCGGCCATCGAGTCTGCTTTCTGAGGTGGACCTGCCGCGAATTGGTCATGCAACTGAACGAAGCGTCGATGTGCCGATCTTGTTTTCAAAGGATCGGACGTGAAAGAGGCGTGGGGTCCGTCAAAACGCCAAGTCCGCGATTTCCGCCTGCCGCCGCTACTTTGCCCGGCCCCCGGGCTTTTGCTCATCTCGTGAGCCGGCGCGTTGTCTTTTCGATGGTTCCTTGACCGCCTTCGGGCGCGGCTGTTGTTCGTGGATATCCAGGTCGAGTTCGTATTGAAGCGCCCGAAAGGCAGCCTCCAGGCGATCGAGCCGGGATGCATGATCAAGCCTGAACAGGCGATCGACCTGTTCGCGGTGCCAGCCGAGTCGACGCGAAAGCTCAGCTCGCGTCGTGTCGCTCTCGCGTAGCACCATGTAAAGCTGCGCTTTGAGCGATACCATGGCTGGCAATTTCACAAGCACGCTGTTTCGGCTCGGCGTATTTTCCGCGGCCGGGACAGGCGGCGGAATTCGCTCGCCGTAGCTCATGCGCGCAGCGATTGCTTCTTCGATCGCACCCAGGGCCGCGCGCTGCGCTTCTTCCTTGCTCTCGCCGAACGTCGCCACTTCCGGAAATGCCGGGCAGGTCACGAGAAACGAGTCGTTGTCATCAGGCTTGAGCTTGATGAGATAAGCAAGCATTATTTGAGGTCCAAATCCTTGAGAATCTTATTGACCAATCCGGTGCCAAGCTCCTTGTGGCTGCCGTGCATCGGCATTTGAGACTTTCTGTTGCGCGGATCACCGTCAGGTGGCCGCTCCCGCCACGGTGGTTCTCAAATCGACAACCTTTGGCTGCGAGCAGCTTTTTGAGTTCCGATGCCTTCATTAAGGTGGGCTATTCCACACAAATGTGGAAGTCAACATAAGTGTAGAATGTCTCTGGTCGACACTTGCTCCATTTCGGCCGTACCTCAATTAGGTCTGACCTCGCTTGTCCGTGCGAAGAGCCAATAAAATGCTGTTGACATACTCTGCCATACAGAGTACTTTACATAAAATAATCTCTCATTGTGGTATTCGCAATGGTGCTTTCACCCCAAGACGCTGCCGGGGCTCTACGCGATATCGAAGCAGCGCAGGCGCGCAGTTGCATGGTTACGCGCGCAGTTCTCCCCAACTGTTGTTGTGGGGAGTTCTCTGGGTCATCGGCTACGGCTTGCAGGACCTCTTTCCCGCCCATGCCGGCGCGATCTGGGGCGCGATTGTGCCGATCGGACTGATCGCCGGATTTGCGGCGCTCCGCGGCGCGGGCCACGGGGTTGGTTGGCGCTATGGCGCAGTGGCCATGACGCTGGTTGCATTTTTTGCCGCTGCTTTTTTCGTCTTATGGCCGGTCAGTCCACGGCAGTCCGCCGCCCTCATTCCGCTTGTCATTGCCACCGGCTACGTCATCATCGGCATTTGGCGAGGGCCGCGATTTGTCATCACCGGCGTAGCCGTCGCCGCGCTGACGCTGGCGGGTTTCATTCTCCTGAAGCAACACTTCTCTCTCTGGATGGCTGGCATAGGCGGCGCCTCCCTGATCCTCGCGGGCATCTGGCTCAAGCGGGTTTGAGATGGCCGAAGCGGACGAGATCATCCATCAGCAGACAAGATTGAAGATCATGGCAACGCTGCGCGCGATACCGGCAGGGGAGTGGATGGAATTCACCCGGCTGAAGGCGATCCTGCGCGCGACCGACGGCAATCTCGGCAGCCATATCTCCACGCTGGAAAGCGCCGGCTACATCACGGTGAACAAGGATTTCGTCGGCAAAAAGCCGCGGACACGGGTGGCGTTGACGCGAAGCGGACGCAAAGCCTTCGCGCAACATGTCGAATTTCTGCGCACGATTCTTGAGGCGGCTACGCCTGCACAACGGCAATGAGGAGGTAACGTCATGATCGGTGGCGGGATGGGTGCGATGCACTTTGCATCGGCAATTGCCGCCCTCGTGCTCGGCGCCATGGTGCTCTGGGCGTCAAAGGGAACTGTATTTCATCGCACCATCGGGGCTGGTTTCGTCGCCGCCATGGTGATCCTCAACGTCTCCTCACTCGCGATCTACCGCCTGACCGGTCATTTCGAGCCGTTCCATGCGCTGGCTCTATTCAGCCTGGCAACGGTCGTGCGCGGCATGGTGCCGGCACTGCGCCGCCGGCCCGGTTGGCTCATGGCCCACTACTGGAGCATGGCCTGGTCCTATCTCGCCTTGCTGGCCGCAGCCTGCAGCGAAATCGTCGTCCGGCTGTTCGCGCGCGCCGGGATTTTCACCGGCCCATGGCAGCTCATCGGCGCCGGTATCGCGATTGCGATTTTGTTCGTCGTAATAGGGATGATCGTATTGCCGCGCTTGCAACGAACCGCAATGGCTCACATGAGCTAGCAATCACCGGCTTGGGGGCAAAGCTGTCTGCAAATGACCGCGCATGTAAATCTGAACGATCGTGCCAAAGCGAAAGGGGCTCCCATGTACGCGAGTCTGTGCGCCCTGATCGCGACGATCGCGTATGGAACAGCGGTTGGACATTGTCAGGTGCCTCAGGCGGGCACAAACCAGATCACGTTTCAATCCTCCACGTACAGCGACTTTCGCCAGCTTTTGGCGCGGGAGGCCGCAACCGCGACGATTACAGTTCGCGCGAACTTGGGTTTTCCGGAAGAGGCAAAGGATCGGTATCCCGCCGTCGTCATCGTTCACACACTTGGCGGCTATCTTGAGGCCAATGAAGGTCGGGCAGCTGCCGAATTACGCAAATCAGGCTTCGCCACATTGACCTACGACAGCTTTGCCGCGCGCGGAACGACGGGGTTGGCAATAGCACGGTCCGGCCCTGGCATATGGCCTTCTGCCGTTGCGGACGCTTACGGCGCGCTGCGGCTGCTGGCGAGTCATCCCAAGATCGCCGGCAATCGAATTGCCATTCTCGGTTTCTCGTTTGGCGGTGAAGTGGCTCATCTGGCGGCATCTGAGCCGCTTCGATCCGCGCTAAATCTCGGACAAGGCCGATTTGCCGCCCACGTCGCTTTCTATCCCGCCGGGGTCTTCGGCGCGATTGCCGAACGCCGAGCATACACCGGGTCTCCGGTGCTGATGCTACTTGGCGAAAAAGATGACAATCTGCCTGTGGCAAAGGTCGAGAGTTATTTGGCCTACGCTCGAGCTGCTGGGAATCCGACCCCGATCGAAGCCGTGACTTACCGGGGTGCCTACCATGCGTGGACAGTTCCCAGTTTGGCTACCTTGCGCTTTTACCCAGAGTACCCGAGCACAAAAAAATGTCCGCTAATTCTACTCGGACCAAACAGGCCCGTGTTCCTCATCGACGGTCAAGCAAAGCCGTTTGATCCAAGCTCCGTCGGTGCGTGCATCGGTGAAGCTCCCGGATACTCGATGGCATATGATGCAGCGGTTCGAGCACAATCGACTGCTGATGCGATGCGGTTTCTTCAGCGAAATCTCCAACCTTAACGCGCTGGTCAACGCTATTTAGATCAAATTTGAGGCGCGGATTAGTTCATCTAGATTCGCTCTGCCGCGTTCCGCTTTTTCCATGTGCTGACATTTCCGCCCCGCCATTTCTTTGGCCATTCATTGATCGGCAGGGCATATCAATCCCGCCTGAAAACGATCGACGCGAACCAGCCGGTCATCACCGCCATCATGGCGGTCGCCACTCCGTAAGCGAGGCCGTGATCCACGGCAGCGTTGGCAATGAAGCGCTCGACGCCGACCGTCACGAGCTCGAACGCGGAGCTGGTGCGTGCGATCACCGCCCCGTCGGCGAAAAGTTTGACGTCGACATCGTAATTTCCGACCAGCGCTTCGGCGGGCACGAAAATCGAGGCGCGATAAAGCGTGGGCGTCAGGAACGTCACCCCGTTCGTGATCTCGCCATAAAGCTGGCGCTCGTGCTTGATGCGCACGAAGGCCTGCCGGAATTGATCGTTCGGAATAACGTCGGCAATGTCAGGCCCGATCTGCTGCGGCAGCGATATATTGGCAATGCCGACCTGCTCGCGACGCAGCGTCTCGGCGTCGGCGATGTTTTCGCCCGAACGGGTCGCCAGCACCGCGAGGTAGGACGGCACGTCGACGAAAGTTCGCGATCGCGCGTTGATCCAGATGCCGAAGATCCGCTCCTTGCGGCGCGCCACCGCGGTTTCGCGCGGGCCCGTCACGGTCACCACGATATCATAGCCGTTGCGCGGCACCGGCGCCTGATCGTTCTCGACGATCCCGAACAGCGTGAGCTCGACGCCGGTAAAGTTCGAGGTGATCTTGACGATATGGCTCGACAGCGACGAAACGAGGCGTTCCGCACCCGCCGGCAGCGCCGAAAGCGCCAACAGCAGCGATGCCATTGCGCAGGCGGCCGGGATACGCGCGCGGGAGGTCCGCTTCATGGCGACTCTCCGACGGTGCGGATCGTATAGAGGTCGTCCGGGGCCACGATCAGGTCGAATGCGAATCGCAATCCGACCCCAAGGACCAGGATTCCGAGCAGAAGGCGCAGGCGCTCGCTCCGCATCTTCTGGCCGGCGCGGGCGCCGAATTGAGCTCCTGTCACGCCTCCCACCATCAGCACCAGGGCAAGCACCGCGTCGACAAGGTGGTTGGTCGCGGCATGCAGAATCGTTGCGGATGCCATGGTGATCAAAGTCAACACCATCGAGGTGCCGATCACCACATTGGTGGGCACGCGCAGAAAATAGATCAGCATCGGCACCAGCAGAAAGCCGCCGCCAATGCCCATGATGGCGCCGATGAAGCCCATCGTGAACCCGATCGCACCGACCGGGATCGCCGACACGTATATCTTTGATTGCTTGAACCTGATTTTTAGCGGCAAACCATGGATCCAAGTATGGCTCCCCGGGCGGCGCAGTTCCACGGGCTTGCCCTGGCGCGCGCGCAGTATCGCCCGCAGTCCCTCCGCCACCATCATGGCGCCCACCGACACGAGCAGGAGCAAATAGGAGAGCCCGATCACGATGTCGAGTTGCCCGAGCCGGCGCAGCGCCGTGAACAGCAACACCCCCGATATCGTCCCCGTGATCCCGCCCGCGAGCAGCATCAAGGCGAGCGCGACGTCGATCGCCCGGCGGCGCCAATACGCCACGGCGCCTGTGAACGAGGAAGCCGCAATATGGGTCGATACGGTCGCGACTGCGACCGCGGGCGAGATGCCGACAAAAATCAGCAGCGGCGTCATCAGGAATCCGCCGCCGATGCCGAACATGCCGGAAATGAAGCCGACCGCAAGCCCCATTCCCAACAGCAAAAATACATTGACCGGCAGGTCGGCGATCGGGAGATAGATTTCCACAGTCTCAACCAGACGGTGCAACGAATGAGGCACCGGATTTGCGGTGGCGGGCGGCTCGCCACGGGCTCGCGGCGGCTGGCTCAACCTCAATCGGTATCGAGTTGCGGCCCAAACGCAAAGCCTTTTCGGCGGCCGACATTAAGATTTCGGCTGCCTGCGATACCCAAAGGACCTCATCCTGAGGAGGCCGCGCTCTTGCGCGGCCGTCTCGAAGGATGGACCCAGGCACCGACTCGTTCCATCCTTCGAGACGCATCGCTACGCGATGCTCCTCAGGATGAGGCCGGTGTTTGGTGCCCGCCGCAACTACCTTCCGGGGAAACGCGCAGGCGCGGCGAACGCCTTGGATTTTGTTGTCGCAGTCGCAACCACCTCGTCCCAACCGCCGGCCGGCGCCTTGATGGCGGTCGCTTCATCGGGCTGCGGCACAGCCGCAAAAGCTTCTGCGTTCAGTTTGGCGCTTTCCAGTTGCTTCGGGTCAAGCCGCGCGGCGACCTCGTCGCGCTTGCGAGCGGCGTCCTTATCGCCGCCTTTTGCCGCCAGCGCGAACCACGTATAAGATTCGGCGAGGTTGCGCTCGATGCCGGCGCCGCGCGCATACAGGATCGCGAGATTGTATTGGCTATCGATGATGCCATGCGCAGCGGCCCGGCGGAACCACTGCGACGCGGCCGCATAGTCCGGCCTGCCATCGAGGCCTGCGGCATAGAGTACGGCGAGATTATGCATCGCCTTGGCATGCCCCTTGTCGGCAGCCGCCACATAGAGATGACGCGCCTCCGCGGGGTCTTTCTTCACTCCGAGCCCTTTTTCGTACATGCTGCCGAGGCGAAATTGAGCAGGCGCCAGGCCGCCTCGCGCGGCGCGGTCAAGCCATGCCGCCGCCATAGCGAGATCCGGGGTTGTATTGCGGCCCTGGGCGAACCGCAAGGCTATTTCATAGCAGGCACTGGGGTCGCCCGCGGAAGCGGCCGCAAGCAGCGCCTTGCTGCCGATTGTCGGCGGTAAGGGCGTTGCAGTCAGATCCGGCGCGGCCGAGGCGGCGTATCGCGACGCCGGGTCACGATCCGCCATCCCCTGGAGCAGCGCATTCGGCATCGGCGAAGAAGCCGCCCCCACCCTGCCATCCCCCGCAAGCGGGGGAGGGTATACTGATCGATCCTCCCCAGCTTGCGGGGGAGGGGCGGGTGGGAGTGTGGCGGCAGGCGTTTGGGTGGCCGCCGAAGTCGCGATCGCGGCGGGCGCCGCCATCTCGGGCGGAACGGCCCACGCCGGCGCCGGTCCAGACGTGGTCTCGTCCAGGCGGGCGTTTGCGTCCTCGCCGCCGCGCCGGGCGGTATCGTCGATTTGCGTGGCCGACGGAACCTGCTCCTCACCGGCGGGAGTGTGAAAGAAAACGGGGAGGCGGAGCGCGCCGCACATGAGCAAGACCATGCTGACGCCAAGAACGGCGGATTTTGTTCGCGGCCTCAACCTCGCGAATAGCGAGCCGGTGAGGACATTCTGCGCAGCACCCCGACCAGGTTTTTCGAACGGATCCGCCACCTGGTGCTCGCTAACGACGGCTTGGGCGGCCCGGCGCGCCGCCGCAACAAATTTGGCGCGCACCGGCGCTGAGGTTTCGGCAGCCTTCGCCATGCCGTTCACGGCTTGGGACGCCGCGATCCGATCAATCGCATCGGCTACGGCTCGGATCCGACTGGCGCCGGAGTCCAGCGCCAGCGACGCATCAGCCGCAAAGTCCGGAACGGCAGGATGGCGCAGCCTCGCCGTCGTCGTGGATGGATGAGGGGGTAGAATATCGGATGGGGTCATGGCGACCCAATCAAACCCGCCCTGAGGTTTGGGAGCGGGCGCAGGGGCAGCGCAATCGGCGGCCGGTGTCGCCGACGGCGCAAGGGCTGGGGCTTGCGCAACCATTGCAGGCGTTGCCGGCTCCCTACGCTCCCCCGCCTGCGGGGGAGGGGCGCGCTCGCTACGCCATTCCGGCGCGTCGACCGATCGATCGGGATGCGGGGCCAAATGGCGATCCCGAAGCTCATCCTCGATCACGGCGAGGCGATCCACCATCTGTTCGATTGTGCCATAGACGGCCTCGAACGTGTCCTGGGTCCGCCGGTCCACTGAGGTCTGAATTTCCTTCAGCGATGCGACGTCGCGGCGTATGGACGCCGGGGGACTGCTGATGATGTCTGCTGCACTCGTCGCGATCTGCTGATGGATCGCCGCAAGCCCACTTTCGTTCTGCTCGCGCAACTCCCGCAGTTGCGCCAGCAACTCGTCCATCCGGCGATCGGACCCGTCCCGGCGCTCCGATTGAGCGTCGAAATTTGCCAGCTTCTCGACAACGGCGCCGATGCGCTGTTCGAAGCTCTTGAGCACGGCCTCGCCGGCGGCCGAAATCTGAACCGCTTCCAGCCGGTCGGCCAGGGCCTTGATGATGGCATCGACATTGGCCGGAACCGAAGCGCCTTCATCCGCACGATTGCGTCTCACGGCCTCCGCGATTTCGGCCAGCCGCTCCTCCAGCGTATTTATGAAATCGGAATCGGCCGCCGGCCGGCTGTTGCGATCGATCTTGTCACTGAGCGCTTTGATCTCGTTTGACAGCACCGCGACAACATCGCGCGAGGCGACCTGAGACGCGAGGCTCTGAAGCGCGCCGACGGCATGCTCCAGTTCAAGCATTTTCGCCGGCGCCGCTCCCGTGGCTGCAATCGAATCCACCTTTCTCGTCAATAGGTTGATGGCATCGACGAGTTCGCTGAGTTCCTCGGCAGGGGTCAGCGCCTCCAGCCGGTCACGGATACCGGCCAGGGCTTGTTCCATATCCGCGGTCGCCATGGTGGCGGCCTCGGCCCCCCGGTGCTCCCATAGTCGTTCCCCAAGCGCCCGAACGTTTGTCTCGAGGGCCGTAATCACGCTCGTCGACATAGCGTCTCGAAGCGTGGCGTTGATCTCCTCAAGGTCATGACGCCAGACCTTGGCGATCTCCTCGACCGGCGGCGTCTCCTTGAGGACATCGCGAAATTCGTCCAAATGCTTGCGCAGGGCTTCGCCAATGTCATCGTGCCGAGTTGAGCCTTGCAGGGCGTCGATCCGCGCTTCGATTTGGTGAACCCGCCGAGCGAAGATTTCGGGTTCGAGTTGTGTTCGCGGCATTGGGTGCTTGAGTTCATCAATATCTTTGCGGATCGCCGCGAACTCCGCGTCGTCGATGCGGGTCGGCTGGAAACGGGGGTCGAACGATGCGGGCCGCCAATGACCGCCGGCCGCAGCGTCGATGATGAGCGAGTTCAGCCACGCGCCGACGGAAAGCCCGGAACGGCGCGCGGCCTCCTTGGCGGCTTCACGGACCTCGGGACGAACTCCTTTTACGTGCCAAGGCACGTATCTCATGCTCACTCCGCCGTTTGGGCTTTGGACAGGTTGGGATTTTCGACCGCTTGGGCGCCCCGCCATCGCCCGCCGAATTTGCGCAAACAGTCCGCAGCCTTCGATCCGGACTTTCTCCGGATTACGGTAAAGAGCGAGTTAATACAGGCGCGATTTGGGAGCGATATTTCCCGTTAGGGCGCGTCGGGAAATAATTGCATCACTTACATGTCATCGCCCGCGAAAGCGGGCGATCCAGTAACCACCTGATTCGCCGGGGGTTACTGGATGCCCCGCTTTCGCGGGGCATGACAAGACTGTGATTCACTTGATCACGGACAAGTCCTTAGAGCGAAAGAAAAGGATCGTTCAGACGCTTGTCGTTCCGCCGTCTCTGCTTCATGACCTCGCCGGTCGACCAGTATTCGCTCCGCGTCGCCCGCTCGGCCTCGGCCTGGAACTCGTCCGGCCATTGGCCGAGCGAATAGCCGTACCAAGGCATTTCAGGCCGCAACGGCGGCAGTCCCAACTCCTCCCAGATCAACTTGGCATTTTCCATATACTGTCTCGCCGGCAGCGAAATCGGCGGGAATGGCCGCTTGATCATGGCGTTGATCAGCATCGCCGAGTCGGTTGCCTCGTAGTGGTTATCGTCCTGCCCGGTCCGCGGCCCGTGCCCCATGTCCTTGTGATCGAGGATGCGCAGATCCCGATGTGGCCGCATCCGGTAGGACATCGCCCAGAACAGCATGTCGAGATTTTCGGGCTCGATGTCCTCGTTGACCGCGATGATCATCTTGCCGACCGCAGAAGAGAAGGCCGAGGCGCCATAGAGCGCACGCCAGACTTCCGCTTCCAGGGTGTCGGCACGCAGCTGGATCACGATCAGCTTGCGCAGGTTGGTGAGCGGTTCGTGCATGAAAACCCGGGTGACGCCGCTGATATTCAAATGGTGGCGCAGATGGTGCAGGAACGCCGGTTCGTAAGCCACCCGCTTGATCAGGCTGCTTTCGCTGGGCGTGAGCTGGCTGATGATCGAGACCAGCACCGCATCGCGGCGGCGCGTGATCGCCGTCACGTCCATAAAGGCGTTGTACTCCTTGAGGTTCATGTAGCCGTGCGACTCTCCGAAGCTGCCTTCCG
>WNFT01001355.1_pt1 | contig 20701 bp, 17 predicted proteins | sample 5400191 | NCBI WGS metagenome assembly WNFT01 (sample SAMN13153359, study PRJNA577476) | soil metagenome | isolation source: 80 cm saprolite under Madrone tree | place: USA:California | collected 2016-06-14 | reverse complement strand
GGATGGTAGATAAGCTTCTGGCCCCTGGTCAGGTGACCGACGCCGACCTTACGAAACAGTCACAGGAAGTAGCGCAGATTCAGCAGAAAATGACGCAGCAGCACCTGAAGGTCGCGCTTGCGGTTCGTGCAGTGATGACCCCGGAACAGCTACAGAAGGTGCAAAAGGTCGTGCAGTTACATCGGCAGATGCAGGACCTGCATCGGCAGATGCGTGATTTGTTCCACGAAAAGAATCCTCCGGCGACACCCGCTCAACAGTCGTCCGAGGGTTGATCGGTTCGCCGCGCGAGCCCGCGATAGTTTTCGCTCGACGCTGCGCCGATGAGTCCCCGAATCCTCCCCCCGTTTCGGGCTTGCCGGTTGCGGCGTCGGGCGTTCACGCGAATCATCCGAGTCAGTCGACGTTGGCCTTTCCGACGTAACCCTGCATCCCCTTGTTGGGGCCGTCTAATATTTCGACTTCCGCGCCCTTCTCGTCGCTCGAGAGAATTTTGACGGGAGTTTTGTCGTCGACCTTTTTCGAGACGAGATTCTCGCCCATGCCACCGATCATTCCACCGATTGCTCCGCCCTGCTGCTTCACGGACTGGAGCTTATCGAAGGTGTTTTTGTCGGGGTAGACGGAGACTGTGCTGTCGCCTCCGGTCGCGACGAGTTTATGGCCGCATCCGGCCAGCAGAAGCGCCACGGTTATCAGGGCTGCGCCCAGTGCAATATTTGCGGTTTTCACATGAGGTCTCCTATGACACGGAACCCGAAGTTGCTCACGTTTTAATGAGGCGACAGTTTTCCTTGGGCTGTCAATCCTGCCACGGCGGGTTCATCGACTCCATTAGCGCAACCTTCTGCGCATGAAAGAAAAGGACCGGGATTCTACGCGAGGCACGCGTAGAATGACAGAGTAGGGCTTCTGCTCGGGGGGAAGAAAAATCGCCCCGCGTTGAGCCCTCGACACCGGCAGCCTTCGCTCGGGATAGACAAATCGTCTCGAAACGAAAATTCGCAGCTGCGCAGCTTGGTCATCGTGAATGAGACGGCGGTAACACAACATCATATGTGGCTGCTGCCCTCACCCGCGCGCGCAAGGCGCGCTTGCCCTCCCCCTGGACAGGGAGAGGGATCTGGAAATGGAGCCGTGCGATTTTTAAAATGACCCACTGCCTCCGCTCGCGCAAAATTGCGGGCATTTTCGGCGCGTGATACCGTCTAGTCTGCTTTTCTGTCCGGGACATCCACGGAAACTTGTTCAATGCGAATCGGGCTAATTTCGGATACTCACATACCGGAGGCCTGCGAGCACGTGCCCGAGCGTGTGTTCGAGGTCTTCGACGGCGTCGACCTCGTTATGCATGCGGGCGACGTTTACATCAACCGCGTGCTCGACGAACTCGCCACGATCGCGCCGGTGATTGCCGCGATTGGCAACGGCGATGAGGGCCTCGACGGACATAAGCATAGGCTGGAAACTGACGAACGGGTTCGCGTGGCACATTTGGTCGAAATTGAAGGCATAAGGGTTGGACTTGCGCATGCGCTGCCGACTCCGGACGAAACCTCCGACGAGGTGTTTCATCGCGCGATGGAACGCCATTTCGGCGGCCCGGTGGACGTGCTCGTGATGGGCCACAGCCACCTCGAAGGCGTCGTGCGTTTTGGCGAGACGCTGGTGATAAATCCGGGCAGCGCGACGTTGCCGCGCAATCTGGTCGACGTCCCGGGCACGGTCGCGATTCTCGAAATCGAGGGCGGCCGCGTTGCCGCCGAGATAATCAGGCTTGAATAGCCGGTTTGAGCATTTACGAAAATCGAAACTGCGGGAGGGTGCTGCTTGTCCGCTGAAAATGCTGCAGAGGCCGTGACCAAACGTGCGAACGCGGTCACGATGGAGAAGCTGGTCAACCTGTGCAAGCGGCGCGGCCTGGTGTTTCCCACCAGCGACATTTACGGCGGCCTCGGTTCGACCTTCGACTACGGTCCGCTGGGCGTCGAACTGAAGCGCAACGTCAAGGAGGCGTGGTGGCGCGACATGGTGCAGTCGCGCGGCGACGTTATTGGACTCGACAGCGCAATCCTGCAGCATCCGCGCACATGGGAGGCGTCAGGTCATCTGCAGAATTTCACCGACCCGATGGTCGATTGCAAAAGCTGCAAGCAGCGTTTTCGCGCCGACGATTTGACGGGAAACCGATGCCCCGAATGCGGCGGCGAACTGACCGAGGCGCGCCAGTTCAACCTGATGTTCAGGACGTTCATGGGGCCGGTTGAAGATACCGCGAGCACCATCTACCTGCGTCCCGAGACCGCGCAGGGAATCTTCGCCAACTTCGCCAACATTCTCGACACGCAGCGGGTCAAGCTCCCGTTCGGCGTGGCGCAGACCGGCAAATCGTTCCGCAATGAGATCACGCCCGGCAATTTCATCTTCCGCACGCGCGAATTCGAGCAGATGGAGATGGAGTTTTTTATCCGGCCCGACGCTGACGAAGAGGCGCGATGGTTCGAATACTGGGTGAACGAGCGCTTCAACTGGTATGCGAGGTACGGGATCAAGCCGGACCATCTCAAGCTGCGTCCGCACGCGAAGGATGAGCTGTCTCATTATTCGCGCGGCACGACGGATATCGAGTACCTCTACCCGTTCGGATGGGGCGAGCTCGAGGGAATCGCCAAGCGCGGCAGCTTCGACCTCGATCAGCATGCAAAGTCCAGTGGCAAGGACCTGACCTACTTCGACGAGGAAGCGAAGGCGCGCTATCGCCCGTGGGTGATCGAGCCGGCGGCTGGCGTCGACCGCACGATGCTCGCGTTTCTGCTCGACGCGTACGACGAGGACGTGGTGGAAAACGAGGAGCGAATCGTGCTGAGGCTCGATCCGCGCCTCGCGCCGACGAAGGTTGCCGTCTATCCGCTGCTGCGCAAGGGCGGCCAGCCCGAGAAGGCGCATAAGGTGCGTGAGATGGTCCAACGGTATTTCACGGTTGCGTACGATCAGGCTGGGTCGATTGGACGGCGCTATCGGCGGCAGGACGAAGTCGGTACGCCATACGGTGTGACGATCGACCATCAAACGATGGAGGACGACACGGTTACCTTGCGCGATCGCGATTCGACGAAGCAGGATCGCGTTGCGATTTCGGCGCTGGCGGCCACATTGATCGAACGTATCGGATGGTATCGTTAGGCCGGGAGATACGGGGCGTTAGTTCACGCCGTCTAGAGGCTCATTGCGACTGCTCTTAGCTTGAACGGCCTGCTGCTTCCAGCCTGATTATAAAAGTCATCGGGGAGATTCGAATATGGCCCGCGTTCATCCTGAAATTTATTTCTTTGGCGGTGGCGCTGCCGAAGGCCGCGCCGCAATGCGCGATCTGCTTGGCGGCAAGGGAGCAGGTCTGGCCGAGATGGCGTCGCTCAAGCTGCCGGTGCCGCCCGGCTTCACGATCTCGACCAAGGTCTGCACTTATTTTTACGATCACGGCAAGAAGTATCCGAAGGGACTTGCAGAGGGGGTCGCCAAAAGCATCGCGCGCGTCGAACGCGCACTCGGCCGCAAATTCGGTGATAGCAAGAATCCACTGTTAGTATCTGTGCGATCGGGGGCGCGCGTCTCGATGCCCGGGATGATGGATACGGTGCTCAATCTCGGGCTGACGGACGAGAGCGTCAAGGGACTCGAAGAGGTAAGCGGCAACGGGCGTTTCGCATGGGACTCGTATCGGCGTTTCTGCCAGATGTACGGCGACGTCGTGCTGAAGCTCAAGCCCGAGGACAAGAACGATCGCGACCCCTTCGAGGAAGTTATCGAACGCAAGAAGGCGTCGCGCGGCGTTCGCGAGGATACCGAGCTTTCGGCGGATGACTTGCGGGAACTGGTCTCCGAGTTTCGCGACCTGATTCGGAATCGCACGGGCCATGACGTTCCGCAGGATCCGCATGAGCAGCTATGGGCGGCGATTGGCGCGGTGTTCGATTCATGGAACAACGACCGCGCGATTGCCTACCGCAAGTTCAACAATATTCCGGGTGATTGGGGCACGGCAGTGACCGTGCAGTCGATGGTCTTCGGCAATCTGGGATCCGACTGCGCCACCGGCGTGGCCTTCACGCGCAATCCCGCGAACGGCGAGAAAGGGATCTACGGCGAATTCCTGCCCAACGCGCAGGGCGAGGACGTTGTCGCGGGTATCCGCACGCCGCTCCAAATCAGCCTCAAGGCAGGCCGCGCATGGGCGGAGCGCAGCGGTGTCAGCGAGGAAGAACGGGCAGCCCGCTACCCGACGCTCGAGGAAAACTTCCCCGCCGTCCACAAGGAGTTACTGAAAATCGCGCAGCGGCTCGAACATCATTTCCGCGACATGCAGGATATGGAGTTCACGATCGAGCGCGGGCGCCTGTTCATGCTGCAGACCCGCGCCGGTAAGCGTACGGCCGAGGCGGCGGTGCGCGCTGCCGTCGAGATGACCGAGGAACGGCTCATCGACCGGCGCGCGGCGCTGATGCGCGTCGAGCCGGTGCAACTCGAGCAACTGTTACATCCGCGGCTCGATCCCAACGTCGCCAAGCAGGTCATCGCGCGCGGATTGCCGGCGTCGCCAGGCGCCGTCTACGGCGAGGTGGTTTTCTCCGCGGACGAGGCGGTGGTGGTGCATCAGGCTGGCCGCCCCGTGATCCTGGTGCGGCACGAAACGTCGCCCGAGGATATCCACGGGATGCAGGTGGCCGAGGGAATCCTGACTGCGCGCGGCGGTATGACGAGTCACGCGGCGGTCGTCGCGCGCGGGATGGGCAAGTGCTGCGTCGCCGGATGTTCGGCGCTTGAAATCGACTACGCGGCGGGCGCAATGAAGGTTGGCGACCGCGTGATCCATTGCGGCGAGTACATCACGCTCGACGGCGCCGCGGGCGAGGTCATCGCGGGACGCGTGCCGACCGTCCAACCTGAGATGTCGGACTTCTTCCGCAAGTTCATGAAATGGGCCGACCAGGAGCGGCGGCTCGGCGTTCGCGCCAACGCTGACACGCCGACGGACGCTCGCGTCGCCCGCGAGTACGGCGCCGAGGGTATCGGGCTCTGCCGCACCGAGCATATGTTCTTTGCGCCGGGGCGTATCGAGGCGGTGCGCGAAATGATCATGGCGGAGAACCTCGAGCAGCGGACGCGCGCGCTCGAAAAGATCGTCCCGATGCAGCGTGAGGATTTCGTCGCGATCCTGCGCGAGATGGAGGGCAAGCCGGTCACGATTCGCCTGCTCGATCCGCCGCTGCATGAGTTCCTGCCCAAGGACGACGACGAGATTCGCAAGCTCGCCGACAGCAGCGGTCTCGATCCCGAGCGCCTGCGCCAGATCCGCAACAGCATGGAGGAGTTCAATCCCATGCTGGGCCTGCGCGGCGCCCGTCTCGGCATCAGCCATCCCGAGATATATCGCGCGCAGGCACGCGCAATCCTCGAAGCGGTGAGTGAGCTGCGCAACGAGGGTGTGAAGGCGATTCCCGAGATCATGTTGCCGCTCATCGGCGAGCGCAAGGAGTTCGATCTGCTGGCCGCGGATATTCGCGAAGTCGCGCGCGAGGTTGCGAGCCGCAACGGCGGCAAGCTGCCCTATCTCATTGGCACGATGATCGAGGTGCCGCGCGCGTGCATCGAGGCCGGACCGATTGCCGCGGCGGCGGACTTCTTCTCGTTCGGCACCAACGACTTGACGCAAATGACCTATGGGCTGTCGCGCGACGACTCGTCCAGGTTTCTCGACGATTACCTGACGCGCGGAATCTACAAGAAGGATCCGTTCCAGGAACTCGACGCCGATGGCGTCGGCGATCTGATGCGAATCGGAATCGAGCGCGGGCGCAAGGCGAAAAAGAATCTCAAGATTGGGATTTGCGGCGAGCATGGCGGCGATCCCGCGAGTGTCAAACTTTGTCATCGGCTCGGGCTCGATTATGTATCGTGTTCGCCGTATCGGCTGCCCGTCGCGCGGCTGGCGGCGGCGCAGGCTGCGATCGAAGGGCGCAAATCAAAGCGCGGCGAGTTCAAGGACGTCTAGCTTGCACTGAGTTAGAAGTCACTGAAGAAATGGAACCCACCCGGGACGCCGACCGACGCTGCACCCTCACCCGCGCGTCACGGCGGTTGCAAAAAACACGCAACCGCCGCGCCGCTTGCCCTCTCCCGCAACTAAGCGGGCGAGGGATCTCAGAAGCTGTCCGAGATGCTTCGACTTCGTTCGCGTTGCTCACTTCGCTCAGGATGGCAGCGCTGATGGGGCGGCAAGAGCGCAATCACTTTTACGACCAACTTCTCTAGCGTGCATCGCGTCGGCTGGCTGCCGGCGCGTCCAAGGAGGCTGAGCAATGGCGTTACCGATAAAGATGATCCTGGTTCCGATGCAGCTCGATGACCCCGAGGCAGCCGCATTGCGCGTCGCAAAACGGCTGGCGCAGGAAAATGATGCGTCGATTTGTGCGATGCACGTCATTCCGATCGAGCCGCTGGAGATTACGCCCGGCGCCCCGACGGATATTTACGCGCGCGATTTGGAGAAGGCTAAGGAGGACTTGCAGCGCATCACGGACCAGCACCTGGGCGGCATCAAACACCAACTCGCGACGCACTTCGCGGGGCACGCCGAAATCTCCGCGACGATAATCCAGGCGGCGAAGGACGTGGACGCCGACCTTATCGTGATGAAGACGCACGGCCGCCACGGTATTGCGCATTTCATCATCGGCAGCGTTGCCGAGCATGTGGTGCGGGAAGCGCCGTGCCCGGTGCTGACGCTGACCTCGGCCGCGAAAGAGCGGTTCCTGAAGCCCTGACCCTGCGCTGACGAGTCTCTCAGCGTCCTCCGACCGCGTGCGCGGTTGCTACCGCGTGCGCGGAGCTGCGGGGGCTTTTTGTAGTTCCGCGAGGGCGTTACGCAGGCGCTCGCGCGAGCCGACAATGGTGTGCCCCCACGCCAGTGGAGGATCGGAGAAGGTCTTGCCCGGCGCGTAGAGTATCCAGGTGTCCCATTCCACTCCTTTCCGCCGCTGCGTCAGATTAGCCGCGTACCATTTTCCAGCGATCTTATCTGCGTCCCAGAAGTTCATCACACGAGGACCATCGAGCGTGCTGGAAGGCCATAGAAAGCGGGCATCCGTCCATAGATTACGAAACCAGACCGCCTCGACCTGAGTCTTCGCTTCGGCTTCTCGAGGATTTCAGACCGCACCCACCGGGCGCCGGCAAGGCAGATGGGTCAGGTAGGAGAAAGCAGCAACACGATTCGCGGAGCGCCCGGATCACGATTGACCGCGGCCCTCAGTTGATCGAGATCGTGCAGGTCGCGCAGTTCAGCCGCATAAGCCCGATGTACTTTGAAAGCCGCGAGCCCGAGCAGAGCCACCGCCAAAACCATCAATACGCGGTACATAAGGGTTCTCCCATGCACTTTTCGCAGACCTATTCACCTTCCTTGCCGGATCCTCTGATTAGCGAAGCAATCGATATGTCAGCTCGGCACTCCACCACGGCAGCGTCAGGAGAAGAAGCGTCAGCGCACCGACGGCGCTCAAAAACAGCCATTGCCGCCGGCGTCGGTTCAGCATCTCGCAGGAATGCACGGCGGAACCGCCAGTTCCGCGCACCCCGCGCACGACGGCGATGACGAGAAATACGAGGCTTAAGGTTGCAAGCAGCGGCCACCATGGACCGACCGTCGCCGCGATGGCGGCCAGAGCTACTCCGAAAGCGCCGCTGGCGATCGGGAGGCAGCAGAGCCATCCGAGGGCAGACACGAAGGCGAGTCCGAGCGCGCCAGAGGCAGCCGCCTTTGAGATCTGCGGCGCGTTTGCAAGCGCTGTGCGTTGCGCGATCGCTGCGGCGATAGTTTCTGCTGAGGGGACGCCGCAAAGTCCGCGCTCGCTCGGATAGACCCGACAGGACGCCGCGCCGGCGCGTCCTGCTTCGCCGGCCACATCGACGCCATCGACGAAGATGGCCGGCGACCCGTAGCGGAGAAGCGGCGCAGGTGTGCCCACCGCCGCGCGGTCGTACTCCACCCACTGAGGTTCGCGTCCCTCGTGTTCGAGCGCCTCGCGCAGAGCGAGGCGTGCGGCTGGGAGGTTAGGGCAGTCTGCATCATAGACCAGCGTGATTCGTGGCTTGATTGCTGGGTATCTCCACGGGTTTCTCAGGTTCATGCGATAGTCTCCTTAGCGTCGTAGGGCGATTCATCTTTGAGCGACTCGAGGATCGGGCATTCGGAAGCAGGCAGCGTCCCGTCGCACTGCGAGACCAGCCGTTTCAACGCTCGATGCATCGCCTGCAGCGCACGGATCTTCTCCTGGATGTCCCTGAGCTTGGTGTCGGCCCGCCGTTTCACGTCGGTGCATCGAGCCTTCGGGGCCGCTCGAAGCGAGAGCAACTCGCGAATCTCGCGCAGCGAGAAGCCGAGCGTCTGTGCGTGCCTCACGAACCGAACCCGGCGCACCGTGCTCTCGGGGTAGCGTCGATAAAGAGAGAGGCTCCTCGGTGGTTTCGGAACCAGCCCGCGGCGCTCGTAGTAGCGGAGCGTCTCGACATGGACGTTCGCCGCTTTCGCGACCTTTCCGATGGTCAGCGCCATGGATCTCCTCCTTCACCTAAAAGCCAAGCTACACCCTGTACCTAGATACGGGGTCAAGACCTGGCGGGAAATTTCGGCGTGCCCTGAGAAGTGCGTGATTTGCGAGGCCGGCGCGGGCGCGCGTCAGCCGAGGAAGTCGTCGACGACGATGGCGAAGACGTCGAGATTATGAACCTGGTTGTTGCGAAGAATTCTGAGTTGGATGCGCTCGCCCGGGCGGTGGCTGTTGACCGTCTCGTAGAGCGCCTTGCGTTCATGGATTTCGCGGCCGTCCGCGCTCAGCACCAAATCGCCCTGGCGCAGCCCTGCCTTTTCTCCCGGGCTTCCCGGCAGCACGCCCGCGATGACCACATGCTCGCGCAGCGTGTAGGAGTGTAAGCCCAGCCATAGCCGCGGCGGTGAGCTTACGCGATGGCCGTGACGCACCAGTTCGTCGCGGCCCGACAGGAAGCATTCGCCGGGTATGCCAAGGATCGGGCGCACGAGGTCGGGGAAGTTCAGGTAGGTTACCGCTACGACCTCGCCCTTCGAGTTGCAGATTGGTCCTCCACTCAGCCCGATGTTCATGGGGTAGGCCGACGCCGTCACGCATACGCATCGCTCGAGCACGAACTCCCACGGCGCATCGAACGGCCCCAAGTACGTGATGAGCCCCGTGTCGGCACATTTCCTCTCGCCGCCGAGACTCGAGACGATGAGAATTTCCTGGCCGAGCACGCACTTGTCGGCCGAGACAACCTCGAGATGCGGGTGGCCGCGCCCCTCGATTTGGAGCAGGGCGAGGCTGGTGGTGAAGTCGCGCGCAACGATGCGTCCTTGCACCTGGTCGCCGTTCGCCAGCGTCACCACGGCGCCCGGCGCGCCCATAACCATGTAATTGACGGTGACGATGAGGCCGTCGTTGCTGACCAGCGTGCCGGTGCCGCGCCGGTCGGTGCCGAGTCCGATTGCCACCGACGGATGGTTCTGCGGAATCTGGCAGTGGATGCCGACCGTTGCGCGGGCGACCTTCTCGAGAACAGGAAGGGCAGCGTTCACTACAAGTTGCGCTCCGCGTTAAAGGTGGCAGGGTTAACCAGGCTAATCATTTTCTAAAATAATCATTGCGGAAATCGGGTCAACGCGTCTACAGCGCCGCTTACCACGGAACCGCGAGCCGGGTGCTGCAAAAATTGCTGCGGGCTTTCGCTCCCTCCCCCCAACGCCCGTGGCTATCAAATCGCTGATAGAAACGCCATAGCTCGCTAACGGTTCCGCGTATAGCTGCAGGGTCAATATAGTCGGTCTGACCCATAATCGGTCTTTGACCCCATAACTTGACTTTTGGAAGGTCTCAAGGTTACCCACAAGATTGAAAGAATGCGTACAGGAGCGCTGAAATGGCGTACGATCTGCTCATCAAAAACGGAACTGTAGTCGATGGGACTGGCGCGCCCGGCTATCGCGGGAACGTGGCGGTTGCAGACGGCCGAATCGTGGAAATCGGTAAAATCGCGGACGGCGCCGCGCGGACGATCGACGCTTCCGACCTCGTCGTCGCGCCCGGCTTCATCGACCCGCACACTCATTACGACGCCCAAATCTGCTGGGACCCGATGGTTACATGCTCGTCATGGCACGGCGTGACCACGGTGGTTATGGGCAACTGCGGCGTCGGACTTGCGCCCTGCAAGCCGGCAGAACGCGACATCGCGACCTGGAATCTCGTTCACGTCGAGGCGATCCCGTACGACGTGATGAACAGGGGGCTCACCTGGGACTGGGAAACCTTCCCGGATTACATGGACGCGGCCGAACGCCGCGGGCTTGGAATCAACATCGGATGTCTCGCCGCGCTATCGCCGTTTCGCCAGTGGGTGATGGGCGAAGAGTCGATGGAGCGCGCAGCAACTGAGGAGGAGACCTCGCGGATTCGCAACCTGCTGCGCGAGGCGATGGCGGCCGGTGCGATGGGCTTCTCGCTCACCGTGATGCCGCAGCATCTTGGCTATAAGGCACAGCCGCTCGCGTGCCGGCTCGCGAGTGACGACGAGCTCAAGGCCTACGCCGGCATGCTGCGCGAGGTCGGCCGCGGCGCGATTGAAATCGCGCTGACACGCCAGCCGAGCGGTCTCTCCGATCGCGAGTACGCGCTGCTCGATTTGCTCTCGGGTGAAAGCGGACGGCCGGTCACATGGCTCAACCTGCGCGATCGCGACGACGCGCCGCAGGCGTGGATCGAAACGCTCGAAAAAGCCGAGCCCCTGCTCAGGCGCGGATGCCGTCCACAGGTCGCAGCGCGCCCGCTGATTATCGAATTCAACCTCGTGAACCCATTCATCTTTGCGAATATGGACGTGATGAAGCCGGTGTTCGGCGAGAAGACGATCGAGCAGCAGAAAAGAGTCTACGCCGATCCGGAATTCCGGCGTGTTTTCGGTCCCGACCTCGAGCGGCGTTCCGCACTTTACAATTTCTGGGGACGCGCGCGAATCAAGGAAGCCACGAATCCCGCTCTCAAGTCATTGGAATGGAAGAGCGTGGAAGAAATCGCCGCGATGAGGGGCAAGAGCCCGGTCGACACTTTCTTCGATCTCGCGATCGAAGATGACCTGAAGCTCGTGTACATGATGCCGCTGCTCGATATCAACGAGGAGCGCGTCGCGAAGAAATTCAGCGACCCGCGCACCATGATCGGGATTTCCGACGGCGGCGCACATGTCGACATGCTGTGCAACGCCGGCTACCCGACCTACCTGCTCGGCACGTTTGTGCGCGAGCGGCAGGCGCTCGGCCTCGAGCACGCGGTCAGACGCATCACGTCGGAGCCGGCGGCATTTTTCGGGATGAGCGACCGCGGACGGCTCGCGCCCGGAATGGCGGCGGACATCACCATTTTCGATTTCGACACGATCGGATCGCCGGAACGGCCGGAAGTCCGCAACGATTTGCCGGGCGGAGCGCGCAGGCTCGTGACCACCGCCGAGGGAATCAAGTATACAATCGTAAACGGACAAGTAATATTTGAAGGAATACGGCACACGGGAGCATTGCCGGGGCGAGTACTCCGTTCGGGACAGCCCACGGCATAGCTCAATCGGCACAACAGAGGGAGAAGCAACAATGGCAGTGCAACAAGTAGTTTCGGCGGATTCGCACATGACGGAGCCCGGAAGCTTGTGGGTCGAGCGTATCGACAAGAAATATCGCGACCGGGCGCCGCACGTCGTAGAGAGCGACAAGGGCGCCCTCGGAGCCCGTTACCTGTTCGTGGGCGAGGGGTTTCATCCGCTCTCCGTCGCGGGCGGATTCGCTGCCGGCAAGCGGGGCGAAGCATTACGCGAGCACATGAAGCATGGATATGAGGTGGCGCGGCCGAGCGGATGGGATCCTGTCGAGCGGTTGAAAGACCAGGATCTCGACAACGTGGTCGCGGAGGTCCTGTACTCGACGCTCGGAATCGCGCTTCTGGCGATGACCGACGTGGAGCTGCAGATGGCCTGTCTGCGCGTATACAACGACTGGCTCGCTGAGTTCTGCGCGCATAGCCCGAAGCGTTTGGTTGGTATCGGGATGTACTCGCTGAACGCGCTGCCGGACGTCTCGGAAATCGAGCGCTGCGCCAAGAAGGGCCTCAAGGGAGTCCTGGTGCTCGCTTCCGACGCCATCGAACTGCCGTACAGCGACCCACGAATGGATGCGCTGTGGCGGGTTGCGTCGGAGACCGGGATGCCGATTTCGCTGCACAAGCCGCTGGTTTCCATGACTCCGACCACGCCGGCGATGCCGACCGCGTCGGACCTGCAAATCCACATCATTCACGTCGTCGAGCAGTGCATCACGCGGCTAATCTACGGCGGCGTTTTCGATCGCTTCCCGAAGCTCAAGATCGTCTCGGCGGAGAACGACGTCGGCTGGATTCCCAACTGGATCCATCGGCTCGATCATGTGTATTCGATGATTGCGCACGGGAAACTCGAGCTGAAGCCGAGCGAGTACGTGAGACGCAACGTATTGGCGACCTTCCAGGACGATCCGCTGGGGCCGGCCACGTACAAATTCTTCGGCTCGGAGAACTATATGTGGGCGTCCGATTTCCCGCATGCCGATTCAACGTTCCCGAATTCGCTCAAGGTGATTCACGAGAATTTTTCGGGCGTGCCCGAGGAAGTTACCAAGAAAATAGTTTTCGACAACGCCAACAGGCTCTATAACCTGGGCCTCAACTGAGTAGTCGAGACCAATAGCCATTCGCGAAATACCGGCGAGCGGCCGTCCGTGTAATAATGATGATTGCGCGGACGGCGCCGCCGAGTCGCACGGAGGTGGTGCGCGATGTTCATAATGCGGTTTACCGAGCGTGCCTATACAAATTACAGCGAAGAAGACGTCAGGGGCTCGTTCCGGAGCGCGGTACGGCTGACTTTTCCGAATAAGTACTTCGATCCCGAAGTCGGCGCCCGGATGTATAACGAATACTTGGACGAATACCAATACTCGGAGGAGGTGGGTTTCGACGGGTTGATGCTCAACGAGCATCACAACACGCCGACCTGCATGGGTGCGACAATGAATCTCGAGGCGGCGATCCTCGCGCGCACCACCAAGAAGGCGAAGATAGTATTGTTGGGAAATCCGCTGCCGATTTTCGAAAACCCGCTGCGCCTGGCCGAGGAACTCGCCGAAATTGACATGATTTCGCATGGGCGGCTGGTATCGGGTTTCGTGCGCGGCACCGGAGTCGAAAGCTGGGCGACCAACACGAATCCGGTGCACAATCGCGAGCGCTTCGAAGAGGCGCACGACCTGCTGATCAAGACCTGGACGACGCCGGGACCTTTCAGATACGAAGGCAAGCATTATCACTTCAGGGTCGTGAATCCGTTCGAACGTCCGCTCCAGAAGCCGCATCCCCCCGTCTGGATTCCCGGACTCGGTAGCCCCGAGACGCTCGAATGGGCGGCGCGCCATCACTATCCCTATATCTATCTCGAGACCGATCCGGACGTGACGGTGCAGATGACGGAGCTTTACCACAAGGCGGCCGGTGAGGTCGGTTACAAGCCCGGACCCCAGAATTTCGGTTACTTATGGCGCATTCACGTGCAGGACACGGACGAACAGGCGTTCGAAGTCGGCAAGGGATTCCTCGTCGGCAATGCCGGCGTCGGGCGGGTTCCAATGCCCGGCGATTTCATGGCGCCGGCGGGCTATAACTCGCGGGTCGCATCGAAGCGGATTCTCGAACAGTACAGCCATTCGCTGAGGCCCGACGCGCTCTATGGCGGCGTCGACGCGGCGGGATGGGACAAGGTGGTCGAGACTAATCGCGTGGTCGTCGGCAGTCCCAAGACGGTGATCAAGAAGATCAAGCAGGGGCTCGAGGTTCTGCGTCCGGGAATTCTCGGAGTGTGGACCAACGACGGCACGATTAGCCACAAGGATACGATGCGGTGCCTGCAACTGATGAAGGACGACGTGATACCGGAGCTGCGCGAGATGGGCAAGGAACTCGGACTGCCCGGCCCGTTTGAGACCGCGCCCTAGCAGGGTGATGAAAATCTCGAGGAATCCCAAAATGGCTATTGGCAGGCTTTCAACACCCTGCGTAAAAACTGGCTTCGTTCCTAAACTTCTCTCCCGCCTCGGGAGAGATAAGAGTGAGGGCGCAGGCTGTTGAAAACGCCTTTTTCAACAGCCTGCTAGCGCCTGGCCGAATTTTGGTCCGGCAACAGAGATATTTTTTCATTAGCTGCGGGTAACGACACTCGCGCGGCGTAGCGAGGCGCGAAGCCCTGAGATTTTGTCGAGCCTGGCGAAGAGGTTGGTATGGCGAGCGGTGAACATCAGGAACTTTCCGTGACGGTCGGCGGCGCGAAGATCAGCTACCTGAAGGGAGGCAGCGGGCGGCCGCTGGTGGTGCTGCATAGCGCAGAGGGCAACCTCGGATGGCTGCGGTGCTACGACGATCTCGCGCGCAATTTCACGGTTTACGTGCCGACCCATCCGGGATTCGCCGGCTCCGAGCGTCCCGGCTGGCTCGAGAGTTTTTTTGATCTGTCGCGATTCTATTTGTGGATTCTGCAGGAACTCGACCTCGGCAAGCCAATTCTCGTGGGGCATGCGATGGGAGGATGGCTGGCGGCGGAAATTGCGCTGATGTCGCCGCAAATCGTCGAGCGCCTGGTGCTGGTCGATGCGGCGGGCGTCAAGCCGCGCAATGGAGAGATCCTCGATATATTTCTCTTCGGAGTCGAGGAAACGAGGAAGCTTGCTTTTCTCGATGTAAAGCAGGTCGCTGACTACGAGTTGCTATTCGGGCGCAAGCCGACGCCCGAGGAGCGCGAAGTCCAGGTTATCAATCGCGAAGAGGCGACGCGCTATTGCTGGAAGCCGTATATGCATGACCCGAACCTGCCGAACCTGCTGCCACGCTTGCGCGGGGTTCCGACGCTGATCGTATGGGGCCGCGAGGACAAGCTGGTGCCGCTCGAATGCGGCGAGCTGTATAAGAAGGCGATAAACGGGTCGCGCCTCGAGGTGATCGATCGCTGTGGTCATTTCCCGCAATTAGAGAAGCCGGCCGAGTTCACGAAGATTGTGACTGAGTTTTCGGCGAAGTAGTCGCGACGCGTCGGCGCGATTGACCTAACCCCCGGCCCCTTTTTCACCTTTCAGCGCGGCTCCGTTGTCGCCGCGCCAGTTCCTGAATCGCCGTTCTAACCTTCCCTGAAGAAAGGGAAGGGGTAAATATAAAGTGGGGTTTTGCTTCCTAAGTTGTTCGTGCTCTGAGGGTGCTAACTGCGAAAGCGCAGACAAGCCGCGCGCTCACGCGCGCGAGATCCTTCACTTCGTTCAGGATGACAGAAATGCTCTGCTGCAATTTAGGGCGATAGAGAGCAGTAGTCAAATGCGGGCGCTGAAGAGGACCTTGTCGCGTTCGAGTTCGCGGATGCGTTCCGGGGTGTAGGAGAGATAGCGCGTCAGAATCTCCTCGTTATGCTCGCCCATCAGCGGCGCTTCGAGGTCGAGGGCCTTGAAGGCGGAGAACCTGAGCGGAAACCCCGGAACCTCGTACTCGCCGAAAATCTTGTCATGTGCGCGTCTCACCGTGCCGCGTTCGCGCAAATGCGGATGGTTAATCGCCTCCCGGCGGAGAGCACCGGCGCAATCGGAACGCGATGCCGGTTGAGGCGCTCGATAACCGCGTCGTCGCCGGGCATCGACGTTATCCATCCCTGGACGATCTCGAATAATTCTGTCTGATACTTGACGCGCAAAGCATCGGTTTTGAAACGGGGATCGCTTGCCAGGTTCGGCCGTTCCATCGCATCGCAGAGGTAACGCCAATGGTGGTCGATCGAAGCGATTATGATTATGTAGTGGTCGTGGCCGCGATACATACTGCATGGAGCGCCGTACGGCAGATGCTTTCCCGCGCGAGTCATCCTCACACGGCCTCCCGACAGGCTATAAGCCTGAACGGCGGTATGATGATAGGAGAAGTACGTATCGAGGAGTGAGACGTCAACGTATTGGCCTTCGCCGGTGTGATCGCGATGGAGCAACGCGGATACCACCGCGAGCGCGCCATGAATGCCCGTGCTGACGTCGCCAATCGCGGCCATCGGAAAGTACGGCGGCCCGTCGGGTTCGCCGATCATCGAGGTGATTCCCGCGTAAGCCTGTCCGATGAAATCGTAGCCAGGGAGTTGAGCGAGCGGCCCGGTCTGGCCGAAGGTTGAAACCGAGCACATGATGATTTTCGGATTGAGCGTCTTGACGGTTTCGTAGCCGAAGCCGAGCCGGGAGATGACGCCGGGCGCGAAATTTTCGACTACTACGTCGACCTTGGGCACGAGTTCCTCGATTATCTTGTGGCCGGCGGGATTTTTAATGTCGATGCAAATACTTTTCTTGCCGAGATTCTGCTGCGCGTAGTAACCGCTGCGGCCGTCCTTGAGGTGAGGCAAATCGTGCGTGCGATCACCCTCCGGACCGATTTCGACCTTGATTACCTCGGCGCCCATCTCGGCCATCGTGCGGGTCACGGTCGGCCCCGCGATGTATTGGGTGAAATCGAGCGCTTTGTAACCGTCGAGCACATGCCGGGGCGGGTTCTTCATTCCATCCTCGCTTCGATCATTGCGGCGGGAAACAGGACCGGAGGTATAGTCTCGGCCAGCGCCAATTTTACGCGCCTCTTTCGCCGCTACGAGTTAAGCACGCCGCGATTCATTGTCAAGTTGTGGGTTCGCGGGGCAATGCGTATCGCGATCGCGCATTGAGAGAAGCCGCGGGCGTGCTATCGTCGGGGAATCTTTCCTGATTTTCCATGCGCGATCGGATCGCCGCGCGTAATGCCGAACGACGAGGAGTGCGACATGGCCAAGCATTTTATTCTGGAGAAAAAGGGACGCATCACGACCTTGACCTTCAACCGGCCCGAAAAGCGCAATCCGCTGAACGAGGAGATCGTGCTCGAACTCGAAGGGCTGCTGCAGCAGGTGCGCGACGACAAGGACGCTCGCGTCATGATCTTCACGGGCTCGGGCAATACTTTTTCGGCGGGCGCGGACCTTTCGCAGATCCAGGGCGTCGCCGATGAGAAGGAGCGCGAGCGGATCTTCGGCGAGTACCGGAAACGCCGCGCCCGCCTGATCGGCCGCACGCTCGACCTGCTGGTGCATCTGGAGCAGATGACGATCGCGGCGATCAACGGCTATGCGATCGGCGGCGGTTTCGGCCTCGCGCTCGGATGCGATCTGAGGGTCGCGGTCGAGGGGGCGCAATTCTGGTTTCCGGAAGTCGATCTCGGCGTGCCGCTCAGTGCAAGCGCGACCGCGCTTTTAGCGGCGCATGTGGGGCCGGCGGTTGCCAAGGAGATCATCATTACGTGCCGCCGCTACAAGGCCGAGGAGTTGGCGCAAATGGGGATCATCAACCGGGTGGTGAAGAAGGACGAACTCTACCCGGTCGTGCAGGAGTTGGCCGAGAGCCTGGTCAAGAAGAATCCGGTGGCGGTAATGGCGTCGAAGGCGACGGTCAATGCGGTCGCGATGGGTCACGCCGCGATCGTCCCGGACCTGCTGCTCGACCGCTCGTAAGTGGATGGGGTGGTTGTGAGTACCGAAATAGTTATCGACCCGGCCAGCTATCGTACCGAGGAAGTTTTGCGCGACGGCGGGTCGATTCATATCCGGGCGATCCGGCCCGACGACCGTGAACGTCTGCTGCAGCATTTCAAGAGCCTGAGTGAGCAATCGATTTACTATCGGTTTTTCGGCATCAAGCGAACGCTCGACGACGCCGAATTAGCGCGGCTCACGCAACTCGATTTTGCAAACCATGTGGGGCTGGTGGCGACGCTGCGTGAAGACGGGATCGAACGGTTCATCGGTGTTGCGCGCTACGTGCGCCTGACCGAGCCGACGCGGGCCGAAGTGGCCTTCGCCGTGCTCGACAACCATCAGGGGCGCGGGATCGGAACGGTTCTGCTGGAACACCTGCGGCGTATCGCGCATCAGAGCGGTATCAGCGAGTTCGAAGCCGACGTGCTCGGCGATAACAATCGGATGCTCGAAGTGTTGGCGAAGAGCGGCTTCAAGGTCCGCCGGGTAGCGCAGGCCGGCGTTGTCCATGTTTCATTTCCGACCGAGGAGACCGGCGAGTTTCTTCATGCGAGCCAGGCGCGCGAGCGGACGGCGACCGCGAGGAGCATCGCGAGCATTCTGGAGCCGCGTTCGGTTGCGGTGATTGGCGCGTCGCGCGAGACGGACAAAATCGGCGGGGCAATCACGGCGAACCTGAAACGCTATGGCTTCGGCGGCCCGATTTACCCCATCAATCCCCATGCGAGCGAGGTCCAGGGAATCCGCAGTTATGTATCGGTAAGCGCGATTGGCGCGCCGATCGATCTGGCGGTTATCGCCGTGCCCGAAGGCGCCGTCGAGGCCCAGATTGCCGACTGCGCGCGTGCAGGCGTTCGCGCGGTGGTCGTCATCACGTCGGGATTCGCGGAGGTTTCGGAGGCGGGTCGCGCTGTCGAGCGGCGCCTGGTCGAGCTGGTGCGCGGTTCCGGGATGCGGATGGTGGGGCCGAACTGCATGGGCGTGTTGAACACGGCTCCGACGGTGCGGCTCAACGCGACCTTTGCTCCGATCGATCCGCCGCACGGCAACATTGCGATGTTTTCGCAAAGCGGCGCGGTCGGGATCGCGATTCTTGATTATGCGCGAGGCCGCAACCTCGGCATCTCGAGCTTCGTTTCGGCGGGCAATCGCGCCGACGTGTCGAACAACGACCTCGTCGCGTATTGGGCCGAGGATCCCGACACCGCGGTGATCGTGCTTTATCTCGAAAGCGTCGGGAATCCGGGCAAGTTCGCGCGGCTGGCGCGCGAGGTCGCGCAGACCAAGCCGATTGTAGCGGTCAAATCGGGCCGTACGGCGGCCGGTACGCGCGCCGCGTCAAGCCATTCCGCGTCGCTCGCGAATCTCGACGTCGCGGTCGACGCGCTCTTCGAGCAGGCCGGCGTGATCCGCACCGATACGTTCGAGGAGTTGTTCGACGTAGTCGAGATGCTCTCGACGCAGCCGGTTCCGCCGGGGCCGCGCGTGGGCGTAGTCACCAATGCGGGAGGTCCGGCGATCATGCTCGCCGACGCATGCGAGGCTCGCGGTTTAACGCTGCCGGCGCTCGCGCCGGCGACGCTCGACGAACTGCGATCTTTTTTGCCGCCGCGCGCGGGATTCGCCAATCCGATAGACATGTCGGCCTCGGCCTCAGGCGCGGATTTCGAGCGGACCATGTCACTCGTCGGCAACGATCCGAACGTCGATTCGCTGGTTGCGATCTATATCCCGCCGATGGTGACAAAGCCCGAGGAGGCCGCGGCCGGAATCGCGCGCGGCGGCGCGGCGATTCCCGCGCACAAGCCGGTCCTGAGCGTATTCATCTCGTCGGCGCCGCCACCACTCGAACTGAGCGCCGGGCGGCGCGGAAAATTACCTGCATACAAATTTTCCGAAAATGCGGCGCTCGCGCTGGCGTCTGCATGGCGCTATGGGCGATGGCGTGCGCGGCCGCGCGGCAATGTTCACACGCTAAGCCGCTTCGCTCGGGACACGATTCGGGCCGTCGTTGAACATGCTCTCGCCGAACCCGAGGGCGGCTCGCGCTGGCTCGCTCCCGGCGACCTCAACACGGTGCTGCGCGCGGCCGGAATCGAGGTCGCGCAGGCCGAGCAGACGACGCCCGCGCTCGCGCCGGAAGTCGCGGAGCGGCTCGGCTATCCGATTGTGGCAAAAGCGATCGCGCCCGGAATCGTGCACAAGAGCGATTTCGGCGGCGTCATTATGGGACTCGAGTCGCGCGGCGCGGTTGCGGACGCGGCGGATTCACTGCGTATCCGGATGGAGGCGGCGGGCGCGCACCTCGAAGGCGTACTCCTGCAGCGGCAAATCAGTGGCGGAATCGAGACGATGGCCGGTGTGGCGAGCGACCGGACGTTCGGGCCGCTGCTGGTATGCGGGCTCGGCGGCACGATGGTCGAGTTGCTCAAGGATGTTTCATTCAGGCTTCATCCGGTGACGGACGTGGACGCCGACGAAATGATCAAGGGGCTGCGAGCGAGCCCGCTTCTCGACGGTTACCGGGGCGCTCCGCCAGGCGACCGTGAAGCGCTGATTTCGATCATCCTCAAGGTTTCGGCGCTGATTGACGTCGTACCCGAGCTCGCGGAGCTCGATCTGAATCCGATCAAGGTGCTCACGCCGGGAAAAGGCGCGATCGTGGTCGACGCGCGGATGTTGCTCAAGCCGCTGCGTGCCGCAGATCCATGAGGCGCCGGGCGGTGCGGGATTGACTTGAAACGCGAAATGGCGCGCTATTCACTCACTCAAAACCACGCTCCGCCGCGAGAATCGATCCGAGCGGGAACGGAGGCGGACGCGAAGTCAGGAGGCATACGCACATGCCGTCAGCCAGGATCAACGGTATTGACCTATATTACGAGGTTCACGGCGAAGGTCCGGCACTCGTGCTCGCGCACGGCGCGGGCGGAAGCCATCTGAGTTGGTGGCAGCAGGTGCCGGTATTGTCGCAGCATTT
>WNFT01001635.1_pt1 | contig 20710 bp, 16 predicted proteins | sample 5400191 | NCBI WGS metagenome assembly WNFT01 (sample SAMN13153359, study PRJNA577476) | soil metagenome | isolation source: 80 cm saprolite under Madrone tree | place: USA:California | collected 2016-06-14 | reverse complement strand
ATAATGGCAGCTTCCGTCTGACCGCCGATAGCTCCGTTGTAGACAACTGGGCATGGGAGATAGGAAGGCCGGGGATAATGCGCTTCTTTGAGCAGCCTGTGGCTGGACAGAGTAGCTGGCTCGTGCCGCTAGCTTTGCTCAGTCTGCTAGCCCTGAGCTGGCAAAGGTGGTGGCGTCTGCCGGCTCAATAGGCGGCAGCAGGCGCTCGTGCTCTGGGGAACCTGGCTGCTGACTCTGGTGGTCTTCTTTAGCTACGCCCATTTCTTCCAACTATATTACCTCTCGATGCTGGCCCCGGCCATCGCGGCCCTGGTCGGGGCGGGAGTGGTGACGCTGTGGCAGGACTACATCCGTCGCGGCTGGCGCGGCTGGCTGCTGCCCTCTGCACTGCTGCTCACGGGCGCTGTTCAGGTATACTTTCTCTCTCCTTTCCCGCAGTGGAGCAACCTCCTCACTGCGAGCATCGTGTGTTTCTGCGTCATTGTCGAGCTTGTACTGGTGCTTGTGCGCTGGCGCTCCCCGCTGCACTTGCAGCGCGTTGCCGTGACGATCACCGCCCTGGGATTGCTGAGTCTGTTGCTGGCTCCCACGGTCTGGGCCGCCATTCCTCTCAGTCGAGGGGGCAGGGCATTCCCGATGGCAGGGCCACTAGCGCCGCAGGCGAGCATCCCTCCCACCCTTGCCGCCCCTGCGCTAGAAGGCTACCTGCTCGCCCATAAGGGTAAGGCACAGTTCCTGCTCGCAACGATGACTACAGAGGCGGCAACTCCGTTTATCCTGGATACCGGCCAGGCCGTCATGGCCCTGGACGGCTACGATGGCAGCAGTAGCTTCCAGACGATCGATCAACTCATCCAGCAGATCGATACCGGCATGGTGCGCTTTTTCCTGCTGCCCTCGTTTTTCGACGGCGGTGACCTGATAGTGATAGACTGGGTGAGCAGCCATTGTAGAGCAGTGCCAACCGGCCAATGGCAATCACCCTCCGCAGCAAGCTTTGCTATGGATACGCTACAGCTGTACGATTGCGCTCACCATACCTAATCTCTGGGACTTCAGACGAGAAAGCACAGGGCACGAGGGCGACCAAGAAGGTTGTCCAAGTGGATGAGCCCTTGCGGGTGCCAGATGCGGGGTCACCTCAAAACTGTCGAGGAGAGAAGTTTTCCCTACCCAATAGTCCTATTTGCCTGGAAACGCATTGTTGCCTTGACAGTCAGTGTGCTGCTGATGTATCATCCTCACGTAGGGCAATTTGCCCCTCTATAAAGAACTCTGGGCGGTTGCTGAAATTGGTAGACAGGACGGACTTAGGATCCGTTGGTGATGAACCATGAGAGTTCGAGTCTCTCACCGCCCACTACCATGACATGGGGTAGGCGTTATACGGGAACAGAGAGGCTCCTACACTCGCTTGCCTGACAGAATAGAGTACCTCCCATGTCCTGGGGGTAACGTGACGTGACGTGACGTGCTCGATAAATCGCCTCCACGATAAATCGGGAGGCTACGGATAAATCGGCATTCTACAAAGATAAAGAAAAAACATGTGCTGGAGGAAACGTGAAGGTCTCGGTCGAAAAATTGCCAACGAGTGAGGCTGTTCTGGATATAGAACTGAGTTGGGACGAGCTGGAAAAAGCCTCGGATAAAGCATACCGCAAACTTGTACAGAAAGTCGACGTGCAGGGTTTTCGTCGCGGCAAGGCACCACGCTCGTTGCTGGAGCGCAAGTTAGGTAAAGAATCTATCTACCAGGAAGGTCTTGATGAACTCATGACCGAGGCCTATCGCAACGCCCTGAAAGAGCATGACCTTACCCCCATTACCAAGCCAGAGGTAGAGGCTCCCGTATTGGAGATCGGTCAGCCGTACCACTTTAGCATCAAAGTGCCAATTATTACCCCTGTTGTACTGGGCGACTATCGCTCGCTCCACTTCGAGCGCGAAGAGGCTGGTGTGACCTCCGAAGAGGTGGAGCAGGAAATCGAAACGTTGCGCAATCGGCAGACCACCTGGCGAGTCGTCGAGCGTCCGGCAGCGATTGGTGATCGTGTGACGATGGACCTGAAACTTTCTGCAGGTGAACAGAAGATCTCCGACCTGAAAGAGAACCCGTTTGAACTGGCCGCAGAACGTCATGGCATCTATACAGGCATGGATGAACACATCGTAGGGATGCAAGTTGGGGAGAGCAAAACCTTCACCACCACGCTTCCAGCCGACTACACCAATGAGAATTTGGCCGGAAAGGAAGCTCAGTACGAGGTCACGCTGCATAAAGTCGAGGAAAAAGAACTCCCTGAACTCGATGATGCTTTTGCTACACAGGCCGGCGGCTACGAGACATTGGAGGACCTGCGCCAGGTAATCAGCGATCAGATTCTGGAGAACAAGAAGCGACGTATCAACAATGAACTGCGTAACAAGGTCGTCGAGGCTGTCATTGAGCAAGCCCAGGTCACCATCCATCCCATACTCGTCAAGGAAGAGGCGGAGGAGATGCTCCACCAACTCTCGCACCTGCTGGAGCAACAACGCATGTCGATGGATCAGTACCTGCTGATGATGCGCAAGACACGCGAAGAGTATCTGCAGGAAATCCAACCCGAGGCTGAGCAGCGTGTAAAGCACCAATTGGTGCTGGACGAGGTGGCCAGGCAAGAGGACATCAAGGTTGAACCACAAGAGTTAGAGGCATTGGTACAGGCTTACGCGCAAGCAGGAGAACCTATCGCACGCTCAGAGCAACAACTGCGTGCACTGGCGGTTAACTACCGCCGCGAAAAAGCCATCTCACGCCTGGTAGAGCTGACGACGGACCCTGACCCCGACGCAGAGAGCGTAGAGGCCAGCGTTGAAAGTACCCCTGCCGAGGCTGAGGTTGCTGAGATCGGGGCTGAAGAAGCTCCAACTGACACGGTAGTCAGTGTCGAAGATGAGGTCGCCGAGGTGACGGATGGAGGAGTTCCAGCTGACACTGTCGTCAGCGTCGAAGATGAGGTCGCCGAGGTGACGGATGAGGCATGAGGATGATTTTCATGCGCAAGTAACATGCAATTATCAGGTGCGGCTCGTTGACCGCATTTTGAGAAGAAGGTAACGGACGTGGCAAACGCAAAAAATACTCGCATATCCTACCGCTGTTCATTCTGTGGAAAGAGCCAGGACCAGGTGCAGCGACTGATCGCAGGACCTGGTGGTGTTTATATCTGCGATGAGTGTATCGATCTGTGTCGAGAAATCATCGAGGAAGAACAAGCCACCACAGCCAAGCCGCGTCTGCATGCAGGGAAGATACCAACCCCCAAGAAGATTTACGAGCAACTCAGTCAATACGTGATCGGCCAGGAGCGAGCCAAGAAGTCGCTGGCCGTGGCAGTCTACAACCACTACAAGCGTATTGGCGTGGGCATGCAGATCGATGATGTTGAACTGGGCAAGAGCAACATCCTGCTGATTGGTCCTACCGGGTGTGGTAAAACGTTGCTGGCGCAGACATTAGCGAAGATACTGGATGTGCCCTTCTGTATTGCAGATGCAACAGCGCTGACCGAGGCTGGCTATGTGGGTGAGGATGTCGAGAACATCCTGTTGCGCCTGATCCAGACGGCTGATTTCGATGTGGCACGCGCCGAGCGAGGTATTGTCTACATTGATGAAATTGACAAGATTGCGCGCAAATCGGACAACCCGTCCATCACCCGCGATGTCTCAGGCGAGGGCGTCCAGCAAGCACTGCTCAAAATCATCGAGGGGACCATTGCCAATGTGCCGCCACAGGGCGGGCGTAAGCATCCCCACCAGGACTTTATCCAGATCAACACGTCCAACATTCTGTTCATCTGCGGGGGTGCGTTTGAAGGGCTGGACAAGATAATTCAGCAACGTCTAGGCAGCAACAAGACGATGGGGTTCAGAAGCGTCGAAGGGCCTACGACACCCAAAGAGTCCGTATTGACACACCTCATCCCCGATGATCTGCTCAAATATGGGCTGATTCCTGAATTTGTCGGTCGCCTCCCCGTCGCGGTCTCCCTGGATAGTCTCGACAAAGGTGCCCTGATCCGTATCTTGACCGAGCCGAGAAACGCTATCATCAAACAATATCAGAAGTTTTTGCAACTTGACCGCGTCGAGCTCGTCTTCACGGACGATGCGCTCGATGCCACTGCCGAAGGAGCACTCAAGCAGCGCACAGGAGCACGAGGCTTGCGCAGTATCATCGAGGATGTACTGCTTGACGTGATGTACGAAATTCCATCGCGAGCCGATGTGAGGCGGGTCATTATCAACGGCGATGTGATCACTGCACGAAACAAACCTTTACTTATCACACGTAGCGAACGAGCGACAGCATATCCTGAAGGTGAGTCTGCATAACGCAGACTCATCCCTTTGTAGGGGCACCCGCCAATGGGGGTATGGGCGTCTCACCTATATCGACTCAGTCACAACGTTTGCTAGCGATAGAAACGGGTTAAGAACAAGTGAGCGAACAAGAGCGCCAAGAAACGACCCATGAGGTATATCCTCTGATGGCATTAAAGAACATGGTTGTGTTTCCGCGCACACGTACGACGCTTGGCATTGCACGTGAGAAGTCAGTCCGTGCTGTCGAAGAGGCAATGATGCAACCCGAACATATCCTCATTGCAGCCTCTCAACATGATCCGGAGGTTGACGACCCAGAACCCAAAGATATTTACTCCACCGGTGCCCTTGTCGAGATCGCGACGATACACCAGCAACAGGATGGAAGCATGCAGATCCTGCTGAACGGTCTACGCCGCGTACACATCAATGCATACCTCGACCTGGAACCCTTTATGCGCGTAAGCGTCAACATCCCCCAGGAACCACAATCTCGCGGCCCACAAGTCGATGCCCTGGTCCGCCATGCCACCAGCCTCTTTGAGCGCTATGCCCAACTGAACCGCCGCTTCTCGGTGGAGGACATTACCTCCCTCGTCAGTATTAAGACATCGGCACGACTTTCAGATATGCTGGCCGCCCATGTCGTTACTGATCCTCACCAGCAACAGGACTTGCTGGAGACACTCGACCCACTGGAACGGTTAGAGAAGATCTGTGTGATTATGGGCAACGAGATCGAGATACTCGAACTCGAGTCAACCATCCGTAGCCGCGTCCGTTCGCAAGTAGACCGTACGCAAAAAGAGTTTTACCTGCGCGAGCAGTTGCGCGCTATCCAGGAAGAATTGGGGATAGAGACGATCTCTGAGGCAAACGAGCTGCGTCTCAAGCTCAAAGAGAAGTCCTTCCCTGCCGAAATTGTGAGTAAGGCACGCAAAGAGATTGATCGACTGGAGCATATGCCTCCTCAGTCGGCAGAGATAGCCGTGTTACGCTCCTACATCGACTGGATGCTGGTACTCCCCTGGACTGAACGGAGCGATGATAGCTTCGATATTGAGCGCACCCGCCATATCCTGGATGAGGATCACTACGGACTGGAAGGGATTAAAGAGCGCATTATCGAGTTTTTAGCGGTGCGCCACCTGCGTCAGCGTTTTGCCAGCCGTGGTGGGCAATCCATGCACCAGAGCCAGGGACAGATTCTTTGCTTTATCGGGCCACCGGGCATCGGCAAAACATCGCTGGGACGTTCGATAGCACGTGCGCTGGGACGTAAGTTTGCACGCATTGCCCTGGGAGGCGTGCACGATGAGGCGGAAATTCGCGGACACCGCCGTACCTATGTCGGCGCGCTACCAGGGCGTATTATTCAGTCGATGAAGACCGTGGGCGTGCGGAACCCGGTATTCTTGCTCGACGAAATTGATAAGCTTTCCTCGGAGTATCGTGGCGACCCTGGCGCGGCCCTGCTGGAAGTGCTTGACCCGGAGCAGAACAGCGCCTTCACCGATCATTACCTGGAAATTCCCTATGATCTCTCGGAAGTGTTTTTCATCTGCACCGGCAATGTCAAATACCAGATTCCGCGAGTGTTGGCCGACCGCATGGACATCATTGATCTTCCCGGTTACATGCTTGAGGAAAAAGTCAACATTGGCATGCGCCATCTCCTGCCCAAAGTTCTGACGGAGCATGGCTTGGCACCAGAACAATTGAGGATTCCGCAGCCCATGATGCGACATATCGTGACGGGTTATACACGCGAGGCAGGCGTGCGCACTCTCGAACGGCAACTGGCAACCATCTGTCGCAAGGCAGCACGGCTCATTCTTGAGAAGCCGGACACACACTTGCGCATCACCACACGGCGGGTGGAACAGTATCTGGGAACGCCTCGCTACAGCAATGATGCACATCATCAAAAGATGCAGGTGGGCGTCGCGCTGGGTCTGGCCGTCACTGAAAACGGGGGCATGTTGCTGCCTGTGGAAGTAGCCACGATGGTAGGCAAGGGCGACTTGCTCATCACAGGACAACTAGGTGACGTGATGCGCGAATCGGTGGTAGCTGCACTTTCCTACATTCGCTCACGCGCTCACGAGTTGCAGATCGATCCAAGCTTTCTGGATGCCACTGATCTGCATATCCACCTGCCAGAAAACTCTCTCCCCAAGGATGGACCATCAGCCGGGATTACAATCGCCACCGGCATTGTTTCGGCGTTGACGAAACGTCGTGTGCGTGGCGATATTGCCATGACCGGTGAGATCACCCTCCACGGGCATGTGCTGGCCGTTGGTGGTCTGCGAGAGAAGGTACTGGCGGCACATTACGCGCACATCCGGCATCTGCTCATTCCCGCGGACAATGAAAAGGACCTCGCTGAAATCCCGGCGAAAATCCGTCAGAGTATGCAGTTTACCCTGGTAGATAGCGTGGACCAGGTCATTGAGGCCACATTACTGGACGCTCCTCCTGCGGTAGAACAACAAGAGCAAATGCTCAGTGCGCCGCGCCCATTACAGCTAGACGAGCGTGCACCTGCTGTGCACGATACGAATGCGCGCCGAAGCATCATACCGGCTGATGAAAAACCTGCCAGGGAAGGCGATGAGGACGAAAATGAGCAACTGCCACTGATCATTCCTCCAACAGAGCGCGTTGTGGGCGACCCGTATCCGCAGATACAGGCTAAGGACAGCAATGAGTGATAGTCCCAGTGATATACAAAACTAACCTTTGGGGGTATACTGCGTATTACATATTGTGGTTAAGAAACCTACACTTGAAGGCAGAGGCTCAAGTGAACTTATATTCAAAGAAAGAGGAACATCATCATGAGTTACCAACCACAGGACCCTAACCAGCCCAGTCAGCAGGGGGGCTACGGCGGCTATACTTCACCACCAAACCAGGGTGATCCCTACAGCGGTCAATATGGACAGCAGGGCGGCCCTCAGCAGCCCGGGGGTCATCAACAGCCTGGGGGATACCAGCAGCCGGGTGGGTATCAGCAACCCGGTGGCTACCAGCAACCTGGGGGTTACCAACAACCTCCTTATGGTCAGCAACAATATGGCGCTCAGGGAGGCGCAGCAGCGAGTGGTCCTAGCTCGACGGGCTTGCAGGCGAATGTCGCTGCTGGCTTGAGCTATGTACTTGGCTGGGTCACCGGACTCGTCTTCTTCCTCATGGAGAAGCAGAACCGTTTCGTGCGCTTTCATGCGATGCAATCGATTCTGTTCTTTGGTGGCCTGACTGTATTGAGTATCCTCATCAATATCCTTGGAGCGATCGGCATCCCCATTGTTGGCGTGCTCGGTTACTTGATAAATCTCGTAGGATTTGTCGGCTGGATCGTCTTGCTGATTAACGGTTTCCAGGGCAAGTACTTCAAGTTGCCTATCATTGGCGATTATGCCGAGAAGTACGCCAATCAGGGGACAATATAAGCCAATCGCAGTGATTACACATTCCAAAGTGAGCACAACAGACAGGGTGGGCACGCCCACCCTGTCTGTTGTGCTCACTTTGGATATTTAGACACCCTCGACGCCCTTCCCAAAATATGCTATTGTAAGACAAACAACATCATCCCCATTTCACCACAATGGAGTGACCTAAGATGACAGCACATGACAGCACAGCGACCCAGCTGAAACGCACCCCACTCTATGAGCAACACCGTGCATTAGGGGCACGCCTCGTGGAGTTCGGTGGCTGGGAGATGCCCCTTCAGTACAGCAGCATTGTGGAAGAGCACCGTGCGGTACGCAGCAGGGCAGGCCTCTTTGACGTGAGCCACATGGGCGAATTGAAGGTTGAAGGACCAGGCGCGGTCGCTTTCCTGCAATATCTCGTGCCCAACGATGTCGCCCGCCTGGCTGTTCAGCAGGCGCTCTACACCACCCTCTGCCTTCCTAACGGCAATGTAATCGATGACCTGCTGATTTACCGGCTGGCGGATATCCAGTACATGCTCGTCGTCAACGCAGCCAACATCGAGAAAGACTTCGCATGGGTAGAGGGACAAGCGAAGCAGTTCAAGGATGTCCATGTCTTCAATCAGTCGGATACCACTGCACTGCTCGCTCTGCAAGGGCCAGCAACTCAGACTATGCTGCAACCACTGACAGATGTTGACTTGAGTTCCATTCGCTACTACCACTGCACACCCGGTATGGTGGCTGGAGCGAACTGCATCATCTCGCGCACGGGCTATACCGGCGAGGATGGCTTCGAGCTGTACTGTGCACCAATCGATGTCACCCGGCTCTGGCATGACTTGCTCAACGCAGGCAAAAGCCAGGGGCTGGTGCCCGCCGGACTGGGTGCTCGCGACACATTGCGGCTAGAAGCGGCGTACTGCCTCTACGGCCACGAACTTGACGAGCAGACCAACCCGTTGGAGGCCAACCTCGGCTGGACGGTCAAGTTGCAAAAAGGCGATTTCATTGGACGCGCCGCTCTGTTGCACGTGAAGGAACATGGCCCGCAACGCAAGCTCGTTGGCATCGAAACACTGGAACGCGGCGTGCCACGCAGCGGCTACCTTGTCTATAAGCAAGACCAACCCATCGGGGCCCTCACCAGCGGCGGGCGAGGTCTGACGGTGAACAAAGATATCGGCCTGGGGTACGTTGAAGCAGCACACGCTGCCGTTGGCAATACGGTACAGGTCGACATACGTGGGAAACGTACGGCGGCGCAGATCGTTGCACTGCCGTTCTACAAACGCGAGAAGTAAAGGAGATAATCATGCCTAGCCTCAACCATCCTGATAACCTCAAGTACACTAAGACGGACGAGTGGGTCCGTGTCGAAGGCGACCAGGCGACTATTGGCATTACCGACTATGCACAGGATCAGCTTGGCGACATCGTTTATGTCGATTTACCCTGGGATAGCGGGCAAAGCATCTCATCTGAACAAAAGTTTGGCGACATTGAGTCGGTCAAGGCAACCTCAGAACTTATTTCCCCCCTCAGTGGCGAAATCGCCAGGGCTAACGAGAACTTGAAGGACCACCCCGAACTCATTAATGATAGCCCCTATGAAGACGGTTGGATGCTGGTAGTGAAACTGTCTAACCCGGAAGAGCTTGACAGCCTGATGAGTGCCGATGGATACGAGCAGTACCTCCAAGGAAGGTAACTCATGAGTTACATACCCAATACTCCTGAAGACCAGCAAGCGATGTTAGCACACCTTGGTCTTTCCTCGCTGGAGGACTTGCTCGCGCCTGTCCCCCAAGAGGTGCGTTTACAACGCCCGCTCGATCTTCCACCGGCCCTTGCCGAACCGGACCTGAAACGCCTGCTCAACGGCATGGCGGCGAAAAATAAGAACCTCGACACCACCATTTCTTTTCTGGGAGCTGGCACCTACGATCATGCCACACCCAGCGTTGTACCGCACCTGCAACGGCGTTCAGAGTTTGTCACCTCTTACACGCCCTATCAGCCCGAAGTCAGCCAGGGCATGTTACAGGCCATCTATGAGTTTCAGACGATGATCTGCCAGATCACCGGACTGGATATCGCGAACGCCTCGCTCTACGATGGTGCGACCGCACTTGTCGAAGCCGCGCTACTGGCCATCGGCCCAGGTGGACGCGGCGAAGTTGTCATTTCGCTGGGTGTTGATCCCCAGTATCGCCGCGTCTTGCAGACCTACGCGCATGCTCGCGGCTTCAGGGTAAAAGAGGTGCCGACTCACAATGGCGTTACCTCGGTCGAGGACCTCGACCAGGCCGTGAGTGCCACGACCTCGGCGGTGATCATACAACAACCGAACTTCTTTGGCTGCATTGAGGACATGTACGCCATTGAGCCTATTGCTCATAAGGGGAAGGCTGTTTTCGTCGCCACCATCACCGAGCCAGCTTCATTGAGTATCCTGGCTTCCCCGGCTGAGTATGGAGCCGACATCGCCGTAGGCGAGATCATGAGTTTCGGCAACACTATGAGCTATGGTGGTCCTGCCCTGGGCTTCATGGCGGCACGCGACAAGTACATGCGCCTCCTGCCAGGTCGGCTCGTCGGGCAGACGGTTGAGGAGGGTGGCAAGAAACAGACCGGATATGTGCTGACCTTGCAGACTCGCGAGCAGCACATCCGTCGTGAACGCGCTACCTCCAACATCTGCACCAACCAATCTCTGTTGGCCGTCGGTGCAACCATCTTTATGGCGGCCCTGGGCAAGCAAGGCTTTCGCGAACTCGGCGACCTGTGCGTGCAAAAAGCCCATTATGCCTTTCGTCAGATTACTGCTCTGCCCGGCTACAAGGCCGCCTTCAGCAGCCCATTCTTCGATGAATTTGCGATTGCAGCTCCTGTCTCAGCACGCATACTTCAACAACGCCTTGAACAAGCCGACATAATCGGCGGGTATGCCCTGGGCGATAGCTATCCTGGTATGGAGAACTGCATGCTCTTCTGCGTCACCGAAACACGCACAAAGCAAGATATCGATTACCTGGTAGAAGTACTGGGCACGATAGAGCGGGCAGGCGCGCTACATCAGGCCCGTACGGAGGTGCAAGCATGAGCGTCGAGACACTGATCTTTGAGAAGGGTGCTCCTGGGAGACGTGCCGCTACGATGACGGCCATGGATGTGCCTACGGAGGCGCTGGAAAGCATGATTCCCAGCAGTATGCTGCGCAAAGAGCCTGCGCCATTGCCTGAGGTGAGCGAGATTGAGGTGGTACGTCACTACACCCACCTGTCCCAACGTAACTTTGGCGTGGATACCGGCTTCTATCCGCTTGGCTCCTGCACGATGAAGTACAACCCCAAGCTCAATGAAGATATGGCCGCACTACCTGGCTTCGCCCACATCCATCCCTTGCAGCCCGACAGCACGGTGCAGGGGGCGATCCAGTTGTTCTACGAATTGGAGCAGTATCTGGCTGAGATCGCAGGCATGGCTCGTGTCACCTCACAACCTTCCGCAGGCGCACACGGCGAACTCACCGGCCTGATGCTTATTAAAGCCTATCACGCAAGTCAGGGCCAGGGCCATCGCAACCTCGTGCTGATTCCTGATAATGCCCACGGCACGAATCCCGCTAGCGCAACGCTGGCCGATTACAAGGCTGTCGAAGTGAAGACCGACCCGGCAACAGGGGGCATCGAGATAAGCCACCTCAAGGCAATACTCGAGTCAAATGCAGCGAACGTCGCAGCCATCATGATGACCAACCCTAACACATTGGGTCTCTTCGACAGCAAGATTGTGGAGATCGCGCAGCTCGTCCACGAAGCGGGAGGGCAGCTCTACTATGACGGGGCGAATGCCAACGCTGTCCTGGGCATCACCCGGCCCGGCGATATGGGTTTTGACGTCGTGCATTTTAACCTGCACAAGACGTGCAGCACTCCTCACGGCGGTGGAGGTCCAGGGGCCGGTCCCATCGGTGTCAAAGCGCACCTTGTTCCTTTCTTGCCTGGTCCTCTGCCAGCGAAGGATGACCAGGGCTATTACTGGCAGGACCCAGGGCCACAATCGATCGGCAAGATACGTGCTAACAAGGGTAATTTCGGAGTATTGGTGCGCGCATATACCTACATTCGTAGCTACGGCCCGGATGGCCTGCTGCATGTCTCACAAAGCGCTATCCTCAATGCCAATTATCTGAGACACGAACTGGCGTCCGACTATACGATCGCCTATCCCCTGATGTGCCAGCACGAGTTCGTCGCCACGACAGAGCGTCAAAAGGAGGAGAGCGGCATCACGGCTTTGGATGTCGCCAAGCGCCTGCTTGATTTCGGCATGTATGCACCAACTACCTACTTCCCGTTGATTGTGCACGAGGCACTGATGATCGAGCCGACCGAGACGGAGACGCGTGAGACACTAGATTACTTTGTGAGTGTCATGAAGCAGATCGCCGAAGAATCGCGCACGAATCCTGAGATAGTCAAGAGCGCGCCACAGACGACAGTGGTGGGGAGACTTGACCAGGCCCTGGCCGCACGTAAACCCAATTTACGCTGGCGGCCAGGACAGGAGGTGACGCACTAAATCAAGAACGCAGGGTAATGAGACCTTTCTGGGCCGCCAGAGAGACAGCTTCTGTCCGATTGGTGGCTCCAAGTTTGCCCATGATAGAACTAACGTGGAATTTAGCGGTACGTTCACTGATGACAAGCTGAGCCGCAATCTCTTTGTTTGGCATGCCCTGAGCTAGCAGGGTGAGGACTTCGAGTTCGCGCTCAGTGAGCATCTCTTGAGGAAGCGCCCGCTGCTGCCCCATGTGACGAAGTAGTTTGGACGCGACTATCGGCTGCAAAAGCGAACCACCTTCCATGGCGACGCGGATGGCATGAAAGATTTCTTTGCGCGGAGCATCCTTTAGCAAATAGCCAACGGCTCCGGCCTGTACCGCGTGAATGATGCGTTCGTCATTATCAAAGGCCGTAAAAACAATGATGCGGAAAGAGGATTGGAGTTGGTGCAAGCGCCGCGTTGCCTCTACGCCATCCATGATTGGCATTTCGAGGTCGAGCAAGATGATATCCGGTTGCAGTCTCAATGCCAGGCGCAGGACTTCATCGCCATTGGCCGCCTCGCCAACCACCTCAAAATCGGCCTGCGTCTCTAACAACGCTTGTAGCCCTTCGCGCACAATGGGATGATCGTCGGCAAGTAAAATGCGGACCATCGCCTATACGCCTTTCTCTTTGCACGGTACTCTGACAGCAATACAGGTACCCGCACCAGGTTCGCTTTCAATACAGATGGTGCCGCCGAGCAGCTTGGCCCGCTCATTCATACTCGCCAGCCCGAAGTGCCCTTCGTGCACGCCCGATACTACGTGCTCTGGGTCGAAGCCACAGCCATCATCTTGCACCAGCAGACAGAGAGATTGGTCATCCACGGTGAGTGACAACTGAACATGCTGCGCCTTTGCATGTTTGCAGACATTTGCCAGCGCTTCCTGCGCGATACGATACACTCCCACCTCCAGTCGTGTGGGCAGGGTAGGAAAATCGGTGGAGGGAGAGCAACTATAGTGTACGGCGACCGTGGTGTCGTCACAACCACGTTGAGCCAGCGCTGCTAATGCCTCGGGCAGCGTGCGGTCTTGTAGAGGGGCTGCCCGCAAGTCAATCACCGAACGGCGAGCTTCTTCGAGGTTACTGCGGGCCAGGCTCAATGCACGTCGGATGGCTTCTTGTGCACGCTGTGGGCGGGCAACCACGAGCGCATCTGCCGTCTCCAGTTGCAGGGTGATCGCCGCCAGGCCCTGGGCCAGCGTATCATGAATCTCCCTTGCCAGCCGATTGCGCTCCTCGATGGTTGCCAGGCGGGCAGCCGCGTGTGTATGTTCAGCCGACAGTCGCGCTCGCTGCACTGCCAGTCCGATTTGATCGCCGATGATGTGCAGCAACTGTAGTTCTTCTGCCTGCAACTCGCGCCAGTCTTCGCTGGCAACGTTGAGCACACCGAGCGGCGTATCGCCTGCATAAATAGGAATACTGGCGTGAAAGCGCAACCCCAAGGATGATGGGTCGCTGTCTCGCTCGGCATTTTTCAAACGACTGCAGCGCAACACGTTAATATTGGCAGCACCCTCAAGATCACCTTCCAGGAAGGTATCCAGGCAGAGGCAGAAGCCGGTCATGCGCTCTGGATGGTCCGCGAGGTAGGGAGGCAACGCCTGCGCTGCCGCCACGTATGGAGACCCCTGTCCATTGAGCAGCCACACCCACCCGGTCTGCAATCCAAGCAGCCGGGTGACCTGGACCAGCACTTCCTGCAAGGCATCGTGCACATCCACCTTGCGGTTCAGATGGCCCGCGATGGCATAGAGCACCGCCAGTTCCCGATTACTTCGCAGCAAGGAGCCAGTTTCTTGATGGATAGTAGTATCTTCTGGTCGGGTTGACATAGTAGTATTGTAGCACAAGATGGCACCCGCCGGGATCATCTAACCAGCCGCGACCGTCATTACATCTTCTTCCTCATCCATTACATCGGTGCGACACGCTTTGACAAAGGCAGCAAAGAAGCGAGCGCAGGCTGGTTCTTGCTTGTATATTTCTTCTGGATGGCATTGCATCGCCATCACAAAGCGATAATCGGGGGCTTCGAGCAACTCTGCTACGCCGTCCTCGGCATGCCCACTGATACGCACACCCTTGCCTGGCACCTTCACCGCCTGGTGATGGAGACTGTTGGACCAGAACTCGCGTGTGCCCAGGACTGCTTCCATACGGCTTCCAGCTTCAACAGAAACCTTATGGACGATCTGGGTCCGCGGCAAGTGCAGATTCATATGAGTCAGGCTGCCTGGATACTGAGCGCCCAGGTCTTGATACAGGCTTCCACCCAGGGCCACATTCAAGACCTGCAAGCCGCGACAGATGCCAATGACCGGGATATCTTCTTGCAGTGCCCATTGTGCCAGGGTCAACTCCATCTCATCAAGCTCCAGGCTAACATCGCCCAGCAGCGTGTGTGGCTCTTCGCCATAGCGGTCAGGTTGTACATCAAGTCCACCAGGCAGTAATAGACCATCCAGACGTGGCAACACGGTATCAAACATCGTGAGGTCGCTGAGCATGGGGATGAGAATAGGCACACCACCAGCATCTTCGATGGCATGTACATAAGCTTGATTGTTACAATAAATTGGTCGTCCAGTTCCCTCGCGGAAGCCTGAATGACAGGGAATAGCAATGAGCGGACGCATACCAATAACTCCTCTACACAAAAGATTTAGGCTCTGATGAGTAATAAAAAAGCGGAACGCTTGTTTTGTGCGTTCCGCTCTGAGAATAGCCTGTTTTTGACATCCTCCCGTCCCCTGAATGGAGACGGGATTCCCCACGTCACCGTGAGGGTTTCCTGTTTCGCTGGAGGTTGCCTCTCAGGCACCACGTTGTCTGATTGGTCTTACACCGCCTCCACAGGCATATCGCTTTCCGCGAGCCCCGCGGTAGCTTCTCAGTCTCATAGTCATCAGGAGCATGGAACCCTGCCTGGGGGGCAGGTAACGAGCTCCCAGATCGAGGAAAGAAAGAGAGTGTACATCGGTGAAACACGCTAGTGCTTTTACCCAGGCGAACGCTTTAGCCTGGAACCCAGAAACACTATTCCGTTGTCGAGTGTACGATAGCGTTAGTCTAGCAGAGACTAGAACACATGTCAAGAATGTCCGCCTGCGGGCGCGTTCTTTCCTTCCACCCCATTCAATGGGGTGGGTATCCAGAACGGAGCTTTTATGAAACGAAACGCATGACCTTGAAGCCCAACCCAAGAAGCTCCAGTCCAAGCTGGAGCTGGGTAATCACAAGGAGTGTGGCTACAAGGCGCTGCTGTTGTTTCACGTTTTTCCTTATAAGGTAAGGGAAAGGTTCAGGGAATATCCCCGGCCCCTCACTTGTTCTATACTCTGTTATATATAACGTACCACCGCGTCGAATGTTACACTGATTAGCCGCCAAAAAAGACATTCCACCATTCTTGCCAAAATCCCGGCGCTGCTGGCGCGCTGGTACGATGAGAGATCGTGGGCTGCCCCGGTTCAGGTGAACTTACGATGACCACAGCATATTCACCCGGGCGGATATAGCCAAGCTGCTCACGGGCTTCACGTTCGATCACGAATGGGTTCTGGTAGTAGGTAGCCAGTCGGGCAAGCTCGTCGTGATGCTGCTGGATTTGTTGCGTCTGTTGCTGTGCGGCTTGCACGCGCAGCATAAGCTGGCTGTTCGACCAGGCTTGCGCTAAGGAGCCAAGTAGCAGGACCAGGCAGATCAGGCCGGTGACCCAGATGACGGTCTGGGTGAACAATGAGTTACGCCTGGCACGGAAGCGTCCCGTAGACTCTGCCAGACCAACAGCAGATGTGACGTAGGGACTGCTGTGCCCCGGGCGCGAGGGGACTTGCGATTTTCGTGTATGTTCCTGCACACGCATTACCTTTCGCCATGGCTTGAAAACATAGCGATATCATACCACAAAACAACAGCTAATGCAGGACAAGTACGCCCATGAGATCGAAGCCGAGCAGCATGAACAGCAGAGCAAGACTTACCAGGGTGACGCTGCGCTGCCAGGTATGGCTCAACAGTGACGAACTCATGCTGTCTTGCGGTCTTGTCGAAGGCACGATCCCAACGGCAACGGAATGAGCACAGCGTTCATGTCTGGTCGTCTCGGGTCGATGAGTGAGCGGACCACTGATGCGACTCAAACGCTCACTGACTGCCAGCAGACGGTCGCTGATGGCCTGCTCGAATAAGGTGTGCAGTTCTTCTTCACTCAGGGGTTCCGGTTGTATTGTGACGATTGGCTCGGTTACAAACCGATCATCTGCCAGTGGCATATCAGTAGTGCGTTGCTCTAAGTAGCTCGTTGCGTGACACATGGCTCGTAACCTCCTAATCTTCTATTCTTTCCATCAGTAAGCATAGCGGAATCGAGGGAGGAATACATGGGGCAACCGACATATTTGTGGGTTGGTCCTTAGGATTAGGAGAATATGTCCATGTGTGCAATAAATGGCTTGACGAACAGTAGTTTACGTTCTATAATCAGACGTGAGCATTCGGTCGGGTTGATATGATGCGGGCCACACAGACGCCATCTGGGGGATGGTGTGCCCCAGAATGCGTTCACAAGGGGCACTATCCTGCTCAACCCTGGTTCGCTGTCGCGACGTACCCTCGCCCCTAGGGGCATTCCCCGCAAGGATGGAGATTTGTATTGCAAACTAGTTGACATCCGTTTGCGTATATGATATAGTAATACTAACTTCAGGGGTAGAACACGCAATCCAGCAGTCCCACAAGCTAGTGCTTGCCTGTTGTTGCATTGTGGATGGTCTTAGACATTTCGAATTAGCCGACACGGACCTCTTTCACGCGCTCATCGTTGCCACTTGTTTTTCAGGATACTTCCGAAAAACGACCTGTTACACTTGTATGTTCTATTTCCCACTCAAAACTCTAGGTTCAACGCAGAAAGGAGAAAGGGCGTGTTATTCCCAAGCATTTACCTCGCCCGACAACAACGTGAACATCGCTGAACTAGAAACCAAAACACTCACGGAGTTACGCGACATCGCTCGCGATCTCGAACTCTCCGGCTACACCACCCTCAAAAAACAAGACCTCGTCTTTCGGCTTCTCCAGGCTCACACTGAGCAGCAAGGCAACATCTTCAGTGCCGGCGTGCTGGAAATTGTGGAAGATGGCTTTGGCTTCCTGCGGCAAGAACGTTTTCTGCCAGGCAACATGGATGTCTATGTTTCTCAGTCGCAGATTCGTCGCTTTGGTCTACGCACGGGAGACATGGTCTCGGGCCAGGTTCGCCCGCCAAAGGATAATGAGAAGTACTATGGTCTCTTGCGCGTCGAGGCGATTAACGGGGTAGACCCTGAAATCGCGAAACGCAGGCCCCACTTCGACGTTTTAACGCCGATTTTCCCTCGCGAGATGTTTAATCTGGAGACAGGCCCATCGAATATCTCTGGACGAATCATCAACCTGGTGGCCCCAATTGGGCGTGGGCAGCGCGGCTTAATCGTCTCCCCTCCCAAAGCAGGCAAAACGATGCTGCTCAAATCCATTGCCAACTCCATCACCGCGAACTACCAGGATGTCCATTTGATGATTGCCCTGATCGGCGAGCGACCGGAAGAGGTCACTGATATGAAACGCTCGGTGCGCGCCGAGGTCATCAGTTCCACCTTTGACGAACCAACCGAGGCTCATACACGGGTCGCCGAAATGGTGCTGGAGCGCGCCAAGCGCCTGGTAGAAGGCGGACGGGATGTGGTGATCCTTCTGGACAGTATCACGCGCCTGAGCCGTGCTTACAACCTGGCAGTTCAGCCCAGTGGGCGCACGCTCTCGGGCGGTCTTGATCCAAGCGCACTCTTCCCACCCAAACGCTTCTTCGGTGCTGCACGTAAGATCGAGGAAGGCGGCAGCCTGACCATCATCGCCACGGCGCTGGTGGATACTGGTAGCCGCATGGATGATGTGATCTACGAAGAATTCAAAGGTACCGGCAACATGGAACTGGTACTGAACCGCAAACTTGCCGAACGGCGTGTCTTCCCCGCCATTGACATCTCCCTCTCCAGTACGCGCCGTGAAGAGTTGCTGCTGGACGACAAAACCCTGCGCGCTGTTGTCACGATGCGTCGTATGTTCTCGACGCTGGCCGATCAGCGCGGCCTGGAGGCAATGGAGGCATTGCTACAGTATATGTCCAAGACCAATAACAATGTCGAGTTCCTGGCAACCCTGAACAAAGGGGTGTTGTAATTCTTCAGGACTCCTCTTTTCTTGACTCCTCGCCGCCTCGCACGTTTTTCTGCGGTGGGCATGGCAGCCTGCGGCTGCCATGCCCACCGCAGAAAAAACAGAATCCTGGCGTTTAGCCCAACACCTGTCACATTGACCATAGGCGAATCATCGTTGTTGCCCGCCCACACGCCGACTGCATAATCCATTGTATAGCCGACGGTCCAGTTATCTTTGAAATTCTCGGAAGTGCCTGTCTTAACCGCGGAAGGGTAAACAACACCAGGACTACCCGCGTAGCATTGTGCCTGGGTGGTACTGTAGAGATAGAGCGCACTGCATTTACCAAATTCATAGGTACGTGCGCTATTATCACTCAGCACGTTCGTCATCATGTAGGCAACTTGTTTGCTGATGACATGCACTCCCTGTGGTAGGAAGTGATAAATCACGTGGCCCTGCGTATCCAGGACGGTATCGATGGCATGTTGAGGGACACGGATACCCCCATTGGCGAAAACGCCATAGGCAGAGGTTTGATCGAGCAGGTGAACGCCCAGCGTGCCCAGCACCATCGTGTAGTTTGGTGTTCCTGTGTAACTACTGATGCCCATAACCTGAGCAGTATGCAATGCGTCATCGACGCCCGTTTTGAGCAGAAGCTTCACCGCAGGAATGTTAAATGAGTTTTGCAAGGCATTACGAACGGGCAGCAAACCGTGAAAACTGCGGTCGTAGTTTTGCGGGCTATAGGAGGGGAGCCCACAACAGAGTTGAATCGTAAGTGGTTCATCCAGGACAGGCGTGCCGGGACTCAACCCCCTCTCAAAGGCGGTGGCATAGATGTAGGGTTTAAAGGATGAACCTGGTTGGCGGTAGCCTTGGGATGCCACGTCAAAAGCTCCGTAGCGTGGATTGTTGGGGTCGATGTTCCCCAGGAGGACGCGAATTGCGCCATTGTGGAAGTCGATTACCACCACAGCAGCATCTGACATGTGATGCACTGCTGCCAGAGCGGCAATGTGGCCCTGAGCAATTTTGAGGATCTTATTTTGTAAGTTCAGATCGAGCGTGGTGGAGGCGATCAGGCCCAGGCGTGCGAGATCACTGCGCCTGACATGCAACGTCGAGGCTAACTCGCTGACAGCGTAGTTGGCGAAGTGTGGAGCGAGGTCGTTGTGTATCACCCCTCGATGCAAAAAACCTGGCCGCTCTGCCTCAGCAAGAGCTACCCGTTCTTGGGCAAACGTGATGTATTTCTGAACTTCCATCCGAACGAGCACATCTTGCATGCGTATAAGTGCAGCCTTGGCATGCAGATAGGGGTCGTATGCGAAGGGTGAACTGGGGATACCGGCCAACATGGCAGCCTGGGCAAGATCGAGTTGGGATGCAGCAGTCTGGGTGGGGGTATCCTGCAAGCCGTAATAGGTGAATGCGGCGGCATCAGCCCCATAGGCTTGTTCACCGTAATAGATGGTGTTGAGATACATTGAAAGTATCTGTTGCTTCGTGTAAAGGCGTGTTACCGAGGGAGACAGGATGATCTCCTCCAATTTGCGGATGAGCGTATCACGGTTACCTACGATCGTATTTTTGATCAACTGCTGAGTAATGGTGCTACCACCCTGCAGAATATGGTGGGACGTCAGATCATCGAGGGCAGCACGCACAATGCCTGTGATATCATAGCCAGGATTGGTCCAGAAGTACTGATCTTCAGTCGCGATCTCGGCATTGATGAGATTGGGCGAAATATGCGAGAGCGGGACCGTCGTTTGTAATCCCTGATCAAGCATTTGATAGATGAGCGTGCCGTGGGCATCATACAGTTTCAGGTTGTCTTTGGGGAGGATATCCTCCAGTGTCGTGACCTGCTGGCTGTAGTGTTGCTGTGTCACGCCAATGGCTCCCACCAGTGCTACCAGGAGGCCGGTGAGGACAACAACCATCAGGAGCGATCCGATAGTTAAGGGCAACATGGCCCATTTTGTACTAAACCGTTCTGTGGCCGCATAGTGCAGGTTGCTCCTTCGCAGGCTCTTGCGCTTGAGGTAGCGC
>WNFT01001354.1_pt1 | contig 20711 bp, 18 predicted proteins | sample 5400191 | NCBI WGS metagenome assembly WNFT01 (sample SAMN13153359, study PRJNA577476) | soil metagenome | isolation source: 80 cm saprolite under Madrone tree | place: USA:California | collected 2016-06-14 | reverse complement strand
GTTTTCAGGATTGGCGTTGCGATTTTGGCGATCAGTTTGGCTGGCGCGCTCGGTGTACACGTCGTGACGTTGCGCACGACGCGGGTCGCGACCGGTGAGTTCGCTTCGCCGCTGAGCGCCCAGGAATTCCGCATCCTCAAACTGGTCAATGACGAACGCGTGCGGGCCGGGCAACCGCCGCTCCAGTTCTCGCCGCTCCTGATGTCAGCCGCGCGATCCCACAGCATCGACATGGCCGAGCGCCGCTACTTCGGGCATGACAGTCCCGCCGGTGACACGCCTGCCGACCGGGTGCGTATGATGGGTATCAACTACGAGGAACTGGCCGAGAGTCTTTATCGCGACGATTCCTCCGACGTTGAAACGCTGCCGAACCGGGTAGTCAAAGGGTGGCTCGCGAGTCCGTCCCATCGCGCCAATCTGCTCTCGAGGCGCTTTCGGATCGCCGCCGTTGGAATCGCTCGTTCGGACGACGGCAAGATCTACGTCACCCAGGACTTCATCCGATAGGCGAGATTCGATTCCGAGGGACGGAGATTTCGCGGCGTGTTCCTAGCGATGCGGGGCGCCGCAAGATGTGCTTCGCTCCGCGGACGCCGGGAAAAAGGATGCGGCTGCCTCGCGCGGGGTGTATCATGATCGATTATCGATGCGAACAGTGACCTGCGCAGTTTCGGAGGTGGGGTGGCGGCGATGGATTTCAGCAAGCTCGCCGCGCTAGCCGGCGGCCATGCGGAAGCGCGAGCGATTCAGGTCGCACTCAAGCTCGGCCTTTTCGAGGTGCTCGCGAATGGTGAAGGCGACGCCGCTGGACTCGCCCAGGCGCTGGAATGCGACCGCCACGCGACTTCGTTGCTGGCCAATGCGCTGGTTGCGCTCGGTCTTATAGCGAAACGTGCAGAACGCTATTCGCTCACGGATAGCGCACGACGCTTTCTGGTCGAATCGTCCTCCGAGTATCTCGGCGGAATGGTTCTCTTCGATGCGGGGCTGTGGAGTACGTGGGAGAAGTTGGAAACATCACTGAAGACCGGTTCCCCCGCTCGCGCGCCAGACATGTTTCAATCGACACCGGAGGAGACGGAGCGTTTTATTCGCGCGATGGATAGCCTCGTCCGGGCACGCGGCGACGCTCGCTGGGCCGCCGAACATCTCGACCTCGGCTTTGCCCGCACGGTGGTTGACCTGGGCGGAGGTCCCGGCACCTATCTCGTCGAGTTCCTGCGGCGATGGCCCGACATGCACGGTGCAATTTGCGACCTGCCGGCGACGCTACAAGTGGCGCGACGAATTCTCAACGATCGCGCGCCGTGGGCAGTCGCGCGCATCGATTTGCGCGCGGTCGATTACAACGCAGAGGAACTTCCCGGCCCGGTCGACGCTATCTTCATGTCGAATATCATCCACAGCGAGGACGAGGCGGCGAACCGCGGACTCATGCGCAAATGCTTCCGCGCGCTTGCGCCGCACGGCATGCTGGTGATCAAGGATCACATCATGAGCGCCGGCCTGACCGAACCTGCGGCCGGCGCGGTTTTCTCGCTCTACCTGTTGCTCACCACGCGAGGGCGTGATTACAGCTTCGAGGAGGTCTCGGGATGGCTTCGTGAGGCTGGCTTTTCCGATATTCGTTTGGAGCCGCTGCCGAGCCCGCCGTTTACGTCATCGATGGTGCTGGCGCGCAAATTTTGATGCGAGACACCGACATTAGCCAGTTGCGTTCAAGATTCCGCGTCACGCGTCTTGCGCTCACGATTGGCGCTGGAATAGTGGCGATTACCGTGAGCGGATGCTGGATGGCGGCACTTCAACTTGCCCCGGCGGCATTAAGCGCCGTGGGAGGAGTAGGAAAGGGCGCCGTGGCGCTCGCCAGCAATGACAAGTCCAAGGAGGATCCCGAGGACGCCAACGATTTCCCTCGTGGGCAGAAGTGCGACGACCTGGAGATGGAAGCGCCCGTAATGGTCCAGATGCAGGCGGGAACGGGAGGCGGTGCGAAATGGCGGGAGTTGAGTATCAGCCCGGGTATGGAGGCGGACCAGCGATGGATACCGATGCCTACTCAAAACACGGACGCCGATGGATGGCGTCCCGTCAGCAACCTGGCAAGTCTCGATTTTAAACCGCCGATCCAGACGACGCCTGCGCCCGGAGCACCTGTCTATATCGCCTACGCGCCATCCGACCCGCAAACCCTCGCGGAGCGCAACGAACTTTCGGGGCTGGGATTTAACTTCGGGACCGAACTTGGAACTTTCCATTCGGACGGGCGAGTGTACCGGTATGCGCTCCTCAAGGAGTTGCCCTGCTTCCCGCCGCCGGCGCATTGAAGCAACCCGAGGGCGCCCATGAGGCATTTTCGCCACGTTGCCGTGGCGAGTACGATAGCTTTGTCGCTCGGACTCGCGCTCGCGATCTTCGCTGGAATGGATGCAGGTGATTCAGGAATGGCCAATGATGCCACGAACCATTCGCGGGCCGCACTCGAACCGGCGAAATGGCCCGAGGACGAGTTGACTATCGCAAATCTTGGCCATTCGACTCTCCTGATGAACTACTTCGGCGTCAGGGTCATCAGCGACCCTACGCTGTTCGAGCGTGTCGGACTCGCGATCGACTCGCTCTTTACGATTGGGCCGCGCCGCCACGTCGAGCCGCCGCTTAAGCCCGCGCAATTGCCGGCTATCGATGTCATCGTGATCACCCATGCGCACATGGATCATCTCGATATCCCCTCGCTCAAGGCGCTTCCAAAAACGGCGGTCGTGGTGGGATGCACGGGATGCGACTCGCTCATCAAGCCGTTGGGATATTCGGATGTGCGGACGCTTCGTTGGGGTGAACATACGGAGGTGAAAGGGCTCACGATCACCGCGATGGGCGCGCGGCATTGGGGGCGGCGATGGCCGCCGCACGGCCGGGACTACGGCTTCAACAGCTACGTGCTCGAGAAGAACGGCCATCGGATGCTGCTCGCATGCGACAGCGCATATACCGATCTGTTCGCGGCACTGCATGACGATCCGCCCGACATCGCGGCGTTTTCGGTGGCCGCGTACGATCCGTGGATTTGGAATCACGCGAATCCCGAGCAGGCGTGGGAGATGTTCGAGCAGACCGGCGCACACTACTTGGTGCCGATTCATTGGGGCACGTTCCGTTTATCGCAGGAGCCGATGGACGAGCCCATACGGCGCCTGGTCGCGGCCGCGGGACCGGAACAGGACAGAATTATTTTGCGCACGATCGGGACCGCGTGGACGATGCCGTCTACGAAGCCGTCCGCGCATCCCGAGACAACTCGAGGCTCACAGCCTGACCGGCTGTCAGGCCATAGTGACGGCAAGACATCTGGCAAAGGTCCGACCGGCGAAGAAATCCGACGTTGAAGAAATTGGCCGCCGGCACAGCCCCAGGGTAACTGGCGGGTTTGCGGCTTGACACTCGCGCGCGATTGCGATGCGATTCGCGCATTCCGTGAGAAGGTTCAGAAGGCAATGACTGGGCGGGGAAATTTGAAAGTGATCCTTGGATTCGTGGCGTCAATCGCGATCGCGAGCGCCACGGTGGCGCAGGCGCAGGATGACTGGGCTGTCGTCGGGCACCAGACGACCGAAGAGCCTTCCGCGTCTACCCAGCGACAGCCAGCTTCGGCCGAGGAGGCCAGGGTACCGGTAGCCGGGACGCGGGCGAAGACTTTTTACGCGTGCGGTGAGAAGGGCGAGGCTGCGTCAGACGATATGAAGGCGATGGTCGCTCGAATCGACGCGCTGTGGAACACGGACGTGCGGATTTACCAGTCGGTTGAGCCCGAAACACCGCATGCGTCCGCCGGCGGATGCATCTTTTACAATACGCCTTTCCTGAAGGCGCTGCTCACGAACCGGCTCGACATGGATGACCCCAACGCGGTCGGACCGATGCTCTGGGCGATCTTCGCGCACGAAGTTGGACACGAGATGCATCACGATTTCGATCCGTCGCGGGCGAACGTATCGAGTGAGGTCAAGGAGCTCGAGGCCGATCGCTTCTCCGGCTACACGCTCGAAAAGCTGAATATCCCCGCAACCAACATCGCGCCCTACTACAGCCTGGCCGGGGACGAATTCGGCGGACAGGTAAAGCATGGGAGCAGTGAGCAGCGGGTAGCGGCGTTCAAGCAAGGATGGCACCTGGCGGAATGGAACCGGCCGGAGAATTCGCAGTCGGCGCTGAGCGCCACGGATGAGCCGGTTGCGCCGGATTCGCACGAGGGCGCGCCGGAATAAAAAGAGCACACGCCCGATGCGACGGCTTCCCTGTCAGGAAAGGGATTAGCAGGTTAGTTTGGTCTAAGATCTCGGCAATCCGGGGAACTCGGGACTATTGCGGAAGCTTCGAGACTTATGCGGACGAAAACTGAATCTCAGACCTTCTTACGCTTCTTCGACAGATAATCGACCAGCATGTATTCGCCGAGATGGTCGGGGCGCGTGTAGAGCGCGCGGCCCCGGTTGATTTGCGTCATCTTCTCGACGAAAGCGCGCAGGCTCGGCGAGTCGTCGAGCATGAAGGTGTTGACCGTGATGTTCTTGCGGGTGACGCGTTCGACTTCCTTCAGGGTCTCCTGCGCGGCGCGCATGCTGATGCCGCCGAACGAAAGCGGCCATTCGCAATAGAGGCGCTTGTTGAGGAAATAGGCGGTCGGCTGCCCGTCGGTTATCACGATGATGTGCTGGTTGCGCGACGGATGGCGCATCAGCAGATCGGAGGCGAGGCGCAGCCCGTCCTGCAAATTGGTGAACGGATCGCCCATGTTCCACGACGCCTCGGGCAGATCCTTGAGCTTGAGTTCGACCGCGCGTGTGAAGAAGCCGACGATCGAGAAGTAGTCGCGCGGGAACTTCGATCGGATCAGCGTCTCGAGCGCCATCGCGACTTTCTTCGCCGCCGCGAAGCGTCCCTCCCAGCTCATCGACCACGACATGTCGAGGCATAGCACGGTGGACGACGAACTGCCGAAGTCGTTTTCGTAGATTTCGAAGTCGCCGGGTTCGAGTGCGAGCGGCACCCCGGGCCGTCGCGTGAGCGCGTGCTTCAACGTCGCGACGAGATTCAGGTTGAGCGGGTCGCCGAAGGTGTACTGCTTGGTCTGGTCCGGGCGCATGTCGCTGATGCCGCGATGATCGATGTTATGTGTGCCGGCGCGATCCCTGAGCAGGCCCTGGTAGATGTCGCGCAGCGCGAGCTGGCCGATGCGGCGCACGCCCTTGGGCGAAAGCTGCAGATGGTCGCCCTTTTGCACGGTGTAACCGGACTGCGCCAGCATCGTCATCACCTGGCGCAGGTTCTGAAAATCCTGCGCGGCCTGCTGCCCCAGCATCTCGCGCAGGTCCTCCATCGAGATGGTCTCGAAGTTCCCCGACATCAGATCCTGTTCGAGCTGGCGCATGCGTTCCATCTCGCGCATCAGGTCGAGCGATTCCTGATAGTCGAGGCTCTTGGGCCCGTGGAACATGTGGTTGTAGCGGTCGCGGAAATTTTCGAGGTCGCGGACGTTCTCGTATTCGTTGAGCAGTTCCTCGAAATCCGCGCGCGCCTGCTCGTCCTCGAACTCGTAGCTCTCGAGCTTGCGCAGCGCCTCGGAGAGGCGGCGCGGGATATGCTGAAGCTGGCGTTCCTTCTCCTCCATCCCGGGCTTGCTGTCGCGCAGGCTGGAGAGCGTCTGGCGCTCGCGCTGCAGGATGTCCTCGAGCCGCTGCTCCAAGTCGCTCAGCGAATTGCGCAGATTGAAGTCGCGGTAGCGCTGGCGCATCTCCTGGCGCAACTGCTCGAGAAACTCCTCGAGACCCATCACCTTGGTCCCGTCGAAGTCCATCCCCTGGCGCATCATCCAATCCATCGCCTGGCGGACGTCATCGGTGTAGGAGAGATACTCGGCGAGCTTCTCGAAGACCTTGTCGGCGTCGAGCCGCAGTTGCTGCGTGCCGTCCCACTGCGTGTAGCGGGTGGTTACCATGACGTGGGCTCGTGATCAGGCGTGATAAGCGAAACGGCCGCCCTGGCGCTCCTTGTTGAGTTTCTGATGGAGATGCAGGCCCTCGAAGATGAGCTCGCTCGCGGTCGCCATCAGGCCCGGAGTCTCGGCGACACCGAGCTGGTTGACGGCGTCGCGCAAGCCCGGAACCTCGCGCAGCGCGTCGAGGTACTCGGAAGATGGCGACATATCGGAGACTTCGACGCCCCATCCGTCTTCGAAGTAGGTGATTACGGGTTTCAGGTCGTCGAGTTTGAAGCAGCGATCGAAGACCTTGAGCACGGCGCGGTTGACGAGGCGCTCGACCAGGTCCTCCTCTTTCTTGTCCTCGCCCACGTACTCGAGTTCGAGCTTGCCCGCGGTCGAGGCGTAGAGCGCGTGGAGGTCGGACAGGCGGGGCACGATCTCGGTTTCGTTGATCTTCACGGCGCGCTTTTCGGCATTGGACAACATCGATTCGAAATTGTTGATCGTCATCCGCACCGACACGCCCGAGGTCTGATTTATCTCATTCGAAGCGCGCGCCTCGAAGGTAATCTGCGCGAGGATCTCCTTCATGAACGCCGGTATGCGGACGGGCATCTCGGAACGCAGCGGATAGCTGCATTCCTGCTCCATGATCGCGACCTCATCCTCGAGCGTCTTGGGGTAGTGCGTGCGGACCTGGACGTCGAAACGATCTTTGAGCGGCGTGATGATGCGGCCGCGCGAGGTGTAGTCTTCCGGATTGGCGCTGGCGACGAAGACGAGGTCGACCGCAAGCCGAATCTTGTAGCCCTTGATCTGAACGTCCTTCTCCTCCATCAGGTTGAAAAGCCCCACCTGCACTTTTTCAGTCAGATCGGGGAGTTCATTGATGGCGAAGATTCCGCGATTGGTGCGCGGGATCAAACCGTAGTGGATGGTTTCCTCGTCGGCGAGATAACGTCCTTCGGCCACCTTGATTGGATCGATCTCACCGATCAGGTCGGCGACCGAAACGTCGGGCGTCGCGAGCTTTTCGGCGTAACGCAACTCGCGGCCGATCCATGCGATTTCGAGATCGTCGCCCTTCTCCGCCTGCAGCTTGCGGCATCGCGAGCAGATTGGCGCGTAGGGGTCGTCGTTGATCTCGCATCCTTTGACCGCCGGGACGCGTTCGTCGAGCAACGAAACGAGCGCGCGGATAATCCGCGACTTCGCCTGGCCGCGCTCGCCCAGCAGGATCATGTGATGGCCGGCGAGCACGCCGTTTTCGATCTCGGGCAGGACAGTTTGGTCGTAGCCGACGATGCCGGGCAGGATGCGCTCCTGGTCGCGCAAGCGCCCGAGCAGATTGTCGCGCATCTCGAGTCGCACCGGCTTGGTTTGATAACCGGCGCGCTTTAATTCACGCAGCGTACCTAGCGCTAATAGACCTTGATCCATAGGGATGCCGAAGCGAACTTTCTTTTTTAGGATAAAGCAGTGTCAGTGGCTTTGAAAAGCGGCTCGAGCAGATTGAAACTCTCCTCCAGATGCTGCGAGAGCACTCGGGTTGATCCGATAACCGGCATGAAGTTGGCGTCGCCCTCCCAGCGGGGCACGACATGCCAGTGCAAATGGTCCGCGAATCCCGCGCCTGCCATGCGGCCCAGGTTCGCGCCGACGTTGAAGCCGGCAGGCTTGAGCGCGGATTTCAGACGCACGATCGCAAGCGCGATCAGCTCGGCTGTCACAACCCGCTCCTCGCGGCTTAGAAGCTCCGGCGAGGCGAGATGGCGGCGCGCCGCGATCATCAAGTGACCGTTGTTATAGGGATAGCGGTTGAGCATCACGAGCGCGAGCGGACTCGCGTAGAGCACCAGACGGCGGCGGCGAGCCTGCCCATTGATCCTGCCGAAACAGAAGATGCAGCGCGCGGAACGGTGGCCTGCGGTGGCGAGATAGGCCGAGCGCCATGGCGCCCACAGCCGTTCAAGCCCCGACGCGGCCTCAGGCCGACCGGGCACGCGCCCCCTCAGCAGCGCCATTCACCTCCACTTTGAGTTCCTTGCCCGCGCGGAAGAACGGAATTCGCTTGGCCTGCACTTCAACTGGCTGGCCGGTTCTTGGATTACGGCCTTCGCGTGCGCGGCGCTGCTTCACACCAAAACTCCCGAAACCGCGGATCTCAATTCGTTCGCCGCGCGCGAGCGCGGTCATCATCGCATCGAACATCGCGTTGACGATGGTTTCGGATTCGCGATGTGAAGAGCCCTGCCGCCTGGTCAACAGTTCCTCGACGATCCCTCGCTTGGTCATCGCGATTAATTACTTCCCCCGCACGGAGCGGGCGTTGGAGTTAATGTCTCAGTGATCACGTCCGCGGCCGCCGCGAGACACCCTGCGCTCACCCTCTTCGCGATCGCCCCGCAGCTCCTCGTTAAGGATATCCTCGAGCGAAAAACGCTGAGCCTCATGCTCGCGCTTGAGGTAGGCCTGCATTTCCTCGCGTTCCTCGTGCTGACGCAGCGCCTTGATCGACAGCCCGATGCGCCGTTCCTTGCTGTCGACCTGGACCACGATTGTCTCGACCTCGTCGCCCACCTTGTAGAGCGACGAAGGCTTGTCGACGCGCTCGTTGCTGAGCTGCGAGATATGGATGAGTCCCTCGATACCCTCTTCCAGCTCGACGAAGACGCCGAAGTCCGCAACCGAACTCACTTTTCCGCGAACCCGGGTATTCAGCGGATAGCGCTGCGCCACGGTATCCCACGGATCCAGCGCGAGCTGCTTGATGCCGAGGCTTACGCGCTCCTGGTCGACCTCAATTCCAAGCACCACGGCCTCGACCTCGTCACCCTTCTTGAGAAGTTCGGAAGGATGGCGCACCTTCTTGGTCCACGAAAGATCGGAGATGTGCACTAAGCCGTCGATCCCGGGTTCAATCTCGACGAACACGCCAAAGTCGGTGATCGATTTGACCTTGCCCTTGATCGTGCTGCCGACCGGATGGCGCTCCGCGAGCGCCTCCCATGGATTCGGTTCGATTTGCTTGAGCCCGAGTGAAATCCTGCGGTTGGCCTCGTCGACTCCAAGCACCTGGACCTCGACGGTATCGCCGACGTTGACGAGCTTCGACGGATGAACCGCGCGCTTGCTCCACGTCATTTCCGATACGTGGATCAGCCCCTCGATGCCTTTTTCCAGCTCGACGAATGCGCCGTAGTCGGTGACGCTCACCACCTTGCCGGTGAAGCGCGCCCCGACGGCATAACTCTCGGCGGCACGCGTCCACGGGTCGGGCATGATCTGCTTCATCCCGAGCGAGACGCGTTCGCGCGACGGGTCGTATTTGAGCACGACCACCTTGACCTTGTCACCGACCTTGACCGCTTCGGATGGATGCTGGAGGCGGCCCCACGACATGTCGGTGATATGCAGCAGCCCGTCGATTCCGCCAAGGTCGACGAAGGCGCCGTAGTCAGTGATGTTCTTGACGGCGCCTTCGAGGATCACGCCCTCTTCGAGCACCTTGAGCGTTTGCTCCTTGAGCGACGTGCGCTCGCGCTCGATCACGCTGCGGCGCGAGACGACGACATTGCCGCGCGCGCGGTTGAACTTGAGGATTTGGAAGCGCCCGCGCTGGCCAACGTAGCGGTCGAGGTTGCGCGCCGGACGAAGGTCAACATGGGATCCCGGCAGGAAGGCCGGCACTCCAATATCAACCTGGAGACCGCCCTTCACCTTGCCGAGGACCACGCCCTCGACCGGGGTTTCGGTTTGGAACGCACGTTCGAGCTCGCGCCAGACTTTGAACTTCTCGGCCTTGGCGTGCGAAAGCATGACCGTTCCGTTCTCGGTCTCGGTGCCCTCGAAATAAACGTCAACCTCGTCGCCTTCACTGACCGCGACCTTGCCTTCGTGGTCAAGGAATTCGGCGAGCGGCACCTGCCCTTCGCACTTGTAGTTGATGTCGATGATTACGTTATCGCGGGTGATCAAGAGAACTGTGCCGGCAAGTACTTCACCTGGGCGTGGGGCGCGCAGGCTCTGCTCCATCAGCGACTCGAAATCATTCGTTCCTCCGCCTGTTTTATCAGACAACTCTTTCTCCATTTAGTGGGACCTTCCGCGGGACATCGAGGCTACAGCAATCCATACAAGGGAGCTACGTGGGTTTCAAGCCCTTCAAAGCGTGAGAAGCCGCTTCCACGCGGGCTTTCATCGCGGCAACCACCTCCGCGACCGAAAGCCGCGTCGAATCGATCACGATCGCGTCGTCCGCGCGCCTAAGCGGCGCAAGTTCGCGCTCGCTGTCGCGCCGGTCGCGCTCGAGCAACTGCGCCAGCACCTCGTCGCGCGTCACGCTTGCGCCCTTCGCAACCAGTTCGCGCCATCGGCGTTCGGCTCGCACGTCGACGTCGGCATCGAGGAAGAACTTGAACTCCGCGTCGGGAAAAACCGCAGTGCCGATATCCCGCCCTTCCATCACGGCGCCACCGTCGCGCCCGGCGGCGCGTTGAAGTTCGCGCATCTTCCGGCGCACGATTGCGAGCGTGGAAAGCCGCGAGGCGAGATCGCCGACCTCCGGCGCCGCGATCGCCGCGGTTATATCGCGGCTTGAAAGACGCACCCGCTCACCATCAAATGTGATCGCGATCATATCGAGAATGCCGGCGAGGCGCTGCTCGATTTGTGCATCGCCGGGACTGATTCCGCTCTCGCGCGCGACAAGTGCGACGGCGCGGTACATGGCGCCGGTATTGATGTAGCTGAAGGCGAGCGAGCGAGCGAGTTCGCGCGCCACAGTCGACTTACCCGCGCCCACGGGACCGTCGATCGCGATTATCGGGCGCGCCCTTGTCATTTGAGCCGCTCGCGCATCTGCCGGCCGCGCTCGAAAAGCGCCATGAGCTCATCTGAATCGGCACGCTCGACCGCGCGCTCGAACTCGTCGAATGATTCGCGAAAGAGCTTCAGAGCCGATACGATGGCCTTCCGGTTGGTGAGACAGATATCGCGCCACATCTCGGCGGACGACGCCGCGATGCGGGTGGTATCACGCAATCCGCCCGCGCCGAATTCCGCTGCAAGCAGTCCCGCGACGCGCTCCTCGCCGAGCGACGCCGCGAGCGCGCTCGAGACCAGCTGCGGCAGATGGCTCGCGCGCGCCAGTATGGCGTCATGCACCTCGGGCGCCATCCGCTCGACTCGCGCGCCGGTCGCGCGCCAGAGCGATTCTATTCGTTCCACCGCATGAGGCGTGCTTCGTTCCGAAGGCGTGATTATAACCCGCCGTCCCTCGAAGAGATTTACGTCGGCGGCGATAGCGCCGGTTATTTCTTTGCCCGCAACCGGATGCACTCCGACGAAGGCCATCCCGGGCAAAAGCAATGGTTCCAGTTCGCGCACGACCCATCCTTTGACGCTGCCAACGTCGGTGATGACCGCGCTGGCCGGCAGATTAGGCACCATCGCGGCGAGTGTCCCGGGCATCGTACGGATTGGCGTCGCCAGCATCACCAAATCCGCGCCGCGCGCAGCCTCGGCAGGATCGCGCGTCGCGCTATCGACCAATCCGCGTTTGAGCGCGACGTCGAGATTCGCCTGCGTGCGGCCGAGCCCGACGACGCGCTCGACCAGATGCTGGTTCTTAGCGATTAGCGCGAGCGAACCGCCGATCAGGCCGACTCCGCATATGGTGATTTGTCGGAAAAGCGCCGCCATTCTCTAGTATACAGTCCGATTAGTAACTTTACGAAATACCGGCCACCCCCAACGGCGGATGACTTGTCATTCTACGCGCGTTTCGCGCGTAGAATCCCGGGTTTTCGAGCTTCAGAGCGCCGGGATTCTCCGCAAGGCACGCGGAGAATGACAGCTTACCCGTATGGAGGTATTTACGGGACACAATACTTGGATGAGACCGCGAATTGTTTCGCGATCCGAGTATAGCAGACGGACGTCGCCAATTTTGGCACGTCTGCGCACGGCCGTCCGCTAATCCACAAGCTTCTCGCGCGCGCGTCTCCCAGCGGGTAGGGACTAACTTTCAGCACGCGCCTTCTCGAGCGCCGCGATTAGCTTCCGGTTTTCTTCCGGGAGGCCGACGGTTATCCGCAGATGATGCGGGAAACCGTAGCCGCCCATCGGGCGCACGATCACGCCCATCGCGAGCAGTTTGTCGTAGACGGCGCGGCCGTCACCGACGTCGGCGAGAATAAAATTCGCATGGCTGTGAACGTAGCCCATACCGAGGCGATGGAACTCGCGCTCGAGGTAATCCATCCCCTCGGCGTTGACTTCGAGCGTTTTGCGTACGTGCTCGTCGTCATCCATCCCGCCCAGCACGGCCGCCTGCCCGAGCAAGGTCACGTTGAACGGCTGGCGCACGTTATTGAGCATGCGCACAATGTCGGGGCGCGCGACTGCGTAGCCGACGCGCAAGCCCGCGAGCCCGAAGATCTTCGAAAACGTGCGCATCGTCACGAGCATCCGCGCACCATCGTGATCCTTGAGCGAGTCGGGATAATCAGGATCACGGACGAATTCGAAGTAGGCTTCGTCGGCGACGATCACAACGCGTTCGGGCACTCGCGCCAGGAAGCGGTCCCAATCCTTGCGCCGGAAAATCGTCCCGGTCGGATTGTTTGGATTATCGAGAAAGACGATGCGTGTGTGCTCGTCGATGGCGCCAGCGATGCGCTCGAGGTCGAAGAAAAAGCCGTCCTTCATCGGAACGGCCTTCGACGCGCCGCCGGCGGCTGCCGTCGCGAGCGCATAGATCGCGAAGGAATGCTCCGAGCAGACCGCGTTGAGGCCCGGGCGCAGAAACAGGAACGCCAGCAGGTTCAGAACCTCGACCGAGCCGCCAGCCATGAACACATGCTCAGGGCTGACGTTGTGACGCGCGGCGATCTTGTGAATCACCGCCCAATTGGCGCCGTCGGGGTAGCGGTTAATCTCGGCCAGGGCGGCCTTGATCGCCGCAACTGCCTTCGGTGAGGGGCCGAGGGGATTTTCGTTGGAAGCGAGCTTGACCGGCTCGCCAACTCCAAGCTCCCGCTGCACCTCCTCGATCGGCTTGCCGGGCTCGTAGGGATGCAGGGCCGCGACCGACGGGTAAACCAAATCTTCGGCTTTTGTCAAAGGCGTGGACCACCGGCCCGCGTCATCCGCCGGCCGTCCTCCCTTCAGGATACGATCCCAACACTTTCAAAAAAAGCGCGCGGCGCTCGAGCGCCGCAAGCGCGCGTTTGACCCGCGGATCGTCGCGATGGCCGGTGAGGTCGACGAAAAAGATGTATTCCCACGACCGCTCGCGCTGCGGGCGCGACTGGATCATCGTCAGGTTAATCTTCTCGCGCGAAAAAAGGCTTAGTGCGCCATGGAGTGCGCCCGCCCGTTCGGGCACCGCGAACAGCAGACTGGTCTTGTCGGCGCCGCTATGAGGCGTGGACTCGCGTCCCATCACGAGGAAGCGCGTGGTGTTCTGCGCGACGTCCTGAATATTCGCGGCGATGACCGTGAGTCCGTAGGCCTTTGCCGCCGCGACCGACGCGATCGCGGCGCAGGTGGAATCCTCGGCCGCACGCTGCGCCCCGAAGCTGTTCGAGGCGACCGCCTCGAGGTCGCAATGCGGATAGTTGGCGGCGAGGTAGTTGCGGCACTGCCCAAGCGACTGCTGATGGGACACGATGCGAATGAAGCTCGCGCCCTCGCGCGCCATCAGGGCATGTCGGATCGGCAATAGGATCTCACCGATTATCACCAGCGGGGTCTCGGTCAGAAGGTCAAGGGTCAGCCCGACCGAGCCCTCGGTTGAATTTTCCACCGGGACGACGCCATAGTCGGCGCGTTCATTTTCGAGCGCCTGAAACACCGCCGCAATCGACGGCTGCGGATCGAATTGGGCGCTCGCGCCGAAGCGGTTAATCGCCGCCTCGTGCGAATAGGTATGCTCGGGACCGAGGTAGGCGACCTTGATTGGCTGCTCGAGTGCCGTGCACGCCGAGATAATCTCGGTGAAGATGCGGCGCAGATGCTCGGCTCCGAGCGGCCCCGGATTCTCGGCTATGACACGTTCGATCACCTGGCGCTCACGCACGGGCTGATAGACCGGCGCGGCGTCGGCATGTTTGAGATGGCCGATTTGCTGCGCCACGCGTGCGCGCTCCGAAAGCAGGCTCACCAGCTTCAGGTTGATGTCGTCGATGCGCTTGCGGAGCTGGTCGAGCGAAGCGCCTCGGGCTCCGGGTTTTTTTGTTGCGGCCGATCCCATCGCGGGGGGAATGGCTAGCCTATCCCGTGCTCCTTTTCAACGCACCGATGGAGCAGGAAGGCGGAGCCCATCGCGGCAAACTTTCTCTCGCGCCGCCGCCGGAGTTCCATTGGCGTCATTTTGGTGAGCCGGCCGAGATGACTCGCGATTGACGCACCGAGCGCGCCTGCTGCGAGAGCGGGCTCGCGATGTGCTCCGCCAGGCGGTTCGGAAACGATTTCGTCGATGATCCCCAGCCGCATAAGATCGTGCGCCGAGAGCCTGAGCGAAGCGGCAGCGTCGGCAACCTTCTCCGGCCCGCTTTCACGCCATAATATCGCGGCGCATCCCTCGGGCGTAATCACCGAGTAACAGGCATACTCCTGCATGAGGATCACGTTGGCGACGCCGAGCGCGAGCGCGCCGCCCGAGCCGCCCTCGCCGATGACGCACGAAATTACGGGCGTCCTGAGCCGCGCCATCAGCTCGAGATTGGTCGCAATCGCCTCGGCCTGGCCGCGTTCCTCTGCGCCCACGCCCGGTTCGGCGCCTTGCGTATCGATAAACGTGATAAGCGGAATACGGAAGCGGTCCGTGAGTTCGAAGATGCGCGCCGCCTTGCGATAGCCCTCGGGATGCGGTTTGCCGAAGTTGCGCCTGAGCCGCTCCGCAGTCGACCGGCCGCGCTGATGGCCCACGATCGCGACCGGCCGATGTCGGAAAAAGCCGAGCCCGGCCACGATTGCGCCGTCGTCCGCGAAGCGCCGGTCACCATGAATCTCGAAGAATTCGGCGATGAGCGCGTCGACGTAGTCGAGCGTCTGCGGCCGCGCGGGATGGCGCGCGAGCCTGACGCGATCCATCGCGCTGAGAGCGAGATTGAGCTTATCCTGTAAGCGCCGCCGTTCGGTGTTGAGCGCGCGGCGTTCGTGCGCAGGTAGTTCCGTATCCAGCTTGCGCGCGATCTCGACCAGCCGGGCTTCGAGCTCGGAGCCGGATTGTTCATTTGGAGCCTGCTCAGCCATCCGATCGCGCACGTTCAGATGAAAAGAAATCACCGAACAACTTGATCGCTGGTTCGACGCCCGCGGACGGGTCGAGCCATTCGATCCCGGGCTCGCTGCGAAACCATGTGAGCTGACGCTTCGCCAGCCGGCGGCTTTCGCGCTTGGCCCGTTCAACCGCCTCGGCGAGACTCGTCGCGCCGCGCAGATAGGCAGCGATTTCGCGATAGCCAATTGTGCGCAGTGGTTGCGCATCGACGCGGTATCCCGCAGTCATGAGTGCGCGCACTTCGTCCACCAGTCCCACCGCCATCATCGCGTCAAAACGCCGATCAATCGCGTCATAAAGCTGCTCACGCGGCATCTCGAGACCGATGATTAGACTTTCGAAGCCGCCGGCGGAAAAGCGATGGCGCTGCTGGTGGACGGTGATCGGCGTGCCGGTCAGCCGGTATACTTCGAGCGCCCGGATAATCCGCTTGAGGTCGTTGGGGCTGATGCGGCTCGCCGCGGCGGCGTCCACCTGCCGGAGTTGCTCGTGCAGATGGGATGCGCCTTTTTCGTGCGCGACCGCCATCAGTTCGTCACGGATCTCGATGGAAGCAGTCGGCCCATCGAAAATTCCACCGCGCAGCACCCGGAGATAAAGTCCACTGCCGCCAACCACAATTGCACGTCGGCCGCGCGCGGCCACGTCCGCGATCACCGTGCGCGCCAACGCCAGGAAGCTCGCGACGTCGAGCGGTTCATCGGGCGTGCGAATGTCTACAAGATGATGAGGCACACGCCGGCGCTCGTCCGGGGTGGGCTTGGCCGTGCCGATATCCATACCGCGGTAGACCTGGCGCGAGTCGGCGTTAACGATCTCCGCCTCGAGCCGCTCCGCGACTTCGAGCGCGAAAGCGGATTTGCCCACTCCGGTCGGGCCGACGACAAATCCCACGCGCATCGCCGGCTGCGACGCGATTCGTGACGCGAAGCGCGGTGCCGAAACGGTCTCCGTGCTCATCGCCGGAACATCCGTTCGAGCTGTCCGCGCGCGAACTGGATATGGACTGGCCGCCCGTGCGGGCAGTTACTCTTGAATTCAGTACGATCGAGTTCGGCGAGGAGCGCCATAATCTCCGGAGGGCTGAGCCCACGTCCAACGCGTACCGAGCCATGACACGCGAGTTGCTTGAGCCAGTCGTCGAAGGCCGCCTCGCCGCGCATTTGGAAGCCGTGCTCGCCCATGCTGTCAATCATTTCGGTGAGCAAGCGCAGACCGCCGTCAGCGCCAAAAACCGCGGGCGCGCCCTTCAGGATGAGCGTCGTATCGCCGAACGGCTCGACATCGAATCCCATCGCACGAAGTTGCGGGATCGAAGCCATCACCTGTGCGGCACGTGCCGGGTTGACGTCGAGCGTGGCGGGCGTGAGCAGCGCCTGAACTCGAATACCTCCGCTTCTCAGTTCGGCGCGCAGGCGCTCGAACGTAACTCGCTCATGCGCCGCGTGTTGATCGACGAGTATCAGGCCGTTATCGCTCTCGAGCGCGATATAACCCGCAAAGATCTGTCCGACGATTCGCAAGGACGAGTAGAGCGGGATGGACGCGCCTATCGCGGCGGGCGGCGGGCTTGCTTCGGGCGCGGCGCCGACGCGCCCGAAGCCCAGGCGCAGCGCGCCCTGCTGGGCGCGCTGCGCCTGAGTATCGGCGACCAGCCGGAGCGTTCGCTCCGGCTGGTCGCCGATACCACGCGGGCGCGGGGCGAGTACCGATGCGCCGCCGCCGGCATACACCGGCGGGCGCATCGTTTCCCGCAACGCGGGCGGCGTCTCGGACGCCGCCCGCGTTGCGGGAAACGACCCCGGAGCGGCGCTCTGGTCCGCCAGGCGCGCGCGCACTGCATGGTAAACCAGCTCGAAAACCGCGCCGGACCGCCGAAAGCGCACCTCGCTCTTCATCGGATGGACGTTGACGTCGACGTCTTCGGGCCTGAGCTCAAGGAAAAGCGCAACGGCGGGATAACGTCCCCGTGGAATGAGGGTTTCATAGCCGAGCGTGACGGCTCGCATTAGCGCCCGATCGCGCACCGCGCGGCGGTTGACGAACGTAAAAACCTGACGCGGCGTCGGGAACGACTCCTGGCTCATCGTGAGTAGTCCCCAAGCCCTCATCCCGGCGTCTTCGAGCTCGAAAGCGAGCATCCGGTCAGCGAGCTTCGGACCAAAAAGCTGACGCACGCGTTCGAGCACCGAAACGGCGCGCGGCAAGTCGAATAGCGTCCGCCCGTCGGCGTTCAGACGAAATGCCACCTGCGGGTTCGCCAACGCGAGCCGCTGAAGCGCCTCCGCCGCTGCAGCCTGTTCGGTAGCTGAGGTCTTGAGGAACTTGAGGCGCGCGGGAGTATTGAAGAAGAGCTCGCGCACCTCGATGCGCGTGCCCGGCGCCATCGCGCACCCCCGCGTTTGCTCGAGTTCGCCGCCGGTGACAATGAGCTCGACGCCAGTCTCGTCGTTCGCCCGGCGGGTCTGAAGCATGAGGCGGGAAACACTTGCGATCGAGGCGAGCGCTTCGCCGCGAAAACCGAAAGTGTGGATCGCTGTGAGGTCGGCGGCGTCGCGAATCTTGGAGGTCGCATGGCGCCGCAACGACAGAACCGCGTCTTCGCGCACCATCCCGCAACCGTCGTCCGCGACCGCGATCAGCGCCGATCCTCCGCGCTCGATTTCTGCGCTTATCGTGCGCGCGCCGGCGTCGAGCGAATTTTCGACCAGCTCCTTCAACGCCGAGGCAGGCCGTTCCACCACCTCGCCCGCCGCGATTTGGCTGGCCACGTGCTCAGGCAGGATATGTATCAGCCGTTCCGCCATCGATAGGCCGCCTGCGTGTCACAATGTAGCTTTTGTGCGGACGACTCAAGCCGCCGCTTATCGACGAAGAGCGTGCGCAACGACTTTTCATAACAAGCTTGCGGCGGCGCTGTTCACAACCAGAAGCGCCGTTGCCCGCGTGCGCGCGGTGGGTAATTATCCATCAGGATGTTGGTGCGAAGGCCAAGTCATTTAGGTTTTGGCGGGATTAACACCCTAATATACGTCCCTGCAACGAAGCCCTCTTTAATCCGGGCGCGCATCGGGCTAGGTTGACGATTCGGGCTCGGGCCTTCGAAATGACGCTCTGAGCCGCCTCGCAAGGAAGCCAAGGTTTAACAGCATGAGACATTGTGCAATTTGCGGAAAACGATCGTCGGTCGGCAACAGCGTGAGCCACGCGAACAACAAGACCAAGCGGCGATGGAATCCAAATCTTCAGGAGGTTCGTGCGGCAATTGGCGGCGGTGTCACGCGAATCGTAGTGTGCACGCGGTGTATCCGTAGCGGCAAGGTTCAGAAGACTGCCTGACGATGTTTCATCTATCGCGCCAGCGACGAATGCGCTGCGGGTCATGCGAGAGGGAGGCCCCATCGCCGATCTCAGAGGTGCGGCACGCCCGTCACTGGAAGACAGTGTGCCGTCACCCCGACATGGAGCACACGCGATTGCGCGTCCGGCGGACGAGTCGCTCGACGCTACGGCTTGAAAAGCTCCTCGAGCTTCTCGGCCGGTCTTGCGATCACCGCGCGTCCGCCGCGAATTATTATCGGCCGTTGCATCAGGTCCGGATGCTTCAGCAGGAGGCCCATCACCGCCTCCTTGGTGGTGTAGTCCGCGGCCTTTAGCTTCAGTTCGTCGAAACGTTTATCCTTGCGGACCAAATCTGCGACTGGACAGTCGAGCATCCCGATTATTCGCTCGAGCGTTTCGCGACTCGGCGGCGTTTTGAGATATTCGATAGTGTCGAACTCGACACCGCGGGCGTTTAGAAGTCCAAGCGCCCCGCGCGAATGGCTTCAGCCAGGGTTGTGGTAGAAAGTCAGACGATCCATGGTTTCTTTACCTCTTCTCGTCCATCAGCGGACCCCATCGGGATCCGCGTTGCCGCGGCATGACCTTCACGATACTTCGCACGATACGCCGATTGTTGCATCACACATTAGAACCCGCGATCTTTGCTGGAGCGGCGCTTGCCTAAGAATAGAGCATGACGCACGCTTTGACGAGAGCCGCACCGTGGAAAGCCTTGCGCTCACCCAGGTTACTAAACATTTTTGATGAAACCTACACCGAGCCATCAATGGATATTCCGATACCAGAACCCAATCGCTCCATCCTCCTCGCCTTCTTGCGCATCCTGGCGTGCGCGTTAACGCGGTCCGCGGTTCTTGCAGCAGCGTTCGCAATTGCCGCACTGACGGGAGTGCCTTCGCGTGCCCACGCCGCGACGGTGAGCGGCATTCTCGTGCAATACGAGGGTGCGCCCGACCCAAGCCGCGACCTCCATTTCGAAAACGTCATCACACGTGACATTTACATGGCGCCCACCCATCAGGATGGGTCATTCAGCCAGCAACTGCCGCCGGGAATCTACCGTTTGCGCACTGAGGTCGGCGCGATATTGGCGAGTGATATCGGGGTGGCGGACGCGGATGTCCCGTTGGGCAGGGTCAGCGAGCTTGCGCCGCTGGCCCCGGCACGCATGTTTCAGCTCCAAACCATCGCGCCCACCATCCTGAAGAGCCCGGCGCCGTCGACTGCATTTACCTATACCGAGGACACTACCGTTCTACCGCCCACGGCGCAGGCGGTTCCCAAGAAGCCGTCCGCGATAATAGGCTCGGCCAGTCAGGCGGAAAAAAGCGCCGGGAGCGCGAATGCAGCACAGACGGTGACGGGCAACGAACCCGCGTCACCGGGTTTGTTTCCGCCCGGGCCGCCGCCATCCGCGCCGAGAAATCTCTACGACGAGCCACCGCTGATCCCCGGCGAGTCCACACCGCCGCTCAAGTAACGGCGCACTATGCCGGTCGGCTAACCGGGCCGCTCTTCTCAGACCAGATAATCGTTTACGAAGCTGCGCACGCCCGCGAGCATCCGCTCGACTTCAGCACGTGAATCATGCGCGAGCTGATCATTTTCCGCGCGCTCGATCAACCCCGCCCAAGGTTTGATTTTCTTTTCGACGGCCGCGGGATAGACGCCGGCGCCGGCGAGCTTCGCATTGAGCTCGCCGATCTTTTCGACGCCCTCGGCAATTTTTATTCGACGGTTGCGCGCGTTGCGTCTCAGCACGTCCTCAAGGGCCGCGCCCGCGACCGCTACCGCGGCGGCCGCGTGACCCTCTTTCAGGAGCCGGGCCGCGACGCCAAGCAGATCGCCGAAGATCTCTGCAGCAACCAGCTCCTCGACGCGCGAAACAGGTCCGAAGTCAATGTACTCGCGCACCGCCTTCATCACCGCCTGACCGCGCACCGCGGCCGTCAGATAAGGGCTGTCGCAGCAGAACTCGAATTCCTTGAGGTAGGGGCTATCGGCGCCCAGCGCCTCGCGCATGAAGGCGATCGCGCCGACCCGCCATTGCCGAAACAGCGCCTGCTCGACGAATTCCTGATGCGACAAACCGGA
>WNFT01005548.1_pt1 | contig 20715 bp, 18 predicted proteins | sample 5400191 | NCBI WGS metagenome assembly WNFT01 (sample SAMN13153359, study PRJNA577476) | soil metagenome | isolation source: 80 cm saprolite under Madrone tree | place: USA:California | collected 2016-06-14 | reverse complement strand
CGCCTTTGGTGGATTGCCCGGTGCGCAGCTTGGGGTCGGCGCCGGCGACATTGAAATAACGCAGGATGACGTAATCGAGGCCGTGCGCGATGCCGGCATCGCGCAGCATGATCTCGGTCATGAGCTTCGAGGAGCCGTAGGGCGACATCGGCGCCACCGCATCGTCCTCGCTGATCGGCACCTTGACAGGATTTCCGTAAACCGCCGCAGTCGAGGAGAAGATGAACTGCTTGACGCCGGCCCTAACGGCGCATTCGATCAGGGTGCGCGAGTTCACCGTGTTGTTGCGGTAGTAGCCGAGAGGATCGGACATCGAGTCCGGCACCACGATCGATGCGGCGAAATGGATGATGGCGGATACTTCGCGCTCCGCGAACAGGCGGGAAAGGAGAGCGTCGTCGCCGGTCTCGCCGATGATGAGGGCAACGCCGCGCGGTACCGCCCATTTGAATCCGGTGGACAGGTTGTCGAGCACGACCACGCTCTCGCCGCTTTCGACGAGGGCGTGAACCATGTGGCTGCCGATATAACCGGCGCCGCCGGTGACCAGGATTGTCATTAAATCGCTCTTGCACCGTTGTTGGTGGTCTTAGTCGGTTTCGATCTCGAACATGTCATTCCCCGCTTAAAGCGGGGAATCCAGTAACCCGCAGCATGGAGTACTGGGAACACAGGGGTTACTGAATCGCCCGGTCAAGCCGGGCGATGACACAGGTCATGTCAGAGCCGCCCATTGTCCCGACGCCGGCGCTGAATATCAGTTAGCGGCGGCAGGCGTCAGCGCAGATGGTGTCGCATCGGGTGACAAACCCCCAGCCGCTGTGTAAGAGCGACCCCCAAGCCCTACATTTCCTCCTCCGCAAGCCGGGGAGGGAAGGGGGCGCCCTGCACAAGCCGCCCCATAGATGGCCGAGATTCTGTTCATCAAGACCTCCTCGCTCGGTGATGTCGTCCACCACATGCCGGCCATCACCGACGCGCGCCGGCATTTGCCCGATGCCCGGTTGGCCTGGGTGGTGGAGGAGGATTATGCGCCGCTCGCCCGCCTGCATCCCGGCGTCGATGAGGTCATCCCGGTCGCCACCCGGCGCTGGCGCAAGAGTTTGTTGACGCCCGCCACATGGCGCGAGATCGGGCGCTTTCGCGCCACCCTGCGGGCGCGATCCTTCGCGGCGGCGATAGACACCCAGGGCCTGCTGCGCACCGCCTTGATCGCCGGCGCCGTGCGCGGAATCCGACACGGCTATGACCGCGCCAGCATCCGCGAGCCGCTCGCCTGCCAGTTCTACGATGTTCGCCACCGCGTCGAATGGCGCGCCCACGCGATCCCGCGCAATCGAACCCTGTGCGGACTTGCGCTCGGCTACGAGGCAAAGCATCCGCTCGACTACGGGCTCGATCGTGCCGCGATCGCCGGCACGGCCACGGTGAGGCCCTATGCGGTGCTGATTCACGCCACCGCCAAGCCCGGCAAGCTGTGGGCGGACGCACATTGGGTGGCGGTGGCGCGCGGCGCGGGCGATCGTGGCTTCGATGTCGTGCTGCCTTGGGGCGCCGCCGCGGAGCGCGTTCGCAGCGAGGCCATCGCGGTCGCCGCCGGCATTGACCAAGGACATGGTCAGGTGCCGGATCGCCGGCCGCTCGATGCGGTCGCAGCGCTGATCGCGGGCGCCTCGTTCGTGATCGGCGTCGATACCGGCCTCGTCCACATCGCGGCGGCGCTCGGCGTGCCGCTGGTCGCGATTTTCATCGATAGCGAGCCCGGTTTGACGGGCCCCATGGGAGGCGGTCCCATAGCAGTGGTGGGCGGCAAACGCGCGTCACCCGATCCGGCTGAGGTCTTGCAGGCGCTCGACCGCGTTATCCGGCGCGCATGATGATGAAGCGCATATTGGGGGGCAGCGATACCCGGGCGCAGATCGCGCTTCTCGCCGTGCTCGCGGTCTATTTCATGGTGTGGCCGGTCTGGCGCGTCGGCTTTCCGATCGAGATCGCGCAGAATGAAGGCTGGAACGCCTATCACGCCGACGCCGCCATGGGCGCGGCCCCCCTCTACCCGCCGACCGACACGCTCATCGTCAACAACTACCCGCCGCTCTCCTTCTATGTGGTCGGCGGGCTTGCGCAGGTTTTCGGCGATGCTCTTTACGTGGGGCGGGTGCTGTCGCTGATCGCTGTAGTCGGGCTTGGTGGGCTGATCGCAGCGGTGATCCGGCAACTCGGCGCCGGCGGCGCCGGGGCCGCGGTGGGTGGGCTGTGGTTCGTGGCCGTCATGGCGCGCTCGTTCACCCGTTTCGTCGGCATGAACGACCCCCAGCTGGTCGGTCATGCCTTGATGATGGGTGCGCTTGTCTGGCTCATGGCGCGCGAGGCGCGCGGCAAGTCGGTGGTGCCTCCCGTCCTCGCCATGGCGGCGGCGGGTTTCTACAAGCACAACATCGTGGCAGTTCCGCTGACCGCCGTCATTTGGCTTGCCATCAACGATTGGCGTCGCACGGTAGTGCCGATCGCCATCGGGGCCGGTGCCGCAGTGCTGGGGCTCGTGATCTGCGTCGCGATCTATGGGGACGTGTTTCTCGCCAATCTCTTCACCGCCCGCGCCTATAGGGTGATGCGGGCGATCAACGGGCTTGGTCGGTTGCAGTGGATTCTGCCGGCGCTGGTGCTATGGGGGCTATGGGTTGCGGCAGAGCCGAAAAGCCGCGCCGCACGTTTCACCACGTTGTTTGTGGCCATCGCGTTCGTGGCGTATGTGATCCAGTGGAGCGGGGAAGCGATTCTGGACAACGCCCAATTCGACCTCGTAATCGCGACCGCGGTCGGCCTCGGCCTCGCCTTCGATCGCATCGGCAAGACGGCATTCGGACACCGGCATGGCGAGACCGCGGCGCGGTCCGTCGTCGTGCTGGTAGTGGCGGTGAGACTCATCGCCACCCTGCGGATCGAGCCGGCGCTGGTGCTGTTCGACCCGGATTACCGCGCGCAATACTTCGCCAATGCGCAAGCGGTGCGGGAAGAGGCGGCACGCATTGCGAAAATCGCCGGGCCGGTCGCCTGCGATTTCAAGGTGGTATGCCGGCTTGCCGGCAAGCCGTTCTCCTATGACGATTTTCGCGCCGAAATGCTGGTGGCGACCGGCGCCTCGGGCGGCCTCGACGAGCAGGGGCTGATGCGCGCCCACGGCCTCACTTACGTGCGCAACGATCCACGCGGCGGCATCGAGGCGCTGTTTCGCGCGATCGTGGGCAGGCCATAGCCCGTAACCTGGGTTGAGCGCCAGCGCAACCCAGGGGGCGTTGCCAAATCGATACGACAGCCCGGATTTCGCTGCGCTACGCCTCTACGCTTCGGCGATCTTCATGGTCGCCCCCCGCACCGCCGCCACAACTTGCTCCAACGGGATGTCGCGCATGCAGCGGTGGTGCTGCAGCCGGCAGGTCGGCTTGTGGCACGGCCGGCACGGCACGTCGCTCTTGGTCTCGATCACGGCGGCAAGCGGATTGAGCGGGGCCCAATGCCAGGGGCTGGTCGGCCCGAATATCCCGATCGACGGCGTGCCGAGGGCTGCTGCCACGTGCAGCAGCCCGGAGTCGTTCGATACCGCAACGGTCGCTGCCGCAAGCGCCAGGATGGCATTGCGCAAATCAGCGCCGGTGAGATCGCGGGCTTGCGGCGCGTTGCGTACGATCTCGGACGCAAGGGGCTTCTCGTCGGGGCCGCCCACGACCCAGACCGCAAAGCCCGATTCGGCAAGATTCGCGGCAAGCGTCCCGTAGGCTCCCCATCGTTTCGATGGCCCGACGGCGCCCGGGGCGAGCACGGCGGTTGGCTCACCGTTCGCCGGAAGATTCATCCGGGCGCGCCATTGCGTGAGGCCGTCGTGCGGCACCACGAGCTGCGGCAATGGCAAATCCTGTGGCAGGGCGACCCCCTTCGGCAACGCCAGCGCGGCGCAGCGATCGACCATGCGGGGCAGCTTCTTTTCGCCGCTGCGCCGGTCATTGACGAGCCCGAACCGCATTTCGCCGACAAAGGCGGTGCGGTGCGGAATGCCGGCCAGGAAAGGCGCGAGCGCGGCTTTCCAGGTGCGCGGCATGATCAGCGCGTCGCCGTAGCGCTCGGGGCGCAGGAGGTCGGCGAGGGCGCGGTGCTGTGAAAGCGCAAGGCGCTGGCGGGGAAGGTCGAACACGATGCCCTTGCGGACGGCGGGCATATAGTCGACGAGCGGCGCCACCATCGCGGTGGTCAGCATATCGATCGGCCGCCCGGGAAAACGCGCGCGCAGCAGATGAACGACAGTGTGACAGCGCACGAAGTCGCCGATCCACATGTACGGGACGATAAGGATGGGGCTGTCGTTGCTCACGGCCGCCTAACTGCCAAAACATCGGCCCGCGCGCAACCCGGCCCACTGCCGGGCGATGCCGTCAAGCCGCTCGCGACGCGCGCTCGTCCAACAGTCCGGCCGCGACCAGCGCCATGCGGATGCGCTCGATCTCAGTGCCGCCGAGCTTCACCAGGGGTGGGCGCACCACTGCGCGGGGGAGCCGGCCGAGCAACACCAACGCTTCCTTCATGCGGTTGTGCATGTCGACGAACGGGTCGGCATAGAAAGCGCGGGCGAGCGGGTAGATGCGGTCGTTCATCGCCTTGGCGGCGGCGAGGTCGTTGGCCGCCACGGCGCGGAACAACTGCGCCTGCAAATCGGCGATGACGCTGCTGGAGCCGGACAACAGGCCCTTGCAGCCGAGCACGAGCGAGGAGAGGAGCCACGACGAATGGGTGGTGAGCACGCTCACCGGCCGCGGCAGGCCTTGCAGCGTGCGGACCTGCCATTCGTGAAGCGGCACGTTGTTGGTCCAGTCCTTGATGGCGCGGATCGAGGGCACCGCCTCAATCAGCCGCAACAGCGTCTCCGGCGGATAGCCCTGGCCGGTCCCAAGCGGATACTGGAACGCAATGATCGGCAGCTCGGAGGCCTCTGCCACGTGGCGGAAATGGGCGATCGCCATTTCGGCGTTCTGCCCCAGGGTGAACGGCGCAGGCGGAAAGACCAGCAGCGCCGAGGCACCGCCCGCGGCCGCAGCGCGCGCGATCCGCGCCGCCTCCTGGCTGCCGTCCGCCCATACGCCGTGCACGATCGGCAGCCTGTCGCCGACCTCGTCGGTCGCGATTTCCATGACGCGGCGCTGCTCCTCGAATGTACAGGAGGCGACTTCGGTCGAATGGGCATTGACCGTAATGGCCGAAAGCCCCTCCGTCGACGCGACGTGGCGCAGATGACCGCGAAAGCTCCTTTCGTCGATCGCAAGATCGTTCTGGAACGGCAGCAATACGGCCGGAATGACGCCCGCGGGAACGAAGGTCGGGTGGCGCATCATGAGGATCTCCTGCGTGGCCGGCGGTAAATCCTAGCCGATCGGTGGGCCGGCCGCACGGGCAAAAATCCGCCGCGCGGCCTTCTCGACCAGCCCGCTTTGGACCGGCCCGGAATTGCGATGCCCATACTATGGGCACACGCGACGGAGCTGTTTTTAGGCTATAAGGGCCCTCGCTCGCGGGCGAGGGTAACGTTGGGGCCATATGAGGATTGCGCAAGATGAGAAATGCTCAAGCCGGGTATGTTCGGTTGGCGACAATCGTGGTGCTCGGATTGCTGGCTGGTGCGATGCCCGCGCATGTTCGCCCGGCAGCGGCCGAGACAGCCCGCGAAGCCTGCACGCACGATGCTTTCAGGCTCTGTAGCGACGCGATCCCGGACGTGGCGCGAACCAAGGCGTGCCTTACAAAAAACCGACGCAGCCTGAGTCCGCTATGCCAGGCCGCCTTCTCGGGCCGCGGTCACTCTGCGCGCCATCATCGTCGCCGGCATGGTTGACGGGCAGACGGTCGCAAACCCAACTCAGCACAGGGATCGAGATCGGCGACGGCCATGGCTGAGCCGATGTCCACCAACATCCATCCCGCGATCCTGCCGGCCGAACTTGCGGATGCGCTGTTCGCGCAGGCTCGCATCGCCACGGTCGGAGGCCGGGCAGACGCTGTTTCTCGCCGGTGATCCGTGCACCGGTTGCTATCGGTTGGCGAGGGGCTCCTGAAGGTGACGCTCGATCTCGGTCAAGGCCGCGAGCGCATTCTCGCAATCCTCGGGCCCGGCGCGCTGGTCGGCGAGTTGTCGGTCATCGACGGCACGCCGCGGTCCGCCGGCGTCGCGGCGATCCGGGCCTCGAAGCTGCAGTTCATCAGCCGTGCCGTTTTCGAGGAGTTCGGGCGCGCCCATCCGGAAATCTTCCGCACCATCGCCGGCGTGCTGGCGCGCCGGCTGCGCGACATCAATGGCGCGTTGGTGGCGACGAGCTTCATGTCCGTCAAAGGCCAGGCTGCCCGCACCCTGCTGATCCTTGCCGATGCTTTCGGCAAGGATGTCGGCCAAGGCCGCATCCTGATCCGGCAAAAAATGAACCAGGGCGATCTCGCCGCCCTCGCCGGCATTGCGCGGGAAAATTTGAGCCGCGTCCTTCGCGACTGGATGGACGCCGCGTTGGTGAGCCGGCTTGCCGGCTACTACTGCGTTGAAGACAAGGCTGCGCTCGAGCGCGAAACACGGTAGCGGGGTGGCTTGGCGCGACACGCGGTATCCTTCTTGTCCATACTTGCAAAGACTTTCCACGCTCCATACAAAATCAAGAGTCTACTAGACACCTCGAAGCTTTGGGAGGGAACATGATGCCAACCACGACGGAACTCGAGCACAATAAACGGCTGGTTCACAAAATCGTTGAAGAAATGTTTAACGCTGGAAGGCTCGATGTCGCGATCGAAATCTTCGCGGCCGAATTCGTGGACCGCGGACATGAGATGATGGGGCACAAACAAGGTGGGCCAGATGGCTTTGCTCACTTCGTGCAAGCCGTTAGGACAGCGCTTCCTGATATAAAGGCCACAATTCAAGCTATTGTGGCTGAGGGCGATTATGTGGCCATGTGGAACACCGCAACGGGCACACATCGAGGCGAACTCTTTGGAATGCCTGCATCAGGGAAGCACATTAATATGAAGGACTTCCATTTCTTCCGATTTTTGAACGGCAAGATCGTCGAACACTGGAACCAGGTCGCCCTCACTTAAGCTCTCGCAACGGTATTCGAGAAGCTCGGAAAGCAGGCTGAAAGCCGCGCCGGGTAGGTGGGTGTCATGGAAGTTTGTCGCAGCCAGCAATCAAGTCTAGCACTTCGCACGGTTGCTCAGAAGGCGGTATAGGTATTATGGTTCCGCGCTTAGCGGGTGTGAGCGCTGCTAGAAGAGCAAAGGAATTGAATATTGAATGCGAAACGAGAGGAGGTTACGACAGTTCGACTGCCCTGTTTATGGATTTCAGAAGATCATAAATGGCAAATACAAAATCAGAATTCTTTGGGATCTTCAGCACGGCCCGCGGCGATACGGAGAGATCAGGCATGGTTTGTTAACCGGAAGTGCTGGTAGCAAGGAGATTACTCCGCGCGTCCTCAGCCGCGAATTAAAGGAATTGACCTCGCTGGGATTGATCGAGCGCCAGGATTATGGAGGCGCATCGCCAAAAGTCGAGTATCGCCTCAGCTCAGAGGGCCAGAGCCTAATTCCTGTCATCTCCGTGATGCACGCATGGGGAGTGCAGCACCTCGTCAAAGATTCGATTTTAGAGCGACTCGGTATCAAGCGCTCATGAGAAACGTGACATCGTTTGGCGGACAGGCTTAAGGCGTCGCGCCGCCAGCCAGCCGATCGAGCTGCTCGCGGATATGAGCTGCCTCCGCCGGCGTGTTGGCAAGCGCGATGGCGCGATCGAACGCCTCCCGCGCCTCCTCGTCCCGGCCGAGTTGGAGTAAGAACGCGCCCCGCGCGCCGTGGAAGTAGAAGTAGCCGCCGAGCTTGCTCGCAAGCGGCTCGATCATGGCGAGAGCGTCGGCAGGACCGCGGACCTTGGCGACCGCAATAGCGCGGTTGAGCGAAACAATCGGCGAGGGCTGCATGCGCTCCAGCGTGCCGTAGAGGAGATCGATCTGGGGCCAGTCCGTCTCGTCGGCGCGGTTGGCACGGGCGTGCAGCGCAGCGATCGCTGCCTGTACCTGGTAGGGGCCTGGCCGGCCGTGTCGCACAGCCTTGTCGATCAGCGCCAGCCCCTCAGCGATCAGCCGGCGGTTCCAGAGGGTGCGATCCTGATCCTCGAGCAGTGCGACCCGCCCCTGCGAATCGAAGCGGGCAGGCGCTCGGGCGTGTTGGAGCATGAGAAGCGCCGCGAGACCCATGATCTCCGGCTCGGTTGGGAACAGCCGCAATAAGAGACGCGAAAGCCGGATCGCCTCCTCGCATAGCGCCGCGCGCGCGCCGTGTTCGGCGACACTTGTCGTGTAGCCTTCGTTGAACACCAGGTAGACCATTGCCGCGACGGCGGCGATCCGCTCGAAGCGCTCAGCGGCTCCCGGGGTCTCAAAGGGTACATTCGCTCCGGCGATGCGGCCCTTGGCGCGCGTGATGCGCTGTTCCATTGCGGCTTCGCTCACGAGGAACGCACGCGCGATCTGGGGCACCGACAAACCCGAGACGATGCGCAGCGCAAGCGCGATCTGCTGCGTTACGGGCAGGTCGGGATGGCAGCAGATGAAGAGCAGCCGCAGGATATCGTCCCGGTAGTCGGCCTCGTCGATCCTGTCGGCGACGGCCGCTTCGGCGTCCGACACGTCCGAGATAAGTTCCTCCGGCGGTAAGAGCTGCAGCCGGCTCCGGCGGCGAACCGCATCGATGGCGACGTTCCGGCCGACCATGATCAGCCACGCCGCGGCATCACGCGGCGGGCCGTTCTTGGGCCAGGTCTTCAATGCGCGCAGGCAGGCTTCCTGAAACGCCTCCTCAGCCAAGTCGAGATCGCGGAAGTTGCGCAAAAGCGCCGCCACCGCGTGCGGCCGGGCAGCGGTGAGAATCGAGCTGATCCAGCCGGCGTCGGTCACGACGCGACTTTTGCCGGGAAGAACACGCCGACGGGGCGAATCTCGTGCGCGCCGCCCGGGTTGACCGCTGCGAGCTCCTTGGCGATCTCGATTGCTTCTTCGAGACTGGCGCAGTCAACGAGGTAAAACCCGAGCAACTGCTCCTTGGTTTCCGCGAATGGCCCGTCGATCACAAGCGGCTGTTCGCGATCCTTGCGCAGCGTCGTTGCCGCGGTCGTCGGCAGCAGCCTTGCGACCGGCCCGAGCTTACCCTGGCGCTCAAGTCTCCCCATGACGGCCCCGAGCTTCGCCATGACGGCGTCATCGTGTTCCTTGCTCCACGCGCAGGTGACCTTCTCGTCGTGGTAGCAAAGTATTGCATATTGCATATGCGTTCTCCCGCAGCTCTCCCGCCAAGGACGATTGACGAGCGCCGATACCGACATAGGAACAGCTTCGACGCAATGGCGAACGCAGCGCAGCGGTGAACGATACATTGTTCCGCAAGTTCTTGATTTTAGGGCCCAGGGTATGATTTTGCGGGCTTTAGCCTCGGACTGTCATCGGTCTACGCGTGCTCGACTTTCGGCGCTCTGCGGTGCGCCGCCGTCGGGACGGCGGCGACGGCCGAAAACGTCGACGGTCCTCGTCAGTTACGATTGCCAGTCGGGCACTCGGTCAAGTGCTAAGCGCCAGGGGGCGACATGGCGGCGGGGCGGCCGTCCACTCCGGGGATCGTCGTTTACCATCTTCCGATCAAACGCTTGCCGGGCGCACGTACGGACAAGTATGCCGCCGATCGAAAGATGCGGGCGCCCAATCAGGCCGGAGAAAATATCATGCTGAAGCGCGCTGCACTTCTCGGATTTCTCGCAATGTTGGTAGTGGGGAATCTACCAGGCTCCGCGGAAGCGTGGTGGGGCGGTGGTTGCTATCGCTCGCCGTGTTACCCGAGATATTACCGCCCCTACTATCCGAGATACTATGGCGGGTGCGGTGGCTGCGGTGGCTATTACCGTGGCTGCGGCGGGTGTGGCGGCTTCGGGCATGGTGGGTGCGGAGGCTGCGGCGGCTGCGGCGGGTGCGGTGGCGGGGGCCGGTGGGGGGGTTGGGGCGGGGGGGGTGGCTATGGCTACGGCGGCTACGGCTACGGCGGCGGCTATGACGGCTACGGCTGGTAAGACTGCCGCTGCGACTGTTGATAGGTCTTGGCATTTGAGAGGACGGGCGCGCCCACAGAGGTCATGACACTAAGAACGACCCGAGGGTGGCTCGGTCATCGCTCGATCGCGAGCACGGCGGTCGATCGGCCGTGGCGCCGAACCGCTTAAGGACTTGGCGAGAGCGGTATCGGCCGGAAGTGTCGATCCGGCATTGGATCGCGCGGCGGCACATCATATTTCTTCCGCTTGCTCGAACCTCTTGCCGGTTGCCCGACACTATCTCATTCGCGGAGCCCGTCCGTGGCGCCCATCCAACCACCGGACGAGCCCGCACGAAAGCCCCAGCCGTCCGTTGGGGCTTTCGTTTCGTTATCTTTCCACGAACGCGACGTTTGGCGCGAATGCGATGGCGCTCGCACCGCCGTCGCGATCGATGGTCACGCGGCACGATTCCTTATCCACCAACGCCTCACCATGATCGCGCTAAAGCCGACAATGATCGCGACCAGGATCGTCAGGACGGCAACAGTTGCATCATCCTGACATTGCCAGTCACCGAATGGGTCAGCTGTCGCACCACAGGTTTCGAACGGCATAACTCATTGGACCGCAAATCACGCTGCCGTCAGTCATACAAGAATGCGGAAGGGGAGGAACTCCGGGCATTACCCCAGGTTGATGACCGGAGTGGATCGACGTGGATGTGACAGGGGCATTGCCTAACTATCTAACGGGCAGTAATGATCCGTCTTATGAGGCGACGTGCCAGAGTGGTTATGGAGCGGTCTGCAAAACCGTTTACCCCGGTTCAATTCCGGGCGTCGCCTCCATTGAGGACAAGCCTGCCTTTAGCCGCGTTTTGTATGCGCTCGGTAACCGATTCTCGCCGCTAGGCGTCTCCCATCTCAGCGTTAAATCGCGGCAGCAATATTTGTTGTTTTCGGTCAACTGTATCAAATCCGCAACATGTATTGACGGCCGATCGCGTTACAAAACACCTGCAATTTCAACGTCGCGCGCCGTCCTCGCGAACGGGTGCAACAAGCCTGCAGGGATCACGGCTATTATCGATCAAATGTGTGTCATTTTGGCAACTGCCAGCAGTGAAAGACTCTGATATGCAACCAACCACCGGGGATTGCGTTTTTGATCGGGGGTTAAGGACGACAGATGAACGAAAGCCTCAATGGGACCGACGCAGCGGGCCGCTGCACGTTTTGCGGAAAAGGTCTACCGATCGTGAACGGAGAGTTGCAGCCGTGGCGTGCGCCAAACGGTCAGTTCTTTTGCAACGAATTCTGCGCCGACGATGCCGAAGAGGTGCGTTTCCGCCGACACGGCAGGGCAGAACGGAAAGCCCACCAGCGCGACTTTTTCTTCTGATTGAGGTTTGATCCCGGCGCGGAATAGCCTCGCCTGCTGTCCCCAGACCTCCTTTCCCCGCTTGCGGGGAAGGAAGGGGCTACAATCGATCACGTGTCCGGCCCTTTTGCCGTCAAACGTTACCGGCGACTAGGCTTTTCGGCGACGGCGGCTTTGCCGGCCTTCGTGACCTTCCAGGTCATCATACCCGGATCGACGGGCTTTTCCGGCTCAATCAGCTTCTTGCGTTGCAGGCTGAGGAGAGCCGCATAGGTGGTTGCCAGCGTTTCTGCCGAGCCTTTCGCAAACCTCAACCGGCCATTGGGATGCTTAATCCCGGCCATCAGGAGCTGCCGTTGCAGTTCCGGAACCCTATTGCGCTTGGTTGACATAGGTGCAAAGTCTCCACGCCCTATGTAGCGGCTGCGATGTCGCGCGACGCGGCTCGTCTGAAACTCTTTGTAATGACATAGTTAATTGCAGCGCCGGCCGCAAAGGCCGGATTCGACGGAGGTCAACCGGCGCCGGGGTGCGGGGTAGCGATGCAGCGCGACATGTGACAAGTTGAAATCAGCAAGAACAAGCGCACAATCGGATCAAACCCCATGAAATTCGGCCTTTTTGGCAGCGCCCAGGCGCAACGCGGCGGCGTCGATGTGGATAGCGCGCAGGGCTTTAAGGATTTCGTTGACTACAACGTGGACGCCGAAGGGCTTGGCTTTCATAGTACTTTCGTGGTCGAGCATCACTTCACCGGATTCGGGCAAGTATCTGCAAGCCTTAACCTTCTGACGTGGGTGGCCGCCCGCACATCGACGTTGAGGCTCGGCACCGCGGTGGTCGTGCTGCCATGGCATAACCCGGTACTGCTTGCCGAGCAGGCCGCCACGATCGACCTCATGTCCAACGGCCGGCTCGAATTCGGGGTTGGCAAAGGCTACCGCCATAACGAATTCGCCGGCTTCTGTATCCCCATGGCCGAGGCCGACGAACGATTCGAAGAGGGGCTCGCGCTCGTGCTGAAGTCGTGGACGTCGGAACAGCGTTTTTCTCACCACGGCAAATATTGGCACTTCGAGAATATCGTCGTCGAGCCGCCGACTGCACAAAAGCCTCACCCGCCGATCTGGATGGCGGCTGGGAATCCGGACTCGATCCGCCGGGTGGCGGAGCGCAGCTTCGGCCTGATGCTTGACCAGTTCGCCCTGCCGGAGACGATCATCGAGCGATTTCAGCTGTTCAAGGCCGAGGTTGAAAAGCGCGGCCGGACCTTCGATCCGATGAGGGTAGCAGTCGCGCGCGCTTTCTATGTGGCGCGGGACGCGGCCGACAAGGTGAGCGCCGTCGAGCGTCGACTTGCGGCAACGCGGCGGATGACCAGTTTGGCGCAGTCCCCTGCCGGCGACAACAAATCGAGCATGGTCAGCTTTGCGGATACCCGCGAGGCCAGCAAGCAATCGGCCCTTTTTGGTACGCCGGATGAAATCGCCGGAAAGCTGGAGAGCCTGCGCCGAGCCGGCGTCGCCTATGTTCTCCTCAACGGGCCGGGTTCGCGCGACCAGTTGCGTCGCTTTGCGCGTGACATCATGCCGGCATTTGCCGATCAGGCAAAGATCCGGGTCGTCGGTTAGACGGGGCTTAGGCGGATGGTTGATCGTGGCGCAAGCCATTGCTGGTGCGCCTCTAGCAGTCATGCTGACAGGCAAAGTTGGGCTAGGCAAAGTCCGGCCGCTTTGTTATACGCGGATCACTCCTGGCGCCGTTCCCCGGTAGCTCAGTGGTAGAGCAACCGGCTGTTAACCGGTTGGTCGCTGGTTCGAATCCGGCCCGGGGAGCCAAACGCCCCTTCCGCAGGCGTTCGCAGACGATCCCATACGATCGCGAAATCGGCAAAAACCCTTGAGTGGCGGACGTTTTTGCGTTCATTATTGCCCGTTCACATTCGTTCTCTCACCCTGGCAGCCGGACAACTTTGTTGGCCTTTTAGTTGGCCTTTGCCAGGGGCCAGCCAAGCGGCCGGATTCGAACCAGGGAAATGCTAGGCTCGAATCCGAACTCGGGAGTCGACCCCCGTTGGCTTCGCAGGAGCGGAAAGGGACCCGGCCATTGCTTGGGATTCGGACCAATTGCCAACTCTTGGGAGGGGCAAATGCTGGCTGATATCAAATGCCGAACCGAGAAAGCTGCGGGCGGCAAAGAGAAAAAGATCAGTGACGGCTTTGGGCTCTATCTGCTTGTCAAACCAAGCGGAACCAAGCTTTGGCAGATGGCCTACCGCTTCAATGGTAGGCAGAAGAAGCTCTCATTCGGCATCTATGGTTCTGACGACGAGGGCCGAGTGTCGCTCGCCACAGCACGCAAGAAGCGCGACGAGGCCAAAGCGTTGATCGCCAAGGGCATCGATCCCGGCGTTGCCAGGAAAGAGGAAAGGCTTGAGAAGGCGACCGCCCGCCCGTTCGCATCGTGGGCCGATGAATGGCTTGCCAAACAGGAGGCCGAGTGTGGCGAACGCACGATGAAGGGCAAGCGCCGGTTTGTCGGCTACCTCAAGGACCAATTCGGCAGCTCCATGATCGGCGACATTACTGTCGAGAGGGTGGTTGCATATCTCAAGACTCTCCAGAATCAAGGCAAGCTCGAAACCCGAGATCGCGTTCGCGCGGTGGGCGAAGATATATGCAAATTCGCTGATTTGAAACGAACCGGGCACAACCCGTTCCGCGATCTCGGCGACTTTCTCATCGAAAATGTATCCGAACGGCGTCCGGCAATCACCGAGCCCATCAATGCGGTGGCGCAATTGTTCCAAGATATCGCAGCGCCATTAGAGAATTCACGCTTCGGAGACTTGGTCGGGTACGCATTGCGATTCCTGTCGCTCACCGCCGTGCGACCAGGCGAAGTCAATAATTCCGAGTGGACCGAGATCGATTGGGACAAGGCGCGCTGGACTATCTCGGCCGCCAAGATGAAGATGGACAAGGATCATGTCGTGCCGCTGTCGCGACAAGCGCTAGAAATGCTCAAAGCCGTCCATGAGTTGACCGGCAATCGGCGTTACATTTTCTCGTGCACGCACGATCAGCCGCTCTCTAACAATACGCTTAACAAGCGGCTGAGGGTGATTGGCTATGATACGGCCGCCGAGCATTGCGCCCATGGCTTCCGAAGCACGTTTTCGACTCTCTGCCACCAGGAGGTCGACCGGGACGACAACAAGCTGTGGGATAGTGACGTGGTCGAGTTGTGCCTCGCCCATCTCGACGAGGGAGAGCGTCAAGGCGATCTATAACAAGATTGGACCGCTCGCCCTGATCGGACCGCGCACTAAGCTGATGCAGCATTGGGCCGACCGAATTGATGCCATGGTCGACAGCGACAAAGTCATCCCGATTAATCGTCCAATCCGAAGGCGACACAGGGCGCGAACCTAGCCCAACTTTACCAATTGGCTGTGCATAAGCGCGCTTTTCGGGGTGCGCCGACCCAAAAAAGCGAGTCCGTTCAACGGTCCGCGATCGCGTTGGATTCAAAACATCTCTGCAGCAACCGCTTCGGTTTGCTCGATTGAAAGCGGGTCGGCCTGCCGCCTCACGCAGCGCCGATCGCTACGTCCACAGACTTACCGGCTGGTGGCTGAGCTCTTTGCGGGTCGGCGGAAGTTGCCGCACAAGTGCGATTTCCGCCAGAGTGCGGCGTTGAATCCTAACCCGATATTTAACTGTGCAAAGTTTCCGCCGGCGCTTCTCCGGCACGATCGTCACCGCCATCACGCTCGGCGCGCCCACTCTGGTTGACACTATCACAGCCCTTCAACAGCGCGATGTCGCGCGTGCGAAAGCTGCGTTTGAGGCGTACGATTCGGGTTGGAACGGTATCGAGGTGTACGTCAATACCCGCAGCAAAGATGTGTACCGATTTCTCGAGCTCGAGTTCCAGCCCAGGATCACAAAAGCGCTGGAGAAACCCAATCTGGACATTTCAGAGGTACTCACCGACGTCCAGGCGATGCTCGTTAAGTTTGACGAAGCCGTCAGTACGTTCGCAAATGCGACTCCTCTTAATCCGCTTTATGACGATGTTGCGCGGCTGCGCATCGTGCGGGCGCACTTGCGGGAGGTAACCCCGGCCTTGAAGGCAGGAAACCTCGCGAAGGCCCGGAAATCTTTCGAGGCCTTTGAGGATGGGTGGTTCAATATCGAAGACTTCGTTAGGGCGCAGTCTCTTGACGCCTACGTAGCCGTAGAAACCGGAATGGTTCAGATCGAGCAGGCGCTACTCATGTCTGATCAGCCGGATGTCGCCGCCGTGACGGGCTTGGTAGGCGGCGTGATGAATCAGTACAATGCCGTGGTGACCGAGGTGCAGAAGGAGGCCCGGAGCGCCCAATAGAGGTTGGCATTTGAAGTCCAATCCTGACACGGTCTATTCACGCCGCCCGCTAACTGGCCGACTAACGGCGGGGTTGCCCCCTGCTGCGGGTTCGACACTTTGGACGGCACTCCGAGTTGAAACTCAGATACGACCCAGTCGGTGGGACCGCTTGCTGGCGGGATCTCCCCGCCAGCTATCGGCCCGACCACCCGAAAGCAGCCAGTCTTACAAGCCGAAGACATACAGCACGGTCGCGTTGCGCTGCTCCTTGAGTTCCGGCGTGAGGACAAGCTTGCTCTGGGACGCTGGGCTGGGTCCCGATGCGACCGCGACATATTGCTTGCCGTTGACCTCGAAGGTCATCGGCGGTGCAGCGAACCCAGAGCCGACATTGATCTTCCACAGCTGTTCGAGCGTGGTGTCGTCAAAGGCCGCGACGGTGCCGTCCAGCAATGCGAGAAACACAAGCCCGCCGGCGGTTGCCAAGGTTCCGGAATAGTTCGGGTAGGCGAGGTGCAGGCTCTTTTTGATCTCCAAGGTGACGGGATCGACGGCGGTCAGGTCGCTCTCGTAGCGGCCGTCCACCTTGTAGCCGCCGCCCGTTCGCACGTACCAGCCCTGCTCGCGTTTTGTGGCTATCGTCGTGTCGTTGGTCACGAACTCGCAGGCGGTCATCGCCGGAATGTAGAGGAGCTGCGTCTTCGGGCTGTAGGATGACGGCCAGAAGTTGTTGCCGCCGGTGCGATTGGGGCAGACCTTCTTGACTGGGTTTTCCGAGGTGGGATCGGCGATGCCCGCGTAGGTCTGGACGTCCTTGTTGGGATCGTAGTCGATCGGCCTGCCGGTCTTCTGGTCGATTCCCCTGGTCCAGTTCACTTCCATGTACCGCTTGGCGCCGACGATTGCGCCATTGTTGCGCTCCATGGTGTAGACGAAGCCGTTGCGCGCGGAGTGGGTGATGAGCTTGCGTGGTTGCCCGTTGACGGTGCGATCGATGAGGATGTGGGTGCCGACCTCGTCGAAATCCCACATGTCGCCGGGCGTGTACTGGAAATACCAGTTCATCTTGCCATTGTCGGGGTCCCACGACACGACGCTGTTGGTGAACAGATTGTCGCCGGGACGGAGCCTCGCATCCATCATCGGGACCGGGTTGCCTACGCCCCACAGTGTCTGGTTGGTGTCCGGATCATAGGTTCCGGTAACCCAGACAGCGCCGCCACCGGTCTGCCATGCATTGTTTTTGTCTTTCCAGGTTTCGCTGCCGGGCTCGCCTGGCGCCGGAATGGTGTATTTGCGCCACAGGAGCTTGCCGGTGGCGGCATCGAGCGCGGCCATCCAGTCGCGGGCGCCTCCGTCACCCCCGGAGGCTCCGATGACGATCTTGTCCCGGATGGGAAGCGGGGCACCGGTAATGGTGATCCGCTCCGCATCTGATACGTTGGTGTCCCACACGACTTGGCCCGAATTCTTGTCGGTCGCAATGATGCGGGCCGGCCCGCTCGACGGCGAAATGACGAGATTCCCCCACAACGCTGCGCCACGATTGGCGGCCTGCCGGCTCTGCTTGGGATCCATGCGCCAGACGATGCGGCCGGCGTCGCCGGCGGTTGCGTCGATTTTGTACAGCACGCCCCACGAATCCGTGATGTAGAGGAAGCCTTCCTCGGCGAGCGGCGTCGCCTCGATGAATTCCTTGCCTTGCGTGCCCGCGAGCGGGACCGCATATGCGAGCTTGAGGCCCTTGACGTTGTCCTTGTTGATGCGGGCGAGCGGCGAGAAGCGCTGACCGTCATAGGTACGGTGATTCATCAGCCAGTTCTGCGGCTCCCTGTCAGGATTGAGCAGCCGGTCCGGCGTTACGTCGGCGGCGAAAGCCGGCGACGCCACCATGTTGGCCGCGAGCAGGGCATTTCGGATCGACCAATTGTGTCTCGTCATGATCTCCTCCCATTTACAAATTCGAGCGTCGTCTCGACACGAGCTTCAAGCAAACTCAATCCTTCAGGATCAATCCGCATTTCCGACGATAGTCACGCCATAGGGATCGATTCCAACCTTGGTTACCTGGGCAGCTACGCTACGCGAACCAAGATCGATCACATAGACCATTCCGGTCGGGTCGGTCGCAGATACCGCCAGCGTATCATCGCCGCCGGTTACAACCGCATAGCGCCCTTCGGCCGCGATGGCCACGATCTTCGGCCGTGCCGGCGCACCGTCGGGACGGGTGAGCGCAACGCGGGCTATCTCTGCGCCAGGACTATGGGCGAGCGCCAAAGCGACATCGATAATCGACACGTTGTTGACGCGCGTATTGGCAACGAGAAGTTCCTTTCCATCTGGAGTCCAGGCAACTGAGAACGGTCGCGCTTGCGCACTGGCGCCGTCGGTCCCAACTTGCACGCGTGCAGCCTCGGCACCCGGAAGACCCTGGCGAGCCAAGTCCACATCGATGATCGAGATAGTGTTGCCTTCGACCCCGGTCCTATTGTTCTGTCGGCCGGTCACAGCCACGAACTTGCCATTTGGGCTTGCGGCTATGCCGAAGGGCCCGGCCTGTACCGGAATGCGCGGAGCAACTTCGACGACGGGAGTGCCTGTCAGCGCCTTTTGTAGGTCCATCACCGATACATCTTCGGTGCCGCCATTTCCGGACAAGAGGTAGGTCTTCGCGTCGCTTCCCCTCCCGAGAGCGATGAACTGTGGGTTCGGCCAGCACCCGAAGGCACTGGATGGGCCGAGATAGGAATACGTGGTCGGCGGCGGCGTCGGCGACACGAACGGCACCGGAAAGTCCGCGCAGGAAGGGTTGAGCCGGCGTGTTCCGGGGCCTACCAGCGCCATCTGGATTTGCCCGATCAAGCCTCCGGTCTTCAGATCGATCAAGCTGATGCGATTAGAGCCGTCCTGGCCCAGCCAGCCCTCGGACGCGCTGGCGATGATCACGTCAGGAAGCACAATCAGGCCGACGCCCCCGAACCAGCCGGCATCGACAATTTTAAAAACCGCGGCATCCGTATTATCGAATTCCGGCCTGAGCATCTTCTTGACGTCCATGATCGAGATGTTTGCCCGACCTCCGTGCTGGAGAAACTCGGCGTTCACGATGGAGCCGTGATGATTCATCACATAGGCCGTGGTCTGGTCGTCACTCAGGACAATGTTGGCGGGGTCGCCGAGCAGCGCGCCGTCGAGGCGTCGTGGGCTGACCAGCGATCGGCTGATAATGGCATTCGGTGTATTGTTGTTTTCAGGCCTTAGCGCCGCGTCGAGGTCGATCGCATATATTCGCGGATCGCGGCGGCCAGAGGCGAGAATGACCGGCGTCTTGGCGAGCGCCAGGTCGCCAGCGAGCAGCGCCAACGTGATGACTGCACATTGTGCTCTTGAAATGTAGCCGATGCCCATAGTTCGCCTCGCGCAATGAGATCAAGCGGACAGCGAGATACTGCCCACCATACGTCGTAGATATTAACCTATTAAATCTCACTGGCATGCTTTGGGCCGCCGGCCCGGAGAGGGAAAAGGCTGGTATCGCCGCTGGCAGGCAAGGGTCCCCACCGAGTCCGCCGCAGCCGCCCACAAATGAGGGCGGACGCAAGGCTCGCCTGACGGCGCTGGTATGGCCTGCTCTGCCACCCACCGTTGGAGGCGGATAGCCTACCTGACACGCCGGCGCGCCACAGCTCGCCGCTCGCCTGAGGTCGCTGGTACGTTTGTAGCTCGTCCCTCTACCTGCTTCGCAGGAACAGAATCAGGCGCACGATGTGTTCGCCCTTCTCCGTCAGATCGGTGTTGATGGTGATCGAGGCCGGCTGCCTTTCGTCATGCAGCACGACATATCCGGGCGAGGCTCGACTCGGATCCTCGGTCCAGGTGCCGCGAAGACAGGATTTGACCTCCTCGAGAACCCTGGCATGCGCTGCGTTGCCCTCCTCTGCGGTTTTGAACCCCTGCGAATCGCAGGTGTAGGTTCGCGTTCCATAGAATGAGCAGTCCCCCCAGCTGGGCAGACTAATTTTCGAATCCAGGAAGTTGCCTTCGCGGGCAGCTCCGATGATGCTGGCAAACTTGTCGTTTGCCGACGCCAAGGCGGCGACTTGCTTGAGTTCTGCGCAATACGAAGGAACTTCGGCAGCCTGCACAATCGGCCCGACATTGATCAATGCTACTGTCGTCAGAACGCACAGGCGTGCCGGGATTCGCCGCGGTGCACGCAAATTCGCGGACATCTCTTCCCCCTCACTCGCTCGCCATCACCGTGAAATCGTCGAAATGCATGTAGCTGTCTGCTTTCGACCACAGGCCGACGCGACCCGATACCGGTTGGGGAAGGGTGTGTTGCAGATACAGCTTACCGTCGAGATAGCCTTCGACCTTGTTCCCGGCAATGCGGACTTTGAGATCGCGCCACTGGCGGCTTGCCGTTGGCGTGTTGCGAACCCATTCCACCGACGAACGCCGGCCCTTTTCAAACTTCCACAGCACGAGATTGTTTTCCAGGCAATTGGCCCGGATGGTCAGGTAGTCGCCATTCGGCTTGAGATTGAAGAGGATACCGGCGCCCTGATCGATGCGGCGCGACAGGCATTCGAATCGCACTGTGATCTCTCCGTTCTTGAAGTCTTCGACGTCCTTAGCCACAACATAAAGGTAATAGGCAAAAGCCTGAACGCGATCGAGAAATTCCGCGTAACGCTCGCCGTAGAGCGCGCGCGCCTTGTCGGCAATGCCGGCTGAGGATTGGCCCTCCTTCCATTGCCGGCCATCAACAGCCAACAGCTTCTTGCCGGCGTCATTTTCGATGCGCCACACGCCGACCACGGGGACGAGCCCCTTTGGCTCAG
>WNFT01016095.1_pt1 | contig 20717 bp, 24 predicted proteins | sample 5400191 | NCBI WGS metagenome assembly WNFT01 (sample SAMN13153359, study PRJNA577476) | soil metagenome | isolation source: 80 cm saprolite under Madrone tree | place: USA:California | collected 2016-06-14 | reverse complement strand
CGCACATCGTCAACTATGCCGATGACCTGGTGATCTGCTGTCGAAGCCGCGCGGAAGATGCGTTGGCAACGATGCGGGACATGATGTCGAAGCTGAAGCTGACGGTGAACGAAACGAAGACGCGGGTCTGTAAACTGCCGGAAGAGAAGTTCGACTTTCTGGGTTATACGTTTGGTCGGTGCTATTCGCCGCAGACGGGGCGTGCGTATCTTGGCACGGTTCCGTCGAAGAAGCGGGTGCTTCGCATCTGTGAGGCGATCAGCGCGGAAACCGGACGGAATAAGACCTTGCTGGACCAGGCAGCGGTGGTAACCAAACTCAACCGCATGACGAACGGTTGGGCCAACTACTTCTGTCTGGGGCCAGTCAGCAAAGCCTATCGGGCGGTAAATCGACACGCACGCAAGAGGCTACGTCAGTGGCTGTGTGCCAAGCACGACGTAACGTGGCCGGCGACCAAGCAATTTCCGGAGGCCGCGCTGCACGACGTGATGGGCTTAGTCCGGCTCCTTGAGCGGACGAGCAGTTTTCCGTGGGCGAAACCGTGAATCTTTTCTCCGAGAGCCGGATGCGTTAATTGCGCATGTCCGGTTCGATGAGCGGGGTGTGGAAACGGAGCATGGCAAGGTTAGTGAGGCACCGACGGACGAAAGGGTCGGCCACCGATAGACCTTACCTAAACCACCGCGCCACACCTCGACTCCACATCACGAAGTTGAAATGAGAACTTGCCTCGACGGCCGTGGCGGTGCAATCAGGGTTAACGGTGTAGGTGCCAGGTACGATCACCGGGTGAATCGTGCCATTCAGGCTTGCTGTGTAGACGGCATTGCTGTTGCCTTTTCCGTCGTAGGTTACCTCTCCAACCGAGGTGACCGGTCCAAGGCCGACAACCGTACCCCCTCCAGAGAGGGAGTAGGTACCGTGAAGGGTCGCGTTACCAAATGGGCAGAGTGGGTGGGCCCGTAGCGATTGGGGGCCTAGAGCAAACGACATGGCTAATAGCGCGGCCGCTAAAGTGCAAGTTACTGGAAGCCTAGACATTGTGGAACTACCTCCCGCTTTGAAGAGTTTTTGAGGCGACCGATAGGCCGTGCTAGAATCCGGCTTTCCGGTCGCTCTCCGCATACTTCACAGGCAGCCCCTGAAAGTCCTCTCCGGGGGCTTTGAAAGTTCTCTAAGAATTCTCACAGCGATCAGAAGAGGTCATGAGCGACGAAACTGGCCGGCGGGTTGGCTCAAAGAACATCCGCGAACCTCTGTTGGCAGCTACAGGAGCTTCGGGTCAGGATACGGCTGAGCTCTACGAGTTAGGCCCGTTCCGCCTGGAACCTGCCGAGCGCAAGTTATCGCGTAACAACGAACCTGTAGTTCTTACACCCAAGGCCTTTGACACCCTAGTGCTCTTGGTCCGCAACAGCGGCCATCTGCTGGAGAAAGGCGAACTTATCAGGACACTTTGGCCCGACTCCTTTGTCGAGGAGGGCAATCTTTCCAACAACATCTTCGTCTCGCGCAAAGCCCTGGGAGAGGATCCCCAATTCATCGAAACGATACCCAAGCGAGGTTACCGCTTCGTCGGCGCCCTTCGCCAGTTGCCGAGTCCGCCAGCGCGACACCAGGAGAAAGCGCAACTCGAACTCGCGAGCCTTGCCACGCAAGGGTCCGCATCGGGCGCTGCTCCAGCAACACAGTCGCCCTCGATTCTCCCGACGCCGCCAACTGTCACTGCCTTTTTGCCGTGGCGGGAACTGGCTGCATGGCTTTCTGCCGGGGCGGTCTGCATCGTGCTAACGGCGTTTGCGTACCTGATGTGGCACCATCGGCCAGAGTCCTCGCCCCTGGTTGCCGTGCCGCTGACGGCTCTTCCCGGATGGGCAGATTTTCCGGCGATCTCTCCCGACGGCACGCGAGTCGCTTTCGAGTGGACGGGCGAGCAAGAATTCACGGCCTTCGACTTGTACGTCAAGGCCCTCGGCAACGAAAACCTGCTGCGCCTAACGAACGATCCAGCGGTGCACTTAGCCCCCGAGTGGTCCCCGGACGGCACGCAGATCGCCTTTCAACGAGTCTCGAAGGAAGGGGGAGGCATTAACGTCGTACCGGCACAAGGCGGCCCGGTAAGGAAATAGCGCTCGACCAACGCATCATTCGACAGGTCGATGCATGTCAGTTGGTCTCCGGATGGCAAAACCATCGCGTTCGCGGACTCGCCTTTTCCCGGTGGCCACAAGAGACTACAGCTCCTTTCGCTCGAAACATTGCAGAGCACCCCGATCGAGCATGACGAGAAATGCGTCGAAGAAGTATTGCCAGCGTTCTCTCCCGATGGCAAGCAACTGGCCTATGCGTGCTCTCTTGCTTCACGCGAGGGTGAGTTCGGTTTGTCCGTCGGTCACCGCCGAGGGCCGCGCGCCGCGGATGATCAGGGAGACTTCGGGATGGATGAAGGGATTGGAATGGCAGGCCGATGGCAAGGCCCTGCTTTTCTCCGAGAATCACACGGGAGTAGAGCACGAGGTTCTGCGCGAACTGAATGTGGCCAACGGCTCGGTTCGGGATCGCCTGGTAGGTCTGGACAGCGCTTTTTCAGACGATTTTTCCGCGAAAGCCGGCCGCTTGGCCTTTGTGGTGAACTCTGGTGTCAAAAGCAACATTTGGCGAGGAGACCTGCTGCGCGCCAACGCTCCTCGCGTAAAATTGATTTCCACGACGCGCGATCAGTTTTGCCCAAAGTATTCGCCGGACGGAAGGCACGTCGCTTTTGGCTCCAATCGCGGTGGCCCACCGGAAATCTGGATGAGCGATCCCGCAGGCCAAAACGTCGTCCAATTGTCGAATCTCAGAGGAATGGCCACAGGCAGTCCCGCCTGGTCGCCAGACAGCCGTAAGGTCGTGTTCGATTCCCGCATCAAGACACCCGAGGGGCAGATTCGGGCGGATGTCTATATCGTCGATTATCGTCGATATAGTGGAGAGGACGCCCAGGAAATTGAGTACCGATACGCCTGGAGCATTCAATCCTAGCTGGTCGCATGACGGCAAGTGGATCTACTTCGTGGGTGGCAGCAACGATGCCGCGGGAGAAAGGATTTACCGCGTCTCACCGGAAGGCGGTAAGTCCGAAGTGTTGACCAACGCTCGGGGTTATTGGCCGCTGGAATCCCCTGATGGACAAACACTTTATTTTGCCGAGAACAGCGGAACTAGCTTCACGCTGCACACGGCGTCACTCAATCCCACGGGCACGGAATCACATGTGGACGGCGTGCCGCCGCTATCCTTCGTGGCGAACTGGGACATTGTTCAAGGCGGTGTTTATTTCTTTCCGATGGACGATATCCTGACACTCAATTACTTCGACTTCTCTACCAGGAAAGCACGCCCGATATTCAAGATTAGCGGTGGCGGCGCGTTTCCTGGACTGTCCGTCTCCGCAGACGGCCGCTATATTCTCTATCCTGAGCTCGACGACTACCGAAGCGACATCATGCTGGTCGATAACTTCCACTAGGAGTATCAACGATCAACCTGTAGAGCCATGGTCAATGCAATTTGACCCTTCATCCCCGGGGAGAGGGCGCTTGCGTGTTATAAGTGCTTCCATCCCATCTGGATCGTCGGCAACCCTTCCCCGACCACGCAGCCAAGATCAAGGGCTTGGCTCTATGCCAATGCAGTTATTGAAGAACCCTCGCCCTGACCATTTACTTAAAATATAATATTAGATAACTGATAAGTATATAGATGCAGCCGGGTCGGGACCCGCGGATGCGGCAGCAGGCTGCATCCCGCTTTTGCGTCCGCTCTTTGCGAGTTCGAAATTAATGGTGTATTTGCTCTTCCAGGAGTCTGCTCAAGCTTCTCACCATGAACATGTTTCGGCTGTCGGGTGTCCCTACCAAAAACTCAGTTGGCCGCCCACTAGCGAAGTGAACGGTACTCCATGTCCGTTGCGCCCAGGATCAAACTTCGGGTCGCGGGCGTCCTTCCAATCGGCCAGCCCGAAATATGCACCGTCGAAGACATCCGTGACCCCGAAGGAAAGTGAACTTGAGCCAGCGGAATGAGAGAACCGCGTTGGACGGTTCGGTCTAGTACAACCTAAGATTTTGCCGCCGCGCTCCGGTGATGCTACCTTGCTTGCAACCAAGAGCAGCGGGATCGCTCCTCGAAGGTTGAAGTTACTGAAAATGAGGTTGAAGTTACTGAAAATGCGGAAGAAGAAACCTCCAATACTCCAATACGTCTGCCTCGCGCTTCTCTTCGCGCTTGCTTCGGCGTATCAGATTCGCTCGGCTATGTATGCTTTCCCGAATTATTTCCATCTCAAGGTCGTTGCATATCCGTTCGTGCCGGAGTACGTGAATGGCCGCCCCGTCCTTCAGTTCGTGACGAAGTCCGCCTGGCAGGCCGGCGTGCAAAACAACGACATCCTACTCGCGGTGAATGGCCCGTTGACCGGGCTCGCTGTGTTCGGGGAAGCGATCCGCACCACAAAACCCGGCGAAACCCTCACCGTTCAGGTCCTGCGCCCCGGCGAAACAGCTCCTCGCTCGGCCAGTATTCAACTTGAGCAGGCCACCGCTCCTCCTATCAGTTTGCCTGCCGCTTCTCTTTTGGCATTGAAGCTTGTCGTGCCCACGTTTTGCATCCTGCTTGGATTCTGGGTCACGGCTGTGCGTCCACGGGATCCTTCTGCGTGGTGCCTTTTCCTCATCATGCTGTTTTTCTCTGTGTTTTACAGCTCGGGAGTCGAGAGTTGGGGGCCCTTCGTCCGCGATGTCGCGGAAGCGTATCGCGTCGCCGTTGGCAACGCCTGGCCCATTTTCATGCTGCTTTTCGGCGTGTATTTCCCCGAGCCTTTCCCCGAGAAGGATCCAGCCTGGTGGACGTGGTCCAAGCGCATCGTCATCACCCTCTTGACTGTCTCGTGCGTAATGAATGTTATCGTGCGGCTCGGTCAATTTGAGAACTTCGCACTCGTAGCTTCCTTATCCGCGGCTCTGGATCGCCTCAGCACGGTTGACTTCCTGCTTAAGTTTGCGGCTATCGGCTCTTTCTTTGCCTGCATTTCCGTCAAGATGCGTCAGGCCGTCACGCCCGATGCGAAGCGGCGCCTTCGTTTACTTTATACCGGCTGCAGCATCGCCATGGCCCCTGCGTGCATTCTCTTTGTTACGCAGAGCATCAAGGGCGGCGACCTCGAGCAGATCTTTCCGGAATGGTTTGTGCTATCCGCGCTGTCCCTGATGCTTCTCTTTCCCATCACGCTGGCATACGTCATCGTGGTACATCGCGCGATGGATGTGCGCGTCGTCATTCGCCAGGGCTTGCAATATGCTCTCGCGACCGGCGGAATCCGCGTCTTGCAAATCATTCTGACGGCCGCCGTCCTCATCACTGGTGTCACTTTCGCCCGCAGCCACAATCTCAGTCCTGCCAGGGAAATGACCACTATCGCGCTCCTGATTCTGGCTGTTCTCTGGCTCCGCAAAGGCGCCGATCGCTTGCGAAAATGGACCGACCGCCGCTTCTTCCGCGATGCCTACAATGCCGAGCAAATCCTTGAAGCCCTCAGCGATGAGGTACGCTCCTCGTCGAGAAACGCCCGCTACTCGAGAGAGTCGCGACAAAAATCGCTGAATCCCTCCACATTCCTCGCGTTGCAGTCCTTCTCGAAGAGGGCGGCTTTTACCGGCCCGCGTTCACGCTTGGATTTCCCGCTACTTTTGTTGCCGATTTGCCCGATTCCGGCGCCACGGTTCAACGCCTCAAGCGAGAAGCCGGCCCCGAGCGCGTATATTTCGACGACGAAAAGTCTTGGGTTAACGACTCGGCCCTTCCCGAGGACGAACGCCGCAATCTTGCATCTCTCCAGCCGCAACTTTTGCTGCCTCTCATGGCGAAACAAAATCTCCTCGGCATCATCAGCCTCGGCGAAAAGCGCTCCGAAGCTCCGTACTCCAGTACGGACGTCCGCCTCCTGAAATCCGTCGCCTCGCAAACGGCTCTCGCTCTCTCGAACGCCGAGCTGACTTCCGCCATCGCCGTCGAAGTCAGTCGCCGCGAAAAGTTAAACCGCGAAATCGAAATCGCACGCGAAGTGCAGGAGCGCCTTTTTCCCCAACACTTGCCAGAAATCGCCGGACTCGATTATTTCGGCCGCTGCCGCACCGCGCTTGGCGTCGGCGGCGACTACTACGATTTTCTCGCCCTCCCCGACGGCAAACTCGGCGTCGCTCTCGGCGACGTCTCCGGAAAAGGCATCGCCGCCGCCCTCACCATGGCCAGCCTCCAGGCTTCCCTCCGCGCTGACGCCATGCGCGCCGGCAACGACATCGCCGGCCTAATCACTCGCGTCAACTCCATGCTCTACGACGCTTCCACCGAAGACCGCTACGCCACGCTCTTTTACGCGCAATACGACCCCGCCACCCATCGCCTAAGCTACGTGAACGCCGGCCATTGCCCGCCGATATTCGTCCGCAGCGCCGCAAACAATGGCTCAAAAAATGGCCCAAAAAATAGCAACGTCGATCGTCTCGATAAAGCTGGCGGAACTGTAGTGGGCTTACTACCGGAATGCGCGTACGAACAAGCCGAAGTCTGCCTGACCCCGGGCGATCTTCTCGTGATCTACACCGATGGCTTCAGCGAAGCCATGAATCCCCACCTAGAAGAATGGGGCGAAAATCGTCTAATCAGCGCCATCGCCGCCTGCAACGGTCTCCCCGCAAAAGACTCCATCGCCAGAATCATGCAAGCCGCCGACGCCTTCGCCTCCGGCGCTCCCCAAAGCGACGACATGACCCTCGTCATCCTCCGCGCCGTTTAGGCTCGCTCGTTCCGCCAACTGACTGCACTCTCTCCCGATGGCTCAATGATTGTCGTTGGCTCTCCGCTGAAGCTGACGCTCGACCGTCTGCCTTAACGCACTTAGCGGGCTAAGTGCGGGCTACTGATTCTGTCGCCTTTTGCATGAAGTGGAAGAAGAAGCCGCCAAGTCAAAGTGGGGTTGTAAACTTAAGCTTGACATCATGATGTCTTCTCTACGATCATCAATGTGTGCGAACCACTCTTTCCCTTGATGAGGACGTTGCTAAGCTGCTTCGCCGCGAGATTCGCAGATCTGGCGCTTCGCTGAAGGCTGCGGTGAACCACTTTCTTCGGCTGGGCTTGATGGTCTCAGGAAAGCCGGATCGAAAGCAGTTCTTGGTTCATCCTCGAGCGTTGGGTTTGCCTCCGGGGTTAAACTACGACAATGTGGAGGACTTAATCGAGGCAATAGAAGGTACAACGCACAAGTGATTGTCCTCGACGCAAATGTCCTTCTGTACGCATATGACGCCAGTTCGGAGCATCACGTTAAGGCGCGTGCTTGGATTGAGCAGATTTTCTCCAGCGGAGTACCGATTGGATTGCCTTGGCAAACGGTCGCCGCCTTCCTCAGGGTCGTGACGAATCCAAGGCTTCCCGGAAAGCGGTTCACGCCCCAGGAGGCTGCTGAGCTTGTTGATCAATGGCTGGAGCAGCCCAACGTTCGTTTGTTGGCACCGGGCGATCAACACTGGGTCCTGCTGCGTCAACTGATGCTTGACGGCCAAGCCCGGGGTCCTCTCGTGACAGATGCGCAACTCGCCGCCTTAACCATGGAGTACGGCGGCATTCTACATACAACGGACCGTGACTTCGCCCGTTTCCCTGGATTGCGCTTTGCCAATCCGCTGCAATAGGCAGCTGGGTCAAAGCAAGGCCTAGCCGCTAAAGCAGAGCAGCTTGGGTACAACTGAGAGGCGAAAAACTGGCTCTGTCGTTCACGTAAGCGACGCCAGACAAAGCCTTTAGGGTTTTTGGTACGCTATTTCGGGACCAGGAGGTCGAAGGTTCAAATCCTTTCGCCCCGACCATTTACTGTAACATTAGATAACTAATATGGATATAAGACGCAGTCGGTCCTCCGAAAAACCTTCTCTTGTGGGTGTCAACCTCTGTTCCCAAATTCCTTGATGCCGGAATTTGCGTTATCAAAAGTCCCTGCGAACGTCTAGATGGAAACCAGGAGGTCGTGATTCTGTTTCGCGTGAAGCGACGGTGATTGGAAGGAAGCACCAACTAACGGACTGAATCTGACCGGCGCATTCCATTCGGACGAATGGGGCAATTTTCGGACTTATTTCAGTTTTCAGTAGTGCAGCGAGTCGGTCGTACTTAGGAGTCTCGGTCGGTTAGAACGAACTCTCCTGTTTCTCTGTACGCTTCAAACACAAGAACAATTTCCACGCGGTTCCGTTCCTATGCGATTCTGATGACGAGCTGGAGTTCCGCATTCGATCGCCCACTGATGAACATCGCCATCGAACCACCTCAGGTAGCCGTCGCACAACGCACGCAGATTTCCGGCCCTTTTTTTCTCCTACAAGTTTCCCGTCCCGGTTTGTGCGCTACCACTGCACTTTTCTATCTCATGCCCCTTGGCCGGGAATTTCACTGGCGCTCGGCAGGCTTTTGGGCCGGCCTCGTGTACATTCTGTTTCCGCTTGGTCTTCTGCTCTACGGCGTCAACGACATAGCGGACGCCGACGGCGACCGCTACAATCCGCGCAAAGGCACGTACATGTTCGGATCGCGCGGAGAAACTTCTCAGCTCAAAGCGCTGCGCTGGCAGATCGCGGCGATCCAGGCTCCGTTTCTGTTTTTGTTCCTGGTGTGGACTGGGCCGAAGCTTCTTACGTGGCTGGCCGCGCTTCTCCTGGCGGTGTTCGTGTACAACGCGCGGCCGTTTGCCTGGAAGGGCCGTCCGCCCTTCGACGTTCTCATCCAAGCCAGCTATCTGCTGGTCTTCGTTCTGAGCAGTTGGCTGAACAAAATGCCGCAACTTCCGTGGCAGGCTTTCCTGTTCGGCGCCATGTTCGCCATGCACTCGCATCTTTTCGGCGAAGTCATGGACATCGAGCCCGACCAGAAAAGCGGCCGTAAAACGCTGGCGATTGTGCTCGGAAGAATCCCGACAAAGCTGCTTATCGCCGTTTTTCTTGCGAGCGAAACCGCGCTGGTCTACCGGTTTTTTCGCGACCGCGTGATTTCGGGCTTTCTACTCGCCGGCGCGCTGTGGTTTGTTTTTGACGCGGCGATTTTCTGGAGGCGCCGCCCTTACACGACTGCGCAGATGCGCTTGTTCTTGTGGGGCTGGAATGTTGCCGCACTCCTCGGTATCTTCTGGAACGCCACGCACGGTTCGCTCCTGCAGGTCACCCGGCTCCCGTTGCGGTGAATCCCGGATCTTCCTCCATACAGATTTCCCCAAACCTATTCCCGCAGCGCTGTCACTCGAAGGGCCGTGCGCAGAGTGTTTATGCCTGTCTGTCAATATTTAGATGCACGCCCCCTCTTTTTGGGGGGGTGTATGCAACAGAATATAGATCCTTCGTCTTTAAGTGCCCGAATCGAAGAGTGCAAAAAAACAAGGAGAAACAAGCTGTATCTTTATGCATGGGTGTTCAACCCTTCATGGCCGCTCGCCGGCAAATCCATTGAGGAGATGAAGACGAACTTCGGACAGCGACGCGACAAGGAGTTCGCATCTCATGTTTGTGCCGAGCACCCGAGAGTGGCAAAAAATCCCAGCTAGCCAAATAACTCGCGGACCAAATACTACGAGACTCTCGTGTCCATCCAAAGCAACTACCATTTCAGGATCTTCCGATGGTCGGAACACAAATGAAGGGATAGCAGAGCTAAAAGATTCTGAAAGCATACCGAGTCTTGCCCTTTCAGTTCGCCCGATTTATTACGAAGAAGTTCCCAATGGCCCCCATTCTACCTTCTGAAGAAGATAGACAATCTGAATTTCCAGCAGGTTGAAGTCGTTTGATACTCTCAGACCGCCAAGGCGAGCGGGCACAAGCTATTTGCGGAGAACTTCAGCTAAACGGGTGGTGTTGATGTGTATCCCACCGTGCGCGTCGAGAGGGCCACGGTATTTGACGAAGCCCAGCGTTTTGAACTTTTTCATAAAGAAGCTGACGCGCGGACGTGTAGTGCCGATCATCGACGCGAGCGTCCCTTGCGATATTCCTGCAAGTCTGTGCCGCTTGCGGCGATACCCCTTCCCTGCGAGCAGCAGAAGTGCCCGGGCGAGCCGCCTCTCGCTGCAGTGAGAAACCTGGTCGACTAAATCCTCCTCGAGCCGAACGTTGCGCGAAATCAGATAAGACAGGAAGCGGTAGGAAAGCGCATGGTCGGCGTGGAGAGCTCGGATCATCTCCTTTCTCTCAATGACTTGCAGAGCCGTGGGTGCAATCGCGGTGGCGGTCCTCATACGAATATTCTGACTTCCAAGGCACGTTTCACCAAGAAATTCGCCTGGGCCGAAAATGGCGACAGTGGCCTCTTTGTCGGTCTTAGAAGCCATGGAGAGTTTCACGCGGCCAGTTTGGATGTACATGAGCGTCTCGGCGATATCGCCTTCAGAGAAAATTGTTCCTCCTGGCGCGAAGCTTTTATTTAGTGCGATCAATCCGTCCAAATCGAATGAAATTTGGGGAGGCGCCTCTAGCTTGGACCTCATGGGTTGATTGGACCTCCGATTCTGACATGGCCTAAGCCAGCTTCCGGGAACTCTTTTTGCTCCGAAAGCTTCCGGTCCACATGTGGTTCTGAGCGTGGGGCACTTGAATGCAGAATACAACGCTGCCCTGCAGCGACACCGAACGTAGGGCAAGGGACGGAGGACACCTGTTTCGCAGTCAGTTCCCTTTTTTTCATTCGAAAATAGTCCAATAATACTCTGCCGTAAAACTATCCCATTTGGGACACCTTTGGTACCAGCCGGTCACGCGATGAATCTCAACTTGTCCCTACCAAAAAATCAGTTGGCCGCCCACTAGCGAAGTGAACGGTACTCCATGTCCGTTGCGCCCAGGATCAAACTTCGGGTCGCGGGCGTCCTTCCACAGGAAACCTTCCCGGCGAGGGGAGGCCACTGTCCTCCCGCTGTCAAGGGCGCCGGGTTGTGGCGTTCATCGGAGCGCAGCGAAGACCCTTTACCGAAGAAGCGGGCGGATCAGCGGATATAGCTTTGCATGGAGAGCCGGGCGTTTCGCTCGAGGGCTCCACACTTCGTCCCGACGATGACGCAAGCGCAGACGTTTATGGCCATCCCATCAAGGCCAAGGACACCGTGAGAGGTAAAAAGACCGGCGTACCCGAAACTGGCCGCCACCTGGTCAACGTCCTGCAGAAGAGCGCACCGCGCAATGAATCCGAGCGAGCGTCGAATCAGTAGTTGAGAGTGAGCAGTTGCCGGGATGCGTCCGGGCTCGGCAAGCTGTGAGTTCGCGAAGGCTGATTCACGGAGGCCAGTTGCGAAGGTCGCATTCCCGAATTGACCCTTGCAGTCTGGCCTTTAGCTTTTCCGGTACTCCGTAGGAGTGAGCCAGATCAAAGAGGCGAGGGCTCCCTTGCGTCATACCATTGCGGTTCCGTGGGGTGCAGCGTTCGATTCAACTCCGCTGCTGGATATTACATGCTCTTTGCGATGCCTGGGCAAGCGTACGCCGTCGACGAGCCTAGCATAAACACCATGAAATGCCCCATACACGGCCGCTAATTTTATCGCCGAAAGAATATTGACGCGGAACCGCGTGTTGGCTGGTTTTGTGGCGTCGAAGATTGCCATTATGGCTACATCGCCAAGATAAAGTAGGAGTGTGTCAGGACTTAGAGAAGATTTTTGTCCATAAGGTGCGGCCCAATAAAAAAAAAAAATAGGACTCGGCCACTCCTGCGTTGATACTGACAATCTCATTTCCGTTGCGAAAACTGCGTCGCGCGAGGTCGAACGCGAAGTGACAGCATAACCACTTCTCAAGGGTCAGAGCAGATCGACTTTTTTCTGGGTGAGTTCAGGCTTTGCCACTTCAAGTTGTAGCCTCATTTTCAAAATATTCCCCTTGGCATCTTTTACGCTTATGGTCAGTGCGGATTCGAATTCGCCTTCCAAGGGCGGCGTTGCCGCAGTCAGTGTATCCTCCAATTGCCAAGCGCCTGCCTGGATGCGATCGCCCCGAATTGCGCGAACATGTCTCGCCGTTTTGTCGACGACGGTTATTGTGATGGGAGCTGTCATCTTGTATCTTTCCACCATTCGCCAAAGCCGCTCGAGTCCTTCGTACACCTTCAAGTCGCAGGAGGTCATATCGGTCAATTCAGGGAGAATGATCGTAAAGTCATCCATGGCGCGCAGTTTTGCAACCCTCCTGCCTGTCGGAGCAGAACACTCGGATTCTAAAGTCTACGACCAATTCTGCCGGCATGGATCATTTGTGCGTCGTCGCAAACCAAGGCGTTTTTGACGGCAGGGGATTAGCGGAGTTCGAGAGTGTGGAAGCGTTTTGAGGACGCAGATCACATGGCATGGCGTGAGTACCATGAATTCACAAAGCATAGTGTCGAATCACTGCGACGAACCCGGCAGTATCTGGATTGGGCCAATATGCCCGATCCGTTTCGTCATTATGAAGGCGTTCCAATACTCGATTTGCCGGCTGACCCACCCATGCCAGAAGCTTCCGCGATCGAGGTGCTTAGGGGTCGGCTAGGTAGCACTCTCGCTAAGAATGGTGCGGCATTCCTTTCGCAATTGATGTTCTACTCAGCCTCGATCAGCGCATCCAAACGTGTCGCGTCAACCGGAGACATCTACGCGCTGCGCGTCAATCCCTCCTCTGGCAATCTCCATCCGAGCGAATTTCACTTCTGCACGCGGGGTCTCGTGGAGTGGCCCGACGGTCTCTATCATTACCGTCCCTCGTCCCACATGGCAGAACAGCGGGGCATCGGAGATTTTGTCGGGAAACTTGTCAGCAGCTCCGCCCCGCTTGTTTTCGTTTTAACTACTATCGCCTGGCGCGAAGCTTGGAAGTACGGGGAGCGCGCATATCGGTACTGCTTGCACGATATCGGGCACGCCTGGGAGGCGCTTACTCTCGCTGCGCGAGCGATCGGATGCGAGAGCTTTGGCCTCGGACACTTCTTGGACGACACAGTGTCGCAATGCTGTCTCCTCAATTATGATGAATGGCCCATGTTGATCGTCGCACTTCATGGCCCGTCCATTCCTCTGAAGGTGCACGATCCAGCGGAGACCGTTTTATTTGGCGGTCGACCCAATCGGCTTTCGGATGAGCAGGTATCGTACCCCCAGATTGAGAAAGTCCACGCTGCTACGAAGATCCATAGCGAAGCCGCGATTCCTTTTGCTGGCCAGCCCAGGCAAAACCGCCGCGGCGAGACCAAGCTACCATCCCCAAGCACCGCAGACTGCATCTTCGGAGAGGTGGTCCGTGCGCGGCGCTCCGCTCTCGACTTCAGGGGCGGGAACGAGTCGATCCCGCTGTCGAAACTTGCGACTCTCCTGGCGGTCACGGAAGAGCCTCTCTTCGCCGATTTCGCCACATTTCGTTTTGTCCAACTGTATCTTTACGTGCATCGGGTCGAAGGTTTGGCGCCCGGAGTTTATCGTTATTGGCCGGAGCACGCGGAGTTGGAGAAAATCAAGCAGGGCGATCAACGCCTCATAGCCGCATCTCTGAGCCTTAGGCAAGACTTGGCAGCGAATGCTTGCGTTGCATTCTCTATGATCGGCGATTTTGAAACTGCCGCCCGAAGCTATGGCGATCGTGGATATCGCTATGTCCATTTCGAGGCGGGTGCAATCGGTCAGCGAATGTATCTTGCTGCCGAGGCTTTGAACCTTCGCGCCACAGGTATTGGAGCGTTCTTCGACGACGAAGTACAGCGATACCTCAACCTAAACCCTGAGCAAGGACAAGTCGTGTACCATTTTGCGATAGGTCACCCAGTTCCCGACCTGCGTCTCGAGGCCTGCGAAATGGGACTGCACGACTTCCTTCTACATGTCACGATGGATGCATGTTGAATGAGAAAGAATCCGACAGCGCGACACGTGCCAGCATTAAGAAGGAAATGGCGAAGCCGCGTATGGCAAAGTCGGCACGAACAGCAGAATTGAATTTAGACACCGAACGCGTTCCAGGTCAGGCAAGGACCACCCTACCCGGAACCGTCCACAAAATTATCGCGTCTCTTCGTACGACCCAACGGGAAAAGGCACAGATTGCTGTGGCCGACCACCAGCCTCGAGATCTCCGTATTGAAAATACCTTGGCTGACGGAAATGGCAACGAGGTAAGACTCAAAAAGGGTACCCACGTTGAGGTTACCGTCACCGCAAAGCGAAAGAAGTAACTCGCATCTTTCGGGCGCGCGCGAGACTGCGCCAACGCATTCTAGATCTGTCGACGACAGAACCGATTGCGCTTCAAGGTTGAAACAGGGAGTAGTGAGACGGCCCGGCCAAATTGCGCATCATCAGAATTCCTCACGAACCTGGTGCTTGGTGTCTCGCCAGTGTGCGTTGTGAAACGCGGTGCCGGCAGTATTAGACTGGCCACGCATTTCTCGGCTAGAACCTTATGAGCATACAAATTGTTCGTGAACCGCGCTGGCCAGCGTTCGTAGCGATGCTGGCAGCCGCCGGTGTGTACTTGGCATTGCCCGCGCCGCTTTCCCTTGGCCCCAGTTGGCTGTTGCTCTTAGTTATTGTCCTTTTGCTGATTCCTATCGTCGTATCCGATCGCCGCGGTCATCACAATGTGACTCGGATTCTCACGCTCGCCGCCAATCTCATCATCACCATTGCCATGATTGCTTCCTTAATTCATTTGGTCACGGGTATTCCGCAGCATCTCGAGGCGCCGAAGGCACTGCTGCGTTCGGCGACCGCGCTTTGGATCGCCAATATTCTCGTATTCGCACTCTGGTACTGGAAGCTCGACGCTGGCGGCCCGCTGCGGCGCGAGCGTCCGCTTGGCCTCATGAATAGCGCGTTTCTTTTCCCGCAGATGTTGCGCCGAGAAGACGAGGATCCGTCATGGACGCCGCATTTCGTGGACTATCTGTTTCTCGCTTTTAATACGAGTACGGCTTTCTCGCCGACAGATACGGCGGTTCTGTCGCGCCGGGCAAAACTTGGCATGATGGTTCAGTCGTTGATTTCTCTCACGATTATTGCCCTGCTTGCCGCACGAGCTGTGAACATTCTCTGAGTTGTTCTCTCGCTGGATTACTTAACATGGAACACGCCATAGGCCCGTGAGCCCGGATCAAACGAGCAGTCGGCGATTCTAAATTCACCCCCTGTTTTTCTTTACCGCAGCCGTTAGGGCAACTCTAGCCCTTCCAGACGTACTTACCACAGGAGCAGGGGACCGTCTCCGAGGGATGCTTCTTTTGCAGCGGTTGCCGACAAACTGGACAATTTCTGCGCCACATATTCATGCCCGTCTTTTCGCTAACGAAAGGGTCTAATAGCAAGATCACTTTAAGAGGCCGGAGTTCGCCTGTCTGTTCCAATTGGAACAGAAGCAAATCTGTTCCTTTTTGTATAGGTGCTCCATTCTTGACGCGCTAGTCTACTCAAGAATATTGGTTCGACGGGTTCTCCTGATCCAAGTGCGTCGAGTGAAGAGCTGAAATCCCTGCCAAATCGAGAGCAGGAACTCTTCGTGGCCATGTTTTCGCGTCAAGTTAGCCATGAAGAAACGACGGGCAGAAGCTCGATCTGTTCTGGAGAAGGGCAGGGAACGCGCTCTTTTATGGAGAACGTCTTGGCCAATCGCGCGACGCGATCGGTATCCTTGATATGCCTTGCGTCCAAGGATGGATGCTGACTTCGAATGTAATGGTCGCTCGCCAAATTATCGTCATAGTTGCACCAACGGTAGCCCGCAGTGTGCGGCGTTGGATCTTTCACCTCGGCGGATTGGGATTTATTCCGCTCGGGCTGCTTGACAGCTCGGTGATTCCGCTCCCCGGAAGCATGGATATCCTGACGATCGTATTGTCTGCCCGTAAGAAAGAGTTATGGCTCTATTACGCCTTGATGGCGACGATTGGTTCGGTAATCGGAGGCTACACCACCTACCGGCTGGCTCGAAAAGGCGGGAAGGAAACGCTCGAACGCAAGTTCTCGGCCCGGGCGCTTTGATAAGGTCTGCAGGATATTTGGGCGTTGGGCTTTGGAGCTATCGCCATCGCTGCCTTGCTGCCGCCGCCAGCTCAAATGGTTCCATTTGTCCTCGCCGCAGGCGCAATGCAATATTCCGTGGGAAAATTCCTGGTGGCGCTGACGGCCGGTCGAATTGTCCGATACTCTCTCCTGGCGTTCCTGGCAGCCCACTATGGCCGGCGCATGCTCACGACGGTCATGTCGCGACTTGGACATCCAGTTCTCATCGCCATCATTGGGCTGATTGCAGCGGCGATCGCGGCTTTCATTTTCATCCTCTTAAGGAAACGTAATACGAGAGCGCACACTTAGCCGACTTCTATGCTCGGAGTAGTCACGGTGTATCCTCCCGCTGTGCAAACTCGCGAGTTCGTTACTCGTGCAGGACAACACTCAGCAAGGAATTGTTGATGTGGATCTCGCCGTTGTATTCGATGAAGCCCAGTTTTCTGAATTTGTTCATGAAAAAATTGACCCGCGGGCGTGTGGTACCGATCATCTCCGCCAGCATCTCTTGCGAGACTTTAAGAAGCACCTTTTGAGGCTGGCCCGGCGCGCCATAGCGCGCGAGCAGCAGCAGAGTGCGCGCCAGACGCTTCTCGCTGGAGTTAAAGAGCTGGTCGACCAGGTCCTCCTCGACTCGGAGGTTCCGTGCCAGCATGTAGGCGATGAAGCGGTCGGAAAACTCGTGTTCCCCGTGGAGCACACGAATCATCTCGTTTTTCTCAATGACGAGTACGGTGGTGGGTGCAATCGCCGTTGCCGTTGCCATGCAAATGGACTGGCCCGCAAGGCAGCCTTCACCAAAAAAATCACCCGGCCCCAGAATCGCCACAACGGCTTCTTTGCCGGTCTCGTTAACCACAGTAAGCTTCACGCCGCCTTCCTGAATGTACATGACATTCTTTGCGGGATCGCCCTGTGCGAAAACGGTTTCTTTTCCTCGAAACTTGCCGACCTTTCTCCCGAGACCGGCCGAGTCGAGAAACAATTTCACATCGAACGCAGGGCTGCCTAAACTTGCCTTTTTGTGGGAGCGACGGCGCGTGACGGGCTTACGTTGAACTACGGAAGACATGCTAAGACAGAATAGCATGGGCCCAGCGAGCTGTTCCATATCGAACAGTCTGTGCCGGGCGGCCCCCCGGCGTCTATTGAATTCCAACTCGTCCTGAAGATAGCGTAAAGGTGATTCCTAGCGGTTCCGGAGAGCGTTCCGCAACGACTGGTGCACTTTTGATCCCCTATCATGGTTTATGAATCCCTGCTTCTTGAATCGATTCATGAATAGGTTCACTCGCGGGCGCGTGGTTCCGACCATCTCCGCCAGAACTTGGTGACTTGGGACGGGAATCTCAACAACAGCTGGGCCTCTCTTGTTCAAGTGCGCTAACCGCACAAGTACGCGCGCCAGCCGTTGTTCCGCAGAGGAAGTCGGCAGTTCCGCCACGTGATCTCGGTAGTTTTGAGGCTGGACAATAGTGGAGCTGGCGGTCAACGCGACGGCCGTGGACATACGAAGGGGGGTACCCTGCGAGGCAGAGGACGTGGGTTTCTGATGTCGGCCGCCGCGAAAGCGCTTGAGCCATCTTCGTTCTCCCTCCTCTTATAGGTTGGGGACAGGGCACGTATTCTTACCAAAGCATCTATATTTTCTGCAGGGATAACCAGAGGGGCCGAATGATATAGGCACCGGTCTGGGAGTTCTGTTCATTCCGAGACACTTTCAATAACTGAATTATCTTCTCGCCCTCGCACAGAAGGAAAAAACAAGGGGCTTTAAAGAAGGTGACCCGTGGGACAGGTGTTGTGGTTTCGCGCGACAACCCGAGTACGAATTACCGGCGAGTGGTTAGTCGGCGAGCTGAAGCTCGCGAGCGGCGTGAGAAGCAAACCCAATTTTGAAAAAGCGGACGGCACTACTTGGTGTATGGACCGCTTTTGCTTCGCATCAGAATTATTTCAATATGATACAAAATAATAATGAGATGAATTCCGGTTTGCCGTCCTCATGCCGCCGCGGAGCTCACCTGTCAGCGAAATGCGACCGATTCCGAAGTAGTTGCTTTACCCCTCAGGCCAACGAATAGGTAGCCGGCACCTTTGCAATTCGGGCATTCTGTATTGCGGTAATATCCGGTTGCTTGACAGTGTATACATTCGATCCAATCAGTTGTGACAGCAATTGCGTTAATGCCGCTGCAGCGTTGTTCGCCGCCGGTTTTGCAACAACGAGCGTTTGCGACCCTCATGTTGTAACCAGCGCCGCCACACTCTGTGCAACACGTAACAGGCAGTTCTCGCTTCATTGGCTGATGATACGCGAATGTTGGTGCGTTCACCTGTTCCATACGAGACGCCGCCCGGATATCAGGACCTAGCCGGATGCGGTCCGGGAGACACTTTGGTTAGGGAGCAACGACGAAACGCGTTTTTCGGGTGCTGGGATACTGCTAGCGCGGTCCTGAGTAGATCACGTCGCTGAAGGAGCAAGACGAACAGAAAGCCCAATTTGTGAAATTGGGCTTCCCGTTTGTCGGTTGAATGGAGCCAGTTATCTTGTTGTGGCGGACGTGGCCTTGGCTTTGCCGAGCTCAGCGACAATACCGAGCTGCTGCATCATGCCGAGGGCGTCCCAGTTGGCCCAACCTTCGATCATCTTGCCGTTCGTAAAGCGGACAATGCTGATTCCGGAAATGGTGAATTGCTTTCCGGTTGGAGCGATTCCATTAAGGTCGCCTTTATGAGTACCTTGGCAGGACCAGCGGGCGGTGACTGTTTCACCTTCGGAAATGATGTCCTCGATTGTCAATCGAACGTCGGGGAACGCAGTGCGGTAGAGAGTCGCGCGCTTCCTTTCGCTTTCGGGACCTCGCCCAAATTCGGGCGTCGAAGAATCATGGTGAGAGTAGTTCTGTGCAAAGAGCTGGTCTGCCACCGGCAGATAGCCCTTGTTCCAGACTTCTTCGAATAAACGACGAACAACAGTTTTGTTTGTGTCAGACATAGTAATTCTCCCTTATTTGAAAACGCGGATTCCTACTCGCGCGAAGCGAGTCGGGCTTGAGTGGTGTGACTGTGAACCGCTGGCGTCTGGGGTGTGTTGACCTGTACGTCGGACAGGAAGTCGGGCTCCGCGCGAGGGAACGAAAAGGAACCGAGGAGGTTCTGACCTCTTAGCGCCTGACGATGCTCATTCTCTCGCGTTGGGTCGTGACCTACTTAGAGTAAATCGCGACTTCAGGTAGAAAATCTGTTCACAACCGCACAGAGGGTGATTTCACGTGCCCAAAAACCTCGTAATTACCAGCCGTGTGTTTGTTGAAATCGCTCGAACCAAACCCACCGTCCAACGATGAAGCCCGACCACTTTCCTTCAAATCAGTCGCGGCGGCTTTCTGTTCAAGCACAGCTTCGTCTTTGTCTCTTTCTCGCTTGCTCTCACAAAAGCCCGAAGCAGAGAACGAAGCTACAAGAGGCAACGGATAAGTTGGCGAACCCGATCGGCTTCCTGAAGGCCTGATTTCGCCGCGTGAGCGAAACGTTAGTGTTTCTTTTGCACCCGTTTTATTCGGGGGCGAGCGGTTTGACGATGGAAACTATCCAGTCCCGAATCATCGGGAAACGAAAGCCGTTTTTCTCCATCGCTTCGGTCATTAACTTGTGGCCTGCAAAGGGCTCTACGTCTAAGAAATAGCCGTTGGCTCGGAGCATGGCGTCGGTCATGACAAAGCTCACTCGCTTGTTCCCGTCAACAAAGGCGTGATTGTTTGCTAGGGATTCCATCAACGCCGATGCTTCCTCGACCAGATTGCTGTAATAGCCGTTTTGTGGGCGGAGGACGGCGGACTCCAGCAATCCGGCATCACGAATACCGTGGAGCCCGCCGAATTCCTCGATCAGCAAGCGGTGAGTTTCGATGGTTTCAGCTACAGTCGGGTAAATCCGGGGTGGCATCTACTCAGCCAAAAGCTGAAGTAACTTTCGGTTTTTGTCCACGGAACGGCGCACATGCGCCATAATCTCGGGACGCACGGTACTCTGAGTAGGAGCAACAAACCGAAGGTAGTGTTCTGCTGCCTGTTCCAAAACATAGGTCGTGGTCTGGCCGTTGTCCTTCGCCAGTTTGGCCAGGTCATTATAGAGAGTGGCCCGCATGTTGAGCCCAACCTGCTTTCTTGCTTCCTTTGCCATATTCGCGTCTCCTTACGATCTGCGTTAATTATACGTCAGCAACGTCACGTGTCAAGATGTATCTAGACACATCTTGGCAAGTCAAGGCGACGATCTGTAGGTCTTGACCCTTGCTGGGTACAGTCTAGGTACAGCTTAGGTACAACTGAGAAGGAAAAATCGGCTGTCTCTATCTCGTAAGCGACGCTAGACAAAGCCTTTAGTATTTTTGCTACCCTATTTCGGGACCAGGAGGTCGAAGGTTCAAATCCTTTCGCTCCATCCATTTACACAACATAACATAAGATAACAAGGACTAAACCGCTACGCGGTAGGTGGTGGTGCGGCAGTCGTGTCGGCGTAGTGGATCAGGCTCGTCACCGTTCCAGTTGAAGATCCCTTCCCCCTTAGAACGTTCCTTTGCGAAAGCATGGAGCTGCTGCTTGCAGCA